>Ga0068859_100000489_pt1 | contig 39185 bp, 39 predicted proteins | sample KBSSwiS22_FD_66585 | JGI IMG/M metagenome (GOLD analysis project Ga0068859, IMG submission 66585) | Switchgrass rhizosphere microbial communities from Kellogg Biological Station, Michigan, USA - KBS Switchgrass S2-2 | ecosystem: Host-associated > Plants > Roots > Rhizosphere > Soil ... | reverse complement strand
AGGCTTTGCGTCCCCACCTTTCGGTGAGTTTGCCCTTGAAACGGCCGTTACTATGCATAGCGCCCGTTGGGAGCGCAAGCCAAGAGAGTTGTTTTCTGTGAAATGGAATTACTTTCGGATTATCGGAGCTGTAGCAGCCTGTGTGACATTAATCACACTTCTGGCGGGCTATGCCCTCATCTGTAGTTTTGTGTACCTGGCACCGACGTTGCCGAGCCCTCAGGCGATGCGTAGCGTTGAGTTCCAAGTGCCGTTGCGGGTCTATTCGCGCAACGGCGGGTTGATTGCGCAGATCGGCGAGCAACGCCGCATTCCTGCCACCTATGAGCAGATCCCGGACCTGGTCAAACATGCGTTCCTGGCGGCCGAGGACGACCGGTTCTTCGAACATCACGGCATTGACTACATTGGCGTGGTCCGCGCGGTGCTGGTTGACACAATATCTGGACATAAGACGCAAGGCGCGAGCACCATCACGATGCAGACCGCGCGCAACGTGTTCCTCACGCTCGACAAGTCGGTGCGCCGCAAGCTACAGGAGACTTTCGTTACCTACGAGATGGAGCACGAGTTCACCAAGGAGGAGATCCTCGGACTCTATCTAAATGTCATCTTCCTCGGGCAGCGCGCCTATGGGGTGACGGCTGCCGCGGAGACGTACTTCGGGAAGTCGCTGGATGAGCTGACGGTGGCCGAAGCAGCCACGATTGCGGGACTTCCGAAGGCGCCCTCTACATACAATCCCATCGTCAATCCGCAGCTTGCGACCGGACGGCGCAGCTACGTTTTGCGCCGGATGCTCGATGTGGGTTATATCGATGCTACGACCGCGGAGGCTGCCAACAAGGAGCCCATGCAGGCGCGCGCGCACGGCCCGTTGTTCGATGTTGAGGCACCGTACATTGCCGAAATGGCCCGGCTGCAGGTGCGTCAACAATTTGGAATCGCGGCCGAGAGCGCCGGATATAAGGTGTACACGACGATCGACGGGCGGCTGCAGGCTGCGGCCAACCGTGCCGTGCGCATCGGCCTCATCGAATACGATCGCCGCCACGGTTTTCGTGGACCCGTTGGACATGTCACCGTGGCGGCCGAGGGACGCCCGGAGCAGTTGGACGGTCAGGTTGATGAGTATTCGACTGTGGGTATTCTGTCACCGGCCATTGTTGTGTCAGTGGCGGAAAAATCGGCGCGCGTGTATGTGAAGACCCGCGGGTTTGCGCAGATCGACTGGGATGGCATGTCCTGGGCGCGCAAGGCGGCAGCCGGCGGCGAAGCGCTGGGCACTCCTCCCAAGACAGCGAGCGATGTTGTCGCGAAGGGCGATGTTGTCTATGTGGTCGCCAACAGCAACGGCGTGGCGCAGCTCGGGCAGGTGCCCGAGGCACAAAGCGCGCTCGTGTCGCTCGACCCCGAGGATGGCGGCATATCGGCGCTCGTTGGCGGGTTTGACTACTTCACAAACAAATACAACCGGGTGATCCAGGCGCGCCGCCTGCCGGGGTCGGGATTCAAGCCGTTCCTGTATTCGGCCGCCCTGGAGAATGGCTTCACGCCCGCCAGCGTGTTGCTCGATGCACCGGTGGTCATGGAAGGCGACGGTATCGAAGCGTCCTGGCGTCCGGAAAACTCGCATGGCGAGTTCAGCGGGCCCATGCGCTTGCGCGAGGCGCTGGTTCACTCAAGGAACCTGGTTTCGATTCGATTGCTGCGGGAACTTGGCACGCCGTACACGATCGACTATGTAACGCGCTTCGGCTTCGACAAGCGCGCGTTGCCTCAGAATCTGACGCTGGCGCTCGGCACGGTGCAGGCTACCCCGCTGGAGGTTGCGACGGGTTATGCAGTGTTCGCTAACGATGGCTTCCGCGTCATGCCGTATTTCATAGACCGTATTGAGAATGGAGCCGGGCAGGTTGTCTGGCAGGCCAAGCCGCGCGTAGCTTGCGAAGCGTGCGAGCGCCCGGTAGATCTGGGAGACCTGGTGCTTACTGGCAATGCGCAGGACAATCTGCAGAACGCGGATTCGCTGCGCGGCGGCCGGGGCCCCTTGCCGCCGGATCAGATCGCGGAGCGGGTGATCAGCCCTCAGAATGCCTACCTGATGACCGATATGATGGCCGATGTGATCAAGCGGGGAACGGGTGTGCGGGCTCGGTCACTTGGGCGGGCCGACATTGCGGGCAAGACCGGCACGACCAACGAAGCCAAGGACACCTGGTTCAACGGGTTCACGCCCAACCTGGTCGCATCGGTCTGGGTCGGATACGACCAGGAGCGGCCGCTGGGCGGCGGCGAGGAAGGTGCCAAGACCGCCCTGCCGATCTGGATTCATTTCATGCGCGAAGCGTTGAAAGGCGTGCCGGACAAACGCCGCCCGATGCCTGAAGGGTTGGTCCAGCTTCGGGTATCGTCACGCACGGGTGCCCTGGTGGGCGCCGAGAACCCGGACGGCTTCATGGAAACATTCATGGCGGACCACCTGCCGGCTGGCAACGAGGAGGGAGGTTCGGTGGCGCAGGGCGCCGAAGGAGGGGCACAGAGCTCAGAGCCTATCTTCTGACAACCCCTTGGCGTGGATGGTCCCGAACGATGAGCAGACACAATCCTACGAGATCGGACAACTTGCGGCGCGCGCTGGCCCAGGAAGCGGCACGGATCATGGCAGAGCACGGTATTCGGGACTTTCTGATCGCGAAGCGCAAGGCGGCCGAGCGCATGGGCGTTACGGATGTCGCAGCGGTGCTGCCCAGAAATGTCGAGATCGAAGATGCGCTCGCCGAGTACCAGCGCCTCTTTGGTGGCGAGTCGCACGTCGAGTCACTGCATGCCCAGCGCCGCGCGGCACTCAATGCGATGTTATACCTACAGGAGTTCGAGCCACGCCTCGTAGGCGCCGTGTTGAGTGGCACGGCCACCGAGCACTCGGACGTGCAGTTGCACCTCTTCACCGACCGGGCTGAGTCGGTCACGATCAAACTGATGGACGAGGGCATCCCGCACGAGGTGACGGAGAAGCGGGTCCGCATGAGCGCGGAACGGGTGTTGGCCTATCCCGGTGTCCGCTTCGAGCTCGACGAGCAGTCCATCGAGGCCACCGTGTTTCCAACGGATGGCATCCGGCAGGCGCCGGTGAGCCCGGTTGACGGGCGGCCGATGCGCCGCGCCAGCAAGTTGGAAGTGGAGTCGCTGCTCGACAGTTGAGCCGCAACGGCACCTACCCGGAAAAAGCCGCGCCTTTTTCCGGGCGCCGCTACAGGCACTGCGATGAGTTCCGCCGAAAAGCTGGCCCATTTGGGCCGCAGGCGATTTCGGCCAAGAAATCAGTTGTGGCCCCGCAGGTCCGGGGCCTTCTCGATCCGCTTAGTGATATCCACGTACTCGCGGCGCGTATGGCCCGTGTACAGCTGGCGTGGACGTCCAATGCGCATCGCCGGGTCGGAGATCATCTCCTGCCAGTGCGCCACCCAACCCACGGTGCGCGCGATCGCAAACATCACCGTAAACATAGAGCGCGGAATACCGATCGCGCTGTAGATCATGCCCGAATAGAAGTCCACGTTCGGGTAGAGCTTGCGCGAGACGAAGTATTCGTCCTTGAGCGCGATCTCCTCCAGGCGCAGAGCCAGCTCGAACAGCGGGTTGTCGGAGCGGCCGAGCTTCGCGAGCACCTTGTGGCACATCTCGCGGATGATCTTGGCGCGCGGGTCGAAGTTCTTGTACACGCGATGCCCGAAGCCCATCAGCCGGAAGTGGCTGGACTTGTCCTTGGCCATCGCCAGGTACTTCGGAATGTTCTCCACCGTGCCGATTTGCTCGAGCATGGCCAGCACGGCCTCATTCGCGCCGCCGTGAGCAGGACCCCACAGGGCCGACACGCCGGCGGAAATGGCTGCGTATGGATTCGCGCCGGTGCTTCCCGCCAGGCGCACAGTCGAAGTGCTCGCGTTCTGCTCGTGGTCCGCATGCAGGATGAACAGCAAATCGAGGGCTTCTGCTGCGATCGGATCGACCTGGTACGGCTCGCAGGGCACTGCGAACAACATGTGCAGCAGGTTGCTGCAGTAGTCCAGATTGTTCTGCGGGTAGATGAACGGCTGGCCGAGTGAATGTTTGTGCGCTGCCGCGGCAATCGTCGGAATCTTGGCAATGATGCGGTGAGCGAAGATCTCACGGTGCCGGGGGTTATAGATGTCCATCGTGTCGTGATAGAACGCCGACATCGATGCGATCACCGCGGACACCATCGCCATCGGGTGGGCGTTATGATGGAAGCCGTTGAAGAAGCGCAGCAGCGTCTCGTTGATCATCGTGTGATGACGGATGTTGCCGCTGAATTCTTCGAGCTGTTTCTGACTGGGCAGCTCGCCCAGCAGCAGCAGGTAGCCCACTTCCATGAACGAGCTCTTCTCGGCGAGCTGCTCGACCGGATAGCCGCGGTACAGCAGCATGCCCGCATCACCGTCGATGTAGGTGATCTTGCTGTCGGTGGCGGCTGTCATGCCGAAGCCCGGGTCGTACGTGAAGATGCCCAGATCCTTGTTGATCGATGAGACATCCACCACGGCGGGCCCGATCGTGCCGCTGCGGACGGGCAGCTGCACTTTGCGCTCCGTGGCGCGATCGACCAGCTCGAACTTTTTCTCGGTCATGCGATAAAACCACTCACGAAAATTGAGCTTTGTGCGCTCGTTGCGAGCCACGCAGCTTAAGCGCAGTGCTCAATATCTGCGGGCCCGGAAATCGGTTCCTGATAAGCCCGCGGCGGGTCGACACGCTGATCGAGCGCAGGCTGATTCCGAGAAATACAGTGTCCGCCGCTTGAAATCAAGGTGCCAGACGGGAGAGGTGGCGTGGGGGACGACAGCCCGCGACTCTATTCGACGACTTTGAGAGGATCACCGGCTTTGGGCTCGCGGTGTGGATACAAGCCGTTCAGCAATTCGAACTGTTCTTGCTTGAACTTTTCATCGGGCATCTGCTTGACGTAATCGTCTGTTTTCGTCGTCGCGGCCGCGGTCACGATCTTCAGCCGGTAGGGCTGCGCCAGTGGATATTCCGCTGGTTTGAGATGGCGCATGGTCTGAATACTGCTCATGAAAATGCCGTCATCGACCGGTGCGCCGCTGGCGCTCGAGCGGCTCGTGCCCCCGATGAGGAATACGCTCTTGTCCCGATAGAGCGCTGCCCAACGCACCGGGCCTTCGCCCCCATCCAGAGGCGAGCCTGATCGCGTGATCAGCGCGTAGCCTTCCATGCCATCCACCGACAGATCCGCGCCGCGCGCAAACGAGCCGCCCTTTAATTTCGCGAGCAGATATTCGCGTGGCGACTGTTTCTCGGGACGCTTCTCGATGGTGAACTGCATGAGCGCATCTTTCTTTTTCGTGTAGACGAGCAGCCGGTCGCGCAGGTTGTGAACTGTCCAACCGCGCGGGAATGCGACTGTCAGACCCATGCCTTCGTGATAGAAGCGGTTGTCGCGAACGATGCCCTGCTCGCGGCTCGAGCGGTAGGGCAGCCCGTTGATTGCGCTCAGATACGCCTCACGGTTGTCGAGCCAGCCGCCCGGGGGCGCTGTGGTGATGTGTGCGGCGCTTTGTGCAGCCTGGATCGCCCGCGCATCAGGGGGCGGGTGATCTGAGAACACGCCGTGATAAATGTTGGGTTCGCGCTCTTCCTCCTTGGCGCGTTGCAATTCGAAGGCTTCCTGGCTCTTGAGGACTTTGAAGAGTGTGGCCATGGCCTCCGGGCGGTAGCCTGCCCTGGTGGCGTATTCGAGCCCCAGGCGATCGGCTTCCATTTCGTTGTCGCGGCCGTAGCCCTGAATCCAGGCAGTCGCGCCGATATTCGCCATTTCCGCGATGGCTTGCGATCCGCTCGCGATGGCCGCGGCGACGGCACCCACAGACATCAACACGTTGCGTGTCTGTGTCCGGGCCGGATGGCGCGCGACGTCATGCCCTATCTCGTGGCCGAGCACCGATGCAAGCTCGGCTTCGGAGTTGAGGTAGTTCATCAGCCCGCGGTGGATGTACACGTATCCGCCGCCTGGCGTGAACGCGTTCACCTCATCGTCGTCGAGAACGAAGAACTTGAAATTCCAGTTTGCGATCGGTGTTTGCGCGGCGACTTTCGCGCCGACGCTCTGGACGTAGTCCTGGACCGCCTGGTCCTCGTAGAGACCATAGAACTGGATGATCTCGAGGTGTACGCGCTTGGCCTGTTCCTGCTCGCCCTTGACGGAAGTAAAGACGACGTTATGGCCCCCCGTTGCGGGGTTCGTCGCGCAGGCTGAGGCGGTGAGAACGGTAGCAGCCGCGATGGCTGCTACGAGAGACTTGCGGACCACAGGCGACTCCCGTTTGCGAGTCCTATGGTCCGCAACTCTAGCGCGTGATTACTTCGCAGCGCTGCCCGCGGCGGCGGCGTATTTCTTGCGGAACTTGTCCACGCGGCCGGCCGTGTCAACGATCTTCTGCTTGCCGGTATAGAACGGATGGCAGTTCGAGCACACCTCGACCTGCAGATCGTGTCCGAGGGTCGAGCTGGTCTTGAACGAATTGCCGCACGTGCAATTGACCGTAATCTCTGAGTATTCGGGATGGCCTGAGGCTTTCATGAGTCACCACTGAAGGACGCCGGCCGCTATCTATGGCGGCGCCCGATTCAGAATTAAAGGGCGCGGGAGTTTAGCGGCATGAGGCCGACTGCTCAAGCATCAGACGCATTGTCGGACGGTGAGCTCTGGCGTCTGCATGGCAGCAGACCACCCTGGGTCCGAGATTGCGTTTCCTTATCCACAGAACCTGTGGATAAGTCTGTGGACTGCTTGCCCCGGGAAGGGGCCAAATCCCGGCCATATTGCATATTTGTTACCTTGGTGAAAAAATGACCAGGGTATTTGCTGCTTTCTTTTCAATGAGTTACGACTACATCATTGGGCAACATCGCCGGTTTTGCTCGTAATGTACTCATTTGCCGACTTGACCCTCCCGGCCTGTGTATAAAGCCGGCGCGTGGAACCCAAATCGTTCTTAAACCGCCGTTGACAATCCAAAAGGCCCGGTCGTTTGTGGGGTTTCAGCAAGGAAGCTAAGCAGCATATCGTTGAGGAATCGCAAACCGGTCACGGTCGGAATCAGACGTGTTCCCTGGACAATCAGCAGCTTCCGCTTTATCAGGGCGTCCACCTTGGGGGCGATCTCTTCCCACTCTACACCGGTGCGCTCGACGAAGGTTGCGGCCTCGAATCCCTCGACCAGGCGCAGCGCATTCAACATGAATTCGAAGGGCAGGTCGGCGGTGGGAACGTTTTTACGAGTGAGCGCCGCGGCGGGCGTCGCCGCAAGATAGCGCCGGGGCTCGCGCGGCTGCACCGTTCTCACAATGGTGTCCGGTGCGAAAGTCAACTTACCGTGCGCTCCGGCTCCAACGCCGAGGTAGTCGCCAAACGTCCAATAGTTGAGATTGTGGCGGCATTGCCGGCCTGGCTGCGCATAGCCTGATACCTCGTATTGGGCAAAGCCTGCGGCTGCCAGGCGCTCGCCACAGGCGACCAACATTTCGGCAGCGATGTCATCCGCAGGCAGCTGCGGCGGCTGTGCGGCAAACACGGTGCCGGCCTCGAGTGTCAGCTGATAGTGAGACAGATGCGTTGGGGCGAGTGCAATCGCGGCCTCGACATCGTGGAGCGCCTCGGTCACATCCTGTCCGGGCAAGGCGTACATCAGATCGAGATTGAAGTTTTCAATTCCGGCGGTGTGCAACTCTTCGGCCGCCCGCCGGGTCTCCTGCGGTGAATGTATCCGGCCGAGCGTTTCGAGCCGCTGTGCGTTGAAGCTCTGCGCGCCGAGTGAAACGCGGTTCACTCCCGCGGCACGGTATTCCGCAAATTTTCCCCGCTCGATGGTTCCGGGATTGGCTTCCATCGTGACTTCGGCATCGGGAGCAACCACCAGGTACCTGCGTGTGGCATCGAGCACCCGGGCGATTGCGTTGGGGGAAAAGAGGCTGGGGGTGCCACCTCCCATGAAGATGCTGGTGATTTCCCGGCCGCTGACGTCGGGGGCTTGGCTCTCAATGTCGCGCTCGATGGCGTCAATGTAGCGGTCTTCCGCCAACTCTCCGTGGAGAGTGTAGGAGTTGAAATCGCAGTAGGGGCATTTGCGCACGCACCACGGGAAGTGCAGGTAGAGCGACAGGGGCGGGTGGGCGAGCATTGGCATGAGATCTGCGGGTTGAGTCGCGGTGGAGCGTTGCGGCCGGGCCGGCCCGGCGGCTGCGTTGGCTATTTAGGGCGGTTCTGCAGTTGCGTGACCAAAGCCCGCAGGGCTTGGCCTCGATGGCTCAGGGAGTTCTTCTCCTCGGGATCGAGCTCCGCGGCCGTCCGATCGAAGCCTTGAGGGACGAATATGGGGTCATATCCGAAGCCTCCCAAGCCCCTGGGGGTGCTGATCAGCGTACCCTCCCAGGTGCCGCTTGCAAGTATGGGCTTGGTATCTGTGTCACTGGCGACAAAGGCGATTACGCATTGGTAGCGCGCGGTACGCTGCCGTGCGGGGACGTCGCGTATCTCATCCAGCATCTTGTGTAGGTTGGCCTGGTCGGTGGCGCCCTCGCCTGCGTAGCGTGCCGAGTAGATGCCTGGGCGTCCGTCCAAGGCGTCTACTTCGATTCCTGAATCATCGGCAAGAGCCGGGAGCTTGGTAGCTGCCGCGGCGTAGCGCGCTTTCAGGAGCGCATTCTCAGCAAACGTCTTTCCTGTTTCAGGTGGAGTCTCAACACCAAGCGTGGTTTGCGCTACAAGGTCGAGGCCAAACGGCGCGAGAAGGGAGGCCAGCTCGCGGAGCTTGCCGCTGTTGCCGCTTGCGAGGACTACGCGCACGCCGACTGGAGGGATTGCGCCTGCAGTGCGAACAGGCGGCCTATTCCGGACGCCGCGAGGTTGAGCAGCGCATCTAGCTCGTGGCGCCGAAACGCGTGTCCTTCCGCAGTACCCTGGATTTCGATGAAGCCGCCGCCGTTGTTCATCACGACGTTCATGTCTGTTTCTGCGTTGGAGTCTTCCGCGTAGTCCAGATCCAACACGGGCGTCCCTGCGAATATCCCGACGGAAATTGCGGCGACCTGGCCGTGGAGCGGACTGGCCGCAATTGCCTTGCGTGCCACCAGTTGGTCGCATGCGTCGGCAAGAGCTACGTATCCCCCGGTGATTGCCGCGGTCCGCGTGCCACCGTCCGCCTGGAGCACATCACAATCGATTGTAACTGTGCGATCACCCAACGCTTTCAGATCGGTTACCGCGCGCAGAGAGCGGCCAATCAGCCGCTGGATCTCCTGTGTGCGGCCACTTTGTTTGCCCTTGGCGGCTTCGCGCGGTGATCGGGTGTGAGTCGAGCCCGGCAACATCCCGTATTCCGCGGTCACCCACCCCTGTCCCTTGCCACGCAGAAATGAGGGGACGGTATCTTCGACGCTCGCGGTACAAAGAACATGCGTATCACCGAACTGCACCAGCACCGAGCCGCCGGCGTGTTTGGTAAAGCGCCGGGTAAATGTCACCGGCCGTAATTCATCGGGCGCGCGCTTGCTCGGCCTGCTCACTGTCATTTTTCGCCAATCCAGCGCAAGGCCGCAGCCGACGTATTGTCGCTCGCAGCACCAGTTCGAACTATCGCCCGCTCGGCGAGCTCCCTGAGCGTCTCACGCAACGGCGCATCCGCCGCGGTAAGCTCGGTCGCAATTTCCGTATCGCGTACACCGGCCCACATACCATCAGTGCAGACGAACAGCACGTCGTTGGGCTCCAGCGGTCTGCGCTTGGTCAGTGTCATATCCGGCAGAATGGGATCTCCTCCCAGGCAACATTCGACGAAATTACGCATCGGGTGAACTTGCGCCTGGTCGGCAGTAATCAACCCTTCGCGCAACAGCAGCTCAACATGGCTGTGATCCCGTGTCCGCGACACAACGGCGCCCTGTCGGAGGTGGTACAAACGGCTATCGCCTACGTGCGCCCACCAAGTCGCGCCTTGCTGCACAACACATACGGCGCAAGTCGCTCGAGGTCTATGCTCGATGGACAGGTGTGCGCCGAGCTTCACGACCTCTTCATGTGCACGGCCTAGTGTCAGGTGCAGGAAGCCCATAGGGTCGAAGAGCGGTTGCGGGGTGTGCCAGAACGCCTCGAGGATGACCTGCTGCGTTACCTCGGCGGCCTTTGCTCCGTTCGCATGGCCACCCATGCCGTCAACGACCACGAGCAATGCTGAGTGCTCCGCCACCGCGGCCGAGACTCTGTCCTGGTTCTCCTCGCGTCCGCCCAGGAGAGTGATATCGGCGTAGTCCACCCGCAAGAAGAATTCCGTACATCTGTTAGACTTGATCTTGCTTTATATCACCCCGCAGCAAACGAGCGTAGTTTCCGCTCCCCTTGACAACTATAGCCAGCATGACCGGGTTCGCGCGCCGCGAGGTATCGGGGCCGTGGGGAACCCTCGTCTGCGAGATTCGCAGCGTCAATCACCGCTTCCTGGAGGCCGGCTTTCGGCTGCCCGATGAGCTCCGCCAGACAGAATCTGAGCTGCGCCAGCGGCTTGCGAAGGAGATCAAGCGGGGCAAGGTGGACTGCTCTATGTCATATCGGCGGCTGCAGGGCGCCGATAGTGCTCTCCAGGTAGACGCGCAGGCGCTCGACCGGCTGACGGCGCGCGTGCGGGACATCGTCCGGGTGCTGCCGGACCTATATACGGTAAATGTCCTGGATGTGCTGCGGTGGCCGGGTGTGATCCGTGACGACTCCGACGTAGGCGACGAGTTGCTGGTGGCCGCCCGTGCGGTGTTCGGGGCTACGGTCGAGGATTTGGTAGCGGCACGTGCGCGTGAGGGTGAGCGGCTGCGGGAGTTGCTGGAGCTGCGCTGCGCTGCGCTGGAGGGATTGGTTGCGCAGGTGCGTGCCCGGCTTCCCGAAGTGCAGGTGCGAGTGCGCGCCAAGCTGAATGAGCGGTTGGCCGAGTTGCAGGTGAACGTCGATCACGATCGGTTGGAGCAAGAGCTGGCGCTGCTGTTGCAGCGGCTGGACGTCGACGAGGAGCTGGACCGGTTGGCGGGTCACATCGTCGAGATCCGGCGCGTGATCGGGGGGAATGAGCCCGCGGGGCGGCGGTTGGACTTTCTGATGCAGGAGCTCAACCGGGAGGCCAACACGTTGTCGTCCAAGTCACAGGATCTCGAGACGACGCGTAGTGCGGTGGATATGAAGGTTATAATTGAGCAGATGAGGGAGCAGGTGCAGAACGTCGAATAGATCTCTGCCTGTATCTGATCTGAGTGGAATAGCGCATAGAGTTCGGCCTCACGAAGATCGGACTAAATATAGTCCGATAATGATAATGGTCCTCCTGCAAGGATGAGCCGCCATATAGAATGCGGCAGTGGGAGCATGGATTCTCTTGCTGGGAGCGGTGGCGGCAGTTGCCGTCGTGCTGAACATTTGGGCCACGGGCACCGTGAGGCGCGAAATCGAAATCCCACCTCACCAGCGGACCGCACAACTCCTGTTCATTTGGCTGCTGCCTATACTCGGCGCGCTGATCACCATCGAAGTGTACCGCCGAACTCCATTCCGACGACCACGCTTGCGGACCGTTGCTGACGAAATCCACCCGATCATCGATCAGGCTCTGCGACCAGTCGCCGACGAGGCGACGCGCGCGTCTGAGCACTACATTGAGCAAGAGATCATCGACTTCGGGCATGACATCGGCGGCGGGCACGGGCACTAAGACGGCCAGCATTGATCGAATAGAGTTCTGCCCACAAAGCGCTGCCCTGACCTTGGGTGGATGTTGCCCTGCGGCAATCCTCGGGAACGATGTGTGCTGACGAGCCTCTTGCGGCGAAGTTGCTGTGTCGGGACCTACTTGGATGGGCCTTGCACAAAACGACGTTGTGGTGCGCCTCATCGAAGATGAAGCTGCATTCCAACTCCTGGAGGAACCCTGGTCGCAGCTGGCTACGGTTGCCGGCGCCCGTCCATTCCAGGAATTCCCTTGGGCAAACGCCTGGATTCAAACGATCGGCAGATCGGGTGGCCGCCAGCTTCGCGTAGCAACCGCCTGGGCCGGTTCGCGGCTTTTGGCTGTCCTCCCGCTCGCCCGCAGACGCTACTTTGGTGTTCGGCTCCTGGAGTGGATCGCCGCAGGAGTTACAGACTACTGCGATGCGCTCGTTGACCCGAACGCCGACGTGACTTTCACGCTTCTGACTCTCTGGGCTGCAATCATGGCACGCCGCGATTGCGACGTCGTTCGCCTGGGTCATGTGCGGAGCGATGCAAGTGTCAGCGCGCTCTTTCAGGCGGCGCAGTTGGATCCCTGGGTGGAAACCCGCGAACAGACCTACTTTGTGCCCATTCGCTGGAGCAGTGGTGAGGAGTGGCTCAACGAGCAAAGTGCGCACGCACGTAAGCAGGCAAAGTACGATCTGCGGCGCCTTGCAAAGAACGGTTTCGAATACTACGTTTGGGAATCACCGGACGCATACGAGCCCTTGCTCGAAGCCATCATTACGCAAAAGAGCGCCTGGATGGCGAGCAAAGGGCTGGGCAGTTTCCTGGGCCATCCCAATGGGCGGCAGTTCCTGCGCAAGTACGTGGCGGCCGTGGCCGAGCAAGGCATTCTGCATTTGAGTGCGTTCCGCTCGAGCAAGGGATTTGCCGCTTGCCACCTGGGGTTCTATCGGGACGGAGTACTGTACGGCTATATGCCGACGTATGATTCGGCGTGGGCCGCGTACTCACCAGGATCAGCAATTCGCGATGCGTTCATCATGTGGGCATGCGATCACGGCGTCCGGAGAGTTGATCTGCTGCGAGGTGTTGATAGCTACAAACTCCGCTATCAGCCCGGAGCGGAATCGCTACAGACATTCGTGATTCCCCACGGCGCCATCGGCAAGGCGTGTGTGTCGGCATACCGTCAGCGTTATTTCCTGCAGCACCACTCCCCGGCCACCGTTATTACACAGTAGGCGGATCGCCGGATTCTGATCCCTTCGTGCCCTTGTCCTCGCGCGCCTCTTCGATGCCTTGCTGCGGGGGGTTGACGATTGGCAGGCCCGTTCCCAGAGCCAGCATCATGGCACTGGCGAGCAATTGGGCACCGGTTGAATGACGTTTAGCCCAGCGGATACTCCCGACGCCGAGGAACAGCGCGACCATAACTGCGAGAACGATGGCCGTCGCACGGATGAGAATGCGCATTAAGTTACCTGCAGCGGTTTCGCGTGGTTGTCTGGAAACCAGCCTCTGGGGTCGGATCGGGCCGAGTTCAATGAATCCCGTCGAGAAAATTCGGGCGCGCCTCACTAAATGATGTCTGATTGCAGCCCACTCAGTGCTAATGCCATCTGACGCCGCTGAAGGAAGCGCCGGACCGCAGGATCGCGTTCGAGTCCGATGGCGATTTCGTAAGCGTGGCGGGCCTCGCAGTAGGCACCGGTCTTCGCGAGAAGCTCCGCGCGTGCGGCCCAATAGGGTTGATATTCAGTTAGGCGAACGTCGGCAGCTACGTCGTCTATTGCTTTCAGAGCAGCGCCGGTACCCTCCGTCTCCGCGATGGCGAGGGCGCGATTGATTGCGACCACCGGTGAGCCGGAAAGCGTCCATAACGCGTCATACAGCTGTACCACTGCGGGCCAGTTGGCTTGACCCGTGCGGCGTCGATGGACATGCGCGGACTGCAAAGCGCCCTCGAGTTGATAACGGCCGATGGAACCGAGTGCGTTAGCATGCAGAAGCAGCGCTTCGGCGACGTCGATCATCTGCGAATCCCAAAGCGTCGGGTCCTGCTCGGCAAGGGGCACATACTCGCCCTGTGTATTTCGCCGTGCGCGTCGGCGGGCTTCCGCATGGAGCATGAGTGCCAGGAGGCCCAGCGCCTCCGGTTCTTCCGGCAACAGCTCAGTGACCAGCCGGCCCAGGAAAAGCGCCTCCTCGGGTAGATCACGGCGGGCGACGTCTGTCCCACCCGGATCAGCCCATCCCTCCGCAAAGGCTGCATATATGGCATCCAGTACCGCCCCAAGTCTCCCGGGAAGCTCTTCGCGGTCCGGGATGCGAAAGGGAATGCCCGCTTGGCGGATCTTGTCCTTGGCGCGCACCAGCCGCTGACCCATCGTCGTAGGGGACATGAGGAACGCGGAGGCGATCATCGATGCGTCGAGCCCGAGCACCACCTGAAGAATCAACGGTGCTCGAATCCCGGCATCGATGGCCGGATGTGCGCAGGCAAACATCAGTGCCAACCGCTGGTCCGGCACCTCGAAGTCCTTGGCTACGTCGGCCGCCGTGGCATCGAGCACATCGGCCAGGACCTGCAATTGCGCGGCCGCAATTTCGCCGCTGCGCCGTCGCCTGCCGACATCAATGATCTTTCGCCGTGCGACGGTCAGCAACCACGCTTCCGGACTGGCGGGGCACCCAGTCAGCGGCCAATTCGTCAGCGCAGAAGCGAAGGCCTCCGACAGTGCGTCTTCCGCGGCAGCCACATCCCGTGTGCGTGCCGCGAGAAACGCAACAAGCTTGCCGTAACTGCGACGTGCAACCGCGTCCGCGGTGTTCCGCGCTTGAACGTCGCTTTCACGGGAGCTCATATGCTCACACTTGCCCGAAACTACGTCCGCGTCGGCCAGACGGGACGCACCTCAACGGTGCCATGACTGGAGCCGGGGCAGCGAGCTGCCCACGAGATCGCAGCATCGAGATCAGGAACGTCGATCAGGAAGTAGCCGCCAAGCTGCTCTTTCGTGTCGGGGTAGGGCCCATTCAACACCTGGGTCTTGCCATTCGCGACGCGCACGGTTGTGGCCGTCGAGATCGGCCGAAGACGGTTCGAGCCCGCGAGCACGCCGGCCTTCGTCAGCGCCTCCGTGTATGCGTGATAGGCACCCATGGCCTGTTCCTGCTCGGCTGGCGGCATGTTCGACCAACCGGATTCCTCTGAATACAGCATAAGAAGGTATTGCATGTGAAATCTCCGTTACGGCTAGGGCAGGCACCATGCTCTGCCAGCACAATGACGGGTGAGTCCCGCCCATTTCGACAGGAGCGGAAAGACTGTAGTCCCACATTAGTGGCGTCCGCGAGGCCGCCGAGCGGGCGGGGCCCTAAACTGGGTCTAGCAAGCGAAGGTTTTGAAGGGAGGTGGGCACTGGTGGGTCACCGACGGTGCGCAGTCGTCGGTGCCACCAGGAATGCACAACAAGCCAAGTTCAGCCGTGGGATACGCGGGAGGCGTGTACGAGGGCAAGGTGCGGATTGTTCACTTGCCGCACGGCCTGCGCAACCGCATTAGCCTGGCAACGGTCACTTGCGGCCACGACATTCAGCTCGCGTGAGTGCTCGTCAGGGCATACGGAGCGGGCGGCGCTCGCAATTCGGCGATAGAGGGCCTCCACTCCGGAGGGAGTCGCGAGGTTGAGATCGTCGTAACGTACAGTGATCGACGGCGCACCGTCGTTCAACGGGGCGGCAGAGGCGGTCGCGGTGACCGCAAGCGCGGCGAACGCACCCGCCACGGCGAGCGAGCGGCGGAAGGTTGTCAGTTTCGTTGCTGCGGTGATCATCAGTCTCTCCTGAATTCGTGAAGGTTGGTTTGCGATCGTCGCCGTTAGCCAGGCGATGTGTGTATGAGACTCCATCCGCGGCCCCGCGTCAGCGGGCCGCGATCGAGTTGGTCCCGACTTCCAACGAGTTCGTACCAACGGCCATGGGCAGCCCAACATGACAGAGAAATGACGGCAACACGTGGTTGGAACGGAAGGCTTCGGAAAGCTCGTCCGCCGCGGCACCGGGTTCGTCCCTGCCGGCAACGAAATCGTCCCGGATAGCACGCTTTTTGGAGCTTTGGGGCTGCCCTGGAGTACCCTATGCATAATGCAGGAGACATTTCGATGAATGCCGTCACCTCGAATCGGGCGATGCTGGCGCCTGGCCACGCAGCAGCGGGCCTGGCCGCGGGCCTGCGCGAGTCAGTGAACGCCGGCCTGAGGTTCTGGCCCCTGTTGGCGATCCTGACCACGTTCTGGGTCTACGTAGCTCTGTCCAACGTGCTGTATGCAACGAGCATGCAGACGAGCCTGGCCAGTATGGCGCCCGGACACTACTTCGCACCCTCCGATCAGCGCGTGCTGCAACACCTGCTGCTCTATCCCGTGCTGGTCGTTTGCGTGCTTACATCGCTGCGCCTCGGATGGACGCCGATGTGGCGTACGCTGCCGGCGCAACTGGGGTTGGGCCTTCTGTTTGCAGGCCTGGGCTCGCCGGCGATGATGTGCGCCGAATTGCTGATCGGCAACCTGCATCACGGGAAACAAACCGACCCGATGACCTGGTCGGAATTCTTCCAGGGGCCGGATTCTGCGATGTGGCTCGCGAGCGGTACCAACTTCTTTCTGACTTACGGATTCGGGCTGGCGCTGATTACCGGCTTTGCGCTGTATCAGCGCGTGCGGGACTCGCAATTGAGGTCGGCGGCGCTCGAGCGCGCCCTGACATCCGCGCACCTGGCTGCGCTGCGCATGCAGCTTTCACCGCACACTCTCTTCAACCTGCTGCACACCATCCGGGGGCAGATCGGCTGGGACCCGGCCACGGCACAGTCCATGGTTGTCCAACTCGGCGACCTGCTGCGGCGGCTGCTGAATGCGGGGGAGCGCGATTTCTCGCTGTTGACGGACGAGCTGCGTTTCGTGCGGTTGTACCTCGAGCTGCAGCAGAAGCGATTTGCCGATCGACTCACCATCTGGATGGCGGACCTGGATGGCATACCGGCGCTGTGGGTACCGAGCCTGATTCTGCAGCCGCTCATCGAGAATGCGGTGGTCCATGGGCTCGCCGGTCACAACGGCGCCGTGGAGATCCGGGTTGAAGTCAGTGTGTGCGGCGAGAACCTGGTGCTGCGCGTGATCAACACGATCGCACCGAACTCGATCGTCGGCCGCGATGGTATCGGGCTGCGCAACGTGCGCGAGCGCCTGGCTGTGCAGTTCGCGGAACGCGCCACATTCACCGCGGAGGCTGCGGGCGCGGGCGACTGGATTGCGCAGATCCGCATGCCTCTGTTGCGTGACGGGCCGGAACTCGCGGCGGCGTAAAAATGCCCGAGACTCTGGATGTCATTATCGTAGATGACGAGCCGACAGCGCGCCGTACGCTGCGGGAGTGTTGTGTCCGCGAGCCTGACCTGCGGATCATCGGAGAGTACGGTGATAGCCGCTCGGCACTCGAAGGCATTCGAAGGCAACCGCCACACCTGTTGTTCCTCGATATCCAGATCGATTCGTTGAACGGAGTGGGCATCGCCCGCTCGCTGGATCCGCAGAAGTTGCCCCTGATCGTCTTCGTGACGGCGTACGATCAATATGCGCTCGAAGCTTTCGAGGTGAGCGCTGTTGACTACCTGTTAAAGCCATTCGATGACGATCGCTTCCGCAAGACGATCGAGCGCGTGCGGCGCCGGCGGGATGCGGAAGGCGTCGGTGAGCGGCAGGCGGCACTGGCCTCCGTACTCGCTCAAATTGAGCGAAGCGTACGGGCCCCCGTGGAGAGCCGCCCGCGAATACTCGCGGAATCCGGCAGCCGCATGCATATGCTGGATGTCGCTCAGATAGAGTTGCTGGAAGCCGACAGGAATTACGTCAAGTTGACCGTCGGGCGCGAGATCTTTCTGGCGCGGAGCACTTTGCAGTCGGCGGAGAAGTCGCTGCAGTCGCAGCCGATGCTGCGCATCAGCCGCTCTTGCGTTGTGAACACGAATCACATACGCGAGGTCAGCCGTACGCCACGAGGGGATTTCATACTGGTGCTGGCCGGTGGGACCACTGTGACCAGCAGCGAGGGGTACCGCGACGTTGTGCGGGACTATCTGGAGGGGCTGAAGATCGGTCCGCAATAAAGTGGACCACATACACGGGTGCCGTGTATGTTTCGCGGCCCATGGCTCCCTCGCCCCACCCCGCCCGTCTGTTCGTCATTGCTGCACCTTCGGGTGCCGGCAAGACTTCGCTCGTGAAAGCCCTACTGCAGCGCAAGCCCGAGCTGCACGTATCGATTTCCTATACGACACGGAAGATGCGGCCGACCGAAGAGGATGGCCGCGAGTATCACTTCATTTCCGTTGCGGACTTCCAGCGGCTCGTCGAAGAAGGCCTGCTGCTCGAATACGCGCAGGTATTCGACAATCACTACGGAACTGGGCGCCGTCCGGTGGAGACGGAGCTGGCGCAGGGGAACAACGTCGTCCTGGAAATCGACTGGCAGGGCGCGCAGCAGGTGCGCCGGGCACTGCCCGAATGCGTAACCGTCTTCATCCTCCCGCCCTCCCGCCAATCTCTGGAGGAGCGCTTGAGGAACCGCCGCACGGATTCCGAAGAGGTGATCGCCCGCCGGCTACGGGACGCCGTGGGGGACATGTCTCACTGGAACGAGTTCGACTACGTCGTCGTCAATGACGACTTCACGAAGGCCGTCAATGATCTGATCAGCATCATTGAGGGCCGGGGCGAGCACCTGGGCGCGCGGCGGCCTGAGCTGCAGGGGCTGCTGGCTGACCTGCTGGCCTGAACCCCCCCGTTTCCCTTATACTGACTGACCTTCTGCGCGCTATGAAAGCCATAGCGGCGCTCCATAACCCTTTATTCAGCGTGGCAAAATCGTAAACATGGCCAGAATCACTGTCGAAGATTGTCTGGGCAACGTCGAAAATCTGTTCCAGCTCGTGCTCCTCGCGGCGCAGCGAGCCCGTCGCCTGGCGAATGGCTCCGAGCCAACGGTGGCGTGGGAAAATGACAAGCCGACCGTGGTCGCCCTGCGGGAAATCGCGGCTGGTAACGTAACCGTGGAAATGCTGCGCGAGCCGGAGCCCCCGGTCGAATCCGCGGTACCGGAGCTGGATGCCCAGTCCACTTTCCGCGCTCCACAGTTCGGCCTCGGAGACTGACCAACCGGACCTTGTGAGCCATGGACTACGCGTCTTCGCTCCTGGGACTTCTTCCCGGCGGAAGGCGCACCCCGGGGCTGAAAGAGCTGCTCGCCTCGGTGGGGACCTACCTTCCCGCAGAGCAGGTTGCTCGAATCCGCGAGGCGGCGGAATTTGGCGCTTCGGCCCATAAGGGCCAGAAGCGCCTCTCGGGCGAACCCTACATAGCGCATCCGGTCGCGGCAGCCGCCATCCTCGCGGATCTGCGGCTGGACGGGGACACCATTGTCGCCGCGATCCTCCATGACGTCATCGAGGACACCCCGACCCCCAAGGATCAACTGGCGACTCGATTCGGCGCAGCCGTTGCCGAGCTCGTGGACGCCGTCACCAAGCTCGATCAGATCAAGTTCAAGAGCCGCGAGGAAGCGCAGGCGGAATCGTTCCGCAAGATGCTGCTCGCGATGGTGCGTGATCTGCGCGTGATCCTGGTGAAGCTCGCCGATCGGATGCATAACATGCGGACGATCGAGGCGATGTCCACGCCAAGACGCCGGGCGGTTGCGCGCGAGACCCTGGAGATCTACGCGCCCATCGCTGAACGCCTCGGGCTATACAACATGAAGTTGGAGCTCGAGGACCTTGGGTTCAAGGCGCTGTATCCGCGCCGGTATCTCGTGCTCGAGCGTGCGCTGAAGAAAGCGCGCGGCAATCAAAAGGAGTTCCTCAAGAAGATCGAGCAGCAGTTGAATGCTGCGCTGGTCAAGAACGAGATTGCCGCCAAGGTGGAGACTCGCGAGAAGCATCTGTACAGCATCTACAAGAAGATGCGCCGCAAGCGGGCCATTCTCAACGAGATCGTGGATGTGTATGGGCTGCGGATCGTGGTTGACCGGTCAGACACGTGTTATCGGGCGCTCGGCATCGTACATTCGGTGTTCAAACCGATGCCCGGGCGCTTCAAGGACTACATCGCCATCCCACGCGTGAACGGCTATCAGTCGCTTCACACGACCCTGTTTGGACCGAACGGGGTACCCATCGAGGCGCAGATCCGCACCGAAGACATGCACCGCGTCGCCGAAGCGGGCATCGCCGCACATTGGAAGTACAAGGCCGGCGAGGGTGCCGGGTCAACCCAGCAGGAGCGCACGCGCGAGTGGATATCCAACCTCGTCGAGCTGCAGGAAGACGGCTCGTCGGAGGAATTCCTCGAGAGCGTCAAGGTGGACCTGTTTCCCGACAAGGTGTACGTGTTTACGCCGAAGGGGGAGATTCTGCGGCTGCCGAGTGGCGCGACGGTCGTTGACTTCGCTTATTCGGTGCACACCGATATCGGCAACCGCTGCGTCGCTGCCAAGGTAGACCGCAGGCTCACTCCATTGCGCACCGTGCTGCGCAATGGGCAGACAGTCGAGATCATTACCGCGAAGGGCGCGATGCCGAATCCCTCGTGGGTCAACTTCGTCGTGACCGCCAAGGCGCGCAGTGCAATCCGCCACTATCTCAAGAGTTTGCGCCGTACCGAGGCGATCGCGCTCGGCCAGCGACTGCTCAACCAGGCGCTCGGCGAGTTCAGGGTATCGCTCGATGATGTGACACCCGAGTCGCAATCGGCGGCGCTGGGCGAGCTCGGGATGAAAGATCTGGATGAGTTGTATGAGAATATCGGGCTGGGCGAGCGGCTCGCGCCGTTGGTGGCAAGGCGGTTACTGCCCGGAACTCACGCGGAGGATGGCTCGAGTGCGCTCGCTCCGCTGTCGATTGCCGGAACCGAGGGCCTGCTCGTCACCTATGCGCGGTGTTGCTTTCCGATTCCGGGAGACGCGATTTTTGCGTTCCTGTCCACCGGCCGCGGCGTGGTGATTCATCGCGAGAACTGTGTAAACGTCGAGGATTACCGCAAGCATCCGGAGAAGTGGCTGCCGGTGACCTGGCAGCCGGCGTCCGACCGGCTCTTCAGCTCCGAGATCCGCGTGTATGTCGTCAATCGCACCGGAATGCTGGCAGCCGTCGCGGCTGCCATCGCGAATCTCGAAACCAACATTGACCGGGTCGCCATCGAAGAGCATGGCAGTGATGCGGTCATATTGACATTCGAGCTGCGGGTGCGGGACCGGAAGCATCTCGCCCGGATCGTGCGTGTCATCCGCCGCATGCCCGATGCGGTGCGCGTCACCCGCTCGCTCGCCGCGCACGCGCGCGATGAGCGCGACGAGCAGGAAGAGACGGACGAGGTCGATGACCAGGATGATACTGACAAGTAGTACATACCCATTGGAGATCATTATGGGCCGGCAGATCATTCAAACCAACCGTGCGCCGCAGGCCATCGGTCCCTATTCACAGGCAGTCCGCGCGGGTGACACCGTGTACCTGTCGGGTCAGATTCCTCTTGACCCGGAGACGATGCAACTCGTCACCGGTGACATCGAGGCCGAGATCCGCCGTGTATTCGAGAACCTGAAAGCCGTCGCCGAGGCTGCGGGCGGCTCGCTCGCCAATGCGGTGAAGGTCAACGTATTTCTGACCGACCTGTCGCACTTCGCGAAAGTGAATGACATCATGGCGACGTACTGCACGCAGCCTTATCCGGCACGCGCTGCGGTCGGAGTTGCGCAGTTGCCTCGTGGCGCCCGCGTCGAGATCGAGTGCGTTCTCTACCTGGGTTGAGGTGTTGAGGACGGACTCCTGCAAACGGGTCGGTTGACGTGGCGGCAAATGCTTCAAAGACGACCGGGGCCGGTCAAGCTCGAGGCGAGCAGAGGCCGGTTACCGCGATGCGCGGGGTTGGTTCGGCGTTGGCCGAACGTCTGTCGAAGCTCGGCGTCACGCAGGTACAGGACCTGTTGTTCGTTTTGCCGCTGCGTTACGAGGATCGTACTCACGTTGAATCCATCGGCGCACTGATACCGGGCACACGGGTTGTCGTCGAAGGGGAAATCCAACTCACCGAGATTACCTTTCGACGCCGACGTCAGTTGCTGTGCCGCATCTCGGATGGTTCGGGCTTCCTGACGCTGCGTTTCTTCTACTTCTCGGCTGCCCAACAGAATGGGTTGACGCGCGGCACGCGGATCCGTTGCTTCGGCGACGTGCGACGCGGGCCCGTGGGGCTGGAGATCGTACATCCTGAGTATCGCCGGGTGGCCGACGAGCCGGCTCCATTGGACGAAACGCTGACACCTGTTTACTCGAGCACTGAGGGTATTGCGCAGACTCGGCTGCGTGCGCTGATTGCTCAGGCGTTGCAGGACCTGGATTCTCCAGGTTCGGCTGTGCGCGACTGGATTCCCACTGACGTGGCGAAGTCGCTCGGGATGCCGCCGCTGAAGGACGCTCTCGAGTACGTTCACAATCCGCCTCGCGAGGCCGAGATCGCGGTGTTGGCCGCCGGCCGTCATCCGGCGCAACGCCGCCTGGCATTCGAGGAGCTGCTCGCGCATCACTTGAGCCTCAAGCTCATCAAGCACGAAGCTAAGACGGAACCGGCCTGGCCGCTGGATGATCGCGAGAACCTGGCGCCGCAGTTCGTCACCTCGCTGCCGTTTCCGCTGACTAACGCGCAGTCGCGGGCCTTACGGGACGTCAACGCCGATCTGTCCCTGAGCCGACCCATGGTCCGGCTGGTACAAGGCGACGTTGGCTGCGGAAAGACTGTAGTGGCTGCCGCTGCGGCTGCCCGCGCGGCGGGCAGTGGGCTTCAGGTCGCGTTGATGGCACCGACCGAGCTCCTGGCGGAGCAGCACTTTCGCAACTTCCAGGAGTGGTTCAGGCCGCTGGGACTACCGATTGCATTGGTCTCAGGGTCGGTAGGCGCACGCACACGGCGTTCTGCATTGGAGGCGATTGCTTCCGGAGAGGTTCGGATTGCCGTCGGGACTCATGCTCTGTTCCAGGAAGGAATGGACTTCAAGCATCTGGCACTGGTTATCGTAGACGAGCAGCACCGCTTCGGCGTCCAACAGCGGCTTCGCCTCCAGGAGAAGGGGCGCAAGAATGGACGATTCCCCCACCAGCTCATCATGACGGCTACGCCTATACCGCGAACGCTAGCGATGACGGCTTATGCGGACCTGGATATCTCAGTCATCGATGAACTGCCTCCTGGCCGTACGCCTATTCAGACGGTCGTCATTCCCGAGCAGAAGCGAGACGCGGTCGTCGCGCGTATCGTCCAAGCTTGTCGCGAGGGCCGCCAGGCATACTGGGTGTGCCCCCTGATTGAAGAGTCAGAAGAGCTTCGCTCGCAGGCTGCGGAGGAGACGGCGGCCGCTCTTGCGGAAGCACTTCCTGGGCTACGCGTAGGACTGGTCCACGGACGGATGCCGTCCGCAAAGAAGGACGAGGCCATGCTCGCCTTCAAGGATGGAAAGATCCACCTGCTCGTCGCAACAACCGTAATTGAGGTCGGCGTGGATGTTCCGAACTCGACTCTAATGGTTATCGAGAACGCGGAACGCATGGGGCTGGCACAGCTTCACCAGCTACGCGGGCGCGTCGGCCGCGGAACCAGCGCGAGCACCTGTGTGCTTCTGTACCGAGGTCCTTTGTCGCAGCTTGCGAGAGAGAGACTAAGGGCCATTCGTGAGACCAATGATGGCTTTGAGATTGCTCGCCGGGATCTTGAGTTGCGCGGGCCTGGCGAGTTGCTCGGCACCCGTCAGACGGGACTTGCGCAGCTGCGCGTGGCCGATCTGATGCGGGACGCGGACCTTCTGCCACGCGTACAGGAGACTGCGGAGCTGTTGCTGGCGTCCTACCCGGATAATATTGCCGCGCTCGCGGTCCGCTGGATCGGCACAGCCGAGCGGTATGGTCGCGTCGGCTAGCGATCGCCTCCCCCACCGAGATAAAAACTGGATATCTGATGGCTGCGGTATCACCAGACCTTTCCCTGAACCCGCCGAAGACGCGGGACGCGCCGTTCCTGCACCGTCTTTCGCGGCGGATTGAGGAGTACTGGGAGCTGGCGCGTTTCAATCGGCCGGTGGGAACCTGGTTGCTCCTGTGGCCGGCACTTTGGGCGCTGTGGATCGCGGGCGAAGGACACCCCAATCAGAGGGTACTGATTGTGTTTGTGCTGGGCGTAATCGTGATGAGGGCGGCCGGCTGCGTCATCAATGACTTTGCAGATCGGGATATCGATCCGCACGTCCGACGCACGCGCGATCGGCCCATTGCCGCCCGGCGCGTTTCGCCCGTCGAAGCATTGGTGCTATTTACGGCACTTCTGGTGATCGCGCTCTTTCTGGTTACGTTTCTCGACTTGCTCACCATCAAATTGGCTTTCATCGGCGCGGCGCTGACGGTCTCGTACCCGTTCGTCAAACGAATCTTCCCGATGCCGCAGTTGTATCTCGGGATTTCGTTCGGTGGCTGGAGCGTGCCGATGGCATTCGCGGCTGAAACCGGCAAGCTGCCACGGGTTGCATGGGTGCTCTACATAGCCGCAGTCATCTGGGCCGCGATCTACGACACCGTCTACGCGATGATCGACCGCGAGGATGACCTGAAGATCGGCGTGAAATCGAGCGCAATCCTGTTCGCCGACATGGACAAGGCCCTCATCTTCGTAATGCAGGCCATGATGATTTTCGCCCTGGTGCTCGCAGGGCAGAACATGCACTTCGGGCGCTGGTACCACGCTGGATTGATCGCGGCCGGCCTGCTGTTTCTCTACCAGCAGTGGCTGATCCGGGATCGCAACCCGGCTGGCTGTCTGCGCGCCTTCCTGAACAACCAGTATGTGGGCATGGTGATCTTCGTAGGGATTTTGCTCGAATACATCTATGCGCATTGACCGGCGCGGCAACCGGCCGGCGTGGTCAAATATTGATCAATTGTTGACTAATGAGCCGGGTGCGGGTTGACAGGGACCGTGCCTGCCCATGAACATTCCATTCGCTTCTCACCTCGAGGGATTGCATGAATCCACCTGAGTTCGGCTCTATTCGCCACGATTGGTCGCTTCCCGAGGTGCAGGCGCTGTTCGCTCTGCCCTTCATGGACCTGATCTTTCAGGCCCAGCGCGTACATCGCGAGCATCACGTCCCGAACACCGTGCAGATGAGCACGCTTTTGTCGATCAAGACGGGGGCTTGCCCCGAGGACTGCGCTTACTGCCCTCAGAGCGTTCACTACGACACAGGACTCGACCGCGAAACGCTGTTGGAGGTTGCGGCAGTTCGGGAGGCCGCTGAACGGGCGAAGGCGGCTGGTGCGACGCGGTTCTGCATGGGAGCCGCGTACCGCGCACCCAAGGCGAAGGACATTGCGATCATCTCCGAAATGATTCGCGAGGTACGTGCCACGGGGCTCGAGACGTGCGCGACGCTGGGCATGCTAAAGCCTGATCAAGCGCAGCAGCTCAAAGACGCAGGTTTGGACTTTTACAATCACAACCTTGATACGTCGCCCGAGTACTACGGCGAGATTATTACGACGCGAACGTACCAGGATCGGCTGGACACCCTCGACGCTGTGCGAGTGGCCGGGCTGAAGGTGTGTTGCGGTGGAATTATTGGAATGGGTGAGTCCCTCACGGATCGCGCGCAACTGCTGCGCACGCTGGCAAATCTCCCTGAGCATCCAGAGAGCGTGCCAATCAACCAGCTCGTGCAAGTCCCCGGGACGCCGCTGCATGGGCGGGCGGGCGTCGATCCCTTCGACTTCGTCCGCACCATCGCAGTCGCGCGATTGCTGATGCCGGCAGCTTACGTCCGCCTGTCTGCGGGCCGCGAGGGAATGAGTGATGAAGTTCAGGCGCTGTGCTTCCTGGCTGGCGCCAATTCTATTTTCTACGGTGAGAAGTTGTTGACGACTGGCAATCCCGACGTGCTGCGGGATCAGCAGTTGTTTGCGCGGCTGGGGCTGAAGGCGGAAGGCCAGGTCGCCCGAGCTGACGGCAACGAGGGACGAAGCAGTGGCCCCCCGGGGCTGGACCCGGCTGCGTGTGCAGCCCCCCGGCTCAAGGACGCAGGTGAAGCGCAGGTCGTCTGAGCTGGGGAGTGCCCTCGCGGAGCTCGATCGTGAGCATCTGCGTCGCACGCGACGAACGATTGATGGATTCGTCGAGCCTGGGAGTCGCATAACTACGGTCGTCGATGGGCGAGAGCTCATCGACTTCTCCAGCAATGACTACCTGGGCCTTGCACGGCATCCGGCTGTTGCGGCCGCAATGGCGGAATGCGCTGGACGCTGGGGCGCGGGTAGTGGAGCTTCGCATCTGGTTACCGGGCACGGTGCTGAACACAGCCGCCTGGAGGAAGATCTTGCCGCGTTCACGGGCCGTGAACGAGCGCTGCTGTTTTCCACCGGCTACATGGCGAACCTGGCCGTGATGACCACGTTGGCCGGGCGTGGCGAAACGGTGTTGCTGGATCGCTTGAGTCATGCATCTTTGATAGATGGCGGACTTCTGTCGGGCGCGGCCTTCAAACGATACGCGCATTCGGATGCGGTAGCGCTTGAGTCGGCATTGGCAGCGCATGCCCAGACGGCGACTGTTGTTGCAACGGACGGCGTGTTCAGCATGGACGGTGATGTTGGGCCGCTTGATGCGCTGGCTCGCTCTAGTCGGGCGCATGATGCGTGGTTGGTGGTGGACGACGCCCATGGCCTGGGTGTTGTCGGTGCGAGCGGTCGGGGCGCCGTGGAGTATTTCGGGTTGGACTCGGATGCGGTGCCGGTGCTCGTGGGGACGTTAGGGAAGGCCTTTGGTTCTTTTGGCGCTTTCGTTGCTGGGTCCGGGGAGTTGATTGAGCTGCTAATGCAAAAGGCGCGATCGTACATATACACGACCGCATTGCCGCAGCCGGTTGCGGCGGCGTCGCGGAAGGCGCTGGAGATTGCCCAGCGGGAGGCCTGGCGGCGAGAGCGGGTGTTGGCGCTCACGGCAAGGTTTCGCGCGGGAGCGCAGCAGCTGGGGGTGCCGGTGATGACTGTGACTCAGCCACTGACTCCAATCCAACCCGTAATGATGGGCAGCGCAGAAGCGGCCTTGCGGGTCCAGCGGGAGCTGTCTGCGGCTGGCTTTTGCGTGGTCGCCATACGCCCGCCCACTGTTCCGCGCGGGAGCGCGCGACTGCGCGTGACACTGTCGGCCGCGCACACTGAGACTCAGGTTGACGGGCTGCTCGAGGCGTTGGCGCGTGCTTGCGCGGCGCAGGGCGCTCGACAGGCGCAAAACATTCAATGAGCGAGTTATACGTAGAGGTTAATGGTAGTGGTCCTGATCTCGTGCTGTTGCACGGGTGGGGCCTCAACGTGCGTGTGTGGGACGGTCTCGTACAGGGACTGCGCGACCGCTACCGTATGATTGCGGTGGACTTACCGGGTCATGGGCGAAGTGCTTGGAGCGCCGGCCAGGGTACGCCTGCGGAGCAGGCGTGGTTGATTCACAGCACGCTGGCGTCCATTTCCAACCGCTACTCCTTATTGGGTTGGTCGCTTGGGGGCCAGATCGCGCTGGACCTGGCGGCCGCGATGCCGGGTCAGGTTGACCGGCTGGTGCTGGTCGCGGCGACGCCTCGATTCGCCCAATCGCCCGATTGGCCCTACGGGATGCCGACGGCCGCCATCACGAAGTTGGCTACGCAGTTGCGTCAGGATTACCGACAGACGGTGAGCGACTTTCTCGAGTTGCAGGTGCGGGGCAGCCTCGAAGGAACCAGCGTACTGGAGAAGTTGCGGCATGCCTTGTTCGTTCACGGGGAGGCGCAGCCGGGAGCACTCGCGGCGGGACTCAACACATTGGCTACCAGCGATCTGCGTGCGACGCTTGCGCACGTAAGAGCACGTGCGCTCGTGATCGGCGGACAGAATGATCGCATCACAGCGCCGGCAGCCTCGCGTGCGTTGGCACAGGCTCTGCCGGACGCGATATATGTTGAGATGCGCCGCGCCGCGCACGCGCCGTTCCTATCGCATAGAGCGGAGTTCGTGGCGCTGGTGGACAATTTTTTACGCGGCGGCGAAGTGCATGAGGGCATAGCCGGGCACGGTGGCACCATTGCTGGCAATGCGGCGGGCGCCGTGCGTGTCGGCACCGCGGGCACCGGCATCGCGGCCATCGGCGGCGCGGCACTCGGCGGCGCGGCACTCGGCCGGGCAGTGGCTGGCACGGTAGCTAACGCTGCGGCCAGCCAGCTGAGCTGCGATCCTGACATCGCCGGCGATGGAACCGCGCAAACGACCAACGATGCATCGCACGGCCGTCCAGCGAAGAAAAAGCGCATGAAGGCGCGGGCGCGAAAGAAGCTGCAGGCATCGTCGCGATGAACGCTGGGGATGATGGTGCCGAAGTGTTCCGCCTCGACCGGCCCGGCATCCGCGCTTCCTTTGATCGCGCGAGTGCGCGATATGAGGCGGCCGCGGTTTTGCAGGCGCGCGTCAATGAGGAATTGATGGGTCGCTTGGAACTCTTCAACTTCCAACCGCACGTTGTACTGGATCTCGGCGCGGGGACGGGGCGTGGGGCTGAGGAGTTGAAGCGTCGATATCGGCGCGCGCTCGTGGTAGCTGTTGACATGGCGCCCGGCATGCTGCGCGAGGCGCAGCGACGGCAGCATCTATTCCGACGCTTCGAACGTGTGTGCGCAGATGCGATGCGCCTGCCCTTTGCGGATTCCAGCGTGGATGTTGTCTTCAGCAGCCTGATGTTGCAGTGGTGCGATCCTTTGGACGTGACCTTTGCGGAAGTCAGGCGCGTGCTGAAGCCGGAAGGGTTCTTCGCGTTCAGCACATTTGGGCCGGACACCCTGAAGGAGCTGCGCGCTGCCTGGGCGGAGGCGGACGGATACAACCACGTCAATCAGTTCGTGGACATGCACGACGTTGGTGAGGCGCTCGTTCGTGCGGGACTCGCGGAGCCGGTGTTAGACGTTGATCGAATGCAACTCACGTATGCGGATACATTGGCGCTGATGAGAGATCTGAAGACGATTGGCGCGCATAACGTGACTGCAGGTCGCTCGCGCGGTCTCATGGGGCGTGCACGTCTCGCGCGCGTTCAATCAGCGTACGAGGCATATAGACGAGATGGCCGGTTGCCAGCCACCTACGAAGTGATCTACGGCGCGACGTGGGGTGCGGCGGGTCGCGCCGGGGCGGCGGCGATGCGAGGCGGTGAGGTGCGTATCTCGCCTAACGCGATCAAGCGGCCGGGGCGGCGGTGACGGCGGCGCCGGCGGGCGGCCCGCTGAAGGTCGTCGGCACTGACCGATGGCGACCCACAAATCGATGACGCGAAAACCCACAGGCATCTTCGTCACCGGCACCGATACGGGCGTCGGAAAGACTCTGGTATCCGTCTCCCTGGTCAAGGCATTGGTCCGGACCGGGATGCGTGTATCAGTAATGAAGCCGATTGCATCGGGGTCGGAACACACGGCGGCGGGACTTCGCAACGCGGACGCCATGGCGCTTGCCGCGGCGTCCAACGTCTCCGTGCCGTACTCTGCCATCAACCCTTATTGCTTCGAGCCACCCATTTCGCCGCATATCGCTGCAGAAGAGGCCGGAATCGGCATCGATATGAGCATGATCGGGCAAAGTTTCGAGACGCTGGCGGCCGGCGCGGACTTTGTCGTTGTGGAGGGGGCGGGCGGCTGGTATGCGCCCATAAGCGAATCGAAAGCGATGTCGGACCTGCCGAAATTGCTCGGTATCCCGGTGCTGCTGGTCGTCGGGCTGCGCTTGGGCTGCCTGAATCACGCCCAGCTGACGAAGCAGGCGATCGAGGCGGACCGCGCGCAGTTCGCGGGGTGGGTGGCGAACAGTATTGATCCCGCGCTGGAGCGGCGGGCGCAGAACCTGGCGAGTCTCGAGCGCAGATTGGGAAGTGCGCCGCTGGCGGTGTTTCCCTTTGAGCCGGATGCACCGGCGCAGGCCAGCGCCGGGGAACAGCTCGGACGTGGACTTTTTGTCCTAAGCTTCTGACTTGAATAAAAAATCTCGCGCAGTACCATCTGCTCAGCACCGCGCTGAAAACCCACGGCCACTCGTCAGTGCATCCCGAGCCGCACCGCATTGAAATCTGTCCGCACTGCTCGCTCAGTCTTCGCGCCGCCGTGCTGTTCTTCAGCAGTCTGTGCTTCGTGTCCTTCGCGGTAGCTGGGGTTATGGCCAGCCGGGGCTTCTGGCCGGTGCTGCCGTTCGCGGGACTCGAAATGGCGTTCCTGGGCTGGGCGCTCAGGGTGAGCATGGCCCGACGCCACCACCGTCAGACGATTACGGTTACGGACTCGGACGTCAGCGTAGAGGTGCGCGACCGGCAGCATTCCGTTCGACACGTGTTCCCGCGGCATTGGGCGCAGGTTAAACTCCGCCGCCCCGCATCGCGCTTGCACCCGAGCCGGCTCACGATTGAGTCGCACGGCCGTCAATGCGAGCTGGGTAGTTTTCTCACGGAGGCGGAGCGGCGCGGACTCGCTGATCAGTTGCAGAGTCTGATTGGCCGCGTCAACGAGTCGCCTTCCCTGACTTAAAGGTCTAACAAGGTAAATGATGATTCGCTCAAATTGCGCACGCCGCGCCGCGTTCTTCGCTGCCACCACTACTGCTTTGGCCATGGGTCTGCTCGCGGGCCCTGCCCGGGCGGAGTCCGGTTGGAGCCTGCTCAACATGACGCAGGGCGTGACCGCGATGAGCCGCGAGATCTACAAGCTGCACATGCTCATTTTCTGGGTGTGCGTGGTCATTGCGGTCGTTGTATTCGCGGCAATGATCTGGTCGATCGTCGTCTATCGCAAATCACAAGGCGCCGTTGCCGATACAACGATGGTCCACAACACGAAGGTGGAGATCGTCTGGACGGCCGTGCCGGTGATCATCCTGATTGCCATGGCGGTGCCGGCCGCGCGCACCCTCGTCGCGATCGAGGACACCACGAAAACCGAGCTCACCATCAAGGTGACGGGCTTTCAGTGGGGATGGAACTACGACTACCTGGACAAGGGCGTGGTGTTCTTCTCGCGGCTCGATCGCAAGAGCGACGCCGCGCGCGAGCTCGGATCGGGTGTCGATCCCAACACGATCGAGCACTACCTGCTCAATGTAGATAACCCGCTGGTTGTGCCGGTCGGCACAAAAGTACGTCTGCTCGTGACCGGCGCCGATGTCATCCACTCCTGGTGGGTGCCTGCGTTCGGGGTCAAGAAGGACGGCATCCCGGGCTTCGTGAACGAAGCGTGGTTCAACATCGACTCGGACAAGACGGGTCTGTACCGCGGGCAGTGTGCTGAGTTGTGTGGCCGCGATCATGGCTTCATGCCGATCGTCGTCGATGCACGCTCGAAGGAGGATTTCGAGGCGTGGCTGAAGGAAAAGGCCGCGCAGCAGAAGCAGGCGGCAGCGCCCGCCGCGGAGACACCTACCGCGAGCGCGCCTGCGGTCACGACGCCGATCGCTGGCGGCTGACCCGTACGTATTACCGCTAGTTACTTCCCGCCTACCGTCGATTCGAACAGTAGCCATACCAAGTTGAGAGAACGCCCATGGCCGAGCATTCAGTAGCCGCCGCACACGACGACCACGACCACAAGCCGCATGGCTGGCGGCGCTGGGTATATGCCACCAATCACAAGGACATCGGCACGATGTACCTGGTGTTCTCGTGCCTGATGTTCTTCATCGGCGGCGCGATGGCGATGGTCATCCGGGCGGAGCTGTTCAAACCCGGCATGCAGTTCGTCGATCCGCAGCTGTTCAATTCCATGACGACCATGCACGCGCTGCTCATGATCTTCGGCGCCGTCATGCCGGCCTGGACGGGACTCGCCAACTGGATGATCCCGATGCAGGTAGGCGCCCCCGACATGGCCCTGCCGCGCCTCAATAACTTCAGCTTCTGGATTCTGCCGTTCGCCTTCACGTTGCTGCTGGCCACCTTGTTCGTCCCCGGTGGTGCACCGGCAGGTGGCTGGACGATGTACCCACCGCTGGTCCTGCAGAACGGGGCGTCCTTCCCGATGTTGATCTTCGCGGTGCACATGATGGGTGCCTCGTCGATCCTCGGAGCGATCAACGTTGTAGTTACCATCCTCAACATGCGCGCACCTGGCATGTCGCTGCTGCGGATGCCGCTGTTCGTATGGACTTGGCTGATCACCGCCTATCTGCTCATCGCCGTCATGCCAGTGCTGGCCGGCGCAGTGACCATGCTGCTCACCGATCACTTCTTCGGGACGACGTTCTTCACGGCTGCCGGCGGTGGCGACCCAGTGATGTTCCAGCACATCTTCTGGTTCTTCGGGCACCCCGAGGTTTACATCCTGATTCTGCCGGCGTTCGGCATCGTCTCGGAGATCATTCCGACGTTCTCGCGGAAGCCCCTGTTCGGCTATGAAGCGATGGTCTACGCGACGGCGTCCATCGCCTTCCTCTCATTCATCGTCTGGGCGCACCACATGTTCGTGGTGGGTATGCCGCTCGCCGCCCAGCTGTTCTTCATGCTCTCAACGATGCTCATTGCGATCCCGACGGGCGTGAAGGTGTTCAACTGGACGGCGACGATGTGGAAAGGGTCGCTCAGCTTCGAGCCGCCCATGCTGTTCGCACTCGCCTTCCTCTTTCTGTTCACCATCGGCGGCTTCTCGGGACTGATGCTCGCGATCGTGCCGGCGGACTACCAGTACCAGGACACCTACTTCGTGGTCGCGCACTTCCATTACGTGCTCGTACCTGGAGCCATCTTCGGGATCATGGCCGGCGTGTATTACTGGCTCCCGAAGTGGGTCGGCAACATGTACGACATGACACTGGCGAAGTGGCACTTCTGGCTGTCGGCTATCTTCGTGAACGTGCTGTTCTTCCCCCAGCACTTCCTCGGGTTGGCCGGCATGCCGCGCCGTATTCCTGACTACGCCGTGCAGTTCACCGACTGGAATATGGTCTCGTCCATTGGTGGCTTCGGCTTCGGTCTGTCGCAGCTGCTGTTCCCATACCTCATTTACAAGTGCGTGAAGTCCGGTACACGCGTCACGGTCAACAAGCCGTGGGAAGGTGCGCATGGCTTGGAGTGGGAGCTGCCTTCACCGGCGCCGTACCACTCCTGGCAGACACCTCCGTCTGATGCTGTGATTGCTAAAGGGGCGTTCCACTGAGCGGACTGGATCAAACCGACGATACGGCCCGACGTAGGAGGGTTCGCCGATCGGCGATCCTCTTCGGGCTGATCGCGGCGGCCTTCTATCTGGGTTTCATAGTGATGTCGGTCGTACGGGCCCATTCATGACGGCAGGGCAGCGCGCAAATCGAAATCTCACCCTCAAGCTGCTCGGCATCGCGCTGGGCAGCTTCGCGTTCGGCTTTGCGCTCGTTCCACTCTATAACGTGCTTTGTGGTGTAACCGGCGTCGGCGATCAGAGCGCGCTGCTACGCCGCGCGAAAGCCGTCGAGCATCCCGACCCCAACCGCACGATTACGATCGAGTTCCTCGGCAATGTCGCGAGCGCGGGCGGATGGGATTTCCGGCCGGTAGTCCGGACGGTGGAAGTGCATCCCGGGAAGCTCTACTCGGCCGAATTCTTCGCGCACAACCTCACCGGCCACGACATGACAGCCCAGGCCGTGCCGGATATCGCCCCTTCCAAGGTCGCGGCCTTCTTTCACAAGACCGAATGTTTCTGCTTCTCGCCACAGCACTTCAACGTGAACGAGCAGCGCAACATGCCGGTGCGTTTCATCGTGGATCCGGCCATACCGAAGTACATCGACCGGATCACGCTCGCATACACTTTTTACGACGCCTCATCGCAGGTCTCCAAGCGCTGACGCACGACGCGTTCATTTGACGGGAATTCAAGAAAATGGCCAACGCAGCACACGCCCACGACAGCAACTCCTACTACGTACCGCACGACAGTACGTGGCCCATAACCGGCTCCGTCGCGCTGTTCACCCTGATGCTCGGTGCCATCGCGTATCTGAACGACTGGGTCGGAGGCTGGTCATTCCTTCCGGGCGCCATCCTGATGGCCATCATGTTCTTCGGCTGGTTCAGCACCGTGATCGGCGAAAGCCAGCGCGGGGCCTACAACATCCAGGTGGACCATTCTTTCCGCATGGGAATGATGTGGTTCATTTTCTCCGAAGTGATGTTCTTCGCGGCCTTCTTCGGTGCACTGTTCTACGCGCGTACGCTGTCCGTGCCCTGGCTCTCGGGTCAGGGCGTCAAGGTGTTCACCAACTTCATCCTCTGGCCTCAATATGAAGCTACCTGGCCGACGAACGGTCCGGCGCACGTGGGTGGACATGCCGATTCGACATTCAGTGTGATCCCTGCATTCAGCCTGCCTGCCGTGAACACGGCGATCCTGTTGACCAGCGGTCTGACGATTACGGTTGCGCATCATGCCTTGCGCTCGGGTAAGCGCGGCACACTCGCTCTGTTCCTCGCGCTGACGTTCATTTTGGGATTTACGTTCGTCGGGCTCCAGGCCAAGGAATACGGTGAGGCGTACAGTGAGCTGGGTCTGCGGCTGTCCACCGGCATCTACGGTTCGACCTTCTTCATGCTCACCGGCTTCCACGGGTTGCACGTGACGATCGGCGCAATCATGTTGCTCGTCGTCTGGCTGCGAGTACTGCGCGGACACTTCACGCCTGAGCGTCACTTCGCCTTCGAAGCCGTTGCCTGGTACTGGCACTTCGTGGACGTCGTCTGGCTCGGCCTGTTTATCTTCGTGTACTGGCTGTGAGACTCAGCGTGGCTGGCCTCCGGCCAGCCCATGAGGCGCGATGAGTCCGAAGTGCCACGCGAGCATCAGCAGAATAAACAGCACCACGGACAGGCCGACGCGGATGGTCAGGTCGCGCGCGAGCTTGCTCGAGTCGCCGGCCTTCCGTGTGAGGTGGAACAGGGCAGAGCCCAGGCTGGCGACGATGGCCACCAGTACACCGATGATGAGTAGTCGAATCAGGATTTCCATGTGCGCGCCGGTCAGTTTATAGGCCTCGACCTCCGGCGTGTCCATTCGGATCCCCCTCGGCTCGCGCGTGTTCGCTCCGTCATGGTTTTTTACCGCCCTGACGATCGCGCTGTGCATTGCGTTCGTCCTCCTCGGGCGCTGGCAGTGGCGCCGCGGTGAGCTGCGGCAGGCGGAGTGGGATCGGTTTGCGGCCGGCGCGGAGCAGGTGATCCCGCTCGGATCACGGGGCGTGGACCAGATGCCCCGTTTTCAGCGGATCAGCGTGGTGGGACGCCTGGACGCGGATCACCAGTTTCTGCTGGACAATCGCAGTTACCAAGGACGCGCGGGCTTCGAAGTATTGACGCCAATGCAGCGGCCAAACGGGCGGGTCGTTTTGATCGACCGTGGATGGGTCCCTTTCTCGGGTCTGCGGGAACGGTTGCCGGGAGTGGCGCTCAAGCCGCGCGATAGCGTGACGATTGTTGGGCGGGTCGATAATCTGCCGAGTCCCGGTCTTGCGAGCGGTCGGGCCCCGCCCGATCGGCAAGCGCGGTGGCCCAAGGTGACGGCATTCCCCACCATGGATCAGTTGAGCCTGGCGCTGGGCACTTCCCTGGAGCGGCAAATCATTCTTCTCGATCCGAAGGAAGAAGACGGCTATGTCCGCGATTGGCATCCGCCGGGAATGGAGCCTATCCGGCATTGGTCGTATGCCGTGCAATGGTGGTCGTTTGGAGTCGTATTACTCGTGCTGTGGATTGGTTTGAGCACTCGCAAAGTGACGGAAAGCAATGGCTACGGCGGAGAGTGAGTTGCGCTCGCGCAATCTGCGCATGCTGGCCACGCTGGCCGGCCTGTTCCTGCTACCCCTCGCGATCGCGTTCTGGATGTACTACGGCACCGACTGGCGCCCGGCGCGAACCGTCAATCATGGCGAGCTGATAACGCCCGTCAGGCCCTTGCCCGCGGATCATCTGCAGACGATGACGGGAGGTGCCGCACCTTCCGAGCTGTTCCACCGTAAGTGGTCCCTGGTTTATGTCGGTGATGGCCGATGCGACGCTGCATGCCGCCAGGCTCTCCTCGTCATGCGCCAGACGCGCCTGTCCCTCAACAGCGAAATGAGCCGGGTCGAGCGCGTGTTCCTGGCGACCTCGCAATGTTGTGCCCGCGAGTTCCTCGCGCAGGAGCACCCGGGCCTGCTGGTATTGGATGCCACCGGCCCGTCGGCGAGCTCCCTGTTGAGTGCTTTCCCACTCAGCGAGCGCGAGCAATCGCTGTTCATCGTCGATCCGTTGGGCAATCTGATGATGCGCTACGACGTTCGGCAGAATCCGAAAGGTCTGCTGCAGGATCTGAAGACGCTCCTTTCTCTGTCTCACATCGGTTGAATCATCATGCCGGCCGCCCGTTGGATCCGTTCGCTCGCGCTCGCAGGCCTGCTGCTGTGCTTCACAGTCGTGGTGCTGGGGGCCTATGTGCGCCTGACCGCAGCGGGTCTCGGCTGCCCGGACTGGCCGGGATGTTACGGACACGTCACCCCACTCGGCGCGCAGGAGAGTGCATCCGCGCAGGCGGCATTTCCACAGAAGCCATTGAATGTTGGCAAGGCATGGCGGGAAATGATCCATCGCTATGCGGCTTCGACACTCGGCCTCATCATCGTCGTGATCAGCGTGCTTGCGTTCACTACACGTCGTGCGCGCCTCGTCAGTCTGCCGCTTGCATTGGCGCTGTTGGCCACGGTCGTGTTTCAGGGCGTGTTGGGAATGCTGACGGTCACCTGGCAGCTGAAGCCATTGATTGTCACAGGTCACCTGGTATTTGGTCTCACGACACTGGGCCTGCTATGGTGGTTGTGGCTCACGCTGCCGCGCAATTCGTGGGGGAACCCGTCAAATCCCGGCTCGCGGGGCAGCGCTCTCAGCGGGACCACCGTGGAAGCGGCGCGCCTGGTGTGGCGTCTCGCCCTCATCGGCCTCGTCGCACTGGCGATCCAGATCGCCCTGGGAGGATGGACCAGCAGCAACTACGCGGCTATTGCGTGTCCCGACTTCCCAAAGTGTCAGAATGCATGGTGGCCCGAGACGGACTACGGGAATGCCTTCATCCTCTGGCGCGGCTTGGGAGTCAACTACGAAGGGGGCGTGCTCGCGAATCCCGCCCGGGTTGCCATTCATCTGACTCATAGAATGGGCGCGCTCATTGCCACGCTGACGCTATCCCTGGCTGCGCTCACGGTGCTGACCCGGCGGATTTTGGCAAAATTCGCGCTGGCAGCCTGGCTGGTACTGGCGGCGCTGCTGCTGCAGCTGACAATCGGAGTGTCCATGGTTGTGCGAGGCTTCCCCCTGCAGCTTGCGACCGCGCATACCGCCGGAGCCGCACTGTTGCTGCTATCAGTCCTCGGACTGTTGCGTAGCGTCGGAACCGCGTCTCGCGGGAGTGCCCTTTGATGCAGCACACGGAGCAGATCGCAGCGCCACCGGCGATCTGGCGCCGCTACCTCGAATTGACCAAGCCGAAGGTGGTCGCGCTGATCACCTTCACGGCGATCGTAGGAACTCTTCTGGCCAGTCCGGGCCTGCCGCCGCTGGACGCACTGGTTTGGGGGAACCTTGGAATTGCTCTGGCCGCAGGCTGTGCGGCGACCATCAATCATGTGCTCGACCGGCGAATCGACGAGCAGATGAGCCGTACGCGGGCGCGGCCCTTGCCCACGGGGCAGCTGAACGAGCGGCAGGCTCTGATGTTCGCCGCGGTGTTGGGAACGACCGCGATGGCGATTCTCGCTTTCCTGGTCAACCTGCTGACAGCCGTGCTGACCTTCGCATCTCTCATCGGCTATGCGGTCATCTACACAGTCTGGCTGAAGAGAGCGACGTCCCAGAACATCGTCATTGGCGGCGCGGCCGGTGCGGCACCTCCGGTGTTGGGTTGGGCCGCAGTCACCAACACTATCGACCCTAACGCCCTGCTGCTGTTCTTGATCATATTTGTGTGGACGCCACCACACTTCTGGGCGCTCGCGATAGCCCGTCGCGATGAGTACGCACGCGCCGGTATCCCCATGCTGCCCGTTACCCACGGCGTGCAGTACACCAGGCTGCACGTATTGCTCTATACGGTTCTACTGGTAGTCGTCACGCTGATGCCCTTTCTCACGCGCATGAGCGGGCTGCTATACCTGGTCGTCGCCCTGGTGCTGAACGCAGGATTCCTCTATTACGCGTTCGTGTTGAACATCACGGCTCGGCAGGAACTGCCGATGCGGGTCTTCAAATTCTCGGTCAGGTACCTGATGTGGCTGTTCGCCGCGCTGCTCGTTGATCACTATCTGTCCACGACGCCGGCAGCGTTGCCGTAGCCGGGCGACCCCTTACTCGGCGGCTTCGGACTTAGGTCTCGAAGTTGATTTTCGCTTGGGCTGCGGAGTGCTCGCCGGCAGATCGAACACAATGATGTCGGCCTCGCGGCCATGTTGCAGCAGCACGCCGCCCGGCGGCCCGATCTTGACGCCATCTCCAACATTCAGCCGGGTCTCGTTCACCGCAATGGAGCCGCGTACGACGTGCAGAAAAGTACGGCGGCTCTTCGGTATCTCGAGCTCGACTCGCTGCGCTTCATGAAACAATCCGCCGTAGATACGCGCATCCTGATGCACGACTACGGAACCCTCCGCGCCGTCTGGGGAGGCGAGCAAGCGCAGCCTGCCGCGCTTTTCGTCGGTTGCGAAGTGCTTCTGCTCGTAGGCCGGTGTCAGTCCAGTCTTCACGGGCTGGATGCAGATGTGCAGCAGATGAGCATCCTGGGCGGCCGAGGTGTTGAATTCGGTGTGGCTGATACCCGTTCCGGCGCTCATGCATTGCAGGCTTCCGGCCCGCAGCACGGCTGCGTTGCCCAGTGAGTCCTGGTGGCGCAGCTCGCCGTCAATGAGGTACGTCAGGATTTCGGTGTCTTGGCGCTGCTGGCCCGGATACCCTCTGCCGGGCTTGATTCGATCCTGGTTCAGGACTTTCAACGGACCGAAGTCAACATGCTCGGGATCGTAGTAATCGGCAAAGGAGAAGGTGTAGTAGCTTTTCAGCCAGCCATGATCGTCGTAACCGCGGTCACGGCTGCGTCTCAATTCCAGGGTCGTCATGCGCCGCTCTTACGGCTCAGGACCAGCTGCCAGGAGGAGAGGCGGCGCTCATTGAGCAGCAGAATTCCAGTGGCGTTGTAGTGATGGGCGTCCACCTGGCCCATGTGCTCGGAGCCGTGATAGCCGGAAGCCGTGCAGGTGTAGACG
>Ga0068859_100000488_pt1 | contig 39249 bp, 35 predicted proteins | sample KBSSwiS22_FD_66585 | JGI IMG/M metagenome (GOLD analysis project Ga0068859, IMG submission 66585) | Switchgrass rhizosphere microbial communities from Kellogg Biological Station, Michigan, USA - KBS Switchgrass S2-2 | ecosystem: Host-associated > Plants > Roots > Rhizosphere > Soil ... | reverse complement strand
GCGTCCCAGCCCGAACAGGGACTCGCAGCCCTTGACCAGGCCGAAGGCCACCGCACCGCCCAGGACCGAGGCGATCAGCGTCTGCGTGATCGTCCGGACGACCGGGGCGAAGCCGAGGCCGCCGAAGCGCCTCGTCAGCGCGACGTGGCCCAGGACGGCCCCCACCACGTAGGACGCCGAGGTGGAGATGGTCAGCACCTTCGCGATGTCACCGGGGCCGTCGAAGATGCGGGTGCAGACGAGGATCGCCACGACCTTGGTGGCGACCATCCCGATGTTGATCAGGGTCGGTGTCCGGCCGTCCCGCATCGCGTAGAACACCCGCAGCTGCAGCATCACCATCGCGAACGGGAACAGGCCGAAGGCCGAGACGGCGAGCGCGGTTCCCACCAGTCGTCCGCCGGCGATGGCCGTCTCGCCGTAGCCGAGCAGGACGACGCACAGGACGGGGCCGAGTGCGGCCAGACCGGCCGTGACCGGGAGCAGGGCGAGGGCGGCGAGCCGGGCGCCGAGTCCCAGGTCCTCCACCACGTCCGCTGTGCGGTTCTGCGCGGCGGCTCGTGACAGGCGCGGCATCAGCGCGGTCAGCAGCGAGACGACCAGGATGCCGTAGGGCATCTGGATCAGCAGGTCGGCGTAGGTGAAGATCGTGAAGGCCTTGTGGTCGGTGCCGACCTTCTGCACGACGGTGACGCCGATCTGGCTGGCGACGACGTAACCCAGGATCCAGAGGGCGAGCCGGCCGACCTCTTTCATCCGCCCGACCTCATTGGGACGGGCCCGGAAGCGCCATTTCCACCGGAATCCGGTCTTACGCAGCGCGGGAATGAGCACCAGGGCCTGCGCGGCGATGCCGAGGGTGGTGCCGATGCCGATCACCAGGATCTGCGGGGTCGTGATCGTGCTCGGATTCAAGCTCGCCGGCCCGGGCAGCAGCCAGAACACGACCAGGGTGAGGATCATGACCACGTTGTTCAGCACGGGCGCCCACGCTCCCGGCCCGTAGCTGTGCCGGATGTTCAGCACCGCCATGAACATCGCGCCGAGTCCGTAGAAGAAGATCTCGGGCAGCAGCAGGGTCGCCCAGAGGCTCGCCAGCGAACGCTGTTCGGCGTGCTTGACGAACGCGGCCGCGATCAGCGGTGCGCACAGCGTGGCGATCAGGGTCAGCGCTCCCAGTGCCGTCGCCGCGATCGACAGAAGGCGCTGGGTGTACGCGACGCCGCCGTCCTCGTCCTTCTCCTGGGCACCGACCAGCAACGGGATCAGCACGCTGGAGAGCACGCCACCCAGCAGTAGCTCGTAGACCATGTTCGGCAGGTTGTTCGCGCCGTTGTAGGCGTCGCCGACCAGGTCGATGCCCAGGGCCGCCGCGAGCAGCGAACTGCGCAGGAACCCGGTGATCCTGCTGATCAGGCTCGCGATCGCCATCGTCCGGCTGTTGGCCAGCAGGCGGCGCTGCTCGGATTCGGGTCCGTGCTGCGGCCCGACCCCGATCTCCGGCGTCACGTCGTCGGGGGGCCCGTCGGCCGTCCGTGCCTTCGCCTCTTCGATCAGGTCACCGGCGGAGACCGCGCCGTCTCGGGCACCCGAGTGCCGGCCTTTGGCCCTGGTGGCCTTGACCGGGCGCTTACGGCCGGCCCCGACGAAGGTCGTGTCGGACCAGGACGATTCATCGACGTAGGGGTGCCCCCCGTCGATCGGGGACTCGAGGTCGGCCCAGTCGTCCAGCCACATCGAGGTGATCGGGTCCGCTCCGGCGGTGGCCGGCGGCTGGAACGTGGCCGACTGGTGCAGCCGTGTCTCGCCCCAGTCGCCACCGGTCACGCGGATACCTCGGCGGCGGGTGTGGCCGGGCCTGTCCTGGGCTTGCCGCGCAGGAGCCGCCGGGTGAGGCGGACCAGCAGTGCCAGCGCCAGGACGATGCCGGCGCCCCAGGTGATGATCTTGCCGATCTGGCCGAGCGCGGTGCTGCGGACCGAGAGCTGCAGCGGCTTGCCGAGGACGAGCGGCTGCCCGTCCGACTGGTGTTTCGGCGCGATCAGGTCGACCTGCACGCGGATCCGGCCGGCCCGGTCGATGTGTACCGGCACGTGGATCGGGTACTTGCTCCGCGCCCCGACGGTGATCAGGCCCGGGTCGTCGGCGTGGAAGCCAGGCACGCCACCGACCGTGTCGATGCTCAGGCGTACCTGGATGTCCTCGTCCAAGTCGTTCTCGATCGTCACCGGCAGCGGGGCGTCGTTGGAACCCATCGTGTAGCTGCCGTTGCTGGGCACGATGAGCTTCACCCCGTCGGCTATGGCGTCCACGGCCGTCCCGAGTTGCGCCGCGGCCTCCCGCGCGGCCTGCCGGTCCTGGCTCCAGCCGCTGGACTTCATCCGCTGCACGGCCTCGGTGATCCCACCGAACCGGGTCGTCCCGGTAGGCGTGTCGACGAGCATCGAGGTGACGGCGGGCAGGGTGCTGGTGAGCTTGTCGATCGCGTCCAGGGCGTCCGCCAGCAATCGTCCGCCTCCGGGTGGAGGGACGAGCCGGGCGTGTGGGGCATCCGATGCGAGCGCTGCTAGGCTCGATGCGGTGGTCCCCCGCGACCAGCCGGTGAGCGTGGTGCCCAGGATCGCGCGGGCCGCGGCGCCGGACGGGTCCAGGTACCGGTCGGGCAGCAGCAGCACGGTGTGCGTGCCCGACGGGTCGTCCACGGCGGTGACCGCCAGCTTCGCGATCAGGTTGGGCAATGCCGCCAGACTGGTGCCGCCCACCGACAGTACGTTGCGGACATCGTCCGCAATCGTCTCCGGCATCTGCAGCACGGTCAGGTCGTCCTCGGTCGTGCGGACCCGGACGGTCCGTCCCGACCCGGCCGGGACGGCCGCACTGCCCGCGACCGCGTCGGGGCCGAGCAGCACCGTGTGGATACCGGAGTCGGACAGTTCCTGGGCGGCATCGGGGCCCAGCATCGAGTTGTCCGGCCACGCCACGTCCGTGGACGGCACGTACCCACCCAGCGCCGCGGTGACCCGGGTGCGCATAGCGGCCGGCATGGTCGTCGTCCACGGGACGCCGCGGGTGGCGAGCGCCTGCACGTCCGGGTCGGCGTAGGGCGTGAGGACGACCTGAGTGTCCGGTGCTGCCACAACCGTACGCAACCGGTCCAGCCAGGCCGAGGCCGCCGCTCCGCCGGTGCCTGCGACCGGCTTGGTGCTCCCGACCTGGTATCCGGTGACCATCACGGCCAGCTCGTCCACCAGTTCCGGGTCCAGGACGAGTGTGAACGGGACGTGCTGGGTGACGACCTGCTCGGCCACCAGCAGCATCCGGTAGAGCCGTCCGCCCGTGCTCACGGACGCGGCGAGGTCATCGTCCAGGAACACGTTGTCGGAGGCGAGCCGGTGCGGACGATCCAGCAACGGCCAGGCCCAGGCCACCTGAACCGGTTTGGGGGCGTGCTGGAAGGCGGGCACGTAGGTCTGGGCGTGGCCGACCGGCTGCAGCGCCCCGCCGCCAGAGTCCCACAGCGCAGTGAAGTAGATCGGGTAGATCGCCGGGTCGGGCGCGCAGATGCACAGGCCGGCATCCAGCAGGGTGCTGCTGGTGGTCGTCACCCTGGTGATGAAGGGCTGCCCCGGGCCGAGTGAGAACGGCTTGGGAGCGGCGCCCGGCGGCAGCACGTCACCGCGCAGGGCCGAGCTGGGTGGCTGCGGTGCGGCCATGGCCTTGGCCAGCGCGCTCGCCGATCCGATCGGGTCGCTGCGGTCCGCCTCGATGGTGACGCCGGCGAGGTTCTCGGTGGAGGTGTTGGTCAGCTGCAGGGTGAAGGTCAGCGCGGTGGGCACGTTGGTCGCCAACGGCGTGTTCGGCGAAACGTCCATGACCGTGATCTGAACGCTGTCCGGGCCGGGAGCGTCCGCCACCGGTGCCGCGCCGGCCTGCGTGAGCGGGAGGACCGCCGCGGCCAGCAGGGACGCTCCGAGGAGCCTCAGCGCCACCCTGCCTCCCGCCGCTCGGCGAGCCTGGGCTCTACCAACCGCCGCTCGGCGAGCCTCGCTCACGCGGTGTCCGCCAGCAGGCGCCCGGCGGTGTCGATCAGCCCCCGCTCGTCCGGGTAGGCGAGCTGGGCCCGGATCTGCGGAAGAGGCACCCAGGCCACCTCGGTGACCTCGATGTCCGCGTCGGAGAGCTCGCCGCCGATGGCCCGCATCAGGTAGTGGTGGACGGTCTTGTGGACACGCCGCCCGTCCGCCACGAACCAGAAGTCGATGACGCCGAGTTCGCCGAGGATGACGCCGGCGATGCCGGTCTCCTCCTCGACTTCGCGCACGGCTGCCTGCTCGGCGGTCTCGCCCTGCTCGATGTGCCCTTTCGGCAGCGACCAGAGCAGGCGCCCGCGGCGGTCGGTGCGTCCGATCAGCGCGCCGCAAGGGATCTCGCCGGTCAGGTCGACGACCAGGCCGCCTGCGCTGAACTCGTTGACCTGCGTCAGGCGGGTGGTGGTGCGGCGCCGCGGCAATCCGCGGCGCTTGCTGGCTGGGCGCGCCCAGCGGCCGGACTTACCCTCCGAGCCGCTCTTGGACATCCTTTGATCGTAGCCAAAGGGATGCGGGGGCCTCGGTACGCTGAGCCCACGATGAGCGCTCGACTTCCCACCGATCTGGTGCCCATCCCCGAGCAGGCCGCCCGTCTGGGTGCCGTCTTCGCTGCCGCCGGTCACGAGCTGCACCTCGTCGGCGGCGGGGTGCGGGACGCACTGATGGGGCGCCCGTCCGCCATGGCCGGCGGCGACATCGACCTGACGACCGACGCCCGTCCCGAGCAGGTACTGGCCCTGCTTGAGCCGCTCGCGGACGCGACCTGGACGACCGGGATCGAGTTCGGGACGATCGGTGCCCAGGTCGGCGGCGAACCGGTGGAGATCACGACGTTCCGGGCCGACCGCTATGACCGCGTGGGCCGCAACCCCGAGGTCGTCTTCGGCGACAACCTGCACGACGACCTGCTGCGCCGCGACTTCACGATGAACGCGATGGCCGTCTCGGTCACCGGCGACGCCGCGTTCAGCGACCCGTTCGGCGGCCTGGCCGACCTGGCCCGCGGCGTCCTGCGCACGCCTGCCGCACCCGAGGAGTCCTTCGCGGACGACCCGCTGCGCATGCTGCGTGCGGCCCGCTTCGTCTCCACGCTGGGGGTGCGGGTGGCGGACGACGCCCGCGGCGCGATGGCGGCGATGGCCGCCGAACTCGGCCGGATCACCGCCGAGCGCGTCCAGGTCGAACTGAACAAGCTCGTCACCGGATCCCACCCGCGCGCCGGCCTGGAGATCCTCGTCGACACCGGCCTAGCCGAGATCGTCCTGCCGGAACTGCCCGCACTGCGGATGGCCGCGGACGAACACGGCCAGCACAAGGATGTCTACGCGCACACCCTGCAGGTACTGGAACAGGCGATCGCGCTGGAGGACGACGGTCCGGACGCCGTCCTGCGCTGGGCCGCGCTGCTGCACGACGTCGGCAAGCCGGCGACCCGCGAGTTCGGGCCCGGCGGGCGGGTCAGCTTCCACCACCACGAGGTGGTCGGCGCCCGGATGACGCGGCGGCGCCTGAAGCAGTTGCGCTTCCCGAAGGCGATGGCCGAGGAGATCGCGCAACTGGTGTTCCTGCACCTGCGCTTCTACGGCTACCGCAGCAACGAGTGGACGGACTCGGCCGTGCGCCGGTACGTCGTCGACGCCGGACCGCTGCTGCCGCGGCTGCACAAGCTCGTCCGCTCCGACGTGACGACCCGCAACGTCCGTAAGGCCCGGGCGCTCGCGGCCGCCTACGACACCCTCGAGGAGCGGATCGCGGCATTGCAGGAGCAGGAGGAGCTGGACGCGGTCCGTCCCGACTTGGACGGCAACGAGATCATGCGTCTGCTCGACCTGCCGCCGGGACCCCTCGTCGGCAAGGCCTACAGGCACCTGCTGGCGCTACGGATGGAGCGCGGGCCGCTGTCGCACGAGGATGCGGTTGTCGAACTTCGCCGCTGGTACGCCGACCTTGCCTGAATTGGCGGCTTTTTCCTGTGACAAGGTGCTGGTAGGCACGACAGCATCTTGCCTTCGTCCCCGGCACGTGTTTGTGTCGTGCTGCGGCAGTAGCGCCAGGGGGGCGCTCACCGGTCGCATCGGGGGAGCCAACCACGACGCGCATCGGTTCTTGCCTGCCCGGAAACTGACCACCGAGGCCCCCCGGCTCTGCTCGGTGGGATGGGGACCGGCCCGACCGCGGAAGCCCCTCCCGCGGCCGGGCCGGTTCTGGACGGCGGGCCCTCAGGTGCGGTGGCGGGTGCGCACGGCATACCACCCGGCTGTCGCCAGGTAGATCGCGGCGAGGGTGATCGGTGCGGCAGGTGCGCGGCCGGTCTCGGGCAGGACGAGCGCGACGAGCACGGCGGCCAGGACGAGCGCCAGATTGAACACCGCGTCGTAGAGGGAGAAGACCCGGCCGCGGAAGTCGTCCGCCACGTCCCGCTGGACGATCGTGTCGACGCAGATCTTCATGCCCTGCGAACTGAGCGACGTCAGCATGATCGCGAACGGCACGAATTCGACCCGGTACGGCAGGAACAGCAGCAGCTGCACCACGGCGGACGAGGTGATCAGCAGCACCGGCCACCGGTACAGGCCGGTGCGCCGCGCGATCGCAGGGGTGATCAGTGCGGCCAGGCCTCCGCCGACCGCCGTCCCGGCCACCACCTGCGCCAGACCGCCCAGGCCAGCCTTGAAGACCCCATGGTCGACGAAGTGGTTGCGATACAGCAGGACGGTCGTGACGGTGGCGACGCCGTGGCAGATGCGCACCGCTGCGGTGGCCACGAGGGCGTCGTACGGCGCGACCCGGCCGCGCAGGTACCGGCCGCCCTCGAGCAGGCCGCGGGCCACCGCCGCCAGGCTCGGCCGCGGCTGCCGCTCCGTGTCATCCGGTCCGAGTTGCGGCCTCGCGAAGCCGGCGGCGACGAACCCGGCGGCCAGGTAGAAGGCGATCGTGCAGGCGGCGATCGTCCCGTAACCGGAGTTGTCGTCCCCGACCGCGACGCGCAGCAGGATCGCAGCCCCGCCCCCGGCGGCCGTCGCGGCCGTCCCCGCCGTGGTGGAGAACGCGTTCACCGTCGGTAGTTCACGCTCGCCCACCACGTGTGGCAGCGCCGCGCTCAGTGCCGACAGGACGAAGCGCCCGACCGACAGCACCAGCAGGGCGAGCGTGTAGAGCGCGACACCCTGCACCCCGCTCGCGATCGCCGTCGCGACCACGGCGGTACCTCCGGCGCGCAGCCAGTTGCCGCGCGACAGGATGGACTGCCGCCACCACCGGTCGATCATCACGCCGACGTACGGGCCCAGCAGCGAGTAGGGCAGCAGCAGGACGGCGAAGCCGGCGGCGATGTCCGCGGCGTGTGACTGGTGCTCGGGGTTGAACAGGACGGCCCCCGCGAGGGAGGCCTGGAACACACCGTCCCCGAACTGTGAGACGAGCCGAACCCCCAGCAACCGGCGGAAATCGGTCCGCGCGAACACCGCACGGAGGTGGTGCCGGCCGTCGTTCACCGGCAGAACCTAACCGTTCCGGCTAACCTGCTCCGGTTACCCAGTCGAACAGAGATCGTCGAAGGACGTGATAGGAGACCGCTGTTGTCCACGGATCTGGATGCCGTCACAGGCACCGCCGCCCGCCTGGCCGGCTTCGTCGCCGACCACCCCGAGCTGCCGACCCCGTACCTGGTGATGGACCTGCAGTCCGTCCGTGAGCGCTATGGCGCCCTGCGCGAGGCCTTGCCCCGCGCGGAGGTCTACTACGCGGTCAAGGCGAACCCCGACCGTGAGGTGCTCGAACTGCTGGCCTCGCTCGGCTCGTACTTCGACGTCGCCAGCCTCGGCGAGATCGACCTGTGCCTGGCAGCCGGAATCCCCGCCGACCGCTTGTCCTACGGCAACACGATCAAGAAGTCCTCCGACATCGCGGCCGCCTATGCGCGCGGCGTGCGGATCTACGCGGTCGACACCCTGGCCGAGCTGGGCAAGGTCCTCGCCCACGTGCACGAGGGGACGGTCGTCGCCCGACTCGCCTGCGACGGCGAGGGCGCCGACTGGCCGCTGTCCCGCAAGTTCGGCGCGACCGAGGCCGAGGTGACGGCTCAGCTGGTCCGTGCCGCCTCGGCCGGGCTGGACGTCGGGGTCTCGTTCCACGTCGGCTCCCAGCAGCGCGACCCGTCCTCCTGGGACGCACCGCTCGCCGCGGTCGCCCGGCTCCGGGACGCGCTGGTGGCGGCCGGACACAAGCTGCAACTGGTCAACCTCGGTGGCGGTATGCCCAGCCAGTACGTCCACCACATCCCGCCCGCCGCCGAGTACGGCGCCCACATCCGGAGCGCCATCGAGCGGCACCTGGGCAACGCGGCCGATCTGGACCTCATGGTCGAGCCCGGCCGCTACCTCGTCGGGGACGCCGGGCAGATCCGCGCCGAGGTCGTGCTGGTGGCCGACCGCGACTCGGACGACGGCCGCCGCTGGGTCTACCTCGACCTGGGCATCTTCAACGGCCTGGCCGAGGCGATGGACGGGGCCATCCGGTACCGAATCAGCTGCCCCACCGCGTCCGGCCCGCTCGTCCCGTGCGTGGTTGCCGGCCCCACGTGCGACAGCATCGACGTGCTCTACGAGGTCGACCCGTACCCGCTGCCGGCCGATCTGGCCGCCGGCGACCCAATCGACATCCATGCGACCGGCGCCTACACCGGCGCGTACTCGACCGCCGGCTTCAACGGTTTCGCCCCGCTGGCCACCTACTACCTCCCGGCCTAACTACCCGCGGCACCGCGCAGTCGGGAAAGATGGGCGCGTGACGAACTGGGGGGCGCTGAACCGGCAGAGCCCGGACGGCGGGTGCCTGCTGGTCGCCACCCCGCTGCTGGACGATCCCAACTTCGCCCGCACGGTCGTCTACCTGCTTGAGCACAACGACGACGGGACGCTCGGCGTCATCGTCAACCGCCCGTCCCGCACACCCGTCGGGTCCGTCCTGCCCGAGTGGCACGACGTGGTCACCGGGCCGTCGGTGGTCTTCGGTGGCGGGCCCGTCCAGCCGGACGGTGCGCTGTGCCTCGGACTGGCCACCGGCGACGGTCCCGGCATCAAACGGGTCCTGCCCACGGTCGCGACCGTCGATCTGGACGGGGACATCGCCGCCATCACGACGGTCGCCTCGCGGTTCCGGGTCTTCGCCGGGCACTCCGGCTGGGCCGGCGGTCAGCTCGAGGACGAACTGGCCGAGGGAGCCTGGTGGGTCGTGGACGGAACCCCGGACGACCTGTTCAGCGACGACCCGCGGCTGCTGTGGCAGCGCGTCCTGCGCCGCCAGCCCTCGCCCCTGAACCTGCTCTCGACCTACCCCGAGGACCCGACCCTCAACTGAAAGACGAAAGCCCCCGCAGCCACACACGCCGGTGTGGCCACGGGGGCTTCGATCAAGAACTGCTTAGCGCTCGACGGTGCCGTCGATGAAGTCCTGCACGGCCTGCTTGGCCTCGTTGTCGAAGTACTGCACCGGCGGGCTCTTCATGAAGTAGCTGCTGGCGGAGAGGATCGGGCCGCCGATGCCGCGGTCCTTGGCGATCTTCGCGGCCCGCAGGGCGTCAATGATGATGCCCGCCGAGTTCGGGGAGTCCCAGACCTCGAGCTTGTACTCCAGGTTCAGCGGGACGTCACCGAAGGTTTTGCCCTCCAGTCGGATGAAGGCCCACTTGCGGTCGTCCAGCCACGCGACGTAGTCGGACGGGCCGATGTGGACGTCGCGCGCCGCGAGCTCGCGGTCGCGGATGATCGAGGTGACCGACTGCGTCTTGGAGATCTTCTTGGACTCGAGGCGGTCGCGCTCGAGCATGTTCTTGAAGTCCATGTTGCCGCCGACGTTGAGCTGGTAGGTGCGCTGCACCTCGACGCCGCGGTCCTCGAACAGCTGGGTGAGCACGCGGTGCGTGATCGTCGCGCCGACCTGGCTCTTGATGTCGTCGCCGACGATCGGGACGCCGGCGTCCTCGAACTTCTTCGCCCACTCGGGGGTGGACGCGATGAAGACCGGCAGGGCGTTGACGAACGCGACCTTGGCGTCGATGGCGGCCTGCGCGTAGAACTTCGCGGCCTGCTCCGAACCGACGGGCAGGTAGCAGATCAGGACGTCGGCCGCGGAGTCCTTGAGGGCCTGGACGATGTTCACCGGCTCCTCGTCGGACTCGGTGATCGTCTCGCGGTAGTACTTGCCCAGGCCGTCGAGCGTGGTGCCGCGCTGGACCGGGACGTCGAGCTGCGGGACGTCGCAGATCTTGATGGTGTTGTTCTCGCTGGCCAGAATCGCCTGGGACAGGTCGAGGCCGACCTTCTTGGCGTCCACGTCGAACGCGGCGACGAACTGGATGTCGCGAACGTGATACGGGCCGAACTCGACGTGCATCAGACCCGGAACCTTCTGGGTCGGGTCGGCGTCACGGTAGAAGTGGACGCCTTGGACGAGCGACGCGGCGCAGTTTCCGACGCCGACGATGGCGACCTTGATGGGCCCGCCGCTGTTCGTTGAACCCATCAGGGCTCCTCCTTGGTGAGTGTCGTGATTCATGAATAGTGCGTCCGCTCCTGCTCGATGAGCTCGGTGAGCCAGCGAACCTCCCGGTCGCTGGACTCCAGGCCGTGCTCGTGCAGTTGCCGCGTGTAGCGGTCCAGCCGCTCACCGGTACGGGTCATGGCACTGCGCAGTCCGTCGCGCTGCTCCTCGACCCGCCGGCGGCGTCCCTCCAGGACCTTGAGTCGGATGTCCGCGCGCGTCTGGGCGAAGAACGCCAGCCGTGCACCGAAACCCTCGTCCTCGAAGGCATCCGGGCCGACCTCGGCGAGCAGCTCGGAGAGGTGCTCCTTGCCCTCGGCCGTCAGGCGATAGACCCGCTTGCCGCGTCGCGACCGCGCAACTCCGGCGGCTGCCGGGTCGAGCGGCTCCTCCTCGGTGATCCAGCCGGCCTCGGACAGACGTCGCAGGGTCGGATAGAGCGAGCCGTAGGAGATCGCACGGAGGCCACCGAGCAGGGTGGACAGGCGCTTGCGGAGTTCGTATCCGTGCATCGGGCTCTCGTTGAGCAGCCCGAGGATCGCGATCTCCAGCATCTGTCGTCCCCCTTTCGAATCGCCTCGTATCGGGGTGATGTATCGCCACGATACATCAGAAGGTGACCTCAGGTTGAACGAGGCGTGGATTCGTGGCCTGAGCGCCCGCAGAGGGCGTGCGCCCTGGACGGGATCGGATCCCGGGGGGCCGTCCTGCTCGAGGCGAACCGGGCGCGCAGCGGGTTGGGAGCTGGACGTCCGCAGCGCCAGCTCCGGCAAACCCCACTTCACCGGGACGATCACGGCGCTCTAGATCAGATCCACGGCGTACTCGGCGGTGCCCCAGCTCAGGGTGATCCCGGCGCCGCCGTGGCCGTAGTGATGCACGATCACCTTGTCCTGTAAGGCCTCCCGCTCGATGCGGATGCTCCGTTCGCGGTACGGACGAACCCCCGCGTACGTGCGGACGACGTCGTCCGGGCCGATGTCCGGCAGGATCCGCCGGGCCGCCCGCAGGATCAGATGGATCGCGACCGGGTCGACCGTCTCGGTGTCGACGTCGACCTCCAGGGTGCCGCCGAGCACGCAGCCGTCCAGGCGTGGATAGGCATAGAAGCCGTCGTGACTGATCGTGAAGTCCAGCTGCGGCTGGGGCCGGACGAGCGCGATCTGCCCCTTCGCCGGTCGCAGCAATCGATCGCCGAAAAGCGCCCGCGAACCCAGGCCGGTGCAGTTGACGATCACCGGTTCCGGCAGCGCCAGCACGTCCTGGGCCGAGGCGAACGCCTGCGACAGCAGCTCGATCCGTCCGCCCGCGGCGAGGAAGCGGGCGACCAACCAGGGCAGGTAGAGCGGGGTCTCGGCGATCAAGGTGGAGAACCGCCACGCGTGCGCGTACCCGCCGGGCACGTCCGGGAAATGGACGGAGGAGGCGTCCGGGAAGACGTCCAGCCAGAACGGTCGGTCCTGGCCGACGCTGGCGGCCTCCCAATGCGTCCGCCGTCGCAGGCCGGCGGTCAGCCCGAACTCGGACTCGAAGTCGGACAGCCGCGCCCAGGCCCGCTTCGTCACCTCGGCAGGGACGTCGCCCAGTTCCACGTAGTGCGGGACGAAGCTGGCGGCCGCCTTCGCCGAGGTGGTCTGTGAGGTCGGGACCGGCGTGTAGATCGTGACGTCGTGACCGCGCTCCTGTGCGACCAGCGCGGTCGACAATCCGACGACCCCGGCCCCCAGAACGGCGATGCTCACCAGACGATCATGCTCGCGCGTCTCCGGGGGTGAATCTCATGGCCGGGAATCCACCCTGCAAGACGCGCGAGGGGTGCGGGGTTAGGCGGAGACCCGGACCTTCGCGGCGTCGTTGGGCGCGAAGCGGCCCGCCAGGAAGGTGAGGACCGACTGGTAGCGCGGCCCGACCAGGCGTACCGCGGCGTCGAGGAACTTGGCGTCGAGACCGACCAGCGTGCGCACCCGGTTCTTCGAGACGCCGGCCAGGATCTGCCGGGCCGCCGAGTCGGCCGTGGTCTTGGCGAGCTTGCTGTCGAAGAACTCGGCAAGCTGGGCGGAGTCCCTGCCTTCGACCGTCCCGCCGTTGCGGGCGATCGCGGTCTTGACGCCACCGGGGTGTACGCACGTCACACGCACCGGATGGTTGTTGACCTTCATCTCCATGGCCAGCGATTCGGTGAAGCCGCGTACCGCGAACTTGGCGGCGTTGTAGGCGCTCTGGCCCGGGACGGCCAGCAGGCCGAACAGCGAGGAGATGTTGACGACGTGCCCCTCGCCGGAGGCGATCAGGTACGGCAGGAAGGCCTTGGTGCCGTTGACGACGCCCCAGAAGTCGACGTCCATGACGCGCTCGATCTGCTCGAAGGACATCTGCTCGACGTCGCCGGTGAAGGCGATGCCGGCGTTGTTGAAGACCAGGTTGACGCGGCCGTACTCGTCGTAGACGGCCTCCGCGTACGCAAGCAACGCCTGCCGGTCGCTCACGTCCAGCTTCGCCTCATGCACCGCCGCACCGATGACGCGGGAGTGGGCGACGGTCTCGGCCAGGCCCGCGCCGTCGACGTCCGACAGCGCGAGGGACGCGCCGCGGCGGGCGAGCTCGTAGGCCAGCGCGCGTCCGATACCCGAGCCCGCACCGGTGATGACGGCGACCTTGCCCGCAACCTGAGTCATGCCCAAACCTCTTCCTCGACGACCCGAACGGGACGGGCCGAGCTGCGCGCGGCCACGTCGAACTTACGGGTCATCTGGCGGAACGGGCGATTGGCGCAACGGGCGGGGCGGTGGTTCCGAGTCACCTGGGACACGGCGACCACGGTAGGCTCGCATTGAATTCGAGTCAATAGTTAGTTGGCTGTCGTTCAATAAGGCAGTAGGGTGCCGCTCATGAGCGAGCGCAGCGAGCGAATCAAGAGGCGCACCCGGCTCAGCCCCGAGGCGCGCCGTGCCCAGCTCATCGAGCTCGGCGTCGAGATGCTGGCGACCCGCACGCTGGACGAACTCTCGGTCGAGGACATCGCGGCCCAGGCCGGTATCTCGCGCGGCCTGCTGTTCCACTACTTCGGCAGCAAGCAGGAGTTCCACGTCGAGGTCGCCCGTGCCGCTGCCGCCGAGCTGATCGCGCGCACCGCGCCGGACACCTCGCTGGCGCCGGCCGATGCGTTGCAGGTTTCGCTGGTGGCGTTCATCGACTACGTCGAGGAGAACCCGGACAGCTACAAGTCGCTGGTGCGCGGCGCGGCGGCCGGCGACAGCGAGATGCGCGCGATCTTCAACGACACCCGGGCGACCATGGCCGGTGAGGTGGTGAAGGTCGTCGGCGAGCTGGGCTACGAGCTCTCGCCCCAGGCCGTCCTCGCCGTGCACGGGTGGATCGGCTTCGCCGAGGAGTGCACCGTGCGCTGGATCGACGAGCGGACGGTCACCCGGAACGAGCTGCAGGCACTGCTGGCCAACGCACTGGTCGGTGTCGTGCTGGGCGCCTCGGACGTCGACTCGGCTGCGCTCGCGGCGATCCTGACCGCCGGTTCGTCCTAAGAGGCGGGAAATCCCGGATACGCCGCCGGACGGGTCGGACTTAGGATTCCTCACATGGCCTTCAGCGTGACCCGGAACCCGAATCCCCGCAGCGACGCCGAGCGGGAGGCGATCATCGCCGACCCGAGCTTCGGCACGGCCTTCACCGACCACATGGTCAAGATCGACTATGTCGACGGGGCGTGGGGTGAGGGCCGGGTACTGCCGTACGGTCCGCTGACGCTCGACCCGGCCGCGACCGTCTTCCACTACGGCCAGGAGATCTTCGAGGGACTCAAGGCCTACCTCCACCCGGACGGTTCGATCGCGACCTTCCGCGCACCGGCCAACGGCGCCCGCTTCGCCCGCTCGGCTGAGCGGATGGGCATGGCCCAGCTGCCGGTCGACCTGTTCGTCGAGTCGCTCCAGGCGCTGGTCAGCGTCGACAGGGCCTGGGTGCCGTCCGCACCCGACACGTCCCTGTACCTGCGTCCGTTCATGATCGCGACGCAGGTCGGTCTTGGCGTGAATGCCCCGTCGAACTCCTACAGCTACCTGGTGATCGCCTCCCCGGCCGGCCCGTACTTCAAGAGCGGAATCAAGCCGGTCAAGGTGTGGCTGTCGACCGAATACACCCGCGCGGCGCCCGGCGGCACCGGTGAGGCCAAGTGCGGCGGCAATTACGCGGCCTCATTCGTCGCCCAGCAGTACGCGACCGCGCAAGGCTGCGACCAGGTCGTCTGGCTCGACGCGGCCGAACACCGCTGGGTCGAGGAGATGGGCGGGATGAACCTGTACTTCGTGTACGGCTCCGGCCCGTCCGCCCGCATCGTCACGCCCGCGCTGACCGGTTCGCTGTTGCCGGGCATCACGCGTGACTCGCTGCTGACGATCGCAGGCGACCTGGGCTACTCGGCCGAGGAGGGGAAGATCTCGACGGACGAGTGGCGAGCAGGCGCCGAGTCCGGCGAGCTGACCGAGGTCTTCGCCTGCGGTACGGCCGCGGGGATAACCCCGGTCGGGTGGGCGAAGGGCGCGACCGGCGAGTTCACCATCGGCGACGGGACGCCCGGCCCGATCACCCTGCAGTTGCGTGAGCAGCTGACGGGGATCCAGACCGGCAAGCTCCCCGACCCGCACGGCTGGGTCTCCAAAATCGCCTGATCCGTTCGACTTCCTGAGCGCCATGGCGCGCGAGGTGTCGAACGGATCCACGGGTCATGCGATCTGTTCGACCACCTGAGCGCCATGGCGTTCGCCCTGTCGTACGTTCTGGACGGACGCGGCGCGCCGCAGACGTTGTGCCAGCGCGATGGCACCGAGGCAGACGGCCACCTGCAGCCCCATGAAGGCCGCGGGTAGGTGGGCGGCCAGCAGGATGCCGGACAGCGCCGGGCCCACTGCGGTGGCGAGGGTCTGCGCGGCCTGAACCGCGGCGAGGGTCCGTCCGGTCGCCCCCTCGGGCGAGATGCTCGCGGCGAGCGGGGTGAGCACAGGCGACAGCATCGTCTCGCCGACCGAGACGGACGCGTAGCCCAGCACGATCAAGACGGCCGAGCTACCGATACCGAACATCGGCAGGGCGAACAGCACCCAGCAGCCGACCCAGATCGCCGCGCACATCGCGAGCAATCCGGCCGGATCGTGGTCGCGTGTCCTGGCGATGACCGGAGCGGTGAGTGCGGCGACGACCAGGGCGTTGACCGCGACGGCGATGCCGAGCACGTGCGGGGCGACGCCGAGCGTCTCGAGCGCGTACGCCGGCAGTCCTGACTCGTACTGCGCGTAGCAGGCAAGGGTCAGCAGCAGGGTCACCCCGAGCAGGGGAAGGACGGACGGGCGTCGCATCAGGTGCCAGTAGGAGATCGCCGCGGGTCGGGGTGCAAGCCCGGGGGCCTGGGCATCTCCGGCCGCTCCGCGGGCCGTGCGCCACACAACCGCCGCGCTGACGAACTCAGCCGCGACCGCCGCCGCGAACACCGGACGCATGCCGCCCGGGTGCGACAGGTCGGCCAGGAAGCCGCCGATCAGGCCGCCGACGGCCAGGCCGAGGTTCGTCCCGATGAACTGCCACGCGAAGACCGTCCGGCGCCGCCGCTCGGGAGTCCAGGCCAGCAGGATCACCTGGATCGCCGGCTGCACCGCCGCCACTCCCACGCCGTAGAGGAACGCGGCCAGCAGGACGGACGGTGTGCTGGAGCCGAGTCCGAGCAGGGCCAGCGCGAGACCGACGCCGACGCGCGACCAAGCCGCAACGGCGACCGGGTTCCGTCCGTCCGCCCAGCGCCCGGCCAGCGGTGCCGCGACCAGCGAACCGACCGCGAACAGCGTGAACATCGCCGCGGCGGTGCCCCCTCCCAGACCGCGCGCGTTGGCGACGTCCGAGTACAGGTACGGCAGGACCGCCCCGTACCCGACCAGAGCCAGGGACGAACCACCGATCAACACGGCCAGCCGGCCGGTACTGCCTCGCACGACGCACCTCTTCTGTTCGACTTCGAAATCGTAACATTCGAAGTCGAACTTCTATTTCGAAGGGTGGCTAGGATCCGGACATGGCCGAGAAACCCGACCGGCGCCGGCGCACCCCGATCGCGGAGTACGAGCAAGCCGTCGCGCTCTACACGGCGGCAGGTGGTGAGGAGAGTGTCCAGCGGGTCGTCACCGCGATCAGCCGCATCCAGCGCGAACTGGACGTCTACTACCGGCGGCAGTTCGCCGAACTGGGGCTGTCGCACGGCGAGTGGACGGTGTTGTCGAGCCTGGCCCAGGAGGGGACGAAGGGATCGCTCACCCCGTCCAGGCTGGCCGACGTCGCGGCCGTCTCACCGTCCACGATGACCCACCGGCTGGACGGGCTGGCGCGGCGCGGACTGGTCGTCCGTACCGACGACCCGGAGAACCGCACCCGGGTGCGTGTCAGCCTCACCAACGCAGGCTGGGAGCTGTTCCGCCGCGCCGTCACGGAGGCCGACAGCGTCGAGTCGAGCGTGCTGTCCCAGCTCAGCAACGCGGAGCGCAGCGAACTCGGTGCCCTGCTCGAGCGCGTGGTGGCCGGCCTCCGCGCCCTGTAGCGGTCAGCTGGTCGGCCAGCGCTTGAAGTTGAGGTAACTGCGGGACGGGGTCGGACCGCGCTGGCCCTGGTAGCGCGAGCCGTACTTCGCCGAGCCGTACGGGTGCTCCGCCGCCGAGGAGAGCCGGAACAGGCAGAGCTGCCCGATCTTCATTCCCGGCCAGAGCGTGATCGGCAGGTTCGCGACGTTCGACAGTTCCAGCGTGATGTGCCCGCTGAAGCCGGGATCGATGAAGCCTGCGGTCGAGTGGGTGAGCAGCCCGAGGCGGCCCAGCGAGGACTTGCCCTCCAACCGTCCGGCCAGGTCGTCAGGCAGCGTCACGACCTCCAGCGTCGAGCCGAGGACGAACTCGCCCGGGTGCAGCACGAACGGCTCGTCCCCGGCCGGCTCGACGAGCGAGGTCAGGTCGTCCTGCTGCTGGGCCGGATCGATGTGCGTGTACTGGCTGTTGTTGAAGACCCGGAAGTAGCGGTCCAGTCGCACGTCGATGCTGGAGGGCTGGATGAGATCCGGGTCCCAGGGCGCCAGGACGAGGCGGGACGCGTCGATCTCCGCGCGGATGTCGCGGTCGGACAGCAGCATGGGACGTGAGGTTACTGGTTCGGTAGGATCGATCCGCACTTGCCGGTGTAGCTCAATGGCAGAGTCTCTGCTTCCCAAGCAGATTGCGCGGGTTCGATTCCCGTCACCGGCTCGGTTCACGGCTAACGTTCGCCCGTGTGCTTCTCGATGACCGCTGATCTCGTGGCCGGCGCCGCCCTGGTTCCGGTGGCGGTCCTGTCGCTGCGACTGGTGCGCGAACCCCGGCAGATCCCGTTCGCCGCGCTACCGGCGGTGTTCGCGACGCACCAGTTGATCGAGTCACTGGTGTGGGGCGGGCATGACGGGCGCGTCGGCTCCGACCTCGCCCATGCGGCCGCGGTCGCGTACGTGCTTATCGCGTTGCCACTGCTGCCTGCGCTCGTTCCGGTGGCCGTCCTGCTGGTGGCCCCGGCCGAACGGCGGCGACCGATGCTGCCGTTCGTGGTTCTGGGAATCGTCGTGGCCGGCTACCTCGCCTACTCGGTGCTGGACGGGATGGTCGGGGTGGTCCCGCACGAGCACGCCCTCGAGTACGACATCGGCGTGACCAACGGACTGGTCTGGGCGTGGCTCTACGTCATCGCCGTGATCGGACCGCCGCTGCTCTCCGGGACGCGGTACGTAGTCGCCTTCGGCGTCGTCAACCTGATCGGTCTGATCGTCGTGGCCTTTGCCTACGTCGAGGCGTTCGCGTCGCTGTGGTGCGTGTATGCGGCGCTCAGTTCGGTGCTCGTGCTGGCCCAGCTCCACCAACGGCGGCCGGTCGCAGTCCGTTAGTCTGCGACATCGCCGGACGAGATTGCCGGACGAGAGGGGGAGCGTCGTGGCCCTGCCGGACTTCGTGATCATCGGCTCCCCCAAGGCCAGCTCGACCGCGCTGCATGCCGCACTCGTCCAGCATCCGCAGCTGTTCCTGTCGACGCCCAAGGAACCGAAGTTCTTCATGACCGGCGGCGTCCGGCCCGATCGGCGCCATCAGCGAGGCCCCGGCGATGCCCACTCGGCGCAGGAGTGGGTCTGGCGGCGCGAGCAGTACGAGCGGCTGTTCGACCCGGCTCCTCCCGGCACGCTCAAGGGCGAGAGCACGCCGTTCTACCTGTGGGACAAGGACGCCCACCCGCGTCTGGCCGAGGCGATCCCCTCGGCCAGGCTGATCGCAGTCATCCGCGACCCCGTCGACCGGGCCTACTCGAACTGGACACACCTCTGGGCCGACGGCCTGGAGACCGAGCGGGACTTCCTCACGGCCTGCCGCCTCGAGACGCGGCGCGCGGCGGCCGGTTTCGGCCCGTTCTGGCGGTACCTCGAACTGGGCAGATACGGCGAACAGTTGGCCCACCTCTACGAGCACTTCCCGCGCGAGCAGGTGCACGTCGTGCGCTACCGGCGGCTGATCGACGAGCCGGTCCAGACGCTCGACGCGATCGCCGCCTTCCTCGGGATCGACACAGGAGTCCTCACCTCCATCCCGGGCTCGAACGTCTCGAACTGGGCGCATGATGGGCGCGTAGACGCCTTGCTGCGTAAGGCGATCCGGGCCGGGGCAGGCCTCGGGGCGCACGTCCCGCCGCAGGTCTGGCGGCAGGCCTCACGCCCGCTGCTGGCCGCGCTGCACCGCGGCGGCGACAAGCGACCGCCGCTGGACGTCGAGGTGCGGCGCGAACTGGTGAAGCACTACGTCGAAGACGTCGCCCTGCTGGAGTCGCTGCTCGGCGAGGACTTCCAGGACTGGCTCGGCGATCGTGGCCGTGGGACGTATGCGGTGCGCACGCCGACCTGAGCCGCCGGTCGGCGGCGACCGTCCTGCGGATGGTGCGCTAGGAGGCATCAGTTGCAGGACCTTCTCCTGCCAGCACCTGGAATCAGCGTGGGACGTAGGCAGTGCGGAGGTCGTGAGCTCCGTCGCTGCGGGACGCTTCCCAGAAGACGCGGTAGCCCATGTCGAGGGTGGCGAGGCTGACGTAGCGGGCGGTGTGCCCGGCTGGAGTGGGTACCAGTGACGCGGTGAGGGCGGACGGAGCCGGGCCGAATGCGACTCCGGTGCGTTCGTGCCAGTTCTCGTCCGCGCTGGCCCGTCCGTCGTAGAACGCGGTCCAGCCTGCGGCCTCGCGGAGGACGCTGGTGACGCGCGTGCCGCGGGCGTTCCAGCTTCCGGCGGTGGGAACCAGGCAGGCGCCCCGGTCGGACCAGTGCAGCCCGTCCGCGCTCGTCAGGTAGTGAGTGGTCATCCGGTCGGCCTCGTCGTCACCGCCGTCGAGCGGGTGGCGGCACGCCCACATATGCCAGCGCCCGTCCCCGCTCGGTTCGTGGACGACGATGTCCTTCCAGGCCACGTCCCCCTCGGCGCCGGCCAGGACGACCGCGCGCCTGCCGTCGGCCAGGCCCTCGGGGGTGTCCGAGTCGAGCGCCTCGACCCACCAGTGCTTGGACGCGTACGTCGAGCAGGAGACGTAGAGGCGCCACCCGCCGTTGGGCAGCCGCACGATCGCCGGGCGCTCGAGCGAGGCCGAGTCGAATTGGGCCGCTGTCACGGTAGCGACGGTCTCGAAGTGCACGCCGTCCTCGGAGTGGGCGACGACGTTCGCGTAGCCGCGCCCCTCGGTGACGGGCCGCCGGAGCCGGTACGCGAGCCAGAACCCCTCGCTGCCATAGTGGACGGACGGGCCGCCGGCCCAGAAGCCGTCACCCTCGCCCGGGGGCGCGATGGCCTGTTCGCCGGAGCCGGGAACCAGAAGGTCGAGGACGTGGGCCGCGATGCTCACGCGCGGGTGCTGCGAGGGCGGCGCGCGACCAGGCGGTCACCGAGGCGGGTACCGAGCCGGGAGCTCAGCTTGCTCAGGATGCGGGACGCGCGCGCCAGGTCGGACTCGGGCCAGTCGGACAGCAGTTCGCGCAGCATCGCCCCGCGGGAGCGCTCGACGCGCCGCAGCAGCGCCTTGCCCTCCTTGGTCACGTGCAGCAGGTGCGCCCGTCCGTCGGTCGGGTCGGCCGTCCGCACCACGTAACCATCCGTCTCGAGCCGGGTGACCTGCGGGCTGAGCGTGGACTTGTCCAGGTTCATCTGCTCGGCCAGGGCGCCGAGCCGGACGGGGCCGCTGGTCTGCAGGCGGGCCAGCAGCCACACCTGGGAGCGGGAGAGTTCGCAGCCGGCGCGGCGCATCGCCTCGGCCTGCACGTCGTTGCTGTTCGCCCAGTCGGCCAGCGCGCCGAGCGACTCGTCCAGATGCTCAGTCATGGCTATGCAGACCTTGTCTGCTTGATCAACGACTTGCCGAAGTCCCACATCAGACCGGATCCCTTGTGCGCCTGTTCCATGACCGAGACGAAGGATGTAACGAACCGCTCCACCTCAGTGTCCCCGATCGTCAAGGGGGGAATCAGCTTGATGACTTCCAGGTGATCTCCGGAGACCTGGGTGAGGATCCGGTGCTGGTGGAAGAGCGCGTGGACGACGGTCTGGGCGAAGAGTCCCTTGCGGGCTGCCTGCAGCGCCGCCCACGCCGGCCTGAGCTTCAGCGAGCGGGGCTTGCCGAACTCGATGCCGATCATCAGGCCGCGTCCGCGCACGTCCGCGACCATGTCGAACTCCTCGACGGTCGCGGCCAGGCGGCTGCGCAGTTGGTCGCCGATCTTGCGGGCGTTGCCGACGACGTCGTCGCGGTCCATGACGTGCAGGGTGGCCAGGCCGGCGGCCATCGCCTGGGCGTTGGAGCCGAAGGTCGAGTCGTGGACGAGCACCCGGTCCATCGAGGAGAAGACCTTCTGCCAGATCCAGTCCTTGCCTAGGGTGGCGCCGACCGGGATGTACCCCCCGGAGAGCCCCTTGGCGGTGGTGACCAGGTCGGGTTCGATGCCATCGTTCTCGTAGGCGAAGAAGTCGCCGGTGCGTCCGAAACCGGTCTGCACCTCGTCGGCGATCAGCAACGCCCTGTGCTTGCGCAGCAGTTCGTGCGCCTCGCCCAGGAATCCGGGCGGGGCGATCGAGACGCCCTTGCCCTGGATCGGCTCGACGATCATCGCGGCGACGTCGCCGGCACGCAGTTCGCGCCGCAGGGCGTTCAGATCGCCGAACGGGATGACCGCGTCGGGCAGCAGCGGCCCGAAGCCCTTGCGGAACTCGCCCGCGCCGTTGACCGACAGCGACCCGGTGGTCAGGCCGTGGAAGGCGTGGTCGCAGTAGACGACGCGGCCGCGGCCGGTGGCGTACCGGGCGAACTTCAGCGCCGCCTCGACCGCCTCCGTGCCGCTGTTGCTGAAGTAGACGCGCTCGAGATGGGGCGCCTTGCCCAACAATCTTTCGGCCAGGATGCCCGCCAGCGGCGGGGCGTCGAACTGCGTGAGGTCGCCGAGGCCCATGTCGACGACGTCGTGGATCGCCTGCCGGACGGTCGGATCGTGCCGTCCCAGCTGGAAGACGCCGAAGCCCGCGAGCATGTCCAGGTAGTCGTCGCCCACCTCGTCGAAGAGGTACGCGCCCTCGCCGCGCGTGTAGACCTTGTCGAAACCGATGGTGTGCAGCGTGCGGGCGACCTGCGGGTTGACGTACTTCTCCTGCAGCGCGTAGCGCTCAGCACCACGACTGGCGAGCAGTTCGCCGAGGAAGGATTCGCCGCGGGACTCGGGCATGACCGCAGAGTACCCACTCGGTGTTTCGTTAGGAACGGCCGCCCGAAACACGGTTGTTAGTTCGGCTAAACAAAACGATCGGCGTTCTGGGGCTAGGCTGCAAGTCATGCAGCGGGGTGTGTCGTCGCAGGCTGTACAGCCGTTCGTGGCTGAGCTCCAGGGGATGGCCGTGCGCTCGCATGCCCAGATGGGGGCTGAGAACTTCCCCGTCGCGCTTCGACTGCTGCCCGCTGCGCCGCGCGCCGCGCTGACCCGCATCTATGCCTATGCCCGCTTCGTCGACGACGTCGGCGACGAGACGCGCGGCGACCGGCTGGCGATGCTGGACGAGATCGAGGCGGACGTGCGCGGACTGTGGAGCGGGCGCGCCGTCCTGCCGCCGGTGCTCGGCCTGTCCGGACTGACCGGGACGATCCCGCAACAGGCACTGCTCGACCTCATCGAGGCCAACCGCGTCGACCAGAAGGTCCATTCGTACGAGACGTTCGACGATCTGCTCGGCTACTGCGCCCTGTCCGCCGCGCCGGTCGGACGGCTCGTCCTCGCGATCGCCGGCGTGGATGATCTTCGGGCGATCCGGCGTTCGGACGACGTGTGCAACGCGCTGCAGGTGCTGGAGCACTGCCAGGACGTTGCCGAGGATGCCGCGGCAGACCGTGTCTATCTGCCCGCGGCCGACCTGCGTGCGGCCGGCGTGAGCACGGCAGATCTCACCGCGCCGCAAGCCTCGGACGGACTCCGGTCCGTCGTCGCGACGCAGGTCGACCGCAGTGCCGAACTGCTGGCCGCGGGCCGGCCGCTCGTCCGTTCGCTGCACGGCTGGGCGCGGGTCGCCGTCGCAGGGTTCGTCGCCGGTGGCCTTGCCACCGTGAGTGCGATCCGCAAAGCCGACCACGACACGCTCGCCTCCGCCGTCAAGCCGGGCAAGGCCACCACTGCGAGGCACGCCCTCTCCCTCGCTTGTCCCCCGATAGCGCTATCCAGGGACCGCGAAAGCAGCTTTGGCGGGGGACAACGCGAATGAGTATCGAGATTGCTGCGGCCTACGCCGAGTGCGAGCGGATCACCCGCGAAGAGGCGAAGAACTTCTACTGGGGTATCCGCCTGCTGCCGGCGCCGAAGCGCAACGCGCTGGCCGCCGTCTACGCGATGGCCCGCCGCATCGATGACATCGGTGACGGCGACCTGCCCGGCGAGCAGAAGCTGACCCTCCTCGCCGAGGCCCGTGCCAAGTCGACGCGGCCGGGTGAGTTCCCCGACGACCCGGTCTGCGTGGCGCTGGCCGATGCGGCCGCTCGCCTGCCGATCCCGCTGCCCGCCTTCGGCGAACTGGTCGACGGCTGCGAGATGGACGTGACCGGCCGCACGTACGACACCCTCGAGGACCTGGTCACGTACTGCCGCTGCGTGGCCGGCTCGATCGGGCGGCTCTCGCTCGGCGTATTCCACCCGGAACTCTCCGCCGCCGAGGCAGCCAAGGCCTCCGAACTCGCCGACGCCCTCGGTATCGCCCTGCAGTTGACGAACATCCTGCGGGACGTGCGCGAGGACCTGATCAACGGCCGCACCTACCTTCCCAAGCAGGACCTCGCGCTGTTCGGTGTTGCGCTCACGGTCACAGCGGAGGGGCCGCTCGAGGCCCAGGACGGGGCGCTCGCCGAACTCGTCCGCTTCGAGGCGGCCCGCGCGTGGGGCTGGTACGACCGCGGCCTGCAACTGCTGCCGCTGCTCGACCGCCGCAGCGCAGCCTGCTGCGGGGCGATGGCCGGCATCTACTCCGAACTGCTGCAGCGCATCGCCGCCGACCCGTCCGGGATGATGCGCGGCCGGATGTCCTTGCCAGGCAAGGACAAACTGCGCGTCGCGGCCCGTGCCCTGGCAGGCCGCCGATGACCGAACGCCGGACGACAGCGCAGGCGAACAATCGCTCGCTGGGGGATGCGCGATGACCGCCGTCGTCGTGGGTGGGGGGCTGGCCGGTATCTCGGCCGCCTTGCGGCTGGCAGACGGTGGCGAGCAGGTCACGCTCGTCGAGAAGCGGCCGCGCCTGGGCGGCGCCGCGTTCTCGTTCGACCGCTCGTTCGGGACCAGCGGCCTGCAGATCGACAACGGCCAGCACGTGTTCCTGCGCTGCTGCGAGGCCTACCAGTGGTTGCTGCGCCGCCTCGGTGTCGCGCACCTCGTCACCATCCAGCCCCGCCTGGACATCCCGGTCCTGCGTCCGGACGGCGTCCGATCCCGCATCTCCCGCATGCCCGGCCTGCCCGCCCCGGCGCACCTGGGAAAGGCGCTGCTGAAGTACACCGTCCTGCGCCCAGCCGACCGCGCCCGCATCGTCCGCGGCGCGCTCGCGCTGCGCCTGATCGACCCGGCCGACCGCAGCCTGGACGAGCGCACCCTCGGTGCCTTCCTGCGCGAGCACGGCCAGAACGACGCGACCATCGAGGGCCTCTGGGGCATCGTCGCGACCGCGACCCTCAACCTGCAGCCTGACGACGCCTCGCTCGCTCTGGCCGCGAAGGTGTTCCGCACCGGCCTGCTCGACCACGCCGCCAACGCCGACATCGGGTACGCAGCAGCGCCGCTGGGCGACCTGCACTCCGTCGCAGCCGCCCGCGAACTGGCCGACAGCGGCGTCGAGGTCGTGCTGGGCAAGGGAGTGGACTCGATCGCCGACGGCACCGTCCGCCTCGGCGACCGCACGATCCGGGCCGAGGCCGTCGTCCTTGCCGTCCCACCCCGCCATGCATTCGCGATCGCCCCGGAACTCGCCCGCACCCCGGCAGCACCGGCCGCCGAACTCGGCACCTCGCCGATCGTCAACGTCCACGTCGTCTACGACCGTAGGGTCACCGACCTGCCGTTCGCCGCCGGCGTCGGCACACCGGTTCAGTGGGTCTTCGACCGCAGCGACACCTCCGGTCTGCACGAGAACCGACCGACCGCGCAGTACCTGGCTGTCACGGTCTCGGCGGCGGACGACGTGATAGACGTGCCGGCCAAGGCCGTGCAGGAGCGGTTCGTCGCGGCCCTGGCCGAACTCTTCCCCGCCGCCCGCAGGGCGAATGTCCTGGACGCCTTCGTCACCCGCGAACGGCAAGCCACGTTCCGCGGCGTCCCCGGCACGTGGCGGATGCGCGCGTCCAGCCGCGCCGGAACGCCCGGCGTCTACCTCGCCGGATCGTGGACCGACACCGGCTGGCCCGACACGATGGAGAGCGCCGTACGCAGCGGGATAGCCGCCGCCGAGGCCGCCCTCCGGATCCCCCGCCACGAGATCACGGAGTTCGCCGCATGAGCGTGACCGTCCTCCTCGACGAGCTGAAGAGGGTTGTCGAGCCTGCGCTCCGGGCGTCCGTCGAGGCGATCGCCGACGAGCAGATGCGCCTGATCGCCGGCTACCAGCTCGGCTGGAACGACGAGTTCGGCAACGCCACCGACGCCGGCGGCAAGGCCATCCGTCCCGCCCTGGCCGTTCTGTCCGCGCAGGCCGTCACCGGCTCGCCCGACGCCGGGATCGCGCCGGCCGTCGCCGTCGAACTGGTGCACAACTTCTCACTGCTGCACGACGACGTCATGGACCGCGACATCGAGCGGCGCCACCGCAAGACCGGCTGGGTCGCCTTCGGCGAGGCCCAGGCCATCCTGGCCGGCAACGCGATGCTCGTCCGCGCCGTCGAGGTGCTGCTCGAGACCGGCGAGGCCGGCGCCCGCAGCCTCCCCGCCCTGCTGGACGCCACCCAGATCCTGATCAGCGGGCAGTCCCGCGACCTGCTGCTCGAGGGACGCTCCAGCGTCGAGGTCGACGAGGTCGTCGAGATGGAGGCCGGCAAGACGGCGGCGCTGCTCGCATGTTCGTCCTCCATAGGGGCGCTGGCCGCGGGAGCCGATCCGGCCACGGTCGCCGCGCTGTACACCTATGGCCACGAACTCGGCATCGCGTTCCAGCTCGTCGACGACATCCTCGGCGTCGTCGGTGACCCGAGGCGCACCGGCAAGTCCAGCAGCTCCGACGTCCGCGCCGGCAAGCGCAGCGCCCCGATCGTCGCGGCCCTCACCAGCGGCACCGCCGCGGGTGATCGCCTCACCGAACTGCTCAAGGACGGCCCGCCGACCACCGAGCAGGACGTCGCGCTGGCCACCGAGCTGATCAGGGACTCCGGCGGCCTGGAGTGGGCCGGCGCGCAGGCCGACGCCCGCCTCGCCAAGGCGCTCGCCGCGATCGCCGTCCTCAGCCTCACCGACCCGGCAGCAGCGCAGCTCGCCGCGATCGCCGACTTCATCGTGAACAGGGACAGATAGTCGTGACCATGACCGCACATGCACCCTCCGCCCGCGCGACCCGCGCGACGGAGGAGCGCTCGCGCCGGCGACGGGCCTTCAGGCCCCTGAGCCGGTGCGACCGGAGCGCAAAGGATGAGAATTGACCGCGCTGCGCACCTCCGACGCCACCGCCGAACTCGCCCTCAAGCGGGCCAGCGAGTACCTCGTCTCGCTGCAGACGCAGGACGGGTGGTGGAAGGGCGAACTCCGTACCAACGTGACGATGGACGCCGAGGACCTGCTGATGCGGCAGTTCCTCGGCATCCTCACCCCGGATGTGCTGGCGCAGTCGGCGCGCTACATCCGCAGCCAGCAGCGCGAGGACGGCACCTGGGCGACCTTCTTCGGGGGCCCCGGCGACCTGTCCACCACCATCGAGGCCTACGCCGCGCTCAAGCTCGCCGGCGATGACCGCGACGCGCCGCACATGGTCGCCGCACGCGAGTTCGTCACCGCCGGCGGCGGTATCGCGGCAAGCCGCGTCTTCACCCGCATCTGGCTCGCGCTGTTCGGCGAATGGTCCTGGGACGAACTGCCGGAGATGCCGCCGGAGATCGTGCTGCTCCCGAAATGGATGCCGTTCAACCCGTCCGACTGGGCTTGTTGGGCACGGCAGACGGTCGTGCCGATCACCGTGGTCGCCACTCTGCGTCCCGTCCGTCCCCTGCCGTTCACGCTGGAGGAGATCCGCGGCGGCACCAAGGCGACCAGCACCAAGCGCGGCGGGTGGGCATCCGCCTTCAACCTGCTCGACAAGGGTCTGAAGCTGTACCGCCGCTCGCCCGTGAAGCCGGGCCGCGACCTGGCGCTCAAAGCCGCCGCCGAATGGATCCTCGCCCGCCAGGAGTCTGACGGGGGATGGGGGGGCATCCAACCGCCGTGGGTCTACTCCGCGCTCGCGCTGCACCTGCTCGGCTACCCGCTGGACCACCCGGCGATGGTCAAGGCCATCGCCGGCCTGGAGACCTTCATCGTCCACGAGCAGACCCCGGACGGGCCGCAGCGCTGGCTCGAGGCCTGCCAGTCGCCCGTATGGGACACGTGCCTGGCGCTGACCGCACTGCTGGACGCCGGCCTGCCGCCCAATGACCCGGCAGTGACCAAGGCCGCGCAGTGGCTGCTCGCCGAGGAGATCTCGGTGCCCGGTGACTGGCGCGCCCGCCGTCCCGACCTGCCGGCCGACGGCGGCATGTGGGCCTTCGAGTTCGCCAACGACGGCTACCCCGACACCGACGACACCGCTGAAGTGATCATGGCCCTGCACCGCGTCGGCGAGGCGACGGTCCCGGGCATCGCCCGCGCAGTGCACCGCGGCGTGCGATGGTCGGTCGGCATGCAGTCGCGCGACGGCGGGTGGGGCGCCTTCGACGCCGACAACACCCGCACTCTCGTCGAGAAGGTGCCGTTCAGTGACTTCGGCGCCGTGATCGACCCGCCCACTGCCGACGTCACCGCCCACGTCGTGGAGATGCTCGCCCACCAGGGCCTCTCGGCGCTGCCCGCCACCCGGCGCGGCGTGCAGTGGCTGCTGGACGCGCAGGAGAAGGACGGCTCGTGGTTCGGCCGCTGGGGCGTCAACTACGTCTACGGCACCGGCGCCGTCGTGCCCGCCCTGATCGCCGCCGGCATCGCCCGCGACGACCCCCGCATCGTCCGCGCCGTGCACTGGCTCGAGGCGCACCAGAACCAGGACGGCGGCTGGGGTGAGGATCTGCGCTCCTACCGGGACGAGCAGTGGAAGGGCCGCGGCGTCTCGACGCCCAGCCAGACCGCCTGGGCGTTGCTCGCACTCATCGCGGTCGATCCTCCCCCGCAAGCGGGGGGACCCCCACAAGCGGGGGGAACCCCGCAAGCCGGCGCGGTCGAGCGCGGGATTGGGTGGCTGATTGACAACCAGCGCGCGGACGGCGGCTGGGACGAGGACATGTACACCGGGACAGGTTTCCCCGGCGACTTCTACATCAGCTACCAGATGTACCGCTTGGTCTTCCCGATCAGCGCCCTCGGGCGCTACCTGGCGGCGACCGCCTGATGCCGAACCAGCCCCTGGTCGTGACAGCGCTGCTCGCCGAGCAGGTGGCGCTGCGCGACGCCGTGCCCGGAGCGGTCATCGACCGCTGCGGCATGGGTCCGGCCCGGGCACGCCGCTGGGTGCCGAAGCTGGACGCCCACGCACCGACCTCCCTGGCAATCGCCGGCGTCGCCGGTGGCCTCGATCCCGCCATCCGTGCCGGCGACGTCGTCGTCGCCACCGAGGTGCGGGACGCGACCGGACGGACGGTGCTGCGTGCCGCCGCCCCCCTCGTCGCCGAACTGCGCCGGCAGGGACTGCGGGTCCACACCGGCCCGGTCGTGACGACCGACCACGTCGTCAGCAGCCGGGACGAGCACGAATCCCTCGCCGCCACCGGGGCGATCGCGGTCGACATGGAGTCCGCCGAACTGGTCCGCGGCGCCGTCGCGCGCGACATCCCGGTCGCCGTCGTGCGGGTCATCGTCGACACCGCCTTCAGCCCGATCAAGCGCCTCACCACCGTCCCGGCCGGCGCGAAGGCGCTGCTGGTGCTGCGCCGCACCGGCTCGGCCCTCGCGGAGTGGGCCGCGCTCACCGGCCCGCGCAAGGTGCTGCTGGCCGGGCCGCGGAGCTTCTGCGCGGGGGTCGAGCGGGCCATCGACATCGTCGAACTGGCCCTGCAGCGCTACCCACACCCGGTGTACGTCCGGCGTCAGATCGTCCACAACGCGCACGTCGTCAAAGGCTTGGAGAAGCGCGGGGCCGTCTTCGTCGACGAACTCGACGACGTTCCCGACGGCACCACCGTCGTGTTCTCGGCCCACGGTGTCGCACCGGCCGTCCGCGAGGAGGCCGACCGGCGCGGGCTCAACGTCATCGACGCGACCTGCCCGCTGGTGGCCAAGGTCCACGCCGAGGCGAAGCGGTTCGTCGCCCGCGGCGACACCGTCCTGCTGGTCGGGCACGACGGGCACGACGAGGTCGAGGGCACCCTTGGCGAGGCACCCGGGCAGATCCGCCTCGTCCAGGACGCCGCCGAGGCCGCGACGATCGAGGTCGAAGACCCGAGCAGGGTCTCGTTCATCCTGCAGACCACCCTCGCCGTCGACGACGCGGCCGAGACGACCGACGTCCTGCGGCAGCGGTTCCCGCTCATCGGGTCCAGTGCCACCGACGACATCTGCTACGCGACCACCAACCGGCAGCGCGCGGTCAGCGCCGTCGCGACCGAGGCCGACGTCGTGCTGGTCGTGGGCTCGCGCAACTCCTCCAACTCGCTGCGCCTCGTCGAGGTCGCCGAGCGGCTGGGCACGTCCGCCCACCTGATCGAGGACGCCGACGGCGTCCTTCCCGACTGGCTCGCCGAGGCCAAGACCATCGGCATCACGGCGGGGGCCTCCGCACCCCCGCACCTCGTCGACGAGGTCGTCGGCATGCTCGGCTCGCTCGGTCCAGTCACGGTCGAGGAGCGCGTGGTCGCACAAGAAGACCTGAAGTTCACCCTTCCAAGAGGAGTTGCTGGCTAATGGCTATCCCGGTCCGGCAGGCCGCCCGTGTGTCGTCCTACCTGCTGCAGAACAAGCTCAGGGGACGTTCGAAGTTCCCACTGATCGTCGAGCTCGAACCGCTGTTCGCCTGCAACCTCGCCTGCAACGGCTGCGGCAAGATCCAACAGCCGCACGACCTGCTGCGCCAGCGCATGCCCGTGGAGCGTGCGCTGGAGGCCATCAAGGAGTCCGGTGCCCCGATGGTGTCCATCGCCGGCGGCGAGCCGCTGATGCACCCGCAGATCGACGTCATGGTCAACGAACTGGTCAAGCGCAAGAAGTTCGTCTACCTCTGCACCAACGCCGAACTGCTGATCAAGCGGTGGGACCGGTTCAACTTCAAGCCGTCCCCGTACTTCGCCTTCACCATCCACCTGGACGGCCTGCGCGAGCGGCACGACGAGTCGGTGGACAAAGAAGGTGTCTTCGACGAGGCCGTCGCCGCGATCAAGTTCTTGAAGGAGAAGGGTTTCCGCGTCACGACCAACTCGACCTTCTTCAACACCGACACCCCGCAGACCATCGTGGACGTGCTCAACTTCCTCAACGACGAGGCCAAGGTCGACTCGATGATGATCAGCCCCGCGTACGCGTACGAGAAGGCGCCCGACCAGGACCACTTCCTCGGTGTCGCCGAGACCCGCGAGCTGTTCAAGAAGGCGTTCGGCAACGGCAACCGCAAGCGCTGGCGCCTGAACCACAGCCCGCTGTTCCTGGACTTCCTCGAGGGCAAGGTCGACTTCGACTGCACCGCCTGGGCCATCCCGTCCTACTCCCTGCTCGGCTGGCAGCGCCCCTGCTACCTGATGGCCGACGGGTACGTGAAGACGTACAAGGAGCTCGTGGAGACCACCGACTGGGAGGCGTACGGACGCGGCAAGGACCCGCGCTGCAACAACTGCATGGCGCACTGCGGATACGAGCCGACGGCTGTCCTGGCGACCATGGGATCGCTGAAGGAGGGCCTGCGGGCGATGCGCGAGCAGGGCTGACCGATGCCGCGAAGGCGAGTTCGCCACCCGGGTCACTGCCGCACCGGACGCGCTGACCGCGGCCGGATGACCTGGACGCCCTGGCGGACCGCGGCCGCTCGGCCGTAGGTAGCCCAGCGCGAGAGTCAGCCCGGCGACTCGTCCTCGCGGGCGAGCGCCGCGCTGATCGCGTTTCCGATGTCGACCAGGGCGTCGACCTGGGCGGGTGTCAGCACGTCGAAGACGGCGGCACGGACGGCAGTGACGTGCCCCGGCGCCGCCGCGACCAATGCGTCCCATCCCGTGGGCGTGAGCTCAGCGACCTGCCCGCGCCGGTCGCTGGGGCACTCGGAGCGCCCGATCCAGCCGCGCTCCTCCAGCCGCGCCACCGCGTGCGAGAGGCGGCTGCGGGACGACCGGGTGGCGTCCGCCAGCTCACTCATCCGCAGCCGACGTCCGTCGGCCTCCGAGAGCCGGACGAGGATCTCGTAGTACGCGTGCGGAATTCCCGCGTCGCGCTGCAGTTGACGGTCCAGGCTGTCGAACAATTGGACGGTGGCCTCGAGGTAGGAGCGCCACGCCCGTTGCTCCGTGTCACTGAGCCATTGCATCCTCGCATCATACGCGGAATAGTTGAACTCTCAACGACGTTACTTCGGTACGTCATCCACGCAGGGGGTCACCATGGCAGTCCACCGTCTCAACCACGCGGTCCTGTTCGTCCGCGACGTGGCACGCAGTGTCGCGTTCTACCGGGACGTGCTCGGCTTCGAGCCGATCGCCACGATGGACGGCATGCGTGGGGCCGCCTTCCTACGCGCCCCGGAATCCACCAACGACCACGACCTGGGTCTGTTCGAACTCGGCCCGAATGCCGGCCCGTCCGGCGCCGGGCGCTCGACCGTCGGCCTCTATCACCTGGCCTGGGAGGTCGACACCCTCGCCGACCTGGAGCGAATCGCCGCCAAGCTGGCCGAACACGACGCGCTTGTCGGGGCCACGAACCACGGCACCACCAAGTCGCTCTACGCGCACGACCCGGACGGCCTGGAGTTCGAGGTCGCCTGGGTCGTCCCGGCAGACCTGCTGGACGAGGAGGCCCTGGAGTCCCGCACCACGCTGCGGCCACTGGACCTGATGTCCGAGATCCAGCGCTACGGCGCCGACACCCGCGGCGGCATCGGCATCAGCCGCGCGGTCGCGCGCTGAGCGGTTTACCTCCACGACACAAGTGGTATCCGACTGGTGCGACCCGCCGCGCGGGCCGGACACCTAGGAGGAACCACCATGCTCGGTCTGATCATTACGCTCGTCGTCGTCGGACTCATCGCCGGTGCTCTCGCTCGGCTGCTGGTGCCCGGCAGGGACCCGATCGGTATCGGCGGGACCATCCTGCTCGGCATCGTCGGCTCGTTCGTCGGCGGCTTCCTCGGCTATGCCCTGTTCCACAAGGACGCCGACAGCGGCGCCTTCCAGCCCGCCGGCCTGATCGGCTCGATCATCGGTGCGGTCATCGCGCTGCTGATCTACCGCGCCGTCAGCGGACGCTCGGGCGGTCGCTACTCGCACGTGTAGGTCAATCGGCACGAGGCGATATCGGGTCGGGTGTGGCTTCTAGACTGGAGCCATGCCCGGCCCGACGCGCGTCCTACTGCTGGAACAGATCCATCCCGACGCGGAGGCGATCCTCGGATCCGCGGGCTTCGAGGTCGAGACCGTCGACCGGGCCCTGGACGAGGACGAGCTGATCACCCGCCTCGGCGGCATCTCGCTGCTGGGCATCCGCTCCAAGACCCAGGTGACCCGCAGGGTGCTCGAGGCGGCGCCTCACCTGCTCGGCATCGGTGCCTTCTGCATCGGCACCACGCAGATCGATCTGCAGTCCGCCTCGGAGCACGGCGTCACCGTGTTCAACGCGCCGTTCTCCAACACCCGCTCGGTCGTGGAATTGGCGATCGGCGAGATCCTCGCCCTGACCCGGCGCCTCACGGAGAAGAACGCCCTGATGCACGCGGGCGTCTGGGACAAGTCCGCCGACGGAGCCCACGAGGTCCGCGGCCGCATCCTCGGCATCGTCGGCTACGGCAACATCGGTACGCAGCTGTCGGTGCTCGCCGAGAACCTCGGCATGCGAGTCCTGTTCTACGACACCGCCGACCGGCTCGCCCTCGGCAACGCGACCCGCTGCCTGAGCATGGACGAACTGCTCGCCGCGTCCGACATCGTCACGCTGCACGTCGATGACCGCCCGTCCAACGCGAACCTGTTCGGCGAGACCGACTTCGCGCAGATGAAGCAGGACTCGCTGTTCCTGAACCTCTCCCGCGGCTTCGTGGTCGACTACGCGGCACTACGCAAGCACCTCGAGGCCGGGCACATTTCCGGCGCCGCCGTCGACGTGTTTCCGAACGAGCCCAAGGGCCGCGGCGATGAATTCGTCTCGGAACTGCGGGGCCTGCCCAATGTCATCCTCACCCCGCACATCGCCGGCTCGACCGAGGAGGCGCAGGAGGATATCGGCCGCTTCGTCGCCGGCAAGTTCAGGGACTTCGTCCAGGACGGCTCGACGGCCATGAGCGTCAACGTGCCGGGCCTGTCGCTGCCGCGGGCGCAGGGCACGCTGCGGCTGATCCACATCCACCGCAACGTCCCTGGCGTGCTCGCGCGCGTCAACGGGCTGCTCGCCGAGGGTGGCGTGAACGTCGAGGCGCAGATGCTCTCGACCAAGGGCGAGTACGGCTACGTGGTCACCGACAGCGCCAGCGGCACCACCCAGGCGATCGTCGACGCCATCCGCGCGATGCCCGAGACCATCAGCCTGAGAGTGATCTTCTGATGTGAGCGGGGCCGCTTGAGCCCGCACCTGGTTGCAGGAGTTACCCGCCGGTAATATCATTAAGTTACCCGCGAGTAACTAGCCATTCAGGGAGAGGGCCATGGGCCACTTCAAGAGCAACGTGCGCGACGTCGAGTTCAACCTCTTCGAGGTCTTCGACACCGGCACGATCCTTGGCCAGGCGCCGTTCGACGACGTCGACATCGACACCGCCAAGGGCATCATCGAAGAGGTTGCGAGGCTGGCCGAGGGGCCGCTGGCGGCGTCGTTCGAGGAGGGCGACCGCAACCCACCGGTGTTCGACCCGGACACCTACACCGTCACGATCAACGACGCCTTCAAGAAGTCCTACAAGGCGCTGCGCGACGCCGAGTGGTGGCGCATCGAGACCATCCCGGAGCTGGGCGGTCAGCTGGTTCCGCGCACCCTGGTGTGGGCGGCTGCGGAGCAGGTGCTCGGCGCCAACCCCGCGATCCACATGTACAACGCAGGTGCCGCGTTCGCCGGCATCGTCTACAAGAACGGCAACGACGCCCAGAAGAAGGTCGCTCAGCACATGATCGACCGCGGCTGGGGCGCCACCATGGTCCTCACCGAGCCCGACGCGGGTTCGGACGTCGGAGCCGGCCGCACCAAGGCCGTCCAGCAGCCCGACGGCAGCTGGCACATCGAGGGCGTCAAGCGCTTCATCACCAGCGCCGTCAACGACATGGTCGAGAACGTGATCCACCTCGTCCTGGCCCGTCCCGAAGGTGCCGGTCCAGGCACCAAGGGCCTGAGCCTGTTCGTCGTGCCCGAGCACCACTTCGACGTCGAGACCGGCGAGCTCACCGGCGAGCGCAACGGTGCCTTCGTCACCAACGTCGAGCACAAGATGGGCCTCAAGGCCTCCACCACCTGCGAACTCCGCTTCGGCGAGATCGACGGCATCCCGGCCAAGGGCTGGCTCGTCGGCGACGTGCACAACGGCATCGCACAGATGTTCCAGGTCATCGAGCACGCCCGCATGATGGTCGGCACCAAGGCCATCTCGACGCTGTCGACCGGCTATCTGAATGCGCTCGAGTACGCCAAGACCCGCGTCCAGTCGGCCGACCTCACCCAGAGCGCCGACAAGAACGCACCTCGCGTGGAGATCATCAAGCACCCGGACGTGCGCCGGTCGCTGATGCTGAACAAGGCCTACGCCGAGGGCTTCCGCGCGCTCGTCTACTACACCGCCTCCGCGCAGAACCGCATCATCATCGGCGAGCACAACGGCACCGACACCAGCCTGGACGAGGCCATCAACGACCTGCTCCTGCCGGTCGTCAAGGGCGCCGGCTCGGAGCGCTCCTACGACCAGCTCGCCCAGGCGCTGCAGACCTTCGGTGGCTCCGGTTTCCTGCAGGACTACCCGCTGGAGCAGTACATCCGGGACGCGAAGATCGACACGCTCTACGAGGGCACCACGGCGATCCAGGGCCAGGACTTCTTCTTCCGCAAGATCGTCCGTAACAAGGGAGAGGCGCTGGGCGCGGTCTCCAACGAGATCACCGCGTTCCTCGAGTCCATCGCCGAGGAGGGTCGCCTCAAAGAGGAGGCCGGGTACCTCAAGCGTGCGCTGGGCGACGTCACCGGCATGGTCGGCGCGATGTTCAACCAGCTGATGGCCAGCCAGGAGGACGTCACCAACCTGTACAAGGTCGGCCAGAACACGACCCGCCTCCTGCTCTCGGCCGGCGACCTGCTAGTCGGCTACCTGCTGCTCAGGCAGGCCTCCGTCGCGCTCGCCGCACTGGACGCCGGTGCGACCGGCGCCGAGCAGGCGTTCTATCAGGGCAAGACCGCCGTGGCGCGCTTCTTCGCCCAGACCGTCCTGCCCGAGCTCACCGGTCGTCGCAAGGTCGTCGAGGCGACCGACAACAGCCTGATGGACGTGCCGGAGGGTGCGTTCTAAGCCCGACGCCGTAGGCGGCCCGTTCCCGTGCGTCAGGGGGCGGGCTGCTTCGCGTTCACCAGGGCTGGGTAGCGTCGAGGGGATGACGACGACGAGACGCTGGCTGGAGTTGGACGGGACGGTCAACGCCCGCGACCTCGGCGGTCTGCCGACCGTCGACGGACGCGTCACTGCCGCCAGCCGGCTGATCCGCTCGGACAACCTGCAGGACCTGTCCGAGTCCGACGTCCGCCTGCTGGTCGACGAGATCGGCGTCCGCGCCGTGGCCGACCTGCGCACCGGGGTCGAGGTCACCTCCGAGGGCCCCGGGCCGCTCACCCGGGAACCGCTCGTCCGGATCGAGCACCTGTCGCTGTTCCCCGAGTCCGGCCGGAACACTGACGCCACCAGGCTGGACGAAGGCCCGGACGCGCCGGTGATCCTGCCGTGGCAGACCGCGGAGATCGACCGTACCGACCCGAACCGGGTGCCCGGCGCCGCGGGTGTCTATGTCGGCTACCTGATGCAGCGTCCCGACTCGGTGATCGACGCGCTGCGCCTGGTCGCGTACACCGACGGCGCGACGATCGTCCACTGTGCGGCGGGTAAGGACCGCACCGGTGTGCTGGTCGCGCTCGCACTCGCGGAGGTCGGCGTCGCACGCGAGGCGATCGTCGCCGACTACGTCCAGACCGCCGAACGCATCGAGGCGATCCTTCGCCGGTTGATGGCCACACGGACGTACGCGGGCGACGTCTCCATGGAGAAGATCGACAAGCACACCCCGCAGGAGCGCACGATGCGCACCGTGCTGGCCACCATCGACGACAGGTTCGGCGGAGTCGGCGGCTGGCTCGCCGGCCACGGCTGGACCGACGCCGACCACGCCGCGCTGGAAACAAGGTTGCTCGCGTAGGCCGAACGGCGAGGACCCCGGCGGAGCGAGGGCCTCGAGGTCGCCCACGGCGCGCTGGTTACCCTAGGGCGCTGCACGTTGGAGGGCTCGCATAGTGGCCGAGTGCGGCGGTCTTGAAAACCGCTAGGGGTGCAAGCTCCTCAAGGGTTCGAATCCCTTGCCCTCCGCAGAATCGTTGCGGGGTTGTTTCATGGGACCGCCGGATATGCCGGATAGGCTCTGCTTCAGAACGTATGAACCGACATGAAACTGGAGTTTCGCATGAAGATTCGCGTGGCCATCGCCGCTATGGCGGGCGCACTGATGCTGGCCGCCTGCAGCAGCAGCGGTGGTGACGAGCCCGAGACGCCGAGCACCCCGACCACGTCCGTCGCCTCGTCACCGACCAGCGAGACCACGACGCCCGCCGAGGAGACCACCTCCGCGGGTACCTCAGGCCTTCCCACTGGTGCCGACCCCTACTGCGCGCAGCTGGCGAACCTCGGAACGCTGACCTCCAGCTTCACCACCGATGCCGGCGACCTGACCGCCAAGCTCGGCGCGGGCGACTACGCGGGCGCCGGTGCGGTCCTCACCAAGTTCGGCGCGGCGCTCGCGCCGCTGAAGGAGGGCGTGCCGGACGAGCTGAAGGCCGATGTCGACGGGCTTGTCGACGCCCTGAAGCAGGCGGGCGAAGCCGTTGCCTCGAAGGACCCGAGCAAGCTCGGCCAGCTCGCCACCATGGCGACGTCCGTGCAGGGCACCTTCACCAAGCTGGGCGCCTGGGCGCAGGCGAACTGCTCCGGCTGAGCCACCCCACTCCACCGAAACCGCCCGTCCGGCGCACTGGCAACAGAGCGACCGGGCGGGCGGTTCCGTTTCTATCGGGGGCCGGTGCGGGGGGCGGCGTCGGCGGCGGCCGCGACGATCGCGGCCGTTTCGGTGAGTTCGGTGCCGAGCAGCCCGATGGTCAGCCGCAGGTGGGGAACCGGGGTGGCATCGATCCAGAACGGGGTGCCGGCGGCGGCCGTGATGCCGTGTCCGGCCAGGTGCAGCAATGCGGCAGTCTCGTCCTGGACGGGCAGCCAGAGGTTCAGCCCGTCCCCGCCGGTGACCGCGATGCCCTGATCCTGCAGGACCTTCACGACCGCGGCCCGGCGCCGGGCGTACTCGGCGCGTGCCTTGTCCACCTGCTTGCGCGCCTTCGCGTCGGTCAGCAGATCGGCCAGCACGGACTGCAGCAGCCGGCTGCTCCAGCCCTGACCGAGGGCACGGCGGTTGACGACGGGGTCGAGCAGGGCGTGCGGTCCGCTCGCCGCCGCCAGGCGCAGGTCCGGCCCGTGCGACTTCGAATAGCTGCGGATGTGGACGGTCCGTGCCGGTAACCACTGCGCCAGCGTCACGGGCTCGGTGGCGGCGACCAGGCCCGCCGAGTCGTCCTCGATGATCAGCACGTCCGCGTACCTGCGCAGGACGGTTCGCAGTTCGCGAGCACGACCGGAGCTCAGCGAGACCCCCGTCGGGTTCTGGGCTCGGGGCTGCAGGAAGACCGCACGCACGCCCTGCTTGAGCGCAGCAGCCAAACCGGCTGGAACGACGCCCTGATCGTCCATCGCCAGGCCGAGCGGACGGACGCCGAGGGCATCGAGCAGATCGAGCAGCGGCGGGAACGCCGGCTCCTCGACCGCCACCCGGTCGCCGTAGCGCAGGTGTGTGGTGGCGACCTGGTCCAGCGCGTCCATCGCCCCGTCCAGCACGGCGAACGTCTCGGGCTCGTAGGGCCAATCGGCTCGCAGAGCCTGCCCCAGCGCCGCCAACACCGGTTCGTCCAGGTAGCTGCCGGTCGAACGGAGGTGACCGACACGCTGGAGGGACGGACGGAGGTCCGGCAGCAGCGCCGCATCCGGCAACCCTGTGGAGAGGTCGAGGCGGACCGCCGAGCGGCGGTCCAGGGCCCGGGAGTAGCGCCGCTGGATCGATCCGTTGCCGCGGACACGGGTTCCGCGCCGCCCGTCCGTGTCGATCAGGCCGGCCCGGCTGAGCAGGCCCCAGGCAGCGCTGACGGTGGCCGGGGAGACGTCGAGCTGCTCGGCGGCGACCCGGATCGGCGGGAGCTTCGTCCCGCCCGGGAGCTGGGCGCTGCGGATGGAGTCCGCGATCTGCTGGGCGGTGGAGCCGGTCAGGTAGTCGTGCGACACGATTTTGTACTATAGCAATAGTAACATTTGCTCTAGCAATACGTCCGGGCTTAGCCTCAGCGCATGAGCACGCGAATCACGCACTGGATCGACGGCGCCCCTGTCACCGGGACCTCCGG
>Ga0068859_100000482_pt1 | contig 39277 bp, 62 predicted proteins | sample KBSSwiS22_FD_66585 | JGI IMG/M metagenome (GOLD analysis project Ga0068859, IMG submission 66585) | Switchgrass rhizosphere microbial communities from Kellogg Biological Station, Michigan, USA - KBS Switchgrass S2-2 | ecosystem: Host-associated > Plants > Roots > Rhizosphere > Soil ... | reverse complement strand
TGGCGTGTCTCGTGGCGTCGATGCTGTCCTGGTGACCCCTATGCTGATCATTCTGCTCCTCGTCTGTCTGCTCGTGTTTGGCGGCGGCGGCTACTACGCCGGCGGCCCGACCTACGGTGGCGGCGGCATCGGTTTGGTGCTGCTGATCGTGGTGTTGTTCCTGCTCTTCGGCGGCGGCCGGGGCCATCTGTGATGACGCCGCTCGTGCTCGTCCTGGTGCTGCCGTGGCCGTGGGTCCGCGTCCTGACCCGGCCGCCGCCGATCGGCGTGCGGTGAGTGATCCGTCCTTCGCCCTGGTCATCGGGCAAGTGGTCCTCCTGCTGACGACGATTGGGACGGCCTGGCTCAAGGATCGCCGCGACGCACAGATCCGCCGAGACGTCGCCACGCGCGACGCGCAGCTGCGCCTCGAGCAGCTCGAGGATCGCCGGGACGCCGCCCGCCAAGCCAGCGCCGAACGGGACGCCGCGACCGCCGAGATCATCGCCCGTGCGAAAGCGGAGGCGGAAGCCACCCGCATCACCACGGAAGCGGCGGCCGATCGGTTGCGGCTCGAAGGGCTGCACACCGCCGAGAATCTCCGGCTGGCCTCGGCCCTGGCGACCGCCCAGGCGCGGGAAGAGACGCGGATCGCGGCCGACGCCGTGCGGATCGAGCAGGCCGAGGAAGCCAAACGGACCCGCGACAACAGCATCGCGGAAGCGGCGCGCATCCGCGAGACGCAAGCGGGGCACAACGCCCAGGTCATCGAGGCGATCGCCGAGAGCACCGCCGCCAGCAAAGCCGCGGAAGTCGAAGCCAACCACGCCAACCACAAGATCGCCGACCTCAATCAGCGCCTGATGGACGCGCAGACGCTGGCGAGCGCCGCGGCGACCGAAGCGCGCACGGTGGGCGATGACACGCTGCACAGCGTCACCCAGGCCGCCGCCGTCGGCCAGCACACGCACGATCTCGCGGAAGCGATCAACCAGAAAGTCACCAAGGATCCCCATGCCGACCATTAAGTTTCACGTCCAGGACCAGGCCGGCGGCGCGATCCCCGGCGCGACGATCACGCTCGCGACCTCGGCGACGACCAACACGGCCGGCGAGATTCACGCGCACATTCCCGCGGGCACCTACGACGGGACGGTGAGCGCGCTGGGGTATACGGCGCGCACCTTCGACTGGCAGTTCCGGAGTGATGGGACCGTCGTCGTCGCGCTCGAGAGCGGGCCGCCGGTCCCGCCCGTCACCGGGGACGCGATCGACGTCGGCGCGGCGATCATCACCGCCGGGACGCCCGACATCCGCGACTGGCCGATCACGACGACGCTCACCGAGTTTGCGATCGACCGGAACGGCTGGATCTCGGTCAACTTCGGCGCGCGCAATGGCCCGGACGCCTGGCCGTTCGTCGATGGCGTGGAAGGGGAGATCCAGTACACCCTCGGCGTCGGCTGCTGCATCCACGACGTCTGGTACCTGTCGACGCCGATCCTCTGCATCTCGCGGGGCGTGGACGATAACTACGTGCCGACCGGGGACACCCTGGCGCCGTTGCAACTCCCCGAAAACTGGTACTACTACGCCGGCTCGCCGCTGGCGAACTACTCGCCCCGCGCCGACGAACTTGTCGCGTGGTTCGTGGCGGCCGGCGCGTTGCGGCGCGGCGACATTCATACGGTCATGGCGCGATCCAATGTGATCGTCGCGCCCTTCCGGGTGGGGAGCTTTCTATGAGCGCCGCGGAAGACACGGCGGCGGATCTGGCGCGGCAGCTGGTCGCCGATGAAGCGGAGCTCGAGCGCCTGAGCGCGCTCGCGGCCCGCCACATCCCCGCGCCGATCTGGCGGTGTATGACGTGTGGGGCGCTCGGGCCGGGCTCCGTGGCGATCGTCCATGCGGCCGACTGTCCGGGGGAACCGCTGACGATTGCGGAAGGCGCGGACCTGATCGACTACAACCAGACCGCGCAGCAGCTCGGGTTGACCGGGCTCGACCTGCCGCCCCGCCGATGGTGATCCGGCGGGGTCCCGCCCGGCCGCGCGACGTGGATGTGGAGCGGTTGGCGCGGCTCAACGTGTGGTGCCGGTGTGCCGTGCCGGTGTTCCGGCCCAATGCTGCGCAGCGGACAGGCTGGCGGATCCTGGTCTGTCAGCAGTGTCAGGGGTTGCAGCGGCCGGCGCAGCACTAGCGCGGGCTGATGAATGCCTTCACCGACGGAGTTACCGACTCCGCGTCACGTGCGCCCGCGGCACGCCCCGGACTCGAACCGGGATCATCTCTGGTAGATCGCGCAATCCTTCGCGTGCGGATCGGCGTCGTGCTGTTTCGGCTTCAGCGGATTGCCGGACACGATGCAGTCACAGGCCCGCGCGTAATGGCAGGAGAGGCCGGTGGCTAGATAGGGCTGATCCGGCATGACCTCGAACGACACGCGACAACCCGGCTGCAGTTTGTCCATCGTCGTGAAATCGCGATAGGAGTGGCCGAGCTTCCAGGCGTAGATCCAACCGTTGTCGGCGCGCAAAATCCCTTGAATGATGTCGAACCGCCGGGCCTGCTGCTGATCGTCGGGCGCCTGCACGTAGAACAGGACGATGCCGGCCTGACGCGCATCGCTCATGCGCGGGCCTTCACGTACGGCAACAGTGAGGCGTGGGGCAGCGGCTTCCCGTCCGCCGCGGCCCAGAGGTTATCCAGCACCGGCGCGTCGGCCCCGAGCTCGCCGGCCACCTGGTAGACCTCGGCGCACAACTGCCGGAGGCGGGCCAGGTCCTGCACGGCGGCCTCGAGCGCCCCCACCAATCGCAGGACTTCCGCCTCCGTCGCCGCGTGCGTGCTGTTCGTCATTTCAGTCCTGCCTGTTTCCAGATGCTCGCGAGCAGCCATCCCTGAATGTCATCACCCGGCTTGCCGCTGACCGTCACCTTGCCGGGTTTCGTCGAGTGCGTGAGCTGGCGATGGCTGCCGGCGGTCGTCTTCAAGACCCAACCGTCCTCGGCCAGCCGCTTCAGAATGTCGCGCACCTTCATTACAGAGAGTATACGGGATTCCCGTATACACTGCAAGGGCTATCGTGCGCGGGCGGCCGATTTCTTTTTGCGCGCGGCGAGTTTCCGGATCCCGTCGAGCGCCAGCGGGTCCGGGTCGTACCGGCCTTGCTCCCAGTCCTCGATCGTCCGCTTGGATCGATGCCAGCGCGCGGCAAACGTCGCGGTGTCTTCGTCCAGCGCCGCACGCAGCGCGCGGACTTCCTCGGCAATGGTCACAGGCGACATATTACGGGAGAACCGTAAAATAAGTCAAATCAGTGCTTGACACGCATAACGGGATACCCGTATACTTTGCAAGTCAGAAGAAGCGGCGCCGCCGGGGTGGTTCAGACCCCAACGACGCCTAACCCGTTAACCGAAGCAGGCTCGGCCACGCGGGCTACCCGTATCTTACGGGAGCCAAGCCGCCAAGCGAAACGAGGCGCCCATGCTCCCTAAGTTCCTCCAGTCCGAAACCGTCCCCTACGCCTCCGTCGAGATCGTGCCCGCGTCGCACTGCGCGTGCGGGGTCGCCCTGGCGCGCCACGTCGACGGGTGGGACGGCACGCCGCTCGACTGCACGGAAGCGCGGCGCCGCGCCGGCTTCCATACCTTCCTCACCGCCCCGGCGACCGGCCGGATGCTCGACAGTCTGATCCAGGACAACGCCGACACCGACGCGCGGATCCTCGCCGAGCGCGACGAGGAGCTCGAGGCCGAGTGGCGCGCCGAGCGCGAGGGTGACGCCTGCGGGCCGAACTGCGGGTGGTGCGGGAGGTGCTCGTAATGGACATCAACAGCGTCTTCCCGTCGCGGTTCGTCAAAGCGCACGAGCTCCAGGGCTCGAGCCCCACGGTCACCATCGATCGCGTCGAATTTGAAGACGTCCGCAAGCGCGCGGGCGTCGGCACGGAGCGCAAGGCGATCGTCTATTTCAAAAACAAGGCAAAGGGGCTGCTCCTCAACCGGACGAACGCGCGGAGTCTCATCGCGATCGCCCATTCCTCGATTACGGAAGACTGGACCGGCGTGAAGGTCCAGCTCTATGTGACGACGGCCAGCTTTGGATCGGAGTCCTTCGAGGTCATTCGCATCAAGGCGCCGGCGATCGCCAGTGCGCCGCGGCCCTCGGGGCTCCCCAAGGTGTTCACCGACGAACTGGAAATTGATTTGGATGACGCGGGGGTGCGCCGATGAGCGCCACGGTCACGCGGAAGGACGGCCCGAGCGGGCGGTTTTACGAGGTCGACGGGGAACTGTATCCGAGTGTGACTCACGTCCTCGGCGCCATTAATAAGCCCGCGATCGCGCCGTGGGCCGCCAAAATGGAGCGCCAAGCCTGTCTGGAGACCGCCGGCGCGCTGTTTGTCGAGCTCGGCGCGGATTTGCAGCACTACCCGGCGAGCTGGGTGGTCGCGGCGCTCGAGGCGCGGCTCGGGACCGTGAAGGCGCATCAGCGGACCTTGGAGAAGGCCGGCGACATCGGCACCCAGGCGCATCTGATGATCGAGTGGATTCTCCGCACGGCCATCGGCGCAGCGGCGGGGCCCAAGCCCGCGATCAGTGCCCCGGCGGCGATCGCGGTGCGCGCCTTTCAAGCCTGGGCGGTCAGTGTCAATCTCAAACCCGTGCTGATCGAGCGCGTCGTCTATTCCAAGCGGCACAAATTCGCGGGCACGCTCGATCTACTGGCGCGGGTGAATGGGCAGCTCGTGATGGTCGATTTCAAAACCGGCAAGGCGATTTACGGGGAATCGACGCTTCAGGCGGCGGCGTATTCCGCGGCGCTGGTGGAGATGGGCTACCTCGAGCCCGTGCGGTCGCTCGTCGTGCGACTCCCCAAGGTGCAAGGCGACCCGGATTTTGAAGTGCTGGACGTGCCGGCGCGGGCCGAGCTCCTGCCGGTGTTTCTCGCGACGCGGGCGCTGTGGGAATGGACCTATTCAAACGAACAGGCGTACCGCGCGAAGTCGCGCAAACCGGCGAAGCCCGCCCAGGCGGTCGCATGAGGACGATCCGCGACCTCCCGACACTCGACCAGGTGAACGCCCGGCCCCACGCGACCCCAAAAGGTGAGCTACAAACGCGCCTCGATCGCGCGATTGCCAGTAAATCCGCGCGGCTCGCCGATCAACGTGAGCTGCGGGCGTGGGCGCTGGCCGTCAAAGCCCGCGACAACTGGACGGATCGGTATACCGGCCAACGCCTCCGCCGGTGCCTCGAGCTCGACCCGCTGCGCGCAGAAGCGCATCATCTGGCCGGCCGGGACGACTGGACGGTCAGACACGATCCCCGCAATGGGATCACGGTGAGCTTCGCCACGCACGACGCGATTGAGCGCGGACGGTTACGCGTGGAGGGGACGCGGTTTTTCCGGATCCACGGGACGCGCTACATTGACGGGGATTATCCCGTCGTGTTTGTGCGGACCTGACAGGGGGCGTGATGGCTGACTCGTGGCGCGTCGTCAAGAATCCGCACCGCGATGATAGTTGGTTCGTGGTGCGCGGTACCGAGGCGACCGACAGCGAGACGATTGCCCGACATTCCCTCACCCGGTCGGACTTTGACGACGAAGTGACCGCGCGACTCCTAGCCGCGGCGCCGGAGCTGGTCGCCGCGCTCGTGACGATCGTGCACTCCATCATCAACGACAGCGATGCGTGCGTGTTTTGCAAGAAGGACGTGTACTTCCACGACAGCGACTGCCCGATCCTATTTGCCGTGAAGGCGCTCGCGAAGGTGGAAGGCCACTAGGTTTGCGACGCGGTAGGGCAACCGTCGGGCCTACGTCCGGGGAGCCTATTCGCGTATGAGTCTTTTTGTCGTCGTCGTGCGTCGTTGTATTTTTCTTTTCTGGGGGCGTGATGGCTGACGACCGACGACTCCGAAGTCTGATTGCGGAGTGGCGACTGAAAGCTAGAGAAGCGGATCGTCTGACCGCTCAATACGACAAGGGCGGCGATTATGCGGGCAACGGGCACGCCTTCCGCAAGGAACGACGAGTCTGGACGACGTGCGCCGATGAACTCGAAGCCCTCCTCACGGTGTCCAGCCCACCCGAGGAGACGCCCAAACAGGAAGACACAAACGATGACTAAGGCCGAGGTCTGGAGGCATATCGAAACGGAAGACGGTGACACGTTGCTAGCTCTCAGCAACATCATCTGCCACCTGAATACTTTGCTGACCGATGAGCAGAAGATCGCGATTAACTGGCATCCAGAACAGTCCGTCTCGCTAGCCATCATGCGGATCATTTCAGACCTGAGTCGGGCCGCTCTCCCTGTCCCGGTCACCCCACCAGAAGGAGGGAGAGAGTAAGGGGCCGGCCGCCGGATCGTGTGAATCCCCACCCACACGACCCGGCGACCGTGACGGACGGACAGGGAAGGTCACACCCTGATCGTCCTGGAGGTCGTTATTCCTTGGGCGGGCGCCCGACTTTCCCTTCCGTCGGCACAACGAAGGGATCCAGCCGGATATTCCGAATCAGCTCAAGCGGGATCCAGGTCGTTTCGCCGCGGTAGGTGCAGCGTTCGACGGGGCTCGCGCCCACCATGTTGCCGGTCTGATCGATCGTGACCGTCCCAATCCCCTCGACGTCCGCGTAGCGGAGTTGGGGATAGACCTGGAACTCCGTGATCGTGCCGAAGGGCTGGACCGTCTCGGGGGCGGTTTTCGCCGACTCGGTGCGCCACTTTTTCGCCAAGGCTAACAGTGAAGCCATACAGAGAACTCCCTGATCCTCCGGAACGGCGGATCGGGGGAAAAGTCTACACCTCAGTACAGGGTTGGGAAAGCAGAACTACAGGACGCACGACGACGACGAGATTCTCCCGCGCGGACCTGGCCGGACGTGCCGTTGGGCCTGGGGATCTACCGCGACGAACCGCGTACGGGTTCCTTCGACCGCTGACCGGGCGGCGCGGTCTGGGGGCGGCGGGGCCGTAGGCGCTCGATCTCGCCGGCCACGCTGATCATTTGGCGGTGCAGGTTGCTGACGCGGCGATCGTGCCCGCTGCGGCGTTCGCGGCCCGTGCGGCGCTCGGTGCCGGCGACCACGCCCGGCTGAAAGAGCTGGTAGGTGGCCAGGCCGAAGAAGTCCGCGATGCGGTCGAGGTCCTTCAGTTGAATTTCGCGCGAGCCGTTGAGGAACTTGTTGATCCAGGACTTGTCTTTCTGGAGCCAACTCGCCAGGTCCACCTGGTTCTGTTTGCGCGCGTGCAACAGCCCGCCGATGTTCGTGCGGATGATGTAGAGCGCGTGTAAGTCACTCATAACAGGCGAGTACACAGATACCACGGCGCCCGTAGCTAAAAGGCCATCAGTTGTCATCACAAAATCCTTGATCCGCGTAGGCAATCTGGCTACGATGGCGCGCATGGACGCCGCCGACCGGTTAAAGCACTGGATCGACACCTCGGGCATCACGCAGCGCATGGCCGCCCGGATCTTCGGGGTGCATTACACGTACGTGAATCAGTTTCTCCGACGGCGCCGGACGCCGTCGTTGGCGGTCGCGGTCGTTATCGCGCACCACACCGGCATCGCGCCGGGGGCCTGGGTGCCAACTGCGGTAGGCAAGGACACGGGACCGATGCCGGTCGACGGCCGGAAGCGGAAATCGGCGTAAGGTCTACGGCCATGTCGACAGGTTTACATAACATACACTCTACCGCCTACCGACGGTTGACGATTCGTCAACTTTGGCAGACAACAGTCACCGCCCGCCGCGTCGATCCCCTCACCTGCAACAACTTACACGGCCTCTCGACAGAGGCAGAGCACAGCCTGTACCGGCGTCGGGGTGTGCGGCAGATGCGGGAGGGGCCCCTCTGAGGCGTCGTCGGAGGGAGCCCGCCGCGCGGGAGTAAGACCACGCGGCGGGGACGAGCGCGGCATGACTTGATGGACAGTGAAGGGCTGTCCCGCCATGCACCAAAAAGATTTACCACAGGTCGACCGGGCGATCAGTCCGATCCCTAACACACCGTCCAGCTCACCAAGCGAAAGTCCGGCCGGGCTCTCTGGAGGGTACGCGGCGATACCGTCGGGCGTCCCGTTGGGGCGAAAGTGCGCGACCACAAGCCCTAGGGCCGCCGACCTTCGCCCGCCTGTGATGTCACCGTTGGGTCACGTCACAAACCGGCCGTACGCTATCGGCTACGTGCGGGTGTCCACGGAGAAGCAGGCGGACTCCGGGTTGGGCCTGGAGGCACAACGCGCGAGCATCGCGGAGACGGCGGCCCGGTTAGGGCTCGACGTGCGCGCCATCTACGAGGACGCGGGCGTGTCCGGCGCGCTGGCGATGGCCGATCGGCCGGTGCTGGTCGAGGCGGTCGGGGCGCTGCGGCGCGGCTGCGTGCTCGTGGTCGCGAAACGGGATCGGCTGGGTCGCGATGGGCTTGAGGTCGCCATTGTCGAGCGGTCGGTGAGCAAGCGCGGCGCGCAGATCGTGTCGGCGGCCGGCGAAGGCGGCACCGACAACGACCCGGCGAGTGTGCTGCTGCGGTGGATTATCGACGGGTTCGCGCAATACGAACGGCTGCTGATCAAAGCGCGGACGACGGGCGCGTTGGCGGTGAAGCGCGGCCGGCGGGAACGGATCGGCAACGTGCCCTACGGCTCGCAGCTCGCGGCCGATGGTGTGCACCTGGAGCCGGCGCCGGTGGAGCAACGGTTGATCGCGCGGATTCTCGAACTGCACGCGCATGGCTATACCGTGCGACGGATTGCGGAGGATTTGAACCGGCACGGCTGGACGACGCGACGCGGCACACCGTGGCGGTTTGAGTACGTTGCGCGGACTTTGAAGGCGAGTGTATGACGCTCGATGAGTTGATCGACGCGCTTGAAGAGTTACGCACGCAGGCCCCGGCCGCCGGTCTGGCGGTCGTCAACGGCGTCGACGAGGACGCGATCTGCTACGAGCACGGCGAAGTCTGGATCGGCTATGTCGACGACGAGGAGGACACCCCATGAAACTCACCCTCGCCTACAGCCCCAGCGCCGATCGCGAGACGCGCCGCGCGCATCTGCGCCAAGCCGTCGAGCGGTTATTCCGGACCTTCGTGGATCGCCCGTGGGACGCGCCTAGCGCGAAGGAGCTCGCCGCCCTCGCGACGTTGTGCGCGGAACACGATCTGCCGGACGAGGCGATGCGCTTGCGGCGGTTGGGGGAGCCCAATCCGTATGTCTGAGGACGACTTTCGCGACGCCGCCCGCTTCCACTGGCGCACCGCGTATGCGGCGTATCAAGCGATGCCCACGCCCGAACTCTGGCGCCAGCTGCAACAAGGGATGGTGGATCAAACCGATCTGACGACGCCGGAAGCGATCGCCTTTGGGGCGGGGCGGTTGGCCTTGCTGGCGGAAGTGTTGACCCGTCGGGAGCCGACGCGATCGTTACGGATTCCGATTCTGCCGGTGGGGGAGTCGTGAATGGGCTGGGTCACCGCGATCCTCGGCGTGATCGCGGGCGTCGGGATCGGCGTGTGGCTCTGGTTCCATCTGTTCGTGCATCTGCCCCTCGAACAGTTCGTGAAGATCACCGAGAAGCGGCACGCGGAATTGTTGGACTTGCAACGACGACAAGAGGACGAACGGTAGAAGAACACGACGGACGAGACGAACGATGATCCGCGCCCTCGACGTTCAATCAGACTCAGGCACCGCGAGAACACCGCATCGAAGCAGGTTTGTCGGATGACGATGCCCGGCCGATACATCCTCGACGAACACGGCGAGCCGCAGCCCTGTGACGACCTGTTGACCTGGGGGCGGTGGATGCAGACCGCGGAGCGGCATCTCGCGTACGACAAGGACGAAGGCCCGAACGCGCTGGAGATTCGGATCTCGACCGTGTTCCTGGGGCTGGATCACAGCTGGGGCGACGGCCCGCCCGCGCTGTGGGAAACGATGGTCTTTGGCGGCGTGCTCGACGGCGAGATGGATCGCTACACGTCGAAGGCCGACGCGCTGCGCGGACACCACGCCATGTGCCGGCGCGTCCGCGCGACGCTCGAACGATCACCGGCCGTCGATGCGGTAGGGCTATCGGTGGGCAAGCGTGGTGATCTCCCAGCCGTGGATGCGACGCCGTACCATCAACATCTCGACATCTGCACGCAGTGTCGCGAGCAGCCGTTCAATCAATGCGACACCGGTGCGCGGCTGCTCCGCGAAGCCGTCGACGCGAGTGACCGGCCATGACGGAAGAGCACTCAGCTTGCGACGCGGTAGGGAAACCGTCGGGCCTACGCCGGGGAGCCTATTCGCGCATAGAGATCTTCGTCGTTCTTGTTCTGCCGTTCTGGCGCTTCCAAGACGAACCCCGTGAGGATCGCGAAGAAGAGCCCGACGACGACGAGCTCGAAGATCCCGAGGATCTCGATGACGAGGACGAAGAGGATCCCGACGACGAGGCGGCCTTTGCGTAACTGAGGGGAGTCGAAGAGAGGGGACGTGGTCCGGTGCAAACGGCCCACGTCCAGATGGGAGCCGAGCGTGAGAACCCGAGGTGCGAGATGCGATCAAATTACCAGAGGGTGGTAGCCCGTGCAACTGTCGCAAAAGACTGCGCTCGGATCGGGCGATGAGTTACCGCCTCTCCATCGCGGAACGGATCGCCCTGACGACGGGTTTTCACACGTCGTCGGATAGTCGCGTGCTCCTGGCGCTCGCGTCCTTCGCGCACTACGAGACGGGAACGAACGCCTGCCCGAGTATTGAGAAGCTCCAAAGTCGCATCCCGGATTTATCCTTGCGGACCATCGCCCGCTGCTTGCGTCGGCTCGAGGCGGACGGGTGGATTGTCGGCGCGCACACCCATCGCTGGCCGACCGTCTATCGGATCGTGCTGGATCGGCTGGCGACCTCGGCGACGATGGCGAAAGTCGTGGTGCCTGATCACAAATCTGACTGCCACTTTGGCATTCAAACCGGATCCGATCTGACTGCCACTTTGTCCGATCTGACTGCCACTTTGTCCGATCTGACTGCCAAAGTGGCAGACCATCCCGTATTAGATCCCGTATTAGATCCAAAGAGCGTCGCGCGGCGCGCGCCGCTGTCTTCCCCTGTGGAAAACTCAGAAAGAGACGAAGGCGAAAGTCGACCGCCGGACGCCGCGCCGTTGCATCAACAAACGCTTGGCTTGCTCGCGGACATCAACGCGCCGCTCGAACGCCCGGAGCGGCCGACGCCGCAGTGGGGCCAGCTCGCCGACGCGCTGCGCAAGGGGCTCGGCCTGGAGAGGAAAACCGGATGACCGATCCTGTCATTTGGCGGATGCCGGCGCTGACGTGTCCCACTTGCGGCGACACGATCGACGCGCACGGCGAGGCCGACACGCGCCCGTCACGCCCGCCTGCGTCCGGTGATACGACGCTGTGCGTGTACTGCGGCGCCTGGCTGCTGTTCACTGACGGTCTCGGCCTGCGGTGCATGACGGCCGCCGACAAAGCGGCGCTTGACCCGACACAACACGCGCTGCTCGTGCGCGCGGAAAAGTTTTTTGTGAGGCGCCACTAATGCCGCCGATCGTGTCCCGTGGAACCCCCGACGACACTGTCGTCGGCCCTGTCGGGGCGTCGGCGTGGATCACCAAAGCTGAAGCGGCGAAGATGCTCGGCGTCGACGAACGCACAATCGAACGGCGCGCCCGCGCCGGGAAACTCGAGGCCAAGGCGCGGCCGGGCTTCCCGACCCTGTATCGGGCCTCGCAGGTCCGCGATCTCGCGTTGGGCGGGTCCGTGGAGGTCCGCACGCCCTATCTGGCGACGATCCCCGACTCGGGCAACGGCCACGGGCTGACCCAGCGGCCGCCGGTCGACATTGCGGGGCTCGTCGAGATCCTCCAAGGCATCCGCGCCGCGCTGGTCGGCAGCGCCCCGATCGGTCCGACAGGTCCGACAGATCCCCCGACAGGTCCGACACGGCCGATCCTCACGCTGTCGGAGGCGGTGGACGCTTCCGGGTGGTCCCGCACGTTCCTCGTCCGGGCGATTCACGAGGGACGGCTGCCGGCGGTGAAAGATCGCGGGTGGAAGATTCGGCGGGTCGATCTGGAGGCGCTGTGAAACACGCGCACCTGATCCGCGCGCTCGCGATCGGGCTGTTCTGGGTGCTGTGCGCCGGCTTATACCTGTCGACGTGCGCCGGATTTGGTGGCTATTTCGAATGAGTGAGACTCGCACCTACTGGCTGTCCTTCACCGATCCGGAGCGGCCGACGGGGGATCAGTTCCTCGGGGCGGCGGTGATCGACGTGTATGAGGCCGACCAGGCGGAGGCGCTGCCGGTCCTGCAAGCGATTCGCGCGCGCGCCGGGTTGCCGCCAGCGGAGGTGGAGATCGTCTGGTTGAGTGCGGCGATCAAGAAGTCCCACACCTTGAAATGCAACCCCGGCGGGGAAGTGATGACGTTGCGGATCGATGACTTGCCGAGCTTTCAACGGAACGGGGCCAAGTATCCGCGCGGCGTGTTGTTGTCCCGCGCCGACGTCGAGGCGCTCGACGGCGACGCGGGGCGGACGGTGCATTAACGAATCACGATCTCCACACAGTGCGTCACCGTGTCGCAGATCCGATAGCGATCCTCGGTCCCGAAGCGCTGCACGATCGCGTCGAACGTCGTCCACACCGGCGCCGGTGGCGGCGGGTTGTAGACGCACGGCAGCGGCCCGCCGTCATTCAAGGCCGCCGGATCGTTGCAGATCAACACCGGCGGCGGCGGGAAGATGCACGGCAACAGCCCGCCGACATTCGTCGCCGTCGGATCGGTGCAGGTCGTCGGTACCGGGACGCCCGTCCCGACGGTCACCGGAAACACGATCACCGCCGAGACGGCCTGGGTGGGAAAGGGCTGCGTCCAGACGACCATCGCTTTATGCGCGCCGGTCCCCATCACCGCCGGGTCCAACACGATCGGCGTCACGAGCTGCTTGTTCAACTCGGGCGGGATCACGTCCTGGCGAATCAGCGAGCCCATGACGCCGTGATGCAGGTCGGGATCCAGCCGCTGTTCAAACAGTTCGCTCGTGAGCGCCACGCCGGCCGGCGCGGTGTAGTTGTAGACATTCGCGATCGTGGGGTACGGCGCGGTGATCGGCACCAAGGGCAGGTAGTTGTCGATTTCCGTGATCACCTCGCCCGCGATCGCCGTCCCGCTCGGATCGGAGAACACACAGGCCGCCCGATGATGCACGCCGGGATTGCCTTGCTCCGCCGCCGGTTTCTCGGGCGCACTCAGATCGATCGCCGAGTAGAGCGGGAAGACGGCGCTCGCGTCGAGTTGCGATCCATCGTCCAACACCGTCCGGGTGAAGATCCGCACTTCGAGCCAGCCATGCAGCGGCGTCAGGAAGATGTGCAGCCCGCCCGGCCCATCGTCGCCGAGCGTCAGATCGACGGTGGCGACGCCGGTCCATTCGACCAGGCCGTCGGGGTTGCCCCGCATGACGGGCAGTTCCTCGGTGCCCGTGGCGTCCCACACGATGCGGCGCACATGCTCGCCGCGCACGAGGCCGACGATCCCCGCGATCTTGTGCGCTTTGATCGTGATCGGCACGTCGAAGGGCGCGTAGTCGGTGATCTGGGCGTACGCGGGCGCCTTCGGGACGACGTGAATATGCCCGGCCTGGAGCGGATCAGGATTCCCGATCCAGCACTGACTGTCGACGGCGAGCCACTCGGCCGGACTGGCGTACGTGGCTTTTTGCGGGTGCCCGTGAATCGCGAATTGTGCGCTAGCGGCGGGGGCGACGAGGAGGATCAGACAGAGGGGGAGGAGACGACGTCCCCAAGACGAGGCGGACATACGAACCAGCTTTCAGACCGACGATGGGTGGCGGACGGGGGGCCATAGGCGACGACTCCAACAACGCGGGTGAATAAAACAGACGCACGCCGACGGATCGGGCTCCCAGCGCAACCCGCGGCGCACGCCTGGACGAGAGATCGCGGGGCTTACTTGTGCTTCGGCGCGGCGTTCATCCCACCGGACGCGGCGGGCGTGTTCTCGGTGATCGCGGCGGTCAGATCGGCGTCGGACGCTTTCAGCGCGTCGACTTCCGCCTGCACGGGCGCGAGTTCTTCGGCGGTCGCACCATTGGCCAGGGCCGCGTCGACGGCGGCCTGGACGCGGGCGGCGATCCCCCGAATGAGCGCCGAGGCGCTGGCCATGACGGTGGTCGAGGCGGTCACTTCCGCGGCGAGGTCAGCGAGGATCGGTGAAGGCATGTGTCGTCTCCTATGCAGTCGGGTGAAGGGGCACCACATCCGCGGCCTCCGCGGCTTCGAGCGTGGCACGAGCGGTCGCGAGTTGAGCGGTGAGCGCGGCGATCTGATCGGGATCTTCGTTCCGCAAGATCGCGATCAGGACTTGGAAATCGGCGAGCGTGCCGTTGAACGTCAGAATCATGGTTTTCGGACCTTCGCGCCTTTCGAGGGTTTCACGCTGGCCCACGACGACGGCTCGCCCCGCTCCGTGCACGCGGTAATCATCAGGGCGACATCGGCGCGATCGAGTCCCGCCACGACAAGCTCCGCGGTCAGGGCGTCCGGGTTGAGCTTCGCGTTCCCTTGGCGTTCGTGGTGGACAACGTCATACCCGAGACAGGTCACGCCGTCGTTGGCGGGAATCCCGGCGGCGACCAGGCGCGCGTCGATCTCTTTGCGGAGCTGCTGCTCGTCGTTCAGGTAGCCGGCCAGCGGGACGATCTTCGCTTCCAGGGCGCGTTGCTTGCGGACCAGCGTCGGCAGGTCCTCGAGCACGCCGTAGGCGGTGTAGTCGTCCATTTACACCGGCACCACATGAAACGGCAGCGATGTCTCCGCTTCATGCACGACGATCTGAATCGGCCGCTCGCCCACGGCGACGAGCTTGATCATCCCGTCGGCCACTTCCACGCGCAGATCCCGGCCTTCAATCCAGACTTCGCGCGGCGGGACGGCGCGATCGACGATCACGGTGTAGGGGGGAATCATGAAACACCCTCCGACGAAGACAAAGACGACGACGAAGTTTTCCCGCGCGTGGACACTGGACCCGTGCTACAGGCATGGGGATCTACCGCGCCGAGCGTCTGTGCAGGCTCGCCGACCGTCGACACCGGCCACGGCAGGCCATAGTCACGCCGCTTGATCTTCGCCATGCGGCCGTCGGGATGGTGAAAGACGATCCCTTCGATGCGTGACATCGTGAGAAAGGCCCGCAACTGGGCGAACGTGCGCGGTTCGTGCGGCACTTCTCGGATCACCAAGTCGCTGCCGTGTGGGACGACCCGGATCAAGCGATGCCCGTCCAGGTGGTACGGGTTCCCCTGCACCTTCGGGCCGACGAGTTCGTAGATCCCATCGGCGAGCGGATCCGTCCCGGCCGCGTCGAGTCCTTCGAACGCCCACCGATCCGCCGGGTTCGCGCGGTCGCACGGCACATAGGCCGCGTCGTCGTAGTCGCGGTCTTTCGGCTTCTGGCGCTTGAAGAGGTTCCCGCCGTCGATCTTGACGTTGGTCCCGTCGTACTTCACCGTGGCCCAGCCTTCGCCGTCGAGCACCCATTGGCAGCCGGGCGCGACCTGATCGGTCACCGGGCGGCCGTTCTTCGTGTCGTCACGCACGAACAGCGTCGGGATTTTCTGCATCAGCCGGCGAGCCTCCCCGTGCGAGGTTTACGCGGTACCTGAGGCGGCAATGCCTGTCGAGTTCGCGTATGAGCGTCGTCGTCCGTCGTCGTCGTCCGTCGGTCGTCGGCGTCGTCCGGCTCTTGCGTCGTCGTCGCTTGTTGGTTGCCCCACCGATGGGACTCAATGTACGCCTGCAGGTCGTCGGGCTCTACCCGCCACATCCCATCCAGGTAGACCGCGGGCAACTTCTGGTCGCGCAGCAACCGTCGGACGTGCCGCTCCGAACAGCTCAAGCGATGCGCCACATGCGCCACTTCCAACAGGCGCGAGAGCACGCTGAGCGGGACGGACGACACCTGAGCGGGATACATGCGCTTCCGCATGATGCACCCTCCCACGTCCGAAAAGAGCGGCCTATACCAGATTAGACAGGACTAGACGGTCCTGTGCGGACCTGTCCCCGTTCAAGGTCAACCGATCCAGCCGACACTACCAACAGGCGTCGACTCTGCTCCCCCGAACAGAAAGGCGCGACATGCGGGAAAGATTCCGGCGCGTCTCCCACCGACGACTAATCCTCGACGGCATCGACACAAGCCAGGCGCGCGAGCTCGACGAGACGAGCGACGAGCCCTGGTGCTATCTGCGAGGTCGACGCCGGCGTGGGTGATCGTCCCCATGCGATCCGACGGACCTATCAGGTCGGCTGCCGCTGCGCCGCCTGCGTCGGCGTCAATCGGATTTATCAGCAGACCTACCGCACCGCCCAACGCGCGGGTCGTCCGCTCCTCGGCGCGCATGTCGCCGGCCGGGAGGCGGCCCGTGTCGTCGCGGCCCTGGTGGACGAGGGCTATCTGAAGGCGGAGATCGCCGCCGCGCTCGGCTATCGCTGGCGCTGGCTGCCGTGGCGCGTGGGCGCCGGCGTCACCGTGCGGACGGTGCTGCGGCTGCGGACGTTGCAGCGACGGTGGACGGGATGAAAAAGAGACAGAACGAGGCGCGGTACGAGGGACATCGCGCCGGTCGGCTCACCCAGAAGCAACGGCGGTTCGTCGGTGAATACCTGATTCACGGCAACGGCACCCGCGCGGCGAAGGCGTGTGGATACAGCGCGAAGACGGCCGCCGTCCAGGGCTCCCGCCTGTTAAGGAATGTTAAGGTTCGCGCGGCCGTCGCGTGGGGCGCCAAACTCCAACTGGATAAAGCGGATCTGACGGGGCAGATGGTCGTCGATCGCCTGCGGCTGCTCGGCTTTCAGGACATCCGCCGGCTGTTCGATGTCGACGGGAATCTGCTGGCCATGTCGGAGCTCTCGCAGGCCGCCGCGGCGACCATCGGCGGGATTGAGGTCATCATCAAGAACGCGGTCGCCGGCGACGGGCATCTCGATACGATTCACAAGATCAAGATCATTGACCCGGTCGAACCGCTCGCCCTGCTCGCCAAACGGTTCGGCCTCTTGAAAGACGTCGTCGAGCATCGCATCTCGCTTGAGGATCTCGTCGCCGGGTCGAGGCTGATCCCCTGACGCCCGCCCAAGCGAAGATTCGGCAGTGGCGCGAGGACCCGGCGACGTTCGTGCGCGAGCAATTCGGCGTGGAGCCGGATGCCTGGCAACTCGAGCTGCTCCGCGCGTTCGCCGATCCCGCCAAGCAACGCATCAGCCTGCAGGCGTGTGCCGGCCCCGGGAAGACGGCCGGCCTGGCCTGGTGCGGCTGGAACTTTCTGGCCTGCTACGGCGATCGCGGCGAGCATCCGAAAGGCGCGGCCGTCTCGATCACGAGCGCCAACCTGGAAGACAACCTGTGGCCCGAGCTGGCCAAGTGGCAGGGGCGATCGGCGTTTCTCAAGTCCGCGTTCACCTGGCACAAGGAGCGCATCGTCGCCAACGATCACCCGGAAACGTGGTTTCTCTCCGCGCGCTCCTGGCCCAAAAGCGCGACGCCCGACGAACAAGGCAAGACGCTCTCCGGCCTCCACTCGCAATTCGTGCTGGCGCTGATCGATGAGTCCGGCGCGATTCCCGCGACCGTGCTGCGCGCCGCGGAACAGGCGCTGAGCAACTGCACCTTCGGCAAGATCATCCAGGCCGGCAATCCGCTCTCGCTCGACGGGATGCTCTACGCCGCGTCGACGCAACTGGCGCACCTCTGGACGATCATCCGCATCACCGGCGACCCGGAAGATCCCGCGCGCTCGCCGCGCATCGATGTCGCGTGGGCGCAACATCAGATCGACACCTACGGCCGCGACAATCCGTGGGTGATGTCCTACATCCTCGGGCAGTTCCCGCCGTCCTCGCTCAACTCGCTGCTTGGGCCGGAAGAAGTCCGCGCCGCGATGCAGCGCGAGCTCCCGGCCGGGGCGTATGAGTGGGCGCAGGCGCGGCTCGGCGTCGACGTCGCGCGCTACGGGGATGATCGGACCGTGATTTTCCCCCGGCAGGGCAAGCGCGCGTTCGCGCCCGTCATCATGCGGCACGGCCGCGATACCGCCGTCTCGACCGACATCGCCGCGAAAGTCATGGCGCAGCGGCTGGTTTATGACACGTCCGCAACGATCATGGATGCCACGGGCGGCTGGGCGGCCGGCGCCTCCGATGTGCTGCGCGCGAGTGATGCCGAGCATCCGCCGGTCAATGTGCAATTCCACGCGCCGGGCCTCGATGGCCGCTATAAGAATCGCCGCGCCGAGATGTGGTTCACCATGGCCGAGTGGGTGAAAGCCGGCGGGTGGCTGCCCAATGTGCCGGAACTCATCACGGAGTTGTCGTCGCCGACCTATACCTTCGTCAACGGGAAGTTCCAACTCGAACCCAAGGACCAGATCAAGGCGCGGCTGGGACGGTCGCCGGATCTCGCCGACGCGCTGGCCCTCACGTTTGGGACGCCCGAGATTGCGCCGACGAAGAAGCAATCCTGGGGCGGGCTGCAGCCGACGCACTGGAGCGAGATTTAGCAGAATGAGTGCCACATGGCCCTGAAGCTCACCGCCACGGATTTCGACACGGACGCCGGCCCCTCCACGGTCGCCAAGGATCTCGACGCGCGTCCGCCGGCGGAGCGCGAGAAGCTCAAAAAAGATCACGCGACCGCGCTCGCGCAGTTTGCGGCGTCGGCGGCGTTCTTCTCCGAGCAACGGCAGCGCGAAGTGGACGATCTCAAGTTCGTCGACTTCGGCGAACAGTGGGATCCGACCGTCACCAAGAACCGCAAGGGCCAGGACGCCGCCGGCGGGTTGCCCGGCAGTCCCGCGCGGCCGACGCTGGTGATCAACCAACTGCGCGGGCCGTGTCAGCAGGTCGCCAGTCAACGCCGGCAAGCGCGGTTGGCGCTCGAGTTCTCGGCGAAGGGGAACGGCGCGACCAATCAGACGGCCAGTGTCTACGAGGACATCGCACGGGGGATTCAAGCGGAGAGCCGCGCGCCGATCGCGCGCAACTGGGCCTGCGACCGCGCGGAAAAGTCGGGGATGGGCGCCTATCGCATCGACACGGAATACTGCCTCGAAACCCCCACCGATGACGCCGCGTGGAACGACCAGGACATCGTCTATCGCCGGATTCTCAATCAAGGCTCGGTGTTCTGGGACCCCAACGCGCAAGAGCCGGACTTTTCCGACGGGCGCTATCTCTTCATCACCCAGGACCTGAGCTACCCCGACTACGTCCGGGAGTATGGCGACTCGGAGCTGGCGGCCCAGGATCCCGCGGCCCTGACGGCGACGGGCGCGACCGCGCCGAAATGGGTGTTCACGGCCGGCGCGGCCGGCGCGACGACGACCGACGACGAGCACGAAGGGCAGACCATCCGGATCGCAGAGTACTGGCAAGTCGTCGAGAGCTACCGGACGCGCGTCGAGCTCGAAGACGGGCGATCCGCGTTTGACGACGAGCTCCCGCCCGGCGCGCGGCTGCTCAAGGGCGGACGCTCGCGCAAGGTGAAGACGCGGAAAGTGCTGTGGGCGAAGATCAACGCGGTCGAATACCTCGAAGAGCCGCAGGAGTGGAACGGCGCCTACATCCCGATCGTGCCGGTCGTCTGGGAAGAAGCCAACGTCGACGGCGAGCGGCGCTGGACCGGCATCGTGCGCCCCGCCAAAGACGCCGCGGTCAGCTACAACGTGATGCGCAGCGCGCAAGTCGAGACGATCGGCTTGGCGACCAAGGCCCCGTACATCGGGTACATGGAAACGATCGCGCCGTACCTCGATTGGTGGAAGCAGGCCAACACCCGCAACTTCCCGATCCTGCCGGTCGCCATTGTGCGGGATGCCAGCGGCAACGCGCTGCCGCCGCCGCAGCGCAACGTCGCGGAACCGGCGATCCAGTCGATCACGATGGCCGCGCACGAAGCGAAAGACGACGTGCACTCCACGTCCGGGATTCCCCCGGTCGCCTTGGGGCAACTCGATCCGCACGAGCGCAGCGGCAAAGCGATCCAGGCGCTGCAGCAGCAGAGCGAGACGGGGAGTTCCGGCGGCCTCGACAACCTGGCGACCATCTCGATCGCCTACGAGGGGAAGATTCTCCGCGACCTGATCCCGCGCATTCTCGACCGGCCCAAGCGCATCGTCCCGGCGGTCGGGCTCGACGAGAAGCGCGCGCTCGTCATGCTCAACTTTCCGTACAAGACGGCGAAGGACGGCACGCCGACCCCGCTCCCGCCGATGGTGGATCCGCGCACCGGGCACCCGCGCGAGTGGCAGAAGGGCGATCCGGTCCCCCCGGGCTACACCTACATCGACCTGGCGGCCGGCGAATACGGCGTGGCCGTCACAGTGGGGAAGAGCTACCCGACGCGCAAAGCGGAAGCCTCCGCCGCGATCGCCAACGTGCTCCAGGTCGTCCCGCCCGAGATGGCCGCCGCGATTGCGCCCGCGTGGCTCGCGGAACAGGACTACCCGGGTGCGCTGAAGATTTCCGAGATCGCCAAGAAGAGCCTCCCGCCGCCACTGCAGGCCGCCTATGAAGATGACCAGGGCGACACGGAGATCCCGCCGCAGGTGAAAGCGCAACTGCAGCAGCTCCAACAACAGCTCCAGCAGGCGCAGCAGATCATCGAGACCGACCAGGCCAAACAAGCCGGGATGCTCCAGAAGGCGCAGCTCGATAACCAGGCGAAGATGCAGCTCGCGACGATGGACGCGGAGTTTCAGCGGTGGAAAGCCACGCTCGACGCCGAAACGAAGCTCGCGGTCGCGTCGATCAGCGCGCAGTCAGCCGACAAGGATCGGGAAGTCCAGGTCGTCGAGATGCTGACCGGCGTCGCGAAAGAGGATCGGCTCGAACAGCACACGCGGACGCACGAGCATGTGCAGAACGACCTCCAGCGGCAACACGAACGCGACATGGCCGAACGTCAGCACGCGCAGACGCTCGAGCAGGCCGCGGCCGGGGTGCAGGGCGACGCCGCGTTGGCGGATCAGAGTCAGCAGCACGCGCTCGAGCAGAGCGACCAGGGACAGGCGCACGCCCTCGAGCAGGGCCAGCAGGCCGCCGACCTGGCGCCGGACCCGGAGCCTGCGGCCTAGTCGTCGCCCGCGTAACTACAGTCCCAATCATGCTCGTCGGTAAACAGCGAGCAGTGACAGTCGGGGCAGTGCGGATCGTCGAAGCAGTCGGGACAGCCGCGATCGCACGCCCGGCACCACATCGCCTGATGATCGCTACAGAACTCGTGGAGCGGTTTGTGCGCCTCGAACTCGCGGCACCACGGCTCGCCCCGGATGCCGTCGTCGTCGTCGTCGGTCATCGGTCAAATTTACCCGTGCGCGGTGCTCTCGCGGTACCTGCGTCTGCGTGCACGTCGAGGCGCGAAAGATCGTCGTCGTCGTCGTCGGATTCTTCTGCCGTAAGAATGGCTTAGTTATGCCAGATGTCCGTCTCGCGCGCTGTCGCGACGCCTACGACACCGATCGCAGTCCGACCCTCTGGGCCATCCTGGATGCGGTGAAGGCGATCGCCAACCGCGTCGAGGCGGAGCAGCCCGCCTGGCGGCCGATGCACGTCAACGCCGCGCACCAGCTCCACCGGCACGGCTGGAACGTCATCGAAGGGGACCCGGCGGCATGAGTCTCAGTGCCCGGTTTCGCCATCGTCGCGGCGACTGGACGACGCCCGCGCCCAATGCGCAGTTACAGGATCCCCATGAACAGCCTCGAGCAACAGACGGCGCGGACCAAATACGACCAGTTGAGCGCCCGGCTGGCGAATCTCGAACTGGTGATGAACCATCTCAGCGACACGTTGATCGACGACCGAGCGGCCATCCTCCAAGCGCTGGAAACCCAGCGCGCCCAGGTGATCGTGATGGCGGAGGACCAACGGGCCTACGTGGATCGGCAGGACGCGGTGGCCCTCGGGGCGATCATCCGGTTTCAGCAGATGGGGATTCTCGCCCGCTTACGCTGGATCTTCGTCGGCCTCTGAAAAGCGCACACTGATGGTTCTGGCTGATGACCTGTCGCCCGATCTGACGCCTGAACCTGCCGCGGATCCCGCCGCGGCGCCGGTGGTCGACCCGTGGGCGTCTGATTCTGATCGCGCCGCGACCGTCGAGACGCCAGCCCCCCCCGACAGCCCCGACACGCCCCCCGACAGCCCCGACACGCCGGTATCCATTGATACCCGGGCGCGCGATGAGGCGGGGAAGTTCGCGCCGGCGGAACCGGCGAAGGACGGCAAGAAACCCCGCACCGACCCGGCCGCTCGCGTCGCGCAAGCCACGGCGAAAGAGGCGATCGCGAAGGACGAGGCGCGCCAGGCCCGCGAAGAAGCCCAACAGTTGCGGCAGCGCCTCGCCGCGCTCGAAGGCGGGAAGCCGCCCACAGCGCCAGTTACACGCCCGACGGTCCCGGCGCGTCCAGCCTTCCCTGACTTTGGCGCGTGGGCGGAAGCCCATCCCGACCAGACGTACGAGGACTACACGGACGCGCGCACCGATGCCCGCTTCGCGAGTCTGACGGCCCAACGCGAGCAGGCGCAACGCACCGAATCGCGCGTCTCCGCGCACACCGAACGTCTGCAGCAAACCATCGCCACGGATCCCGACTACGCGGCGGCGCTCCCGACCTGGGACGCGGCGCTGGCGGCCGTCGGCGTGCACAACCGGCCGGGCGGCCTCCCGATCCCCGCCGTCATGGAACAGGCGATACTCGACTCACCCGAGGGCCCGGCCCTCATGCGCTACCTGGGTACGCATCCCCAGGAAGCGCGTCAGCTCGTGCAGGAGTCGGCCGACGTCGACGCCTCGCCCGCCGCTGTTCGCGTGATGCGGCGTTTGCTCGAAACGACCGCGCGTGCTGTCCAACCAGCACTCGATTCAGCGCCTGCGGTCCGACCATCCAGCGCCAAGCCTCCGATTAATCGAGTCGGCGGTACGGCCAGTGCGACCCCTGTCCCGGTGGACGATCTGGAGTTTGGCCCGGAGTACATCCGCGCCATGAACAAGATCGACGCCGCGAAAGGCGGGGGCCGATGGTAAGGACCGCCCGTGGCCAATCAACTCGTCACCCCGACCAACGTGCTCAAGCGCGTCGGCCGGATCGCGATCAACAACCTCAAGTTCGCCAATAACGTCGACCGCAGTTACGACGGCGACTTCATCGAGAACGGCGCCAAGCAGGGCGACACGATCTTCCTCCGCCTGCCGCAGCGCTTCACCACCACCAAGGGCCAGGCGTTCCAGGGCCAGGGCATTCAGGATCAGACGGTCCCCGTCACCCTGACCGACCAGGCGAACACCGCGGTCTCCTTCTCGTCATTTCAGATGACGGTGGACGTCGACGACTACTACCCGCGCTACGTCGATCCGCAGGCCGTGCAGTTGGCCAACACGATCGACTTCGACGGGCTGAGCCGGATCGCCAACGACACCTACAACAGCATCGGCACCCCGGGCAGCAACATCACGAGCAACACCACGTACCTCGGGGCGAACACGCTGCTCTCCAACATGGCCGCGCCGCCGTCGCGCATGATCATCACCAACCCCGATCAGCAGGCCGCGATTGTCGCCGCCAACTTCGCGCTGTTCAATCCGCAGGGCACGATCTCCGACAGCTTCGAATCCGGCGTCTACGGATCGAACACGCTCGGCTTCAAGAAGTGGTACTGGGATCAGAACGTCACGCGGCACACGGTCGGCACCTACTCGGGCACGCCGCTCGTGAACGGCGCGACGCAGACCGGCACCAGCCTGATCACTGACGGCTGGGGCTCCGGCGTCTCCTCGCTCAGTAAGGGCGATCGCTTCACGCTGGGCGCGTCGGCCGTCGCCGGCACGCAGGGCGTCTACAGCGTCAACCCCGAGAACTACGCGAGCACCAACGGGCTGCAGACCTTCGTGGTCGTCAACACCGTGAACGATACGACCGGCGCGATGACCATCGTCATCAGCCCGGCGATCATCACGAGCGGCCCGCTCCAGACCGTCACGAGCTCGCCGGTCGACAACGCGGTGATTACCGTCATCGGCGCCTCGGCGGTGTCCGGCGCGGTCGGCCTCGCCTGGGTGAAGGAAGCCGTCGTCATGGTGATGGCGGATCTCGTGAAACCCGAAGGCGGCGCGCTCTCTGAACGCATCTCGAGCAAGCCCCTCGGCTTCGCGCTGCGGCTCGTGAAGCAGTACTCGATTCTCACCGATCAGAACATGGCCCGCATTGACTGCGTGTATGGCTGGAAAGCCTACCGCCCGGAGTGGATCGTCGCGATCCAGGGAGCTTAAGACATGGCCACACTCACAGCGACCACCCTCGGCGCGGCCTCGGCGACCGGCGATACCTCCCTGCGCGTCGTGTCGGCGACCGGCTTTGCCAAAGGCAAGATCGTGCAGGTCGACGGCGAGTTCTTCAAACAGACGGCCGACGCGGTCGGGCTCGTGATTCCCGTCCGCGGCGGGGACCAGGGCACCTACTGCCAGGCGCACGGGATCGGCTCGGCCGTGTTCGTCGGCGACGGCGCGGACTATCCCGCCGGCCCCCCGGGGACGGCGATCACGTTCCCGGCCCAACCCTGCTGGAACGTCGTGACCTACGGCGCCGCGGGCGCCATTGCGATCCCGGCGACCAAACAGAATCAGTTCGTGCAGCTCATCACCGGCACCGCCGGCGCGATGACGCTGGCCAATCCGACCTCGGCCAACGAAGGCATCGAACTGATCCTGATGGCGAAAGACGCCCAGGCGTACACCATCACCAACCCCGGCGGGTTTCTCGGCACGACGACGAGTTCGGACGTCGCGACCTTCAACGGCGCGATCGGCTCGACCTTGCACATCAAGGCCGTGAACAAGCTCTGGCTGGTGCTCTCGGGCATCACCGCCGGCGTCAGCATCGCGTAAGGCCCGTCTGTCTCTCGCGCCGGCGCCTCCGGGTGTCGGCGCGTCTTCTCACGAGGTTCTATGGAACGCACGCACATGCGGGACGAGCGCACGCAGGAACTGATCGAAATCCCGCTGCACGACATGCGGCGCTGGGAAGGCCCGTACGTCTACGTCGCCTATCCCAAACAACTGTTCAAGGCATCGACCGGCAAGTACCAGGACGCCGATCAAGAGAAGACGATCGCCAAGACGCAGGCGGATCACGAGCGGCTCTCGTCCGACTGGCAGGAATCGCCCGACCTGGCCCGCGCGCACTACGACCGCCAGCAGAACGAGATCGCGAAAGCCTCCGCCGAATCCGCCGGCGCCGATCGATCGATGAGCGCCAAGGCGCAGATCGAACGCGCGAAGTATGACGGCGCCTCCGACTTCGACATGGTGACCGACGTCCCGGCCCCGAAACTCCCGCCCCGCGCGAAAAAGGATTGAACGCTCATGGCTGATGTCACCAACGGCGGCGCGTTTCTCCCGCTCTCCACGCTCAACTCCTTCACGCTCGCGACGCCCACGCTGACCAGTCCGACGGTCACCAGCCCCACGATCACCGGGACGACGGCGATCGGGGCGGGCGCGACGTTGACGACGCCCACGCTCACCAGTCCGACGATCACGGGCGACGCGGCCGGCGGCATCCTCGTGAGCAAAACCGTGGCGTTTGTCGAAGACGCGACGATGACCACCAGCACGGGGACGGTGGTCATTCCCGCCGGCGCGACGCTGGTCGATATCGTCGTGACCTCCTCGGTCCTCTGGTCGAAAGCCTCCAGCCGCTTCACCTGTGGCGATGCCCAGGCGGCGACCGGCTGGTTTGTCTCGACCGATCTGAGCGGCACCGATCTGCTGGTCGGGGAAGCGTTGCGCGCGGCCGGCGGCACGGCGGCGTGGGGCGGGAAGAACGGCGCGTATCTCGTCTCGGCGACCGGCGTCTTCGGGCAGGCCACGAGCACGAAGGCCGGGCCCTACTACGTGAGCGCCGGCAGCGTGATCGGCGTCTGCACGGTCACGCCGGGCGCGGGCGCCGCGGGCCGGTCGTTTATGACGGTCACCTACAGCGTCGGCCAGGCCGTCGTGCCCGTGGTGGCGTAAATGCCGCTCTCGCTCACCGTCCGGTCGCTCATCACGCGGGCGCTGCAGAGTGTCCGCGTGCAGGCACCGGGCGAACCGCTCACGCCGGCCTTCGCGGCGACGGGCCTCGAGCTCGTGCAGGAACTGCTCGACGACTGGAGCACCCAGGCGCTGATGGTCGTCGTCGCGTCGCGCACGGTCTATCCGCTGGTCGCGAACCAGGGCGGGCCGACCACGCCGTACACCATCGGGCCGGGCGGCGACTTCGATACGACGCCGGCCGATCGGCCGCTGCGGCTCTCGGCGACGCTGCTGCTGGCGGGCAGTCCCGCGATCGAGATTCCGCTGAGCGTGCTCACCGACGACGAGTACGACGCGCTGCCGATCAAGACGTTGGCGTCGAGTCCGGGGACCTGGCTGCACTACACCCCCGGCGTCCCGCTCGGGACGATCGAGCTCTACCCCGTGCCGACGACGAGCGCGAACAGCTTGGTGGTGTACGCCGACGTGCTGCCGACGCAGGTGCTGACGCTCGATGACGTCTATGTCTGTCCGCCGGGCTGGCTGAGTGCGCTGCGGCTCGGGCTGGCGGAGAAGTGTATCGGCCCGTTCGATGTGCCCGACGACATTGCGGCGCGGGTGAGTCGCGACGCGCGGCAGGCCCTGCTCGACGTGCAGGCGGCGCAAGTGCGGATGACCGACCTGGGCCTGGATCGGATCTGGCTCGGCGGCGCGGGCGGGAGCTACGACATTCTCTCGGATCAGGGATCTTAATCATGCCCACTACCACGCCGCAGTATTCGCGCTGGGTCGCGATCACGAAGTCCGACACCGTGAACTTCGATGGGACGACCGCCAGCGCGGCGGCCTATCCCGTGCCGTGTGACGCGATCTATGTCGGCGTCGCCGGCACGATCGCGCCGGTCCAGCCCGGCGGGGCGGTGCTGGCGCTCACCGCGATCGCCGGCGCGATCCTGCCGATCCAGGCGGTGCGGGTCAACGCGACCAATACGGCCGCGTCGGGCTGCTTTGCGCTCTACGTCTGAGCCTGATCATGGCCGAACAAGCGATCCCGTCGGTCGGCGTCTTCACGGAGCAGAACCGCGCCGCGATTGCGGCCAACTTCACGGAGCTGTACGCGGGCAGCGGCGGCGGAAGCCTGACGCATCAGGCAACGGTGGTGCTCACCGACGCGCAGATCAAAACGTTGCCGACCGATCGCGTTCTGGTGGTCGAGGCGGCGGGCGCGGATCGCGTGATCGTCCCCCTCTCCGCGTGGGTCGTGCTCGATACGCTCGCCGGGGCCTACGTCCTGGTCGGCGGCGTCGAAAGCTCCCTGAACCTCGTCTGGGGGCCGACCAATTCCAAGTACGCCTCGGCGATCCTGACCACCAACGCCGCGCTCACGGGGACACCCGCGATCGTGCCCGGACAATTTGTGTTCCCGTTCGTCTCCAATCCGGGCGCGGGATCGTTTGCGGGCGAAGTCGTCACCGAGCTCGGCGCCGGCATGCTGCTGGCGGAGATTACGGACGTCGGGTTGTATGTGAAAGATGACTATCTCGGCGCGTCGAATTACACGGAAGGCGATCCCGCCAACACCCTGCGGATCTCGGTCGCCTACGCTCTGCTGAACGTGAGCACGGGCCTCTTCGAGTAATGGATGGGGGTCTTTGCCAGCTTCGTCGGCCCGAGCTACACCGCGGCGAGTCCGATCGCCGATGCGGAACGCTGCGTGAACTGGTACCCCGAACGGGTCGACGGGCACGCGAGCGGGCAGAGTGCCGTCTATTACCGGCCGCGGCCGGGCCATCGCGTCTTTACCGAACTGCGCGACAGCCCCGTCCGCGGGATGCTGGCGCTCAACGGCCGGCTGTTCGTCGTCGCCGGCGCCAACTTCTTCGAAGTCCTGAGTAACGGCGGATCGCGCCAGTGGGGGACGGTCGTCAACAGTCCCGCGCCGGCGACGCTCAGTAGCAACGGCGACGGCGGGCAGCAGGTGTTCGTCGTCTCGGGCGGCAGCGGCTACATCTTCAATCTCACCACCAACTTTTTCGATCCGATCGATCCGACGCTCACCGCCTTTCCCGCGATCGCAGTGATGGGCGCGTTTTGCGACGGCTACTTTCTCGTGCTCGAGGCGCACTCGGGCAAGTTCTACATCTCCACGCTCGAAGACGGCCAACTGTGGGCGGCGCTCGACGTCGCGCAAGTCTCCGAATCCAGCAATCGCATCGTGGCGCTGCTGGTCGATCACCGGCAGGTGTTCCTCTTCGGCGGACTGACGACCGAGGTCTGGTACAACTCGGGCTACGCGAATTTCCCTTTTCAACCGAACCAGGGCGGGTTTCTCGAGCAGGGGATTCTCGCGCCCTACTCGGCCTGTCAGATCGACAACGCGGTCTGCTGGCTCGGCGCGAATCAACACGGCGGCGGCGTGGTCTATCGGCTCGACGGCGCCAGTCCCAAGCGGATCAGCACGCACGCGATCGAAGCGATCTGGGCGACTTACGGCGCGTTGACCAACGCGATCGGCTGGGCCTATCAGGATCAGGGCCATCCGTTCTACGTCCTGGTGTTTCCGACCGGACCGGCGACGGGCGATCACGTCACCTGGGTGTATGACGTCTCGACCGACCTCTGGCACGAGCGGGCGCTGTGGGACGACCTGGCGCTGCGCTACACCTTGGACGTCGGCCGCTGTCACGCCTTCGCCTTCACCAAGCACCTGGTCGGGGCGCGATCGACCGGCCTGATCTATGAGATGCGCAGTGACCTGTACGCCGACGAGGTGCCCGCGTGAGTCTCACGCCCACCTTCGTGCAGGCGCAGAGCGCCCAAGCGTACGGCGTCGCGGGCGTCACGACGCCGGCGATGACGACCACGCCGGGGCAGTGGCTGTGTGCGATGGCGGCGCGCAAGTCCGCGGTCGCGCTCTTCGGATCGCCGGTGAGCGACAACTACGGCAACACCTGGCAGCTTGCCTGGCTCGACGGAAACAGCCACGGCACCTTCGGCAGTGGTGGGCTCTACTACGCCGAGAACATCCAGGGCGGGGCCGGGCATACGGTGACCTTCACGTTGCCCAGCGGCGCGCCGGACGGCTGCGCGCTCACCGTCGCCGAGTTCGCCAACATCGCGCCGATCTTTTCGCTCAACGCCACCGCCCACACGAGCAACGCCGGGCCGGGGACCGCGATCCCGCCGATCGGCTCGGGATCGCTCGCCGGCGTGACGGCCGGGCAGCTCCTCATCGGCTCGGGCTCGGTCTCGCACGGCGCGGAACCGCCGGGCAGTATTGGCCGGTTCACGGATCTGTACCGCGCCGACGGGTTCAACCACGGCGGGGTCATCCTCGCCTATGCCCTGGTCACCGCGATCGGCGCCTATCCCTACGCCTATGCGTTCGGCTCGAGCCTGAGCACCAGCGAAAGCTACGGGATCGCGTCCTTCAAAGGCAGCGGGATCGCGTACGTCCAGCAGACCGGCGTCTATTCCGTCGTCATGCCGGCGTCGATCACCACGCCGGCGATCACGACGACCTCGGGCCACCTCCTGGTCGCGATCGGCACGACCAAAGGGCTCACGCTCACCGGGGCCTCGATCACCGACAGCCAGGGGAATACCTGGGCGGTCGCCTGGGCGAACAATACCGGCGGCACCGGGCACGCCGCCTGTTTCTACGCGCAGAACTGCGCGGGCGGCGCGGGCCACACGTTTACCTTGTCGATGGCCGGCGACGCGAGCTCGTCCGCGCTGAGTGTCGCGGAGTTTTCGGGCGTGGCGCTCACCAGCGCGCTCGACCAGGTCGCCACGGCCAGCGGGGCGACGCGGCCCTACACCACGGCGGCGATCACGACGACACAGGCGTCCGAACTGCTGATCGGGGGCGGCTCGGTCTCCGTCGATGCGCTGTGGGGCTACAGCACGGTCCCGCTCGACTGGACGACGCGCGTCGCCCTGGACTGCGCCGCGAGCTCGTCGGCCGAAGGCGTGATCCTCGCCTCCCAGATTGCCCCGGCCGATGGCACCTACGCGTATGGCGTGAACACGGGCGCCTACGGCGGCAGCTCGTATGAAGCGGTCGGGATCGCCTCGTTTCAGCCGGGCGAGCCGGAGCCCTTCGTCCCGCTGCCGCTCCAGACGGTGACGATCCGCCGCATGCGGCGATCGCCGCACCTCAACGTCGATCACGTGCGCCTCATCTACAACCGCTTCGAGCTGCTCGCGACCGTCGGGGCGGGGCTGGCCGAGGGCCAAGGGAGCGATCCGCAGATCATGCTCCGCTGGTCCGACGACGGCGGCCTGACCTGGAGCCGCGAGCACTGGACGACGCTGGGCGCCCTGGGCGCGACCACGACGCGCGTGCGCTGGCAGCAGCTGGGGCAGGCGCGCGATCGCGTGTTTGAAGTCGTGGTCTCCGATCCGGTCGACTGCAGTTTGATCAGCGCCTACGTGGACGTCTCGAAGGGGACCCGATGAGGGCCCCGCCTGTTGCCCGGAAGCAAGGCGTCGACGCCTCGGCCTCCGTCCGCACGGTGACGGCCGCGCAGTCCCCGTATGTGGTCGTCGCGGCCGATGACTGTCTCATCGTCGACGCGACCGACGGCGCGGTCGTGATCACGGTGCCGTCGGTGCAGACCGTGCGGAAGGCGTACCTGACGCGACGCCTGACCGTGAAGAAAATCGACGGCACGGCGAACCCGGTGATCGTCACCGCCTGTGCCGGCGACACGATCGACGGCGCGCCGACCGTGGTCCTGAGCACCCAGTACCAGCTCACGACGATCTTGACCGACCTGAGTAGCAACGCCTGGTGGATCGTGATCGGCTGGAGTGGGAGCGCGCTGCTCCAGTACGTGCCCGTCACCGTTGGGCCGTTCATCGTCACCGATGGCGCCGGGGCGCCGATCCTGATTCCGTGGGTGGCGCCGTGAGCGATACGAGTCTCCCGACCTACCTGCACTACGGCACCAATGCCGAACGCCTCGCCTTCGTCCCCGATCCGCCGATCGTGAGCGGGACGGCGGTCCCGGTGCTCTACGTCTGGTACGAGACGGACACCGGCGACAGCTACGGCTATGACACGACCTGGCATCTTCTCGCCAGCGTCGCCGGGATCAGTCTCGCCGCGTCCAAACTCCTCGGCCGCGGCTCGGCCGGCGGGACCGGCATCGCGCAAGCGATCACCCTCGGCACCAACTTGACCATGACCGGCACGACGCTGGACGCCAGCGGCGGCACCGGCACCGTCACGCATACCGGATCGTTGACCGCGGGCGCGATCGTGGTCGGGAACGGGGTCGCCGACGTCGCGCCGCTCGCCTCGCTCGGGACGACGACGACGGTGCTCCACGGCAACGCCGCGGGCCTGCCGACCTTTGGCGCGGTCGCGCTCGCCGCGGATGTCTCGGGCGATCTGCCGTTGGCGAATCTCGTCCCGGCGTCGGGCGCCGCCGTGCTCCTCGGGCGGGGCAGCGCGGCCGGCGCGGGGGACTTTCAGGAACTGACGATCAGTACGGGGCTCACGCTCACCGGCACCGTGTTGACCGCCGCGGGCACCGGCGCGCCGTCCACGGCGCAGTACGTCGCGCTCGCGACGGATGCGACGCTCACCAACGAGCGCGTGCTCACCGGCACCACGAGCCAGATCGTCGTTACCGACAACGGCGCGGGCTCCACCGTCGTCCTCTCGACGCCGCAGAATCTCGCGACGACGTCGACCCCGCAGTTTGCGCGGACCGGCCTGGGCGGGGCCGCCGACAGCACGGCGGTTGCCAAGTTCGTCGGGCAGTACTACTCGCCGTTGGTCGCCGATGGCAACTCCGGCACGACGAAGACGCTCGACTTCGACGCCGGCAACGAGCACTACCTGACGCTCACCGGGAACGTCACGCTGACGCTCACCCATCCCAAAGATGGCGGGCGCTACGTGATCCTCCTCAACAGCGGCGCCGGCGCCTTCACTGTCACCTGGCCGGCGAGCGGCTCGGCGGGCGGCGTGAAGTGGCCGGGCGGGACCGCGCCGGTGATCACCGTCACGGCGGCGAAGGTCGACCTCGTCACCCTGATCTATTCGCTCACCGACGATCGGTACTACGGCTCGTTCAATCAGAACTACTAAGGATCTATGCCGACCACCGTCACGACCTGGAGCAAAACCGCCGGCACGTCGGTCCTGGCCCTGCAATCGATCGCGAGCAATACCGTCGTGATCAGTAGCGCGATCGACGTCTCGACCGTGTTCGCCGCGTTTTTCGGGATCCACCTGGGCCGCCGCACGGCGATTGCCTTGACCCTCGGCGCGATCTTCCGGATCGAGGCGTCGGTGAAGGCGTCGGGCGATGGCTACTGGTTCCCCGTCGCGCAGTTTCAAAGCGTCGTGACGGTCGCCGAAGCGGAAGCGTGCACCGGCACCAATGCCGCCGGCCAGAACATCGTCACGTGCGCGTCGACGACCAACATCGCGGCCGGCGCGCTCATCTTTTTCGACAACACGACGATCGGCAACTCCGAGTGGGGCCGCGTGAAAAGCATCGTCGCGAATACCTCCGTGACGCTCGAGGACAACCTCCTCAACGCCCAGAGCACCGGCGCGTCGACGATGTACACCCTGGCCGAGTACTACCAGGCCAAGGTCGATTGCAGCGCGATCAAACGGTTGCGCGTGGTCGCCGATTGTTCCGGCACCGGCCAGGCCGTCGCCTGTGATTGCTTCGTCGTGACCGGGGACAGCTTGAGCACCACCTAAATGGCCGTGACCACGCCCGGCCCCTGTCGCATGAAACCGCGCGCCGGCTCGACGCCGGACCTGTCGCACCCGTACGCCTCGGGGCTGGTCGAAGCCTATCTCCTCAACGAAGGATCCGGGCGGCTCGTGACCGACTGCGTGAGCTTGACGCAAGGGTTTTTCCGCAACGGCACGCCGACGTGGGTCCCCACCGCGTGTGGCGGCGGCGTGCGGTTCAACGGCTCGAGCGACATCGCCAACTTCGATCATCCGCGCTTCGGCTATGGCGGCGGATCGGGATCCGCCGGCCCGTACGCGATCCTCGCCGGCGTGCGCGTCAACAGCGTGTCCGGGTTCGGCACGATCTACGCCTCCGGCAACACGGGCTTGTACGTCCAGACCGGGCCGACCTTCACCAACTACAACGTGCAGGCGACAGCGACGACGTTGACGCTCAATACGCCGATCCTGATCGGCACGTCCGCCGGGTACGCCAAGCCGGTCTACGTGCTGATGAATGGCGTGCTCGACGGGTTCACGGCGTCGCCGGGCAATGTGCCGGTCATCGACCCGACGAGTCTCATCGGCGGGCACGGCGGCGAGTACTTCAACGGCGACATCAGTTTTATCTACGTCTACAACCGCTATGTGCCGCCGGAGCTGATGGCGGCGATCCAGGCGGATCCGTTTGCGATGTTCGAGGCGCCCGACGATCTGCGGCGCGTCACGTGCATCGGCGCGGCGGTCGCGCGGGCCGGCGCGGCCGTCGCCTCGACCTTTGCGGCGCTGACAGTGGCGCCATGAAAGCAGCACGATGAGTATTGAAGGCACGTCGCCGACCGCGAGTCCGCCCGACCCGACCAACCCGCAGGCGCGGCGCCCGCTGGAACCCGGCGAAGCGGAAACGGGCGCGCACGCGCTCGAAGCGTGGACCTGGGCCAAGCAGCAGGCGCCCAACGAGCCCGGCGCCTGGCAGGTGCTCAGCGCGCAGTACGCCTACAAGAAATACGGGGAGCTCCCCAGCGGCGGCCGGCCGGGGTGGGAGCACGACGGCGGCGGCGGCGCCTACGGGTGGGAACTCAAAGACGGGGACCTCGTGCCCAAGGACCGGAGCTGGTTCGAGAAATACGGCATGTTGGCGATCACGCTCGGCGTGCTGTCGTTTGGCACGCTGTCCGCGGTGACCGGCGCGGCGCCGGTGGCTGGCGGCGCCGGCACCGCGGGCACCGAAGAAGGCGGCGCGCTGGCGAGTCTGGGCGGGGGCGGCGGCGCGGTCGCCGATGTCGGCGCGGGCGCCACGATTCCCGGCGGGATCGAAGCGGGCTCCTTTGGCGTCGGCGCGGACACGGTGGCGGGGCTCGGGACCGGCGCGATGGGGACGGTGCCGGTGGGGGTGGGGGTGACGGCGCCGACGGTCGGGACGGGCGCGGCGATCGTGGATGCGGCGGCGGGCAATGGATCCTGGGATGCGGCCGGCAATTTCATCGGGCCCTCGACGGTGAGCAACACGGCGAGTAGTGGCGGCATCGGCTCAACGCTCAAGAACATCGCGAACTCGTCCTGGTTCCCGGCGGCGATCGGCGTGGCGGGGAATCTCGGCGGCGCGCTGATCCAGTCCAACGCCTCCGAGCACGCCGCCGATCTGCAAGCGCAGAGCACGAAAGACGCGCTCGACTTCGCGAAGAGCCAGGCCGCGCTCGAGCAGAAGAATTTTGCGCCCTATCTGGCGGCGGGGACCGGCGCGCTCTCCAAGCTCAGTTACGGGCTCGGGATTGGCGATCAGAAGGACTACAACAGCAACGGGATGCCCGCGACGCCGCCCGGCGGATCGCCCGGCTCGATCACGCCGCTGGGCGATCCGCAGGTCAGTCCGCATAGCCCGGCGGCGCAGTTCATCGCGAACACGCGCGAGTCGCCGACGTGGATCATCGGGCCGGACGGCGTCCGCGGCCAGGTGCCGGCGAATCAAGTGCAGCACTATCTCGACAAGGGCGCGACCCTCGTGCCGGGCCAAGGATCACAGGGCGGCGCGCTGTCGACCCTCGGCCGCACGGCGCCGACCGGCGCGCCCGTCGTCGGCACCGCGGTAGGGAGAATGGCATGAGCTGGATCACCGATAACGCGCCGGGCACCGTGGGCACGGGGCAAACTGGACTCCCGCGCGACGCGGGGGCGGTCAATCAGAATCCGATCTTCGCGCCGGGCACGAACCTCGTGCCAGGCCAGGATCTCCCGCTCGGCGGGATCACGCCGGCGGCCACGACGACGAGCCAAGGGCCGCCGACGCTGAACCGGAACGATCCGGCCTCGGTCGCGGCCTACGTGCAGTACTACGCCAGTCAGCCAGGCGCCAATCCGTCCCTCACGCGCGACCCGCAGTACTGGATCGGGAAAATCTCGTCGGGCGAGCTCGGCGACGATCCCAGCTACATCGTCTCGAAGTTCATGCTGCCGGAAGGCGCTCCAGCGGGGCAGGGCGGCGCGCTTGGCAGTCTCGGGGGGGGCGGCTTCGGCGGCTTGCTCACGCCCTGGGATGAACGCTTCACCGCGCCGACGGCCGCGCAAGCGGAAGCGCAACCCGGCTATCAGTTCGCGCGTGATCAAGGGTTGCAGGCGATCGATCGCAGCGCCGCGGCGAAAGGCACGTTGCTCACCGGCGGCACCCTGAAAGATCTGGCGGGCTACGCCGGCGGCATCGCGAGCCAGAACTACAACAAGGTGTTCGATCAGGGCTTGCAGTCGGCCGACTTCAATCGGGCGTCGCTGTGGGGCAACGAAAATAACAGCTACAACAAGCTCTATAACCTCTCCGCGCTCGGAAGGCCGACGGTGCCCTAAATGTCGCAAGCGCAATACACGGAGCAGATCACGCGCCTGATCGAACAGCAGGGCCAGAGTGCGGCGCGTGCGGCGGAACAGCGCGGGCAGATCTGGGGCGGGGCGCTCGCGAGCCTCGGACAGATCCCCGCGCAGATCCAACAGGCGCACCACCTCCAGCAGCAGCAGCAACTCCAGCAGCAGGAGATGGGGTTGCGGACGCAGCAGCTCGGGCTCGAGGTCGACAAAGCGAGTCGCGAGACCGCCGATCGGCAAGCGACGCGATCGGCGCTGCAGGACAGCGGTGGCGATCTGGAGTCGGCGATCCCCGCGATCATGCAGACGAACCCCGAAGCCGGACTCAAGCTGCAGGAGGCGCTGCGCGAACAGCAGCGCGCGAAGCTGCAGACCGACGCGGCGATGCTCGACTATCACCGGAAAATCAACGACACGATCGCCGATCACCTCGGGCCGGTAGCTGACGCGACGGATCCCGCGAGTCAGCAGGCGGCGCTGGCGAGCGCGCACCAGGCGCTCAAGAAGCTGGGGATTCCGACCGACGATCTGCCGACGCAGGCGGGCCCCGAGGCAACCGCGAAGGCCAACGCCCTGCGGCAAGGGACGATGAGCGCGAAGGATCAGCTTGCGGCCAAGCAGAAGGCGCTCGAGGACGAGATCAAGAAACTGACCGCGGACTCGCAGGCGAAGGATCGGATCGCGGATAACGAGCGCCAGGCGAAGGCGCAGCAGTCGACCGAAGCCTATCAAGCCGGGATGCTGAAAAACAGCGGGCGCCAAGCCGATGCGGCGATGGTGCGCGCGCAAGCGGCCGGCGCGCGGGCGAAGGCCGAATCGGCGCCGCTCGATCTGACGCCGGCGGGCCTCGACGCCGCCGCGCTCAATTACGTCAAGACGGGCCAACTCCCCCCACTGGGGATGGGCGACAAGACGACGCGCAAAGCCATCATCAATCGCGCGGCCGAGATCGGGTCGGGTACCGGTGAGCCGATGCGCACGTCGCTGGACGTGGCCGCCAATCGCGCGGGCTTCGGCGCGGATAGTCAGTCGCTCAAACACCTGCAAGGGCAGCGCGACGCGATCGGCGCCTTTGAGCAGACCGCGACCAAGAATATCGATCTCTTCCTCGACACGGCCGGGAAGGTGGTCGACACCGGATCGCCACTGGCGAATACCTTCATCCGCGCCGCGAGCGGGAAACTGCTCGGCAGTCCGAATCAAGCGCAGTACGACGCCGCGCGACAAGTGGCGGTCAATGAGATCGCCAAGATCACGAGCAACCCGAATCTCTCGGGCACGCTGTCAGACTCGGCGCGGCACGAAGTCGACGCCTTCAATCCAGCCAACGCGACGCTCAAGCAGACGGTCGCCGTCATGCGGCTGCTCAAGACGGATATGGCGAACCGCACGAAAGCCCTCGATGAGCAGATCGCCACGATAAAAGGCCGCATGGGCGGCAAAACCAGCAGCGACGGCCCGCCGAAGCCCACGCACCGCTTCAACCCCGCCACCGGCAAAGTGGAGCCGATCCCCTAATGGCTCAGACCGTCGTTGAAATCCCTGGCGTGGGGAACGTCGAATTTCCCGCGTCGATGAGCACGGCCGACATCTCGGCCGCGGCGGCCAAGCTGCACGCGCAAGCCAACCCGCCCGCCGGCGCGCATCCCGAGGCGCGGATGAGTGCCGCGGAGCCGGGATTAGGCTTCGGCGCCGACCCGGAGCGCGTCACGTTGGGCGACCTCCGGAGCGATCCCGTCGACGCGATGACGCGGATCGGCGCATCGCTGAAGCGGGATCTCAGTGACCCGAAATTCTGGATTCAAGCCGCGGCCATGTATTTCGCGCCCAAGGTGGCCGAGCAGGCATTACCCGTCGTCGCCAAAGCCGCGAGTGGGATGGCGAAAGGCGCCGTGCGCGGCACGGTCAACGGCGTCGCGGCGGTCGGGGATGCCGTCTCGCCGGACGTGATCGGGATGGTCTCGCCGCGGGTGGGGAAGGCCGTCGATTTCGCCCAACGGATGCGGACGGCGATGAGTCCGACGCCCGCGCCGCCGCCGGACGCAGGCCATGTGTCGTTACCCGGCTATCCGCGCGTCACGCAGACGCCGGCGCCTGCCGCGGCACCTGTCGCCGCGCCGCCAGCACCGAGGCCCACTCGGACGCCCGCACCGCAGATCGCCCCGCCGCCCTCAGCGGAATTTAACGCGAACCTGGCCGCCGCGCAGGCACGCGCGGTGGCCGCCCGCGCCACACCCGCGCCTACGCCTGTTGACACGCCGGCCCCTGTTGAGTCATCCGCGCCGAGTGAGCCGCCCGCGATCCGCATGGTCAACGGCAAGCTGGAAGGTCGACCGGGCGGGAATCCGGATCTCCCGAACGCCCGCGCGGACAACGAGGCCGCCCTGGCGGCGCGGCGCGCGGCCTATCAGGCGAGTCAATCGCCGACGTCGATCCGCGTCGTCGAGGTGAGCGGCAAGCTGCATTTCACCGCGCCCGAGTGGGCCGCCTTTCGGGAACTCCGCGCCCGAGGCTGGACGCAAGACGCCGCCGCGAACGCCGCGAAGGCGGCCGGCGAGCTCGCGCGCCAGTTAAAAACCGCGACGCCGGCGGAAGTGCAGACCGCGCTGGCGAGTCGCGGGTTGAAGGGACGCTAGCGTATGCCTGTCACGGTTCCCGGTTCGTTGCTCGGCGCCCCGAAACTGCAGTTGTTCGACAACGACGGCCACCCCGCCGCGCTGTACCTGCTGCATACCTATGCGGCCGGCACGTCGACGCCGAAGCCGACGTACACCGACGTCGACCTGGCGATCGGCCATGCGAACACGAACCCGATCGAGCTCGACGCGAGCGGCCGGGCCGTGGTGTTTCTCGACGTCGACGGCTACAAGTTGGTGTTGACCGATCCCGACGGCGCGGAAGTGTGGACCCAGGACGACGTCGAGGACATCGGGCAATCGCTGTTTGCCACGCTCGACACGCAAGGGCCGCCGACCCTGACCGCGGTGACGGTGAGCGGGTATACGGCGCTCCCGGACGACCAGGTGCTGCTCGTCACCAATCCCAGCGGGACGGATCCGTTCCTTGTCAATCTGTTGCCGGCCGCCGACGCGACGCAGCGGATGCTGACGATCAAGAACCTCGGCGAAAAGGATCTGTCGATCGTGCCCGATGGGAGTGACACGGTGGATCTGATTGCGGGGGCGTACACCGTGCCGGGGAGTGTGATCCCGGTGTGTCCGTCGATCGTGCTGATCAGCGATGGCGCGGCGCATTGGTACATCGAGAGTAGTCACGGGATCCTGTAGCTGAAGACGGACGACGACGACGACGAGTATTCGCGCGTCGACGTGCACTGCCGACGCAGGTACCGCGAGACCACCGCATCGAAGGAGGGTCGACCGATGACGCCGATCGTGCATCTCATCCTGCTCGTGTTCGCGTTCTGCTGTTTCGTGCTTGACGCCTATCAGAACCCGCCGGCCCCGACGCGGATTACCTGCATCGGGTTGGCGTGTCTCGTGGCGTCGATGCTGTCCTGGTGACCCCTATGCTGATCATTCTGCTCCTCGTCTGTCTGCTCGTGTTTGGCGGCGGCGGCTACTACGCCGGCGGCCCGA
>Ga0068859_100000480_pt1 | contig 39308 bp, 27 predicted proteins | sample KBSSwiS22_FD_66585 | JGI IMG/M metagenome (GOLD analysis project Ga0068859, IMG submission 66585) | Switchgrass rhizosphere microbial communities from Kellogg Biological Station, Michigan, USA - KBS Switchgrass S2-2 | ecosystem: Host-associated > Plants > Roots > Rhizosphere > Soil ... | reverse complement strand
GATCCAGGTGTTGCTCAACCTCCTGAAGAACAAACGCCAGGGGCCCGAGTGGGTGGTCATCGAGAACGTACCGTTCATGCTCAACCTCCACGGGGGGCGTGCCATTCGCTTTATCGCGGCTGCATTGGAGTCGATGGGATACGCGTGGGCGTATCGCACAGTGGACGCCCAGGCCTTCGGACTGCCGCAGCGACGGCGACGAGTGATCCTCATCGCTTCGCGCGATCAAGACCCACGACCGCCGCTGTTTGGCGAAGACGTGGGCGCGCCGGAGCCGAAGCCTCGCGGAGCTCACGCCTGCGGATTCTATTGGACAGAGGGCAACACGGGGTTGGGCTGGGCGGTTGATGCGATCCCACCGCTTAAGGGAGGATCGGCCTTGCACATCCCCTCTCCTCCTGCAATCTGGCTCCCTCGCCGTCGCTTGATTGCCATACCGTCCATCGAAGACGCGGAGAGACTCCAAGGATTTACCGCCGGTTGGACGTCGTCGACGGATGACGCAACGCGGGAATCTAGGGGAAAGCGGTGGCGCATGGTCGGCAACGCGGTCAGCGTGCCGATGGCCCGGTGGATCGCTGGGCGTCTCGTCGCACCATCTCTTTCCTACGATGCCAGCGAAGCAGTCGCGCTCCCTGAAACGGGGAGTTGGCCGGGTGCGGCCTGGTCGTTCGGTCGCAAGCGTCGATCTGTCGCCGTGTCGGAATGGCCTGTCTCGACCACGCACAGCCATCTCGCTTGCTTCCTCAAGCATCCGGTAGTGCCGTTGTCGAAGCGAGCGACGACGGGATTCCTCTCCCGGTTGCTGAAAAGTAGCCTCAAATATGACCCAGAGTTTGCCGAAGACCTCGCACACCATGCCGAGAACGCGGACTAGCAAACTAGGCGGGGTGTCCGCCACAACTTCCTCTCGGATGTCGAAGGTTGCGCAGCGGGACACCGCGGGTGAGCGCGCATTGCGCCGTGAGCTGCATTGTCGAGGTCTTCGCTTTCGCCTCCACCGCCCCGTCGTCGAGGGTACTCGCCGAACTGTTGACATCCTTTTGGTAGCGGCACGAATCGCCGTTTTCGTGGACGGCTGCTTCTGGCACGGCTGTCCGCAACACGGCACGCTTCCCAAGAACAACGCGGAGTGGTGGCGGCGCAAGATCGAGGCAAACATCACACGCGATCGGGACACCACGACTAGACTCGAAGCGAGCGGATGGCACGTGATCCGGGTGTGGGAGCACGAGCCACCGAAGGCCGCGGCCGATCGCATCGCGCAGGCAGTTGGTCCCGCGCTCGCCGATGAGCACCGATACCCACCGTAGATCACCAGTAGCGAAACTCACTCTGGTTCAATAGAGAAGACGCTCGTGGTCCATGCCCTTCGTTCCGACCGATCTCGCGGGAGCTCGTGGAAGGAACGCGGGTGGAAGCGCCCGCCGTCAAAATCCCTACTGGGACCGGTGGCCTCCAGTCCGAAAAAAAACACCGTGCTGCCTAGACGCGTGAGCGAACTGTCGTGGCGTGGATCGATCCCATCGACGCGCACGAGGCGTGCGGCGGCATCGATCAACCGCACGCTGCTTCGGTTCTGACATTGGCTGACATCACTCAGCGTGCCCCAGATGTCGAAGGGAACTCGTTCGGTGTCCTTCGGATAAGTCTTCCACCACGTCGGGGCGATCGTCAGATAACTGGAGCACGTGTGGCGGAAGGGGCAATTCCAGCAACTCGGTCCGGGACTAGCCAGTGTCTCCGCGGAGACGACGCCCGGGGGTGGCAAGCCATTCGCGACCTCCAGTAGAACCTCTCTCGCCCGTTCGCGCGTCGCAAGGTCGAACGCCAGTTCCCGCTCTTCGCCATCGTCAACGACGAGCCGGACTGTCACGTTCGGATTTTGCTCGAGCACCATCAGCCCATAGGCCATGAGTTGCAAGGCGATCTCTGGTTTTATGTGACCCTCATGATCCAGTGTCGCTCCCGACTTGAAGTCCCGGACTTCGAGGGTGTTTAGAGGCACTCGTCGGACGCGATCGGCACGACCGCGTAATCGCAATGCCTGGCTCTGCAGGAGTCTTTCCGCACCCAGTCCACTCTCACGTGCGCGCTCCACTCGCACGTCATGTGTCCGCGAGCCGCCTCGCAACGACCGTGTACGGACCCATGCCCGAAGGCTCGACCATTCCGCCAACGACCGCGTGCCGGAAAGGTCGGCGAAGTGCGCTCGTTTGGGATCGCGAAGCAATTCGGCGACGATGAGGCCGTACTCCGCGTCGAACACCGCATCGACGTCGATGTCTTCCTTGTTCCAGGTTCGCTCCAGAATACGATGAATGAGCGTGCCGACGGCGGCTTCTGGGCCGGACCCGAGCCGCTCCACCTTTGTCGACCCCAATGTGGCTTTGAGCCGACACGTCCCTGCCGTGACAAGTGCGGTCGGCGAAAACAAGGCCGGCACCTCGATGACGGTCAGGGCAGAAGGCAGGACCGCCAACGGTCATGCTCCATCCAAGATAGCGCGACGAATCGTGCCCGCCCGACGCGAAAAGTTGAATGAGTCAACGATCACGAAGGCGCCTTCGAGCGACCGAACGGCATCGAGCAAGGCACCCGAGGGCTGGTCACGATCCCAGAGGGGATGCGCAATTACCGCCCACTTCGACGTCCCATCGAATTTGACGGCCGAAATGTCACCCACCCGTCGTGTCTGCACTCGAGGAAACTGCCGTTTCACACGTTCGACGTCGGCAGCGACGAGGGCGGGCCACGTTCTAAGAGCAGCGGAATCGAACCGTCCGTCCAATCCGCATCGGAAAGCGGCATCCTGGAGCGCGTGCAGGAAAGAGAGCCCCAAGCGCCAATCGAGCAAGCCATGGTAGGGCTGATTCCGATATCGCCAGAGGCATCGATAGCAGGCGTGCTCGCACGAAGTCTCGTGATCGCTTCGCAGGAACTCGTTTAGCGGGTATGCACCCTCGTCCCGCAGGATCGATCCGAGAATGCCATTGATGCGCGGGTTGTCCGCAGGTGCGCCGAGAGCGACGCAGAAGCCTGCTCCGTTGACGAGATGATCGACGAACTGCAGTACCGGCTTCGCTACGCCGCCTGCCGGACGCATCACTCGTGGCTCAATAACGTCGAACTCTTCGGGGTCGACGTCCAACTCCAGAGCCGCTCGATTGACCAGGATGAATGAGGCAGATAGTGCCGCTGATCGAACAGCCGTGCGTCCAAGCACGTCGAAGGGATCAGCGCCGTTTCCGAGTGCCTTGGGCCCAACCACCCTTTCGATGCTCAAGCCAGGCGGCAGAATGGCAGGCGCAAGATAGAGCGCATCGGTGGTCTTTGGAGCGGCCAGCCAGATCTGTTCTCCCGCTTCCTGGCTCGTACCCGTCTGAGTGAAGTCGGAGGACAGGTTTGGCAGCATATCTTCCGCGATCACCTGTTGCTGGAGGGTGGCCATGCCTTTCCCGCGGCGCAGTCGTTGTTCGCCTGGGATGCCCGTGAATCCGAGGTGGCCGCCAGGCCGGTCGGAGTCGGCGGCTCCGCGATTCAGTCGATAGGTTCGAATGCTTGATGCGAAGACCTCTAGGTTCGACTCAGCGCACGGGCGAAACGCTATGGAGCGAGCCTCGGACTGAATCGAGCGATGGCGACCCCTAGGAGCGTCGCTGTCGACGTCCGACGACGGTCGGAAGTTCGTTCGAAAGCCAAGTGGCTCGCGACACTCCTTCGAACGATTCGGGACAAGCGGATCGCCACAGGACTCACAATCACCGACGCTCTCGTCAGGAGGCATGTCGTGACGGAACCAGGAGCCACAGCAGGCACATTCGAGCATCCAGAAGGGCTCGCCGAATGGCGCGGACATCGGCGCCACGGCCGTTCCGGGAGCCGGCTTGAAGCGGACGTCGGGCAATGCCCCCGTGAATCCTATGCACAGATGTTCCAGTTTGTCCTTGACGATCACCGAGCCGGGGGCGAACTCATAGATCGCCAGATCGAGATCCCGATCGACGGTGTTCCATTCGACCGCGCGGCCGCGGGCTCCGCCGGTGACTTTCGTGCCGGTGTACAGGTTGCGAACTCGGGTTGGCATTCCGTACATCGGAAGGCTTCCCTGCTCGGCGAGCGAATGGGCGAGTCCGGGACGCCTCGACTCTCGCCGCTCGTGGATCAGGCGAATCTCCGTCAACAAGGCCTTAGGGACCAGCCACACCTCGCCGAAGGGGAGCGAAGACTCCTCGCAGAGCAAACGCGCAAACGCTTGAGCTTGAGACTCGGTCTGGGTTAACGCGGCGCCCAGACGTGCCTCCCAACCTTCGTTGAAGTACAGATCGGTCGGCAAGAATTCGCCATGAATGTCCGGGGGACTCATGGCATCTCCAGGCCAAGGAACGTTGGTATCACGCAGCACAGCGAATGCGGCATTGAGCCAGCGCTTGCGTAGGAATCGACGCGCGATGCTCGACATGTGTTTCGTCAAGAAGGGAGGTGGCGGGACGTCGCCAGTGATTTTTCGCGGCTCTCGGAAGTAGTAGAGGTCGTGACTCTTCGTTCGACACACGGTGAGCGCTAGTGAAAACGCCTGCCGTCGCCGACCAGCTCGACCCACACGCTGTTGATAGTTGAATCGCTGGGGTGGCATGTTGGCCTGTAGCACGGCCTGGAGGGGGCCGATATCGATTCCCACCTCCATCGTCGTCGTCACCGCCAGAAGATCTATCTCTTCCCGCTCTCGATGGAAGTGAGGATCGGGCTCGAAGATTGGTTCGTCGTCCTCGTCGTATTCGGGCTTTCCGTCCGCATCGAACTTCTGTCGAAGGTCCGGCAGCAATATGCCGCGGAACTTGCGCTGCCTCAGCGCTCCATCATCCGTTTGACCCGTGAGCTCCTCACAATGCAGCCGGAACGTGCCGCTCCCCGCCCGGTTCAGCCGCTTCGAAAGGAAATTACGTGCGATCACTTCGCGTACCCGTCCGTTGGCGGCGACGCTCAGTGGAGCGAGACAGCGCGTGCAAAAGTCCGCACCGCGATGCAAGTGAACACGAGCACATTTCTCACACCGCCACAACGGATCGTCCTCGCTCACCAACTGCACACGCAGCGCGGCCGTCGAAAGGTAACCATCGCGATGCCCGGCCTTCGCGAACGCTTGAAGCAGTTCGTCTAGTTTCTGGCGCGCGTTGGATCCCCAAACCTTCTCTGCGAATCGATATACGCGTGTCCTAACGGAGACACTGCTCGCGGCGGGCCAGGGTGCCGGCCGGTCGTAGTCGGTGTTCAGTAGCCGATACGAGTCACCGAAGACGCGAACGAAGGCTGCCGCGACATTGAAGTCGAGGCCCGTACCGAGATCAGCTCGGGACAAGCACAGGAATCCAAGGGCAGCTTCCTCAAGAGAAAAGTAGGTGCGGCTCAAGAGTATTTCGGTGGTCAGGTTCTGCATCCTGTCGACCACTTCACTACGCGCTTTGTCCAACCAGGGTTGCTCTGCGACGTCATCGCGCCAATCGAACTGACCGTCGCGGCGTTCGAACAACTGCGGCCATTCGAATGAATGCTTCACGCCATTCACTTCGGTTCGTATCAGCCCTGCGCCGGTGGGGTTGGTCGGGTGGATGCCGAGGGTCACGAAGGCTCGAATCAGAGGTTTGAGGGGCGAACGAGTCTCCGAGAATCCGAGATAGCTGCTCGATTCCCTGCTGTCCTCAAGTACGGTGCCGACCCGGATCGTCCCTTCTCTTGCGTTTTCTAGGACGGGACCTAGACGCTTTATCTCGTCACTCAGCCGCTGCTCTTCGGCAAGATCGTTACGCTCACCGGCCAGGTTGCGCTGTTCACGAAGCTCGGCAATTTTCCTCAGAATCCGCTCCGCGGACGGCGCCTCGTGCTGAGCGCGGCGAAGCTCGCTCACCAGCACCTCCCGCCGCAGGTCTTCATGGTGCCGCTTCTCGACGTCGAGCGATGCCTTTGCGGCGTCCTGCCGGCTGTCGGAGAACGAGACTAGTTTTGGCGACGCAGACGCCAGCTTGAGCAGGTGGAAGAGCTCGCTGGCGAGCAGTTGTGTGGTCTTGGCGAAGCCGGTCCGAAAATGACGAATTGGAGAGAACCGCAAACCACTGCCCAGTTGCCGAGGCGCGTAGTCAGTCGCACACGCCGGGCAGGCATAGGCCACATTGGTGCCGCCATCTTTGCTGGTTCGCTTGTGCCGATCTTGGCCGCCCGAGCGCGTGTACAGCCATCCGACTACGTGGTCGTCCGGGAATGTCGCCGTGGATGACACGCGCACGTTCGCCGTCGCAGGGTCGATCGCTGCCCGCGCCCAACCGTCTGGCACGCCTGTTCCATCCGCAATCGGAGGCGTTTCGGCGCGGTCGGTTGGCCAAAAGACTGCGTATTCGTCGTAGGAGAGGTCTTCGAATCGCCGACTGGCAGCAGCATCCGGTAGCCCGTCCAGTTCCGCCTCCGTCGGGAGCAATTCCCATTCAGTATTGTTGCGCCGACGGCGCATTCCCCCCACGTAGAGCTCGCCACAGCATTCACAATAGAGCAGCTCTAGCAGTCGCCGCGGCGGGGTAGCTGAGCTCTCCTCCAATCCGGTGCTGACGGCGCGCTCCAGTGTGAGTTTCCCGACCTTTCGGGTCCCGTCTCGGAAGTCCTCGGCGGCACTGGCTCCCCGATCGACGGGCACGAAGAGGCCTTCGATGCTTCGGAAGAACGTGTGGACTCGAAACGAGGAAGCCTCAAGAGGGCGTTCTGCCGCCTCATCTTCGAACCAACTTGGAAAGGCGTCACCGAGACCGCGCGCAAGCAGCAATCCTCGGAGGGCAGTCGTGTTATCGAGACGCTCGCCGAAGATCGTGCGAGCCAAGTCATCGATCGTGGTTGCGCGCGGACGGCCTTCCATTGCCGACCAACATGCCGCGGCGATGTGCCTACCGGCCTCTTCTATGACGGTCCGAACAGTACCGGCCATCGAACCGGAAGTGTCCAAGCCCATTGCCTGCCCGAGGGTGCGCCAAGCATCCGCGCGCAGTGGCGGGACCTTAAGATCGCTCGCACATGCGGGCTCATTCTCACTGCCCCCGTGTTGAGTCAAGAAATCAACGAAAGGTGCCGGTTCGAGCACTGGCACGATCAAGGCGTGCTCTGCCTCCGGTTCACCGGGCACGATCGCCGCGCGCCAATCAGCAGGGCCGGTAGCGGTGTTTCCCTCCGAGGTCCAGTGGCCAAAGCTGCCGAACATGTCCCACAGGTAGTCTTGGCTCTTTACGCCCTCTTCCCCGTCCACAGGCAACGACGCGCTGGAGGCTAGAATTCGCAGCTTGTGACGGTGCGCCGGGTCGCTCAGGCCGAACCGATCCAACAGCATCCGCAGCAGATACGCGACTTCGGTCCCCGCGGCGCCGCGCTGCAAGTGCAATTCGTCGAGGACCAAGTAGAAATAGGCATCATCATTTTCGGCGAGCCAGCGTTTCGTTGCGCCAAAGATCGGGTTCTCGACCTCCCGATTGAGCATCGCCCCGAGCATACTCACGTTCGTTATCAGGATATCGGGTGGGTGGCGTTGCATGTCCCAGCGAGACAGCATCTCTGCTCCGTCTACCGCAGGAAAAAGAAACCGATCTTCGGGCTTCAGCGTGGGCGGGTCCTCGTGACAACGCCTCTCGATCTCGCGTTGTGTCCTGTCGAACTCCACCATCCCGTCGAACAACTTGTGCAATTGCTTCGATCGACGCTCCCGATCGTTTTCCGGTGTAGTGCGAGGATGCACGTTGAATCCCGTGACGGGCGTGGCGCCCGTATAGCGACCGAAGAAGATTCGGTTACCGCCTATCTCTTCGTCCAATACGGCCCGCGCCGACTCGGAGTCGAGAGCCTTGCGTAACCGGGTGAGCTGATCTTCGACCAGCGCATTCATGGGGTACAACACCAGGCATCGGACTGCAGCGGGACGACGCTCGCCCTCGCGATGCGGGACGAATGGATCGGCGCTGGGGTTCTGCTTCAACGGCCGCCTCGACTTGGGAATCGCCGTGAAGGACCCGAAGGGCCGTCCCGTGCTGTCACGCCACCAAGGATTGCGCAGATAGTCGCTTGTCGGGGCGTCCCAGCCTGACGCCTCTCGCATGATCGCTGCCAGTACTGGCAGCAAAAATGATTCAGTCTTGCCTGAGCCAGTACCCGAAGTCACGATACCTGGTTGGCCCGATGTCGTTCCTCGCGCCAGCATTTGCAGCTGGTGTTTGAACAGGCGAACGTTTGGGTCGTCGAAAAGACCGGACGAGACCAAACGGAGGAACGCTGAGCGCGTCTTCGGCTCGAAGCGGGCTAGGGGTCCGTTTGCATCTGATGCCAGGTCGCGCAGTGATGCAGCGCTTCGAACGTAGCGCGGAACCGCTTCAACTAAGGGAAGCGTGCACAGCGCCCCGGGAGACTCAAGCAAGAAACGGCGCTCCTTGCTCACCGCTTCATTGCCAATTCGAAACGCAGTTTCCAGATAGGTGATGAAGAGCTCTCGAATTCTGAGGAACCCGCCTATCGGATCGTACATATTCTCTCTCCCTAGCCGCTGACTATTAGGTCACTGCGTCGGTGCACTCGCCCGAGAGCGCGACGAGCACGCGTTCTCGAAGATGCGAGCCCACTGGATAACGATATTCTCCGGTGCCCAATGGGCCCGCCAAGCCCAGTCCAAAGACGTTGACGAATCGGGCCATCGGCAATGGAAGATAACCGTGGTGTGCGACGAGATCGTCTGACCCGGACGGTGAGACAAGTGGTTCCCCGAGAACGTGTGCCGCCCACGCCCGGATCGGGTTGAGTTCGTAGGACCAAAACGAAGCGCCCTTGTGGGTCGCGAGCCAATAGTCGGGGCGATCAACACGAATGAAGTGTTCGACCCCAATGCTTGAATCCGAGGCACCCTGGAGTGACCAGTTGCTCCACATGCCGCCGTTCTCGTATTGCGTTGGCGCCGGTGCAACCTGGCCTTGCGCGCACTCAAGCGGCTTCAGCGCTTCCGCGGAAACCCAAACAATCGGTACCCGGAATTGCTGGGCTAGAGAGGTGAAGGCGTCTTCGTCGTATCCATGGAACCGTAGGACCGACGGAACGAGCCTTGAGATTGAGCCGCGATCCATCACGAGCAACTCCAGTCTCGAAGCCGCCTCCCGAATCGAACCTTGCGTGGAGTAGAGGGTCAATCCTGAGACGATTGCATTGACGGTTCCCCCTGTTCTGTATGCGAGGATCTCGGGAGATCGCGCGAACACTGCGCGAGTACGCCACCGCGCATACGAGGCGACGTCAATGAACCCAGCTTCCATCCAAGCCCGCGTTACAGGACCCAGTTGCCTCGCATCGATCTTGAGAATTGCCAACACGAGTTCTTTCCACTCGCGCCATGGAATCCCTGCACGGGTAGTGGCCCTTCCCGCAATCACCCTCACGAGTCGATCGACTGTCGTATCGGGCACCTCGAACTTACGCGGCGCAAGATTAGGAACGACTTGCGCAATGCTCCGGCTCGGGAGAGGCGACCCTGATCCGGCCATGCCCTGCACTCGACGCCTGACGACAGCGAACTCCGGATCGGTCGGATCCACATCAGACTTCAACAGCAGTCTTCGCCAGCGACGACGGGCATTCGCAGTGTTCACTTGAAATGATGGGAGTGCGTCAGCACCGCGCAACTCGGCGCGTCGACCGATGAACCTTCCGCCGACTTCCGTCACGGCCCATGCCGCCTGGGCCGAGTCACTTACAAACTCCCCGACACCTGCACCGAGAAGGATTGGCTCCTCGAACCCGACCTCGGCGTTCGTCTCGATGGAGGCATGTACCTCAGAAAAACGCGAATCGAGGCCGGCCGTATTGCGCATACCCTCGATGAGCCACGCGGCTGGTTCACGGGGTGTCTTGAACGACTCGCTCGCAGTCGTCGAATTGAACCGAACTGTGCGCTGAGATTCCAAATCGTTCCACGAGGCCTTGAGCACGAATTGGCCATCCCAATCTCTAGGGCGAAGTCGCCAAAGTCCCGACGCATCGCTCTGTAAGTCGGTTCGCCCATCATCCCCCTCGAGCCATACACAGGCCGCTCCCTCAGCGACGATCGCCGGCAATACTTCCGCAATGCCGAGCCAGCCCTCTTCCGTGCGTACCCCTCCTCGGAGCCCAATCGTCGGCAAAGGTAGTGATTCCTGCAGGATCCACGTTTGCTCCAAACTCGTACCTTGAAAGGCGGACGCGGGCGCAGCTCGCAGTCGCGGTTCGCTGACTTGCTTCCATCCCTCATATGCTGAGGGTCGGAGCACGCCATCCGGGTAGAGTTTGAGTAGATCCGCCACCTTTCCGTTTTCCACGAGAGCGATGGTCGCGGCCTCGAGCTGGTCTCGCCCGGCGAGTTCGAGCAGGCCATGCGGGCCCAATGCTAAAGGCAGCACGCCCTGATCGACCAAATTGGAAACGCGTGGCAATCGCACCTGTCTCGCGAGCACGGCGCTCACGATTGCGTTCAACCCTCCGGCTTCGAGCGCCTCTCCTTCAGGCACGAGGCCGAATCGCCAAGAGCCGCAGGCAGCGAATAGAGCGACTGCCTCGATACTTGGCAATGCGTCATCTCCGTCGCTGGTTGCGAAGAGACTCAGAACGTCATCCGTCTCTTCCGCCAGAATCGAGTAGTGGGCACGCGCATCGGAATGCTCGTGTCCTCGACCGCGCAACGCGGCGTCGACGACGGCAGCCCAAAATCTGTGCACCGAGAGCGGTCGCGACTCCGATCCACGTTGGCTTTCGAATCGACGCCTGAAGTCATCGAAAGCGAGCTGGAACGCGGACCCAAATCGCGCACGTCCGGAGGCAACCAAGGACAAGACACGCCCGATGGGTGGCACCGTGCCGGCCAGCCCTGCGTCATCGAGCAATTGAGACAAGCGATGCTGGTCCCTCCGGTCGGGGAAGGTCAATTTGACCGAGTAGCCAATACGAGTCAGGCCGCCCGGATCCGGCAGCACTAGGCCCCGATACGAAGCATTGTGCGAGGAGAGCCAGCTGCGGAGGTGGACCCAGAGCGTGGGTAACATGGAGAGTGAATTCGTCGGCAGCTCGACGAGATTGCACAGCCTAGCAATGTATGAGTTCTCGTCGGCTAGCTCCTCAGAGGATTCCGAGGCGGCCAGGCACGTCATCACAAGATGCGCAATGAACTTGGGGCGGACAAGAGGCGGCTGGGTCGGCCAGCCCCGATAGTTGGATGCGTCCTCAAGGAGTCCCTTCGACCGCACTGCTCGCTTGACTGCATCGACGAAAGACGCGCGCGCGCCATCGGCGGTCGCAAGGGAGTCGCCCGTCGCCCTCGCGAGCTCGTCCGAAGTGACGAGCATGACTACGACTGGAGCGTCCCCCTCCCGGTTTGAGAAATAATGCTCCAGCAAGCGCTCATTCCACTGATCAATGGCCCACGTCTTCCACTCGGAACCTTCTCCTGCCACTTACCATCCCCCGATAATTTGCAAAACTATACAACGAACACATTTTTTCGATGGAAGGCGAGGTACTTGCGCGTTGCCTCTGGAAAGCCTGCAAGCGTCTTGGAACAAGCTTCGGCGAGTCCGAGGCGCGACAATTCGCCGGACGGCAGTCTCGACGAGATGTGAACCCGCCCGTCATCCTCGAACGTCAGCATGCCCCGATCGAATAATCGGTCGGCGTGAGGCGCCAGCAGTAGGCCATTGGCCCCGTCCAATCGCTCGCCAGAAGCACTGCACGCGCGCCAAGGCTTGATGTGACTAGCGACCAAGAGTCCCAGTGACTCGACCCCCGTCAGCAGACATGACTTGTAACGCGCAATCACCCGGAAACGAAACTGGCCCTGTCCATGCCGCGCAAGTATCAACTGCTGTTTGGTCGTGGCGTCGAGACTCTGATCGATCAAAATGGCTTCTTGCAGCGCATCGTCAACTAGAACGAACGCCTCTTTGCCCTGCATCGGATCCGGTTCGTTTGTCGAAACGTCGTGAAGCGCCAGCTGTTCGAAGGCGTCAGGACTGATTTCCGCCAGGTACGCCTTCTGATTGCCCTTTCCCGTGATGGGATGGATTGGGGAGTATTTGTAGGGCAGCAAGGGCCCGAGTTGTGCAAGTCTGTCTTTGGGACGAACGGCTTCCTGTAGGGGGGTCCACTCAACAGGCAAGAGCCATCCGATCTCGCTCCAATTCTTTCCGAGCTCATGGAATTCCGGCGGTCTAGGTGCGACTCGAGCGAAATCCTGAACCACTCCGATGTACCTGACTAACGCGTTGGCGTAGGAAACCACCTTGTCGCCGGGTTCTGCGCGCCGCAGGTTCTCGTAGAACTGACTTCGTTTTCCGTCAGCTTCCGTTTGAGGCGACCAAAGATAGCCCCCAGCGATCTCCTGCTTAACGGTCTGCTTGTGGTTCACCCACCAAAAGCGCATTTGCCATCCCCCAGCGTCCACATGTCCTGCTGATCAACTTTGCTTGCATGGAGGATGAGTTTAAGTCGATGTCAGCCTGTGTCGCGTACGAGATTTCCTACATTAGTAATGCAGGCAAGGCGGAATCCTCAAGGCGTATCCCTAGGCACAGCGAACGCTAACCAAGCGTCGCAGGGTCGACCAACCGATACTCGCAGAGCCAGCCGTGTTTCTTCGATCGCCGCTTTAAGACGTAACCCGCGCGTACGAGCTGTGTGATCGCACGGCTAACGTTCGGCTGCTGCATCTTCGATGAGATCTGCGACTGCTTCAGCATGGTCCACCGTCCGAACTTAGCCTTTTTCTCAAGGCGATAGGCGACGTACCGCACCTGCTTCCCAAGTCCTAGGTCGCGCACTCCGTTTCTGAAGCGTGAGTACTGCTCATTCGCAGGAGGCGGGCGGGCGGACGGCATGGCTGTTTCCTAGCGAGATATGGCATATGCGCGTCGCCGTTATCGGCGCAACTGTTCCATGGAGATATAGCATATCTCACGAGCTGCGTTCGGGAAAAAACGATTCTGTTAAACCTCTTGCCGTTGAAGCGCGCTCGTGAAAGTGCGTGGCGGCAGGAGTATCTGCATCATGAACACGTCAAAGGACCCCAGCGATCTGAAGACGCTGGCTTGCGTTGCGTACGGCTTGCTGGTCGTCGAATGCGCTCGTCGCGGAATCGGTCGGACGACTGCGTTCCGCCTTGCCCGCGAACGCAAAGTTTCGACATTTCTCATCTATCGTCGCCGCTACGTAACCATCGCCAGCTTGGACGCCCTCGCAAGTTCTCTCATCACTTCGGAGAAGAACGATGAGAAAATCTAAGGACAAGAATCGCGAGGGGAAACGGCCGCGCAACTCCACTGCTCTTATAAAAGCGATCAGGCGCCAAGTGAAACAGGGGCGCAGGGTCTTCTTGCTGCCGCCCGGCTCGAAGATTCCTGTAGCGAAGAGTCACGGCTTTAAAGATGCAACGGAAGATGTAGCAGCTCTGATTGAGGCGGCGCGGGAACAACCCGATGCGAACTTGGCGGTCCGTACTGGTGCTGCGTCGGGAATCGTCGTGTTGGACTTCGACCGTCACGTAGACGACGATGGCGTTAAGCACGACGGCTTCACGACCAAGGAAACGCTTGAGCGAGAACTCGGCCCGCTTCCCAAGACCTTCGTCATTGCGACGCCGACGAACGGCGAGCACCACTACTTCGCTTGTGATGCGCCGCTGAAAAGTTGGTCGGAGGCAATGGGTCCCGGCTTCGATGTTCGGGGCGAGTCCGGTTACGTCGTCGTCCCACCTTCAAGGTTCAAGGGCAAGCGCTACTGCGTGGGGAACGATCGGGACATTGTGCCGTTGCCAAAGGCTTGGACCGAAGCGCTCACCGCGGCGTCATCAAAGAACGTAGTCACGGGCAACTACCGCTCACTTGACCGCGCTGATCCATCGCCCGTGCCTGCGCCCAAGTCACTCGCGGAAATCATGCGGCTCGAAATTCCACCCATCCGATGGGGCCTGCGCAAGCTTATTCCGGAAGGCGTCACCTTGCTTGCTGGCGCACCTAAGATGGGCAAAACGTTCTTGATGTTCCAAGGTGGATTGGCGAAGGCGCGCGGCGAAGCCTTCTTCGATGATGAGCCCGAACGGCGCGGCGTGGTTCTATACATCAGCTACGAGGATCAGGATCGAAGGATTCAAAAGCGCATGAAGCAGCTGGTGCCGGACGGCAATTTCCCGAAGAATTTCTACATGGAATATGACTGGCCCCGCATGGACGCAGGGGGCATCGAGGCGTTCGAGAAATGGATGGAGGATCATCCCAACACGCGAATGATCGTGATCGATACCCTCGTTCATTTCCGCACAGAGAATGCTACTGCGTCGTCCATCTACTCGTACGACTACAAGGTTGGGAGGGCGCTATCTCCGCTGGCAAAAAAACACCGTGTCGCGTTCGTTCTGGTTCACCACACAGGCAAGGGGCGACGAGCAGACATCCTCGAATCGGTCAGTGCGACAAACGGCTTGGCAGGTGCCGTCGATACGGTCCTGATACTTGCCCGCGAACGGGGTTGCCGAGACGGGGCGCTGTTTGTGACTGGGAAGGACATCGTCGATGAGGGCTACCGGGAACTACGAAGACTTCCGAGCGGGGGGTGGAGCTTCGGCGATCAAATCCGAGGCCCTCAGGTTTCGTCCGAGCGGACGGAAATCATCGATGCCCTTAAGCAGAATGGCGCGATGACCCCTCACAACCTTGCTGAAGTCATCAGCAAGTCCCCGGAAGCGGTTCGCCAACTGCTGATGAAAATGATCGCAGCGGGGGAAGTGACGAAGAAGGGGAAGCTGTATCAGGCGTAGCCCCCTGCTACACACACGCTAGCGATCAAAGGGGTAACGGTGGTAACGGTATATGCCGCTATCACCGTTACCGTCGTGATCGACCCGTCGGCTTAGGTGACGGTCGAAAGCAAGCCCTGTCGATCGTTTCGGCTTGCCGAGTTCGGCGCGTGTGTTGGGGCGGTGCTTCACGAACTTCAATCCGTTGTTGCGCGATCTCGAGTGTTGCGTTTCTATGGTAGGAGGCGCCAGCACGAAAGGGGAGCCGCATCCCGTGGACGAGAAATCCGAACCGGTTCGCTCCGAAACAGAGGTCTTCCATGATCTTCGCGTCCTTTGTGCGAAACCCGGGTTCGTCCACGCCCTCGCCTACATCTCGTGGAGCGACAACACGATCGTTCTGGCTGACGCTATCGACGCAGAGGCGCTGAAACCCACCTATTCACGAGAGCGGCTTCTGCGCACCGAAGCAGCCGTTCTGCTTGGTCTTCTCGTGCAGCAACCCATTAACGCAGATCCCATCGACATCGCCACCCTCGAATCGTACGCGGCCGATGCCTACCGGCTGATGGCAGAAGCCCACGGCGCGCTTCAAGCACCGATCGTCGCGGCGACGCAAGCTATGTTGAGCGGCGCGAACGTCGTGCATCCGTCGCAAGGGGCTGTACTGCGAGAGGCCATCTTCTACGGACCGCCGTCGGCATATCACTTTCAGTTTCTGGACCTCGCTCCGCATCGCTATGCGCGCGACAGCGAGTGGCTCGTCGAGAATAAAGGCTTTTCCATCGACCAAGCCGCTTTGGTTGCGGGTGCTATTCACGCCGCCCTGCATGTGCAGGTAACCGAGGCCACGCGGCGCCTAGACCAAACGCGCGATCCCACAAAGCTGCTCCCGGCGTTCGTGGTTCGTCCGACGGCGATCGCGGAGCAAGCAGGGTTGGAACCGACGATCGTCGACAAAATCTTCGACGCGTTCGCGCTCAGGTCAGGCAACGAGGCGTTCGAAGCCATCGACGACTACAACGAAGTGACGGCGTTCCCGCTCGTGCCATTCGATGATGGTTTCCTCGTCTTCGATCCGGCTTCGCTCAATCAGTCGCTCTACGAGTCTCCGATATTCTGGATGCGCGGGACGGCGTACGAAGACACTGCGACCGATCACCGTGGTGATTTCACCGAGGACCTATCTTTCGCGTTGCTGCATCGCGTGTTTGGCGCCGAGCACATACACACCAACGTCAAGCTCAAGCAGGGCAAAACAACCGTCGACGAAATCGATGTGCTCGTGATCTACGGCGACCGGTGCATAGTCTTGCAGGGCAAGGCGAAGGGGCTGACCATCGCTGCTCGCAAAGGCGACAGTGAGCGTCTGCAGAAGGACTTTGAGGGCGCCGTGAAAGCAGCCTATGCTCAGGCCTTGAGTTGCTCCGCGCACCTCGTCGCCCGCGACGTCGAGTTGGTTCTTGATGACGAGAGCACGTTGGAGCTGCCGGCGCGGATCGTCGAGATTTTCCCCTTCTGCGTCGTCGCCGACCACTACCCGTCGCTGAGCTTTCAAACCCGATCGATGCTTCGTCCGGAAACGACCGACGTAATTCGTGAGCCGTTCGTCATGGACGTTTTTCTTCTCGACGCGATGACTGAGATGCTGCGTACGCCGCTGCGCTTGCTGGCGTACGTCAGGCAGCGTGCTGCTTTGTTCGCGCGCATTTCGGCAGGCCACGAGTTGACCGTTCTGTCGTACCACCTCAGCCGCAACCTCGCGCTGCCGACGGGATTCGACTTCATCGGACTGGAGGACAACATCGGCGCGGACCTCGACGCGGCCATGATGGTGCGGCGAATGGGCGTGCGCGGCCCAGACACGCCGCCGGGCATCCTCACGCGATTTCGTGGAAGACCGTTTGAAAACCTCGTGGGCGCGCTTGAGCACGCGGGCGATCCCGCAGCGCTTGAACTTGGGTTTGCGCTCCTGTCGATGGGCTCATCCACCGCTCAGACGGTCGACGAGTTTCTAGAGGACCTCGCCACGCGAGCGCAGCGTCAGGGCGGCTTGTACAACTTTAGCCTCGGCGACGAGCAACGCGGTTTGACGATTCAGGTCGGCGACGAGAACGACGTCATCGGCCCCAGGCGGCTCGAAATCGAATCCGTGCTCAACAAGTACGAGCGTCATGCCGCGCGGTGGCTCGGTGCTTGGATCGACCCGGCGGGCACGCTTCGCGCAGTGGCTGTCTTCGACGAGCCTTGGGTCGCCTCCGAGCAGCTGGAAGAGGCCGTGAGGCGACGCCAAATCTCCCGCTCTCAGGAGCGGGCAGGCAATCCTGCCAATAGCCCTCGGGGACGCGAATAAAGCTTTCAGCGAAGCGGCGCTTCCGACGGTTATAGGTCTTCATGGGCGGACTGCTCTCCCTAGACGCGCGTTGCATGAGTCATTCTTCAACCGGTGTGACGGGTGAATTTGAGCCTTATCAACTGCGCGACGCCGCCGCCCTTGGGCTGACCTCGCAGAGCGACGCCCCGGAAGTCGTCAAGGTACTTATCTCTGTCCACCGCCCCGCACCGAGGCGTCCAGTCCTGGACTACACCGGTCGACACGACCGTCCGTCGCACCGCAGCGGATAACGGCCCACACATCGGGGCTGGTGAAGTAGTTGCTGTGCGCATCGGCCGGGTTCTCAAAGAACCCCAACCAATGGACCGCGTTGCGCACATACACGTTCGTGAACTCTACACCCACGCTGTTCGCGTCGGCGTTGTGCTGGTACCACTTGGCCCCCCCAAGCTCAGAAGGTCGTTCGTGTCTCGGCGCAGCTGCGTTCCACTGCGGCCTCGTCGGATCGGAACTAAGGCTTTGGCGGCTCGGGCGGGACGATGGTGCCCGACACTTTGTAGGCGGGCTTGTCGTCTTTTTTGTCACCTCCGGTTTCGACCGAAACGAGCTGAACACCGTTGACGCCGCCCGTTCCTTCCGCGACCGTCAGAACAGAACACTTAGCTGGAAACGTCGCTCGTTTTGCGGCCGTTGCCGTGACAATTTCCGGCACGGCTCCGGTGCGGTCGCACGTGTTAGGCTCAAAAATGCGCTGCAGGGTGTAGATGGTCGGCACTTTTTGGATGGTGACAAGCACCCGGAAGTGGGCCCGCTCGGCGCTCTTCGTCCCAACCGTACTGCCGTTGGCAACCGATTGCGCCGTGGCTGCAGCTCCGCCGCCCAACAACTTCGTCACGGGAGCCAGAGCCAGCAGGTTCTTCGCGGTGTCGTCGGTGATGGACGTTGTCGCCTTGGTCAGCGTACCGTCCGAAGCGAGATCGAACTCGGCACTTGCCGAACCGAACGCGGGCACGCGGTTGGTGATGTAGTACCGAGTTGGATCCAGAACTGTGTCTGTCTTCCACGTGTTCGCCACGACGTCATCGAAGTAGTTCCCCTTTGACGACGCCAAATCGATCAACACAGGATCGAGGTTGCGTTCCGCAGCCGCCTCGCTCGGGAAGTCGTTCTTTCCGATGGCGATCGAAAGCGTCGATCGCAGATTGTCCTCTACGGCATTTGCGCTGTCGGTCATGGGTACATGCACTGCTCCCGTCGCCGGATGGACAGCCGCCTTGCTGAAGTCGCCCTTGTCCGAAACTTGATAGGTGATGAGGTAGTCGTAGTGGGCGACCTTCGTTTGCTGCAAAAGGACAGCGCGCTTTACATAGAACGGCAGGCCGTCTTGTCTGGCTGCACCGCTGTCGGTCTCACGCTTGACGGTCAGGCCGTCGCAACCGCTTAACAGCACACAGGCCGCAACAACTATCAGTGCTACACGCATGTCAAATGACTCCCCTGTTGATTCGTTCGCAAAAGATCAAGCGGTGAGACGGCCCTCAGAAAAGTTTGGCCAGAAGACCCGTGAAAGCCGGCGCGAGAATGCCAAACGCCGTCGCCAGAAGCGCAACGGGCCGGGTATAGAGACCGTGGTACTGCAGCCACATGTCCAGCTCTTTGGGTTCGTCATGCGGCCGACGGTGCCAGGCCCTTACGAGTTCATGATTGACACGCGACACAAGGGGCACGAAGACCAGGAGCAAGATCAGCGTGAACCCAACGCTCGCTTGTCCGGAGAGCGATTTACCCCATTCCCGAATCGGGTGACATAGAGCTGGTTCGACGTCGCGTATCAACCGCACCCAACGTTCCAGTCCGCACACACGCAGATCCTGTTCGCGGAACGAGTCGCCCAACGCATTCAAAAAGTAGATCTCGAACACACCTGCCGCCAAGTACCAGCACGACAGAAGGAAGAACAGCTGAACTTGTCGCGCGATTTTCGGAACGTCGGCGTTTTCCTGCGACAGTGCACGAGTCAGGACAAGGGCGAGCGCTGCGGCCATGACGACTGCCGGAACCGTCAACAGATTCAGGACCTGGACCCAGTCCGTCAGCCGAAGAAAATGCCGGTCAAGAAGGTAGATGACCGTTGCTGCCGCCTTTCCGCCCGCCTCGCCGTGAGCAAGGCCGACGAAACCAACAACGACTACCGCGACGCCGATAGAAAACCCGGCAACAGCTTCTCGTGCGGTGAACAACCTCTTTGAGATTGCCTCTGAAACCCGGTACAGGGAGAAAAACAAGATGGTGAGCTCGCCAACCATCGTCGCGCTTGCTGCGCTGACCCAGAAGTACAGCCATGTACAGCGCTGATACTCGTAGCCGGCGTAGCTTTGGGAACCAGGAGTGCCGAACAACTCGTTCGAAACCGCCATCAGCCAGACTATGGCGACGTAGAGGGCGATCAACACGAGCGGCAACATCGGCCGCCACGCTTCCGAGCGCGTCTCCACCGCTTTCCACCACTTGGGAGGCGTCCATACCCAGGTTTCAAACGGTGGCGACGGCGCAGTGTCCTTTTTGCCCGGAGTCGGCGCAGGCGCTTGCGCGCTTGCCGAGACTGGACCAACGCTCGCCTCGATGTTCATAGCGACTTCAAGAACTCGACGAGCGCGCGTCGCTCGTGTTCCGAGAGCTCCGAGACGCCGTAGTCGTGCCCGAGTCGAGAGTTGCCAAGCAGCGAGGTGTCGAACTCGTAGTCGTTTCCGGGCCCCGGCTCAGCGATGAAGCCGACGTCGACTGGGTCGAACTCGCGGGTCCCCGTGTGAAACGTCTGACGCCGTTTTTCGGGCGGCAGCGTCATCTCGTACAGAGAGGACACCGAACCGTTATGCAGGTACGGAGCGGTCGCCCAAATGCCGTTCAGTGGGCGGGCTTTGTAAACAAGGGCCTTAAGCGATTTATCGTCGTGTGCGTTCGTGCAGTGGTCCACGCGCGCATCGACGGATTCCGGAACTAACGGAAGCCTTGTAAGCAGGGCGACGTACTCGATCGGTCGATACGGCTCGCCCTCGGGGACGATTCCAAGAAAGCCCAAGGCTTCCATACGTCCCACGTCGTACTTCTTGCCCAAGACCACCCGAACCGCGATCGCATGCAGCATCTCCGACACGTTTGCGCCATGTTCGGGGATCGGTTTGCCGTCGCTCGTCATGAAGACGAGATCCTTCAGATTTCCGCTATCGCTTGTCCGCAAGAATGCGTTGCACGCCATGAGCACGTCCGTATCGGCACGATGCGGGGCATCTACGTAGACGGGATGAAGCGTTTCGATTTGTGTAGTGGTGAGATCATCATGAGCCAGCAGCGCATGACATTCCACGCATAAGTTGTTGTAGAGGTGACCGCCCTCGTCTTTCAACGCCGGATCGAGCGCTCCAAATACGCTCGCCGGCCATCGCGGCGACTTAAGGCTGTGAAGCAAGCCTTCGAGAGCGGTCAGGTTCTCGGTGCGCACACTGGACCGGAAACCGTCCAGGAACGCGGTGCGTTTGGTTGAAACGTCGGCGAACACACCGACGACCTCGCCGACGTTCCGTCCGAAAGCGCCGAGGTCAAACGTTGGTGGGCGCGTTCCTCTCTCGACGTCATTCGCCGCCATGCCGTTCCACTGCAGAGACTTTTGCTGCGGAACGTTCCAAAGATAGGGATAGCTAACCGGTGCGTCGGGCGCGTTGAGAGTGGGATGCTCGGCGCCTGCCAAGAGTGCCACGCGGTTGAGGATTTGACCTACGGCGTCGAGACGGCCGTAGCCGTATCGGCTCGTTGTCGCGTTGAGATCGTCGGCCTTCTGTCTGCCGTCGACGATGCTCGCCAACGCCGTTCGCAGCTGCGGTGAGTCCTCGACCTTGGACGAGCCGAGTACAGAAGCCGCAAAACGGTCGAACTTCGCCGGATCCTCCAGCGTCTGTTTCAGCGCGAGGTCAAGCGACTCGATGAACGACTGATAGTCCGCTAGTGTCCCGCCGCCATAAACAGTCAGCGACTTTCCCTTGTAGCTGATGCTTTGGGTGTGACACGCGGAGCACGTTAGCCCCAACCACGGCTCCTGCGGCTGCTGGAGCGACGACCAGTGCAGGTTCGTATCGGTAAGAAACTCAGGTTCGTTGACGTCGGCGACGAAGCCGATGGGCAACCCAAGGCCCGCCGGATCCGTCGGATCGTACTCGTAGCGGAATGTTTCGAGAAATGCGCGATCGGCGAACTTCTCGCTGCTCGCCGGCTGCTCCAGCGCGGAAAACCACGCCAGCGGAATGAGGCGCGAACCTTGCGACAGCGATTCCCATCTGCCGACCTCGTGCGACGCCCAACCTTGATCCAGCTCATTCGAGGGCTCGTTGACTCCTCGGCAACTCGCGAGGACCAGCACGATTGCAGCGGCCAATAGACGAAGAACGTACGACATCGGATGCCTCCCTGAGAGAGCAACGAGCCAGTACTTGCTTTAGCCAGGGCCACACATCGATCGATGCCGAAGTGCCGGCGGCGTGACTGCGCGATCGCAGCCACAACCGGAAATCGATTGGAAGCACGGCAATGAGCGAGGAAGTGCGCACGGCGTGCCCCCTGTAGGACGCCATGCCGATATAGTCTAAAATTCGTGCGGTTTGTGGGCTGTGCGATCCCATCGCCGCGTCTTGTACGAACTTTCCTACAAGCGTTTCATCGACGAACAGGCGCAACAGCGCGATGAGGTTCTGACCTTTCCCCTCTTCGCCCCACACGAACTGTTGGCCGAACGACCGAAAGGTCTTGCCATCAGATCTCGCCCAAGCGATCTCGGAGATGCCGCAATTTCGGGGACAACTAAACAGCGGCCCTAGTTGCGCCACGATCGTTGTTGAGGCAGTTTTGAAGTAGCTGTCGACGCCTCACGGCGTACCTTTTCGGGCGTATTGCCCCGCATCATTTCGAGCTCCTCCCGGAGCCCTAGCTCTCCGAGCTAGATACCTTTCGCTCCGGCATCCCCGGAGCACCGTTGCGATTGCGTGTTGTGTTCGAGTCGGCGCTGTTGCGTGCCGGCTTCGAAATCAACCGTTGCTCGCAATCAACCCGAACCTGTCCAAATGCGTGCGAAGTCATCGCGGCGCCCGGCCTACGCACGCCGGCCGAATGACATGCGCAAGAACTATCAGTCATAGGAGGAACTCGTGAGAGTGTTTGGAGTGAAGCTGTTTTATCGAAGCGACGGCGTGGATCTCGAAAATTGGCTGCGCGATCGATTGTTGCGGCTGAGAGCGAAGATCGAAGCAATCCCGCGGCGGGAATTCGGGGCTACGCCGAGCGAGGAGTTGGTCAACACGGTCATGCGTGAGAATTGCGTACGCCCCCTCGTACTCGATCTCGTATACGCCAAGAACGACGCGGAAGAAGTTGGCTCGGACTTCTCGCTGCGGGCTTCAGGACACGCTGGCGCTATCCGTAGCGAACTTCGCGCAACGAAATCAATCGTCTTTAATGGCAACAGAAGCCTCTGGCATCTGCGCCCGACCAGCGTAAGCGGCACCGTCCCGTACGGCGATATTCAAGGCCCTACGATCGTTATCGGAGTTTCCGTCGATCCTCACGAGAGTGATGCGGCCGTCCGCCACATCGAAGCAACGATTCTTGGCATTCGCGAACATCTTGAGTGCCAGGAGGCGCAGATCGCGCGGCACAACACCTCGATCAGATATCACGCTATGCAGTGGGTGCAGATCCGCAAGCGCCACCGCACGGCCGCGTCTGACTTGGTCCGACGGTTGGGCGGCTAGCTCGCCAATGTCACACCAAGCACGGGGTGGGTTGTAACCACCCCGTGCACGACCTCGGCTGGGCGGACGGCTCGACCACAAAGCGCTCCTGCGAACCTAATTTCGACCGCAACCCTATCTCCCAAAAGGTGCCATCGTGAAAATTGAGCTAACTCGCAAGCCACACTCACTTGCGTTAGACGCGGCACGTCCGCCTGAAAAGCAACTTTGCCGCCACCGCTTCGTCCGTTCGCGCATTGACCTGACAGGTCCGGCTCGGCGATATGACGCAGCAGTTTGTAGACAGTGCGGATTTGTATTGGTGCTGCCTGCTCAAGCATGAGCTGCGACCGGCGGTGCGTCGGATCGCTCACCAACCTAGGCGACGCGGCCGACGCCAATAGGAACCACCTGTGCGTTCTCTCGAAGGCCATCGAGATAATCAGCCCACGCCTGCATCATCCGTTTGCGCTCAGGTAGATGCAGCGCTCGATTGTAGGCGGCTCGCACTTTGTTTCGCTCTGCGTGCGCCAGCTGTCGTTCAACGACATCGGTCGCCCACCCCATTTCATTCAGCATCGTGGATGCCATCGCCCGGAAACCATGCGCGGACATTTCTTCCTTCGTAAAGCCAAGTCGCCGCAGAGCGGCTGTTATCGTCCCGTCGGACATGCAGGATCGCGAGTCTCTTAGACAGGGAAAGAGAAAGCGCCCGCCGCCAGTCAGCGGACGCAACTCCTTGAGAATGGCTAGCGCTTGCGTTGACAGCGGCACCACGTGCTCGACCCGCATCTTCATCTTCGCACCCGGAATCCGCCACTCGGCGCGGTCGATGTCGACCTCAGTCCACTCGGCACGACGAACTTCTCCGGGCCGGAGAAATACCAATGCAGAAAGGCGTAGCGCGCAAAGGGTAACGAAGCTCCCTGAGTAACCGTCTATCGCCCGTAAGAGCGCGCCTACTTTCGCCGGTTCGGTGATCGCTGCTCGGTTCTTCGTTTTTGGTGTCGTCAGGGCGCCTCTTAGATCCGCGCTGACATCTCGCGAGGCGCGACCAGTCGCGACGGCGTATCGAAACACTTGCCCACACCGCTGCTGCAAACGCTGCGCCGTTTCGTACTTGCCCCTCGACTCGACACGACGCAATACCTGCAGGAGCTCGGCTGGCGATATCTCGTGGATCGGCCTCCGTCCGAGCCACGGGAATGCCAATGTCTCTAAAGTCCAAATCGTTTTCTCGCGGGTAGCCGGCGCCCAGTGAGACTGTTTACTCATCCATTCACGACCGATGGCCTCGAAGGTCTCCTGACCAGCTGTCTTCCGAGCAACTTTGTCGGCTCGCCGTTGTGCGCTCGGGTCGATGCCATCCCGTAGCATTGCTCGAGCTCGCTGCCCGCGTTCGCGCGCCTCGGCGAGTGACACCTCGGGAAACACACCGAGAGCAAGGCGCTTCTCTTTTCCGCCGAAGCGATATTTGAGCCGCCAGTACTTCGAACCAGTGACGCCGACTTCTAGGTACAGACCCAGCGCGTCATATAGACGGTACGGCTTCTCCCTCGGCTTTGCCTGACGAACGGCGACGGCTGATATCGGCACGGGGGCACCTCACGGGGATCAGGCGATCGGGTGGCGATTTGCCCCCAATTTTACCCCAGCGATACCCCCGCATGTCAGCGAACTTCGGGGTACTTGAGCGAACTGATATGCCGCATTTGTGCCGCATTTGAGGGCCTTTGAGCTGACTCGCCCTGTCACGGTCGTCGCGTATTCGATGCCGACAGTCTGACTCGAACAGACGACCTACCGCTTACAAGGCGGTTGCTCTACCAACTGAGCTATGCCGGCGTGGCTCGCATTGTATCAATCGCGGGGATCAGATCGATCGCCGCACGGGCTCAGAAGCATTCGATCGGTTGTTCGCGCAACGCGCCGGCGCCGGCGCCGAGCTTGGTGCGCCAGTCGATCGGGTGCGCCTTGTCGGTCGCGTAGTCGAGCCAGTAGACGGGCAGCTCTTCGGTGCGCGCGATCGATTGCGGCGTGAAGCCGAGCGCAGCGATTTCGGAGCGGCGGCGCTCGGCGTTGCCTTGGTCGCGGAAGAGGCCGAGCGAGATCGTGTTCTGCTGGTCGCCGGCGGTGACGACGTAGTAGTCGCGCACGCCTTTGGAGGACAGCGCGCGCGCGGCGGAGAGCGCCTGTTCGCGCGATTGCAGCGCGGGCAGATAAACCCAGTAGCCGCGCGCCTGCGTCGCGTGCGCTTCGCGAAACTGGATGCGGCGCGTCAGCGGAGTCAGCGCGGCGATCGCGGAGCGTACGTCGGCCTGGGTCGGGAACGTGCCGATCGAATGGCATTCGTCGTTGCGCTGATCGGCGCGCGTTTCGGGCGCGGCGGCGAGCTCGGCGCTGGCGTCGTCGCCATGATCGCCCTCCGAGAGGAGCATCAGCTTCGGAACGCCGGCGTCGTTCGCGGGCGTCGGCGAGGCCTGCGTGCGCGGCGCGAACGCAAGCCAGCTCGCGGCACCGAGATTCGCGGCAAGCAGCAGCAGGAACAACGCGCGGACGAACATTGAGGGATAAGGGACCGGAGGCGAGCGGCAGCGATTCTACTCAAGTGCGCGCGCCGGATTCCTCCGACTGCGCCGCGATTGCCCACAATGCGAGTCCGCGCAGAATGAGATCGGGCGTGCGCTCGGCGCCGGGCACGAGCGCCGCGATCTCGTCGGCACCGCCGCCGGTGAGGACGACCGCCGGCCACTCGGCGAATTGCCGCGCGGCGTTCGCGCAGAAGCGCTCGATTGCGCCGATCGCGGCCTGCAACGATCCGGAATAGAGCGCATCGGCCGTGTTGTCGGCGAGATCGACGAGCTTTCCTTCGGACACACCGACCCGCGCGGTGCGCGACAGCACGGCCTGGCGCATCAGTGCGGGGCTCGGCACGATCCAGCCGCCGAGGTGGCCGCCTTCGGCGTCGATCGCATCGAGTGTCAGCGCGGTGCCTACGCCGACCAGCACCTGCGAGCGCTGATGCGCCGCGTGCAGCGCGGCGAGCCCGAGAAAGCGGTCGATACCGAGGCGCTGCGGCTCGGCGTACGCATTACGGATGCCGAGCGCTTCGGCGGGACTGCGCACGAAGTCGGCGCGGATCCCGAAGCGCCGATTGACGAACGCGTCGATATCGGCGTCGAGCCGCGACGAGGCAACGCTCGCGACATACACCTGGCGCACCGACGAGAGCATCGCCCACTCGCGATCGAGGATCGCCTCGACTTCCGCGCCCGCGTGCGCGAACACGCCCTTGGCCGCCGTCGTGCCGGACGACACCGCCGCCCACTTGAGGCGCGTATTGCCGAGGTCGATCAGTAGATACATACCCTTCCGATGGCATGGCCCATGCCGTTGCCGATCGCGCGCGGGATCAGCCGCGCACGCTCACTTCCGCGCTGTCGATCTCGATATCGCGATCGCCGCGCGACACTTTCAGTGCGCCGCGCGCCGTAACCCCTTGTGCGATGCCGTTCCATGCCTCGCCGTTCCCCAATACCGTGATGCGCCGGCCGGAAAGCGCGTCCCGCCGCGCATAGTCCTCGCCGAACGCCAAGAAACCTTCCCGCGCGAACAGCGCGAGCGCTTCGGCCAGCCGAGACAGGATGCGCCCGGCAAGCTGATTGCGCGACAAATGCGCACCGCCCGTCAATATCGAAAGATCGATCCACGGCTGATCGATCGCCTGCGCTTGCGTTTCGTTCATGCGCAGGTTGAGCCCGACGCCAACGACGGCCTGGCACGGCCCGAGCGCATCGCCGGCGAGCTCGACCAGGATGCCGGCGAGCTTGCGTCCACGCGCGACGACATCGTTCGGCCATTTCAGCTGCGGCTCCTCGACGCCGCAATCGGCGAGCGCGCGAATCACGGCGATACCGGCGACGAGGCTCAATCCGGAGAGCGCCGCCATGCCGCCGTCGAAGCGGCGCAGGAACGAAAGCGCGATGGCGCCGCCGAGCGGCGTCTGCCATGCGCGTCCGCGACGGCCGCGGCCGCGGGTTTGGATTTCTGCGAGGCAGGCGCGCGGTGCGCTTCCGGCGCGGCGCAGAAGCTCGCTGCTGGTCGAGTCGATCTGCCAGCGCACGTCGATCTCGCCGACGGCGGTGCTTTGTGCGGGATCGATCGCAGCGGTGATGCGCGCAGCGTCGAGCAATTCGACCGGCGCTTCGAGCCGATAACCGCGGCCGGCGACGGCGTCGATCGAGAGTCCGAACGAGCGCAATTGCTCGATCTGTTTCCAGACCGCCGCGCGCGTGACGCCGAGCTCCAAGGCGAGCGCGCTGCCCGAAACTTCCGTGCCGTCGGCCAGGAGCGCCAGCAAGCGCGCGGGCGACGAGACCACACCGGCGCTCGCGGAGTGCGATTCGGCAGCGATGGCGGCTTGCGGTTTCATCGCCGCAGTGTAGAAGGCGCTTCGGAAATTGCCAGACGACACCATGAATGGTGCGATCCGGAGCCAAACCGATTGCGTTCCGAAGGCGCCAATCCGGGTGTCCGGAGTGTCCGCCGGTGTCCGCTGGACAGCGTGCGGCGGGCTGCGGACGCGCAGCCGGAAAGCGAGCTCTTCGTCGCGCGATCTTGGCGCGGACCTCCAATCCACTGTTTCCTAAACAGAAATTCATACAACGCCGCACGCGTCACGATCGATCGCCCAGGCGTGAATCCTGCGCTGCGAGTGCATCGGATAGGCAATCCGGCACTGGCACGGATGCTGCTGTCGTATCGGCGCCGACTGGAGTCGGCGCCTGACTCGTGCGAGCATTGCCAATCCCCGGGTCCGGGGAGTCATCCGATGACGAGATCCCACCTGCTCCTACCGATCCTCATCACCGCCCTGTGCGGCGGGATCGCGCACGCCGGTGAATTCTCGTTGGGCGCCGCGCGCATGCTCGCGCAGAACACGCCGCCCCCGGATATCGTGACATTCACCGAACGCGGTCACGCGCTTCGCGAAAGCGAAGGCGGCGACGCGACGCCGCCGCGGAACGCGCAGCACCTGCGCGGCGCAGACGAAGCTCCGCCCGCCGCGAGCGACCACGAACATCGCGCGATCGCCGATCCGCCCGCGAAAGCGAATCCGGATGCCGCGCCCGCAACAGCCGATTCGGCTCACGGCGCATCTTCCGTTTCGCCGGCCGCCGTGATCCGCCGTCCGTCGTATCGCTGGCAGTCGCTGGTCCCCGGCACGATCAAGTAGCCGCGGGGCTCAACCGCAACGCATGTCCCTCGTCGAATGGCTGGCCGGCCGCTTCAGGCCGCGCCCGCGGATCACCGACGCCGAATGGAATGCCGTGCTCGGCCGATCGCGCCTGTTCGTCGCGCTGGATGCGGGAAGCCGCGCGCGCCTGCGCGCGCTGTGCGAACGCTTCCTCGCTAAGAAGACCTTCAGCGCCGCCGCCGGCCACGTGCTGAGCGACGATCAATGCCTCGCGATCGCCGCGCTCGCGTGCCTCCCCGTGTTGAACCTCGGCTTCGACTGGCTCGCCGGCTGGCGCGAAATCATCGTCTACCCTGGCGAATTCCGTGTGCAGCGCGAACACCATGACGAGCACACCGGCGTCGTCACCGAAGGCGAAGACGATCTGATCGGCGAAGCCTGGGAGCGCGGCCCGGTGATCCTGTCCTGGGCCGACGTCGCGACCGATCTCGAACGTCCGTTCGACGGCTTCAATGTGGTCGTGCACGAGATCGCGCACAAGCTCGACATGCTGGACGGCGCTTCTGACGGCGTGCCGAAACTACCGGAGACAATCCGGCGGCGCGAATGGATCGAAACCATGCAGCCCGCCTACGACAGGCTCGCGCGGGACGTCGACCGCGGCCGCGAGACGTACATCGATCCTTACGCGGCGGAAAGCGCGGACGAGTTCTTCGCGGTCGTCAGCGAGCTGCATTTTTCCGCCCACGCAGATCTGAAACGAGCGGCTCCGAGCGTCGCAGCCCTGCTTTCCCGATTCTACGGACCTAGTTCCAACTACTAGGTCTCAGTACTGGCGGACAGTGTCCTCGCATCCCGTACCTGACGTTATAGGCGTTGCGGCGCTCTTATAGCGGGGTTCGATATGCGCATCTCAATGGTCACCATAGTCCTATTCACCGCTCTTTCGTTGCCCGCCGCTGCTACGGACTACGTCGTAACGTATGACGGAACAGCCGCTCCCACGCCGATCCATGGGTATCTGAGCGACCAAATAGGAACTGGGGATCCGGTCTTCGAGCGGCCAGATGCCGGCCCCCTTACTGGAATGAGCGCCTGCCTCGATCCACACGATGGCGGAAATTTTCGCTACGAGACCATCACATTCACCAATGACAGCGACTATGAAATCACTGTTGACGTCGATGTCTCTAACGGCATCTGCAACGTCACTCACGACAGCATGGTCTTTGGCTATACGCCGAGCTTCGACGCCAACAATCCGATTGCCAACTGTTTTGCCGCTCAGGACGACAGCGGAGACGGAGGTACCTGCAGTCTGTTCGTGAGCCCAGTATTCGCACACGAATCGAACGTGTATGTCATTACGTCTTACGGTGCCAACCAATTGTGGCCTTGGACTGCTACTTTCACGGTCCACGATCTTTTCCAAGACGACTTTGAGTGTGCATCAGCTGACGACTTCAATTGTCAGGATTGATCGCTGCACGCGAGTAATCTCGTGGTCCGCCGTTATCCCGTCGAGGATGCACGGATTTACGGGCGGAGACCTTTAGCGATGGCCTGTATCGAGGTAGCGGCGCCTGAAGAGCTCTTCAACGAGCATCGCGACATCACCTAATACCGCGCGCCAGCACGGATTTCACCCACTCCGAAGTTGCGGTGGAGGCGCCTGCCCGGTAGCCTTCGGGCCCCATCCAGTATTGTCGTGCGGGCGTCGGCTCCGCGCCCGTTCCCAGATGCCCCTGAAGTTGCTGTCGCGCACGTTTGCGCTTGCCCTCATCGCCTCTCCCTGGCCGGTATTCGCGTGCAGCGGGCAGCTGCACATCGAAATCGAGCATTCGGGCGTCTACACGCTCGATTACGCGGCCATCGTCGCTGCGCAGCCGACGCTGGCGGACTGCAAGACCGCCGATCTCGTGCTGACCGGCGCGGGCAAGGAAATTCCTCTGCGTATCGCCGGCGACGCGGAAGCGTTCGGGCCCGGCTCGCGCATCGAATGGATCGGCCGCCAGCTGCACGGTCCGGAAAGCTGGTACGACCCGTTCAGCATCAACAATGTCTATCTCCTCGGTGCATCGCCGGGAACGCACGCGCGCATGACCGACGCCAGTGCGGCCGGCGGTACGCGCGGCGCGCTCGAGCGCGAGCTGCACATCGAGGAGGAGAATCAGTTCATCCGCCTCGATCAGCAGCAGCAGAAGCCGGGCGAGGAATCCGATGTCTGGCAGTGGGCGAAGCTGACCCAGATCGATCCGACGCCGTTCTCGACGACGTTCGACCTGCCTGATCTTGCGTCGCGCGGCGACGTCGCGCTCGCGGTCAACTTCCGCGGACTTTCCGAGCTGACGCCGAATGCGAAGTACAAAGGCGATCGGCCGACGGATCACGCGGTCGAAGTGCGCATCAACGGCAAGCTCGTGTCGACGCTCGGCTGGAGCGGCCGCGACGAGATCAAGCGCGAGATCAAAGTACCCGCCTCGATCCTGAAAGCGCGCGCGAACGCGCTCGTGCTGACAGTACCCAAGCGCAAGCTCCCGTGGGACGAGAAAAGCGACGCGATCGACGTCGTCATGTTCAATTGGCTCGAAGCGCGTTATCCGATCGCGGGCGATCTCGACGCGGGCGCGCTGCCGTTCAAGCTCGCCGGCGACGCCGCGCCCGAGCTTTCGTTCCACGGCAAGGACACGCCGGTCTTGTACGGCAGCGACGGCAAGCGACGCATCGGCACGAGCATCGGCGCCGGCCGCTATCGTTTCGCCGCCGCGGACGCGGGCGTCGAAATGTTTCCCGCGCTCGACAACCAGCTTGCCAAACCGGTGTCGACGCGCGCGGTCGCCGTGCACGACTGGCAGAAGGATGCCGCCGGCTACGACTACCTGATCGTTTCGCATCCGAGCCTCATCGACGCGATCAAGCCGCTTGCAGAGTTCCACGAGAAACGCGGGCTCAAGGTCGCGGTCCTCGACGTCGACGAGGTCTACGATCAATTCAATTTCGGCGTGTCGCATCCGCGCGCGATCCGCAATCTCGTCGACCGCGCCTGGCACGACTGGCCGACCAAGCCGCGCTTCCTGCTGCTCGTCGGCGATTCGAGCTACGACATCCGCCACGACACGTACAACGATCTCAATTACGCAAAGTGGACGAATCAGGAGCTCCTGTATCCGAACCATTTCGGCGCGATCGGCGGCACACCGTACAAGAACCAGCCGAAGAAGCTTGCCGATCGCAACCTGATTCCGACCTGGCAATATCCGTCGCCCGAAGGGCAGTCGGCGAGCGACAACTGGTTCGGTTCCGTCGACGGCGAGGATTGGCATCCGGTCGTCGCCGTCGGTCGCTTCCCCGTGGTGACGCCGGACGAAGTCAAAGCGATCGTCGCCAAGACGATTGACTACATCTCCAAACCGCAGCTCGGCGCGTGGCGTCGCGACGTCATGTTCATCACCGACGAGATCGATGCGTTCAAGCAGGCCTCGAACCAGATCGCGACCGCGCTCGGTCAGGAAGGCTTCGTCGCCGACAAGGTCTACGCGAGCCCAAAAGAATCGGACAATCTCGCGCATCAGAACGCGATCCGCCAAGGCATCGACGACGGCCGCCTGATCGTGCACTTCATCGGCCACGGCGGGCGCTACATCTGGCGCACGGGTCCGCCGGATCTGCGCAAGAACCACGATCTTTTCACCCTCGACGACGTCGGATCGCTGAAGAATGCGAGCCGCCTGCCGATGGTGCTGTCGATGACGTGCTATTCCGCGCCGTTCGACAATCCCGCCGAAGATTCGATCGGCGAGCGTTTCCTGCGCGAGCCGGACAAGGGCGCCATCGCCGTGTTCGCCGCCTCGTGGCGCAATGCGCCCTCGCCCGCTTTCAGCAAGTCGATCATCGACGAGTTGCTCAAACCCGGCGCGACGATCGGCGAAGCGATCGTCCGTGCGAAGAAGAAATCCGCCGATCGCACGCTGGTCGAAATGTACAACCTTCTTGGCGATCCCGCGGTTGTGCTCGAACGTCCGCGCGACGATGCGCGCGTCGTGCGCGACGGCGATCGCTGGGATCCCGGCGTCATCGTCGATCTCGAGCGCTCGCGCTTCAGCGGCAACATCGCCGTCGACTGGCTGGATGCGAAAGGCAACAAGCTCGGCTCGAACGCGCTCGTGACTCAAGAAGCGCGCTTCCGTCTCCCGGTGCCTTCGTTCGCGAACGGCACGGCGACTGAAGTCCGCGTCTACGCCGCATCGCCGGCGACCGGCCGCGATGCGATCGGCGGCACGTCGCTGGTACTGCCCAAGCCCAAGAGCTGGACCGCTGCGCTGATGGATCGCTGGCGCGATCTGACGCGCCCGCCCTACAAGCCGCCGCCGCGCACCGCGGATACGATCACGCAGCGCGGTTTCGACGATCCCACGCCCGAGCGCGCCGTCGCCGGCGCCAAACCGGCGAGCGGCAGCGCCGCGGCGGCGAACGGATCGAACTGACGGCATGCGCGCGCTGTTCGAGCTCGCGCGGCCGGAACAGTGGATCAAGAACGGTTTCGTTCTTCTCCCGCTGATCTTCGGCCAGGCCGCCGGCCATCCTTCGGCGCTGATCGGCGCGCTCTTGGCGACGCTCGCGTTCTGCCTTGCTTCCTCCGCGGTCTACGCCGGCAACGATGTCGTCGATGCCGAACGTGATCGTCGTCATTCGACCAAATGCCGCCGACCGGTGGCGCGCGGCGCCGTCGTGCCGGCACGCGCGATCGTGTTCGCGATCGTGCTCGCGGCGCTGTCGCTCGGCATCGCGGGCCTTGCCGGCGGATCGATCCTGCTCGCGGTGCTCGTGCTCTATTTCGTTCTGCAGGTCGCGTACACCTTTTGGCTCAAGCACGTCGCCTATCTCGGCGCGGTCGCGGTCGCGGCGGGATTCGTGCTGCGCATCGTCGCCGGCGGCATCGGCGCCGAAGTGCCGCTGACGCCCTGGATCGTCGCGCTGGGATTTCTGCTCGCGCTGATGCTCGCGCTCGGCAAGCGACACGGCGACCTGGTCAACGAGCGCGCATCGAGCCAGACCCATCTTTACGATCGCCGCGCGCTCGAACGCATCCTGGTAGCGCTCGGCATCGCGACATTCGCCGCGTACGTGCTCTACACGCTCTCGCCCGACGTGCTGGCGCGCCACGGCCATCACCCGCTGGTGTTCTCGACGCCGTGGGTCGCGCTCGGGCTTGGGCGCTATCTCAAACTCGCCATACGCGACGGTGCCGGCGCCGATCCGAGCGCGCTTGCGGTCAGCGACGGGATGCTGCTCGTCTCGGTGATCGGCTGGCTCGCCACCCTCGGCGCGATCCTCTACCGCTGATCAATCGTCGCTGTCGTTCCAGCTCTCGCTGTCGGAGGGCTCTTCCGAGCGCGCCTTGTCCAGCTTCGCACGCAGTGCTGTCGCATCGGTGAAGAACGCCGCCTCGCGCTGCGGCGAAACCAGGCGCAGCGCCGGCGGCTCCAGGCGTTGCAGCGTCACTGGCGCTCCGTACGTCGAGCGCCATTCGCTCTGGCGCAACGTCTGCATCGCGATACCGGCTGCGATCAGCACGGCGATGACTGCAATCTTCGGCGTGGGGCGCGCGCGATTCATCGCCAGAAGATGCGCGACGCACACCGCGCCCAACATCAACCACGCGACGATATACGTGGTCGTCGCCAGAGCCGTCCACGACAACGCGAACGCGCCGAGCTCGGCGAGCTGGTCGTACAGCGAGAACGCCAGCACGCCCGCCGAGATGATGAGGAAGTGCAAGCCGAAACGCGCCCGCCCGGTGAAGACGCGCGTCAGCACGCTCCACGCCGCGACCCAGATGCAGATCGCCGCCGCGAGGATCACGATCGGCGTGAAATAGCGGATCGCCTTGGATTCGCCGGTTTCGCGCAGCCACACATCGAGCAGCGTGACCGCGAACACGCCGGCGACGCACAAGATCGCCGCCGGCCAAAACGGAAGCCCGCGCACGACCGGCAATTCCTCCGGCACTGCATGCGTCGCCGCGCGCACGCGCACCAGCGTGTGCCCGATGCGAAGCGCGCGCTCGCCGTCGAGCACGATGCGCTCGCGGCGCGTGCGCTCGTGATCGAAATAAAGCCCGTTGCGGCTACCGAGATCCTCGGCCTCGAGCTCGCCGTTTTCGTCGCGCACGATGCGAAGATGATGCGCGGCGACGTGCGGATCGTCGACGACGACGTCGTTGTCGTAGGCGCGCCCGATCGTGATCGGCAGCGCGCTCAAGCGATGCCGCGCGACGACATCGTGCTGGCGCGACAGCACTTCGATCCAGATGACGCCCTCGTGGACGGCGCTCGCGGTCATTTCGTCCATGCGAACTCTCCGAGGAATCGTTGCGAGAGCGTCAGCGCGTTGTCGTAGCTGACGCCCTGCATCGCCAGGCGCGAGACCAACGCTTCGTTCTCGCGATCCTGCGTCACCGTCGTCACCGCCACATCGTAGAGCCCGGCGAAATCGCGGTAGGCGCGCGCGCACCACACCATGCGTAGTACCGGCGCGGTCGCGCCCTCGCCGCGCTCGACGAAATCCTCGTGGCATTCCGGCTGGGTCAGGCGCTTCTTCGACCACGACCGGATCATGCCGGCCGATCCGTAATACTGCGACACGAACGCGGCGAACTGGAACGCATTCAAATCGCCGCTGCGCACCCACGCGTGCGAGAGCTCCGCGCGCCCGGTGTCCATGTCCTCGGCGATGAACAGCGAGCTTTGCGACGAGCAACTCGTGCTGTCGAGCTGGGCGCGCGGCTTGGGTGTCTGGTCCGCGTTCGTGCGCGCCCAGCAGTTGAACCACGGTGCCGCGCTCTCCGGCGCCTGGTACGGCCCGAGCGCCGTGCCGCGAAAACCCTGCTCGCCGATCGCGTGATAGAAATCCGCCTGCCACGCGAGCAGCTGGCGATCGATCTCCTCGCGCGCATGCGCGAGATCGAGCGGGGGCTCTTTGCCGACGCGCGCCAGCAAGGCCGCGGCCTTGCCGGCGGGCACGAGAAAACTCACGAGCTCGCCGTCGAGTCGCTTCGCGACATTGATGCCGACGACCTTGCCGGCCTGCGTCACCGCGGGTCCGCCGCTCATGCCCGGATTGATCGCTCCGGTGAAATGCACGCGCTGGTTGTAGCTCTTCTCGACCAGGCCGTTGTACGTGCCTTCGACGATCGTGAAACCCAGATCGAGCGGATTGCCCATCGCGTACAACCGCTCGCCGCGCGGCGATTTATCGGCGAGCGCGTCCGCATCGAATTGCAGATGCGGAAGATCGCTGCCGTCGAGCTGCACGATCGCAAGGTCGTTGGAGACGTCGATCGCGAGCAGACGCAGCTTGCCTTGCGTTCCGTCCGGCCGCGCGAACTCCAGCCGATACGTCTTGGGTTCCAGTACGTACTGCGAGACGACGTGATAGTTGGTGACAGCCAATCCGTCAGAGCTGACCAGAAAACCCGATCCGATCGACGACTGTCGTCCGGCGGCTTCGACGAGCGTGCGGATTTGCAGAAGTCCGGGGCGCGCCGCGGCATAGATACCTTCCGCCGCAGCCGACATCGCTTGCACCGGCGGAGGCGGAGGCTCGATCACGGGTGGCGGCAACTGCGCATGCGCCGCGCCGGCCATCGAAGCCACCACCAAGCCGAAGCGTAGGGAGTGCCGGCGATTGCGCAGTTCCGTCATCACGATCTCCTTGGCGACCTGGCGAGACTATCGCTGTGCGCGTTGCACATTCAACGTACCGCCGATGCGATCGCCTCGCGATAGGCACCGACCGTCTCATCGACGGTGCGCGTCCACGCGTAACCTCGCGCGCGTTCGATGCCGCTCGCGGCGGCGCGCGCACGCCACTGTGCATCATCGAGCACGCGCGCGAGCCCGTTGCTGAGCGCCGACTCGTCGTGCGGATCGACGAGAAGCGCCGTGTCGCCGCCGACTTCGGGCATCGACGCCGCCTTTGAAGTCAACACCGGCACGCCACTCGCCATTGCTTCTAACACCGGCAAGCCGAACCCTTCATAAAGTGAAGGAAATGCGAACGCGCGCGCGCCCGCGTAGATGAGCGGAAGGTCCGCTTCGTCGACGTAACCGAGCCTTCGCGCCTCGCCTTTCGCTTCGAGCGGTTCGAGCGTCCGCTCCAGGTCCGCATTGAGCCAGCCGCGCGCGCCGACGATGACGAGCGGATATCGAGTGCGCGTCGCGGCGGGCAACGAGGCATACGCGCGCGCGAGGCGAGCGAGATTCTTGCGCGGCTCCAATGTCGCGACGACCAGCAGATAATTTCCCGGCGCAAGGCCGTGGCGCGCGAGCGTCGGCGTCAGCTCTTCCAGCGCGCGCGGCCGATATTCCGCGCCGACACCGAGCGGCACCACGCGGATCTTCGCACGCGGCACCGCGAACGTCGTTGCGATCTCGCCCGCGATGAATTCCGAATCGGTCAGCACGAGATTCGCACGCTCCAATGTGCGCGGCAGATGCCGGTCGAGAAAACGCACGCGCTCGATGGGATGCGCATCGGGATACGCGATCCACGAAAGATCATGCACGGTCGTCAGTGCTGGCCCGTCGAACGGCATCAGGATGTAGTTCGGCGTGTGCAGCAGCCAGCCTTTGAGCCTTCGCGTATGCGCGCGGAACAGCGCGCCGCGCATCTGCGCGTAGAGCTCCAGCGCCTGCGTCTTGAACGGAACGCTGCGTCGCAGTGCCGCGATCGTCCGATTCGCGGACAAGGCTTCGCCTGGATCGTCGACCCAGCGATACGCGGAATAAAGCTTCAACTCTTCGATCGCCGAGTGCGCCGCGAGACCGCGCGCCAGCTCCAGCGCGTAGCGGCCGATGCCGGTCAGCGGTGCGGTGATCGCGTCGACGTTGAAGATCACGCGCATCGGTCGGCTCCGCATCGCGCGATCGATGGCGTCCTCATGCGTTGCGGCGCTCGCGCGCGAGATCGGCGTCGACCATGCGCCGCGCGATGCCGTCGACGTCGACGGTCGCCTCGAATCCGAGCTCGCGTTTCGCCTTCGCCGCGTTGCCGACCAGGAGCGGCGCATCGTTCGGCCGGAACAGCGCCGGGTCGATGCGCACGCGCACGCGATCGCTGCCGCGCTCGACGCCGACTTCGTCGAAACCTTCGCCGAACCAGTCGAGCGTGATGCCGGCCGCGGCGAACGCGGCCCCTGCATAATCGCGGATGCTCGACGCGCGTCCGGTCGCGAGCACGTAATCGTCGCCCTTCTCGCGCGCGGCCATCGCCGGCAGTGCGGCGACGTAATCCGGCGCGTAGCCGAAATCGCGGCGCGCATCGAGATTGCCGAGCGTGATCGAATCCTCGCGTCCGAGCGCGATGCGCGCAGCGCCGCGACTCAGCTTGCGCGTCACGAACACGGGATCGCGCCACTCGGATTCGTGATTGAACAAGATCGCGCTCGAAGCGCGAAGATTAAAGCTCGCGCGCCAGCTCGCGACCGCGCCGTGCGCCAGCAGCTTGGACAAGCCGTACGGCGAGATCGCCGCGAGCGGCGTCGTCTCGTCTTGCGGCGCGTCGGCCGGAGCGCCGAAGATCTCGGCGCTCGACGCGAGCACGAAATGCGCTTCCGGCGCGTGCGCGCGCAGCGCTTCCAACAAATGGATCGTGCCGAGCCCGTTCGATTCCACGCTGCCGACCGGATCGCGGAACGATTCGGCGACGCTCGATTGTCCGGCGAGATGGAACACGGCCTCCGGAGCGGCGTGCCCGATGAGCGCGCGACACGCGGCGGCATCCAGCGGATCGAGGGCTTGCAGAGTGAGTCCAGCGTGCGCGGCGATGCCAAGCTCGTGCAGTCGCCACAACACGGGTGCGCGACCGGGACGATGCGTACCGATCACCGCGACGCCTGCGGCGAGCAGCTGCGCGGCGAGCAGCGCGCCATCCTGGCCGCTGACGCCCGTGACGATGGCGCGCGACAGTGTTCTCATCATCGATTGTCGTCCTTGAAGCTTCGTGCCGCTTGCAGCGATTCGTTCACCGCCCGCAGCGCGTCGTCGCGGCCCACAGCGCGTGCGAACGGAATACCGAGCGCCGCGGCGAGATGCGGCAACGACGCAGGCGTTTCAGAATTCGCAACGACAGCGTCGATCGCGTTCGACTGCAGCCACGACCAGACGTCGGCCTCGTTCTTGAGGTCGACATCGCACGTCGCAGCGTCGCGCACATCGTATCGGTCCGGCAACGCCACATCACCGATGCGCAACACACGCATTCGCTTCGCCTCGCTCGCGCCGGCGAACACGCGACGCACACGCCAATCGAGCACGAGCCGCTCGAACGAGAAGAGACTCGCGCCGACGTCCGCTTCGTAATTCGGCCAGCGCTGGCGCAACACTGCCATGCCGGCCTCGCCGAGACGCGCGCGCCGCTCGTGGCCGAAGCTTCGGCTGCGTTCGTGGTGCACGAATACGTTGCCGGCGATCACGTGCCGAAACCTGCGCGCCGACGCGCGCTGGCAGAAATCGTTCTCTTCACCATAGCCTTCCGGGAACGCGGCTTCGTCGAGCGCGCCGACCGCATCGATCACGCTGCGGCGGATGTACATGCAAAAACCATTGCCGGTCGGCAGTTCCGGATACGCGCGTCCCGCGTCTTGCCACAATGCTCGTGCGGCGTCTTCGAGCGACAAGCCTGCTGGCAGTGGATTTTCGCGCTCCAGTTCCGGCACCGAGAACGCGCCGGCGTTGTCGGACACCGCCGTCGCCGTCGCGACATCGGCGGCGCAATACGCGGCGCGACGAAGACCGCTCAGCCAGTTCGGTCCGACTTCGGTATCGGCGTTCAGCAGCACGACGTCGGCGCGGCTGGCTTGCGCGATGCCGCGGTTCGCCGTCGCGGTGAAGCCGAGATTGCTCGCGTTGCGCAGGATGCGCACGTTACCGATGCTCGCGTAGCGATCGAGCAAAGGCGCGATCGCAAGATCGGGACTCGCATCGTCGATCACGATCAGTTGCGCGCGACCGGTCGTGTGCGCGAGGACCGAATCGAGGCAACGTTCCACCGAAGCGGGCGCGTCATAGACCGGCACGACGATCGCGACTTCGATCGCGCCGACATCGAAACCGAATGGAACATCGCGTGCCGGCATATCGAGCGGTGCGAGCGATGGCGGCGTTCCCTTGCGTGCGGCGCGAA
>Ga0068859_100000479_pt1 | contig 39394 bp, 34 predicted proteins | sample KBSSwiS22_FD_66585 | JGI IMG/M metagenome (GOLD analysis project Ga0068859, IMG submission 66585) | Switchgrass rhizosphere microbial communities from Kellogg Biological Station, Michigan, USA - KBS Switchgrass S2-2 | ecosystem: Host-associated > Plants > Roots > Rhizosphere > Soil ... | reverse complement strand
GACGCTCGACGAGATCAGGCTCCGCAAAGATGTCGTCATCGATGAATAGGACGATGTCGCCTGTTGCTGCCCTGATCCCGACATTGCGGGTTGCGGCGGCGCCGGGTTTGGCCTGATTAAATGCACGGAGGTTCGGGTAAACAGCGGCTTTTTCTTTGAGGACAGTAGTCGTATGATCGGAGGAATTGTTGTTAATGACGACGACTTCGTAGGTCTCGCGACTGACAGTTTGGTTTTCAATCCGATCTATCGTGCTCGCCAGCATGTCTGCACGATTCAACGTCGGAATAACAACACTTACTCTGTGCACTTATAATCCTTAAGAAAGCGCGCTACAGGAACAAAGACGTCTCGTTCAAACGAATCCAGGTGTGACCGTGCTCCCATTCCTTGCCACCGTGGAGCACGACCGGAATATATCGAATGTGATCCACCAAAGCAATTGCGAATAAAGCCTTGCTGCGCAAGGAATAAGCGTTAGAGAGCATTCGCTTGCGAAGAAAACTCCACAGGATGCCGCGATCGTTCCTGGTTCCGAACCGGTAATAGAGGAACAGAGAATTTCTGAAGCTGAAATAGTTCTCAAGAGTTCTTCGCTTGTGCTGAACGATGTCCTGTGTGAAGTGTTGGACAATCGCAGTTGGCACATAAATGCATTTCCATCCCTTGAGCCAGAGCTTCCAGCTCAAATCCACATCCTCGCAATACATGAAGAACAGCTGCGCATCGAATCCCCCAACCTCATCGAAAGCTTCTCTGCGAATGAGAGCTGCCGCTCCGGAACACCATGATGTTTCACCCGTTGACCTGTCCCACGTCTTGGGATGCTCGCGGGGCAATTGTTTCGCCTCACAGATTCCGATGCGCGCGTCGGAAGAGGCGCGAGCCAACAAAGTTTCGAGACAGCCTCTTTCGAGCCGGGTATCGGGATTCAATAAAAACATGAACTCCGCGCGACCCTGGCCCGCAAGCAGGTTGATACCATGCGCGAAGCCGTTGTTCCGAATTGATCTTAGGACATAGGCGCGAAAGGGAAGGGATTGAACTTCGGTGGCGAGCAAGTCAGGTGTTCCGTCCGTCGACGCGTTATCCAAAAAATAGGCCGTGACGGGTATGGAGATCTCACGGAGTGAGGCCATGAGGTCGGAAATCCATCGTCGGCTGTTGTGGAAAACAATCAGCAGATCAACGGCGGGGGTCACGACTACCTTCCCAATATGCCGTGGCAATAAGGAGCACAAGGAACCGCCAGACGAATGTAACGCCCTTAATGGGTAACAGCAGCTTCCACAACATCAAGGTATTCCTTGCCGATACGCGACCAATCGAAGCGATCGAGAATCATGGTTCGGGCATTATCGCCCAGACGTCGCCTCAAGTCGGGTTCTGCGACCAGCCGACGGAGCGCGCCGGTGAATTCATCCACGGTCTCCGCAATGAGCATGTTCACACCCTTTTCAACGGGAAATCCCATCGCGCCCACCCGTGTCGTCACGACAGGACACGCCATGGAGAATGCCTCCAACAACTTCACTCGTTGGCCCGTGCCTGAGAATAGCGGCGCCAACACGATAGTGTTCGAAGAATGGTAGAGAGACCGTGTGTCCGGGACGTGCCCTGCCAGTTCAACGTTCGGTCCAGCCTGAGGGCCTTCGAGAATTGGAGAACCCGCGATTCGAAATCTCACGCCTGGAAATCTCGGCGCGATCTCTCTGACCAGGAATCGCGCGGCTTCCACGTTCGGAAGATGGAAAAAGTTTCCCATGAACACCACGGAAACCGGCTCAGACGTCTTCTCTTCGTTCGGACGAAATTCCTTCGCATCAATTCCGATGGGAACGGGCCGCACGTTCGCTCCGGGAGCATAGGACTTCAGGTATGCCGCGTCTTCCGCAGTCATCGTCACCACGCGATCAAACCTCTGGATCTGGGTCATCTCATAATGGAGTATCTGCATCCATCTGTAAAAATACTTCGCCTTCAAAAGGGGATCGGACTCCGCCTCGAACGCTTCCCACGCCCCCTGTGACTGCACATCATGCGCGGTCAGCAGCGAGAAGACGTGTCTCCGGCGAAACTGCGCCATTTGAAGGTATTCACACTGCAGCACATCGAACTTCTTCGCATGCAACATCGCATCGACACGTTGATGCATCTCCGGTGTGCCAAACTCACGCACCAGGAAGGGCTTCACTGAAAGCCAATGCCGTCCGAAATCCGGTACGCGCTGTATTCCCTGGATCGACTCACAAATGGGCCTTACAGAGTTCAGCAGATCCGCGTCTTCGGCAGTCCAGACGTAGGAAAGGACATGGACGCTATGTCTCTCCGAGAGCAGGCGGATATTGTGATACATGCGAACGCCCCCGCCATGCCGGTGCAACACGGGGGGGTAGGCCGTGACGAACAGGATATTCATTGAGAAAAGCCCAGAATCTCCCTGTCGTCAAGGACCTGGTGCCGCGCCGCGAGACGCCTCCAGACCGCCATCGGCAGACGTATGCATGCACGCAGGTATGCTCTGTACTCAAACGCCGGACCGTACTGAGAAATAGCGCGGCCGTGAATGCGGGGAAGCCCGGTCAGATGTTCAAGCAGCATTCCGATATCGGTCACGTTCTTCCAGATGAACAAGTAATGGTTTCGCCGCGTCGTGTTGTTTACAAACAATTCCCCGAAGCGCGGACCCGTAGTTCCCCGGTGCTTGTGAGTGACGTGGCTTGCAGGCGCCAGCAACGCACGCCAACCCCGCTTCCATGCCTGATAGGAAAGATCGGTGTCTTCAACGTAGAAGGGTTGGTAGAGCGCGTCGAATCCACCCAGCATTTCGAACTTGCGCCGGTCAACGGCGCAGGCCCCGCCTCCGGCCCAGAAGACCGGCAGCGAGTCGAGATTTTCCTCCTGTGGCGCAATCGGATCGTGCCACAGGTAGAACAAGCCGGCATCAAATCGAGCTCTTGTCTTGCCGGTTTCAACGCGCGACTTGGACTTGTCCGCCATCTCGATTTGAGAAGCAACGGCAAAAACAGCGGGATCTGAAAACGGTTTCAACAACGGATTGAGGAAGTCTGGATCAACAGCCATGTCGTTGTTCAGAAGAACGACGATATCTGTGGTGACTTGCTTTATGCCCCGATTGTTGCCCTCGGAATATCCGTAATTCCGATCGAGCTTCAGCACACGTACTTTCGGAAAACGCGTCTGCAGGAACTGAACGCTATCATCCTTGCTGCCGTTGTCCACGACCATTACTTCGTGCTTTCCGGCTGCTTCCAGGACGCTGGGCAAAAATTCTTCGAGCAGCGGGCGGCCATCCCAGCTGAGTATAAGGATTGTTACCGAACCGGTTTCAGGCGGCCTCAGGACCGGACGTGAACTTCTGCCTCTGAAGAAGAGAGCAAGTAACTGGGCTGCGAGCAGAGAAGCGCCAACCGTCAAATCCACCGGGAGCAAACAGGCAACGTAGAAGAGCACCCGAAGTCTGCGAGCGGTCATCCCAGATACTCAGCAAGAGCTTCGCGCCAGGGGAGCATCCTGTTCAACCCCAGGTCCTTCAAACGTTGGTTCTCCAAAACGGAATAGCGTGGCCGACGTGCCGGAGTTTTGTACCCAGCGGAAGTCGTTGGGGACAGATTTGCCGAAAGACCTGCGATCTGGAAAATAGCCGAAGCAAACTCATACCAGGAACAGGCCCCTTCGTTCGTCACATGAAACAGCCCTTCGTGCGTGGTGCCGAGAAGGACGGCTAGCTGCCTGGCGAGATCTGCGGTCGCCGTCGGGGTGACAGTCTGATCATTGACGACCTGAATCGGCTCATGGTTCCTCGCTTTTTTCAGCATTGTTTCAACGAAGTTTCCGCCCTTGCCCTGGGAGCCGGCGTGCCCATAGAGTCCACAGGTCCGGATCAGCAGATATCGAACTGCCTGTGTTCGAACAAGGTACTCCCCCGCCAGTCTGGAATTGCCATAGATGCTCAGCGGAAACGGCTCGCTCCACTCCGTGTACGGGGTCGAACTCTTTCCATCGAAAACATAGTCGGTACTGATCTGCACGATCTTCGCGTTGAGGTCGTTTGCGATGCGTACGAGGTTCAGAACCGATAGAACATTTACACGATAGGTGAGATCCGGATTGGCTTCGCAATCGTCGACGCGATGGTACGCGGTCAGATTCACGATCATCTCCGGAGTTGCTTCGGTGAGCAGGGATCTCGCTCGGGCGTGGTCCGTGACGTCAAAATCCGCACGCGTGAGGGGAAGCAGGTCGTGACCGGCGAGCGCCTTCACGAGGTCTCGCCCTAACTGTCCGTTCGAACCGAGTATGCAAATCCGCATGACGAAATCGATCGGAACGTAGTGTATCCTGAAAAGCTCAACTCTTTGGAATGGAGGCTTTCTAGATGACAGCGTTTGTTTCTCAACTTGCTCCTGATTTCAAGGCCGAAGCTTACGTGGACGGGGGTTTCAAGGAGATCTCCTTGAGCCAGTTCAAAGGCAAGAAGGTTGTGTTGTTTTTTTATCCTCTGGACTTCACGTTTGTCTGCCCAACTGAAATCCTCGCGTTCGCCGATGCGTTGGAGGAGTTCAAGAAACGGGATACTGCTGTGCTGGGAGCGTCTGTCGATTCCAAATTCACCCATCACGCCTGGGCAAACACACCTCGCGAAGACGGGGGAATCAAGGGCGTCAACTTTCCGCTCATTTCCGACTTGAACAAGCAGATCGCCAGGGACTATGGCGTTTTAATCGAAAGTGCAGGCGTGGCGCTGCGTGGCCTGTTCATCATTAACAAGGACGGCATTTTGAAGCACTCCACGATCAACCATCTCGATCTCGGACGCAGCATTGAAGAGGTCCTTCGCACGCTGGACGCAGTGGACTATACCGAAGCGCATGGCGAGGTGTGCCCCGCAAACTGGAAGAAGGGGGCCAAGGCTATGAAGCCTACGGAGGCCGGACTCAAGGAGTTTGTGAGGGCGTAGGACCTGGTGGTGGCTGAGAGACGCTAGAGAAGAAAGAAATTAGAAATCGGATAAATGGGGACGGACTACTCAACCCCCAAACTCCTGCGGAAGATTTCGATGTCCGCGCAATTTCTCCAAGAGTTTGGGGGTTGAGTAGTCCGTCCCCATTTATCCGATTTCTAATTTCTTTCTGTCCGTATCGACCCAAAAAGGTTGATGTCATTTGGGGGCAGCAAGAGTCACAGCAGCACAACGCTCTTGCTCGTAATCTCGATTCTTTTTCTGCACTTGGTGCAGCTCACAAGGTCATCGAGGCGAATCATGTAATCGCGGGCGTTCTTGAAACGCGCGCGATCTTCCTCATTTGCGCCGGGAGGCAGTGAGGCTTTCCTTGTGCGCCGAATCCACCGTATCTGGTATTCCCCAACCTGTCTGCACGACGGGCAGTTCAACGACTGCGGCTGAGTTTCGGTCTTCTCCGTAAAAAATTGACGTTCGTCCATTGGCCTATTCGCCTTTCGCCGCGATCCCCGGCATTGTCATGCGCATGGGATCGAGAATTTCTTTCAGCCGATCCGCAGGAATGATCTTCTTATCAAGTGCAATCTCTCGCACGGTCTTGCCTGTCTGGTAAGACTCCTTTGCGATCGCCGCTGCCTGATCGTATCCAATCTCAGGCGCCAATGCAGTGCACATTGCGAGGCTCTTCTCGATCATCTCATTGCAGCGTTGTACATCGGCTGCCACTCCGGAAATACACTTATCCGTGAAGTTATCGGCCGATGAAGCAAGCAGTCGGATGGATTCCAGCAGATTGTGCGCCATGACAGGCATCATCACATTCAGCTCGAACACGCCTGCCTGGCCTCCAATTGTGATCGCCGCATCGTTGCCGATAACCTGGGCTGCGACCATCAGAACGGACTCCGCGATTACCGGGTTCACTTTTCCGGGCATGATCGACGATCCGGGCTGCGTTTCCGGCAAAATGATCTCACCGATGCCGCATCGCGGACCCGAGCCGAGCCACCGGATGTCGTTTGCGATTTTCGTCAGGCTCACCGCGATGGTCTTGAGCGCACCACTGGCTTCGACGATCGCGTCCTTTCCTCCCTGCGCTTCGAAGTGATTCAGCGCTTCCGTAAACTGGAGTCCCGTGATCTTCGAAAGATGGTCGATGGTAGCGGGCGGAAATGCAGGATCCGTATTAATGCCCGTTCCAACCGCGGTTCCTCCAAGTGGAAGCTCGCCGAGGGTATCCCGCAGCTTCTCCAGTCTCCGAATACCCAGTTCCACCTGACGCGCATAACCTCCGAACTCCTGCCCAAGCCTGACGGGAGTCGCGTCTTGAAGGTGGGTTCGCCCAATCTTCACGATGGGATCGAACTCCGCCGCTTTTGCTTCCAACGCCAATTGAAGTTTTCGAAGTGCGGGAATGAGAGATCTTTCGATCGCCTCGAGCGCGGCGACGTGCATGGCCGTGGGAATCACATCGTTGCTCGACTGTCCCATATTGACATGGTCGTTCGGATGCACAGGTTTTTTGGAACCCACCACGCCTCCCAGCAGCTGGATAGCGCGGTTAGAAATCACTTCGTTGGCGTTCATGTTAGTCGATGTGCCGGATCCCGTCTGAAAGATGTCGAGCACGAACTGCGAATCGAGCTTACCGTCCACGACTTCCTCCGCGGCGTTCACGATCGATTCGCCAATCTTGCGGTCAAGTTGACCGAGATCCATGTTGGCGCGGGCTGCGGAAAGCTTTATCAACCCCATGGCGCGGATAAATTCCCTGGGAAAGCGGAGGTTGCTAATTGGGAAATTTTCCACGGCGCGTTGCGTCTGAGCGCCATAAAGGGCGTCTCTGGGGACACGCATGTCGCCCATGGAATCCTTTTCAATACGGAAATCGTCGTCTTTACTCATCGTTCTTCCCGGTGTTGCTAACCATCCCAGAATTTCTCCTGTCTAAATGGCAAACCGTGGATAATAAAACGGTTTGGCCCCGAGGCCAAGGAAAGGGATAAAGAGTCCATGTCTAGCTTGCGCCCCAAAGAAGGTGGAAGCGGTGAGCAGCCGCATTATACGCCAGTAAAGAAGCCAGTATTACCACTTTGGATACCCGCCCTTCTGATTGCTCTTGTCGTTGCGTTTGCGGGTATTCTCTATGCTCAATACAGCGAGAAAGCCGCCCTCGAGAAAAGATTTAACGATCTTGACGCCAAACTTCAGGAGAACGTCAAAAAGCTTGAGGCAAGCAACACAGCCCTCGCCTCGGACATTGATGTCGTAACCAAGAAAGTTGGCGTCACCGACAGAGAGCTGGCCAACGCTCGTGCCTTTGCTGAGAAGCTGCGTGTCGAACACGAAAAGTCTCTGGAAGCGCAAAAACAACTCGCCAGCACCGTCGAAAAGAAGGCCGATTCGACTGACGTCGCCGCGGCACGCGCCGAAGCCGCTTCGAAAGTCGCGGAGATCCAAAAAGATTCCGACACCAAGATCAGTTCAGTCTCTGGCGAAGTGAAGACCGTCGCCACCGATCTCGCCTCCACGCGGCAGGATCTCGCCTCCAACAAGCGCGAACTGCAGGACGTAAAAACTAGCCTCAGCGCGGATATTGCGAAGAATGCGTCAGAACTTGCATCGCTGCGGCAGAAGGGCGAACGCAACTACTTCGATATCGATCTGAAGAAGGGTAAGAAGAACGAGATGCAGCGCGTTGGAGACATTCGTCTCGAACTGCGGGATGCCGACCCGAAGAAAAAGATGTACGACCTCGTCATCCAGGTCGATGACAACAAGCTCGAAAAGAAAGACAAGCTGGTTAACGAACCGGTACAGTTTCTCGTTGGCAGCGATGGGCAGCGGTACGAGATCGTCATCAACAAAGTCGATAAGGATCGGATCGTCGGATATCTGAGCACGCCAAAAAACAAAGCCCTGAGTGCTGAGAGGCCCGCCACCCGTTAGCTCCCGGTGGAATATTCGCTTGTCGCCATTCTGGGTTTAGGCTTCGTTCTTGGCCTGAAGCACGCCACCGATGCGGATCACGTGGTGGCCGTCACGACGTTTGTCAGTCAGGAGCGAAGCCTGCTTCGGAGCTGCTGGATAGGCCTTTTCTGGGGAACCGGACACACCCTCTCGCTCGCCCTGGCCGGAACTTTCATCCTCCTTTTCAAAATCAATCTATCGGATCGTTTAACCGGTTTGTTGGAACTCTGTGTCGCCATCATGCTCGTGATCCTCGGCGGACGAGTGCTTTATCAACTGTGGAGCGGACTGCGTCTTCACCGACATCCGCACGCGCATGCGCCGGGCAAGGCAGCCCACGTCCACTGGCATCTTCATTCTTCAGGAAAGCTCGATGAGCATGCCGGCTGGCTGCATTTCAGCCTGAGGCCACTGGTTGTCGGAATGGTCCACGGCGCCGCCGGCACAGGAGCGCTGATGCTGCTGGTACTGTCAACAATCCATTCCTCGTTGGAGGCATTGCTTTACATCCTGATCTTCGGAGTCGGCAGCGTTGCCGGAATGCTCATCGTAAGCATGATGCTTGCGGTTCCCCTGCAGTGGGCCGCGCGCAATGTTGCATCGGGATACCGCGTTGTCCAGGCTGCGGCTGGAGTGTTCAGCTGCGTGTTTGGGATTTGGCTGGGAATCGATATCTGGCAGAGGTTGGTGTGACCCCCCTTTGAAGAAATTGGAAATTGGACGAGTCCGGGCATCTCAAAACCGAAATTACAACAGGGTAGATTGGACGGCTGATCCGAACTGGCTGTTGATTGAAAAAGCGCCACGGCGCGAGGCAAACCAATCCTCTGCTGTCTCCGAGGTCCAATCTACCCTCTTGTAATTTCGGTTTTGAGATCCCCGGACTCGTCCAATTTCTAATTTCTTAGTACCTCTCTGCGGCGCACCTTAATGTCTAAGAACGGATTGGTGTCCAGTCAACACCGCAAACACCACACATGCCGCGCCTAGAATCTCCAACAAAAGCCAGGGGATCGGAAACTCCTTGAGGGGTTCTTCTTCCCGGGCTCTTCGTGAGTAACGCAGCATCGCGAGGGCGAGGATGCAGAGGCTTCCCAGCAAGCTCGCCCCTGCGTGGACGGTCATTCCCGCAAAGTTCCCGCCGGCCAGCATGAGCCCCGTCGAAGCAGCGATCAACGCGGCCGCGGCGGCGCCCATGGTTAACCGGTAACCGATATCGAATATCCCGCGCAAGTCATAGAAGAGAGCGAGTAAAACCAGCACCAGGGGAAAATGTACGGCGAGAAAATGGTAGGGAACTCCGAACATGCGATCAGTCGTTGGGAGGCTCAAAGCAGAGCCGGCACCGCGCTTCATACGAATCGGTCGCACCGACAAGAACGCGTTCGGCGTTGTTTACGGTTCGCTGAGTCCGGTTCGCGGGGGCGCCACATCGAACGCAGATCGCCAGCGTTTTAGTGATGTACTCCGCGATCGATAGTAACTGCGGCATGGGATCAAAGGGACGGCCACGGTAATCCTGATCGAGGCCGGCCACGATGACGCGCTTTCCCATATCCGCGAGCCGATTGCAGGCGGCAACCAGGTCAAGATCGAAAAACTGCGCCTCGTCGATACCGATAACTTGCGTGCGACCGTCAACCAGCTCCGGAATTTCGGCAGCCTTTCCCACAAGCTGAGACTTCATCTTCATGTCGCTGTGACTGACGATGTGGTCATCACTGAATCTGCTGTCCACCTTCGGTTTGAAAATCTGTACACGCTGCTTTGCGATTTGCGCCCTGCGCAACCTGCGGATCAATTCTTCGCTCTTTCCGCTAAACATGCTGCCGCAGATCACCTCAATCCAACCCAGGTTGTCTCGCTGACGAGAAAGTTGCTCCGACATAGAAGGGGAACGAATTATACCGCTGTATAATGACAGCCCGTATGGCACAAATCCCACGCCGCCAATCAATTCCAGTCAAGGTAGGCAACGTATGGATTGGCGGGTCGCATCCGGTCCGGGTCCAATCCATGACCAATACGGATACCGCGGATGTCCCCGCAACTGTCTCCCAAACCGAAGCTTTAGCTGCGGCGGGTTCAGAACTGGTCCGGATCACCGTGAATACGCGCGAAGCGGCAGCAGCGGTTCCCAACATTGTCGCCCAGCTTCGGGATCGCGGGATCGACACGCCCATCATTGGAGACTTTCATTACAACGGGCACATTCTCCTCAGGGAATATCCGGCGTGCGCGCGAGCCCTGGACAAGTATCGGATCAACCCGGGCAACGTGGGAATGGGCCGCCAGCACGACGACAATTTCCGCGCCATCATTGACGTCGCCAACGATCATGGGAAGGCGGTGCGAATTGGAGTGAACTGGGGCTCACTGGATCAGTCTCTCGTTACCCGTTTGATGGACGAGAATGCAAAGGCCGCAACACCCAAGGAGGCAAACGACGTCGTTATGGATGCGATGGTCATCAGCGCCATCGAATCTGCGGCGATGGCGCGTTCTTACGGCATGGGAGCGGACCGGATCATCCTGAGCGCCAAGGTTTCCGGTGTGCAGGATCTCATCGACGTTTACCGCAGACTCGGGACGCAGTCCGACTACGCGTTGCACCTTGGACTCACTGAAGCAGGAATGGGACGGCGCGGCATCGTCTCGAGCACCGCTGCGCTCGCTGTTCTGCTGCAGGAAGGCATCGGAGACACGATTCGTGTCAGTCTCACCCCTGCACCCGGCGGAGATCGCACGGAGGAAGTGCGAACCTGTCAGGACGTGCTTCAGAGCCTCGGCCTGCGAAGCTTTTCACCTCAGGTCACCGCCTGTCCGGGTTGCGGCCGGACCACGAGCACCGTGTTTCAGGAAATGGCCAGCGACATCGAAACGTATTTAAGCCAGCGCATGGCAACGTGGCGCCAAACGTATCCCGGAATCGAGGGATTGAAGGTCGCTGTCATGGGCTGTGTCGTGAATGGGCCGGGAGAATCGAAGCACGCGAATATCGGTATCTCGCTGCCAGGAACGGGTGAAGAACCAAAGGCTCCGGTTTATGTCGACGGCCGCTTGATGACAACGTTGAAAGGCCCCAGCATTGTTTCGGATTTCATGAAGATTCTCGAAAACTACGTCGAGCAGCGCTACGCTGCCCTCTCCGGGAAGGGTTAGTGGAAGACCTCAATTTTAATCGCATCGTGTCCCAACAATTTGACAGCGCAGCGCGGCACCTGAAGATTCACCCAGGGCTGCTCGCGCAGATCAAAGCGTGCAATAACCTCTATTACTTTCAATTTCCAGTTCGAATCGATGATCACTACGAGATCTTCGAAGGCTGGCGCGCGGAGCATAGCCAGCACAAGAAACCGGTAAAGGGAGGCACGCGTTACAGCGAAATGGTCAGTGCGGACGAGATCATGGCCCTCGCGGCCCTGATGACCTACAAGTGCGCCATCGTCGACGTTCCCTTCGGTGGTTCGAAAGGAGGCGTGAAATTCAATCCCAAGAAGTACACGGCCGAGCAGGTCGAGAGGATCACGCGCCGCTTTACCGCTGAGCTCATCAAAAAGGAATTTATCGGTCCGGGCGAAAACGTGCCAGGCCCGGATGTCGGAACCGGCGAACGAGAAATGGCATGGATGGCGGACACCTACGATGCGTTCTTCCCGGGCGGCATCGACAATCTGGCCTGCGTAACCGGAAAGCCCCTCGCGCAGGGCGGAATTCCCGGACGACGAGAGGCGACCGGACGCGGCGTTCAGTTCGGGATCCGCGAAGCGTTTCGGATCAAAGAGGACTGCGAACGTCTGGGACTCTCAACAGGTCTCGAGGGCAAGACAGTCGCGATTCAAGGGTTCGGCAATGTGGGCTACCATGCTGCGCTCTTTCTGTCTCAGGAGGACGGTTGCAAGATCGTCGCCGTCGGAGAATGGGACGCCTGCATCTTCAATCCGTCCGGTCTCAATATCCAGGAACTGGATGACCACAGGAAGGAAACCGGGTCCGTTCGCAACTTTCCCGGTGGGCAGACCCTCCCGACTGAAGCGATTTGGGAGACGGATTGCGACATTCTGATCCCCGCGGCTCTCGAGAACCAGGTGACTCTCGAGAACTCTCATCGCATCCGAGCCAAGGTTCTCGCGGAAGGCGCGAATGGACCGACAACACCTGGCGCGGAGAAAGAGCTATATGAACGCGGCATCATGATCATTCCGGATATTTTCCTGAATGCGGGTGGCGTGACCGTGTCTTACTTCGAGTGGGGAAAGAACCTCTCCCATATGCGGTTTGGCCGACTCCAGAAGCATCTGGACGAAATCCGCAACCAGAAGCTTGTTTCCTCCATCGAAGGCCTCATTGGCAAGCAGTTCTCCCCGGCCGACCGAAAGATTCTTGCGCACGGACCCGATGAGATCGATCTCGTGAATTCCGGCCTGGAAGAAACGATGGTGCATGCCTATCGCGAGATCCGAAACGTCCATCTGACGCGCGCTCCGGAAGAAAGCATGCGTGTGGCCGCCTTCATGATTGCGATTGAGCGCGTTGCGACAACTTATGAGGAGTTAGGAATCTTCCCGTAGAAATTCCGACAGCTATTTGTTCTGCGCCGCGGGGGGCTGGTCGCGTGTGACTTCGAATTTCGCGACGTTTGAAGTGACTCCGGTCTTTTGGTCAATCACCCACACTTCGTGAGTGCCGACCTGCAAAAGCCATGTCTCAATCAAATGCGTGAACTGCCCCTCGTCATCCGTCAGCATCGTGATGACGGGAAATTCGGTTCCGTCGGGCCTTTTCAGATGAGAGTACGCGTTGGACCTGGGGGTGAAACCCTCGCCGCTAAGGTGGACATCACCGTTCGCCGGAATCCGATCACCCGAGAGTTTGATCGTGGGTTTTGCCGGCGCGTTGTTGGCGCATCCCGGAAGGACCAACAGAAGCGTGAGCAGAAAGACAAAGGAAAATGATTTCTTAATTCTCATAGTTATTGCTAAAGAAAGAAAGGCGCAGGAAAGAGGTTCATCTTTCCTGCGCCTTTGACTTAACGGCCTACTCTCCTTACGTCCAGCTGTAGCCGGCCTTCACGAGAGGCAGTGACCGAATTCGAACTCCGGTCGCCGCGAAGATTGCGTTCGCGATTGCCGGAACGGCCGGAGGCAGTGAAGGTTCGCCGAGACCCGTTGGCGGGTTGTTGGTAATAACGAACTTCACTTCCATGGCCGGAGGCGCCTGATTCATCCGTGTCGGGGGATACGCGAGCGCAGCGTTGGCATTGGTAAAGTTGGTCTGCTGAACGCGACCCTTATCAATCGTGATTTCCCAACCCATGATGTGGCTCATACCTTCAACGAATCCGCCTTCAACGAGGTTCTTCGACATGCTGGTGTTAACAATCTGGCTTCCGATGTCGACAGCGCACCAGGCCTTGTTGATCTTGATCTTCTTATTGGAGTCAACAGCGGCTTCCACGACATACGCAACATAACCCGCGTGAGCGAACTGGAAGGCCACGCCCATGCCGGTCCCCTTGGGCAGCTTAGCGCGCGCGGCGGTCCAATTTGACATGTCGCGAACGGCTTCGAGTACGCCAATGGCGCGAGCTGCGTTGAATCCACCACCGCCACCGCCACCACGAGGTGCACCACCCGGGCCTCCCGGGGCCGCGCCGGCCGGAGGAGCGGCGGGCGGGTTAGGATTGCGCAGGGTGTCGAGCCGGAATTGCAGAGGATCTTTTCCTGATGCCACCGCCACCTCATCGATGAACGACTGCATCACGAAGGAAACTCCGTTCGTGCTCGGTGCGCGGAGTGCGCCGGTCGGAATGCTGAAAGGATTCACCGGAGCCGACGAAATCTGGAGGTTCGGAACGAATCCGGTGGGGAATTCACCCGTCGGTGTTACCGAACTGATGCTCGCGACGAAATCACGGAAAGCTGTCATCTTTCCGGATGCATCGAGGGCAGCCTTGAAGTAGTGGAATCCGCCAGGCCGATAGTTGTCGTGAGCGATGTCATCTTCACGCGACCACAAGACCTTCACAGGAACGCTGGGCAAACCCTGCGCGGCTCTCTCATCGGCTACGACTCGGGCAATCTTTGCAGCTTCGTAATCGTATTCGCTCGCCAACCGCCGTCCGAATCCACCACCCGCGCGAACCAGATGCATCGTCACGTCGGCATTCTGAACGCCGGCCGCTTGGGCAGGACCCGCAAGACCAGGTATCTGGCTAGGCGACCAGATCTCCAGCTTGCCATCCTTGAAATGAGCGGTGGAGTTCTGGGGCTCCAGCGGAGCATGCGCAATCAACGGGAAATAGTATTCAGCTTCGACAACCTTTGCAGCGCCCTGGAACGCGTCTTCGACGTTACCCTGAACTGCACTTCCACGTCCGCCGGCCGCCGGGGGCTGAGAGGCCTGTGACTTCATCCCAGCTGCCGCAGTGGCATAGCCCGGGCTGTTCTGTGTCGCTGTCGCTCCCTCCTCCCACTGAACCTTGAGGCTCTTGCGTGCGTTGTTGGCCAACCACCAGTTGTCGGCAACGATCGCGACACCGGGAACGAGACCCTGTCCCTGTCCACCCTGGATCTGGATTCGATCAACGATGAACGCGTGCTTCACGCCGGGAAGTTTTTTAATCTCATCCAGGTTCGCACTGATGGGACGACCGCCGAACACGGGGCACTTCTCATAGACGGCATGGAGCATTCCCGGAGGATTCACATCGATGCTGAAGGCCGGCTGTCCGGTTACGATCTTGAGGTTGTCAACGCCCGGAATCGGCTTTCCGACGATTTTGAAGTCCTTCGGATCTTTCAGGACGACGTTGGTGGGTGCCGGCATCGTCGCTGCCTTCGCCGCAAGAGACGCGTAAGTGGCCTTGCGGTTGGAAGCGGCATGGGTAACAACGCCAGAACCTGTCGTCAATTCCGTCACCGGCACGCCCCAATTGTCCGCAGCAGCGTTCAGCATCATCGCGCGGCCGGCAGCGCCGACCTGACGCATCGGGGTGTAGTTGGTCGGAGTCGCGGTGCTTCCGCCTTCGATCTGGCTTCCATATTTGGGATCCAGGTCTGCCTGCTGAATTTTCACCTGGCTCCAATCCACGTCGAGTTCGTCCGCAATAATCTGAGGTAATGACGCCCGGATGCCCTGACCCGTTTCGGGATTCTTCGCGATGATCGTGAAGGTATTGTCCGGGTTAATTGTGATGTAAGTCTGCGGCGTGTTCTGCGGACCAGGGCCACCAGCACCGCGGCCCTGCGCTAGAGCCTTGGGAGCATAGAGGCTGATCATCATGCCGCCGCCGGCGAGAGCCGTGACCTGCAGGAAGGAACGGCGATTCAGTTGTTTTTCTTCTTTTGTATTTTTCATGGCGCCCCCTTATGCCCTTCGCACGCCATTACCGGCGGCGATGTGAATTGCTTCGCGAATTCTGAGGTAGGTTCCGCAACGGCAAATGTTGCCGGACATTGCGCTGTTGATATCTGCATCACTAGGCTTCGGGGTTCTTTTCAACAAAGCTGCCGCGGACATCAACTGTCCTGCCTGGCAGTACCCGCATTGTGGTACGTCAACTTCCATCCAGGCTTTCTGCAGCGGATGGGATCCATCAGTGGACAATCCTTCGATTGTCGTCACACCTTGGTTTACGGTGGACACCTGCGTCTGGCAAGCACGCCGTGGTTCACCGTTGATATGCACTGTGCACGCGCCGCAAGCGCCGACGCCGCACCCGAACTTCGTGCCTTTCAGATTGAGAGTATCGCGCAGCACCCAGAGCAACGGCATCTCTGCCGGAACATCCACCGTCTGCTGTCTCCCGTTTACCGTCAGTCTGTAATTGGGCATAGGTTACCGTCCTTCCTAAAGGAAACTGTAGGGGTCGCCACATGGCGCAATTTGTCTAAGCGTACGATTCCATCCCTCGTTTTTCCCCGTAACCTTATGACAAGTCATATCAGTGGATCAAGCTGAACTTGTGTGATAGCTTGAGGCCCTCTCAAAGGAAAATTCGCGACCTTTCAAGAGGAGGCACCTATGTTAGGCAGCATCGCGTTGGTACTTCTGGGTACGGCAGTCGCCGCAACTCCATGTGAAAACTTGGCAAACCTGAAACTACAGAATGCCACCATCACGAGCGCGAAGCTCGTGCCCGAAGGCCCTCCACCCGCGGCAGTCCCCGCGCGCGGCGGCGCACGAGGAGGTGCAGGACAAGGAGGCGCACGTGGGAATGGTGCCGCACGCGGAGGCGGTGCTAGTGTTCCTCAGGTCGGAGTCGCGCCGGCTGCAAATCAAGGTGGCGCTGGCGCACGAGGTGGCGGAGGTCGCGGCCCGGCAGCAGCGCCTGCCAATATTCCCGCAAACTGCCGCGTTCAACTGGATCTCAAACCCACTGCCGACTCTCTCATCAAGATGGAACTCTGGCTTCCCACCCAAAACTGGAACGGAAAGTTCATGGGCACGGGCAATGGAGGGTTTGCCGGATCCATTCAGGGCATAGGCAATGACATGCCACAAGCCATTCGACTCGGTTACGCAACCGCAGGCACCGATACCGGCCACCAGGATTCCGGCGGCGAGTGGGCAATCGGCCATCCGGAAAAGATGATCGACTTTGGCTACCGCGCAACTCACGAAATGACCTTGAAGTCAAAACAGATCGTAAAGGCGTTTTACGATCAGGATCCGAAATACTCGTACTTCAAAGGATGCTCGACGGGCGGGCGCATGGCCTTGATGGAAGCTCAGCGATACCCCGATGACTACGACGGTATCATTGCGGGTTCGCTCGCCAACCGCCATATCCACATGTGGACTGCGGGGGTTGCGCGAAGCATCGAATTAACGCGGCACCCTGAAGGGAAAGTCTCGGCCGAAAAGGCGGCTCTCGTTTCCCAAACTGTGATGAGCACCTGCGACGTTCTAAAGGAAGGTTTCCTCAATAATCCGCGCCAATGCAAAGTGGACTTTTCAAAACTGACTTGCCCGGCAGGGAAAGACGATCCGACCTGCCTCACCCCCGCGCAGTTGAAGACCGTCGAAACCTACTACGGCGGAGTGAAAAACTCGAAGGGCGAATTGATTTTCTCAGGCCAGGCTCTCGGAAATGCGATGACGGCACAGAACGGCGTCGGCCAGAACGGACCCGGCGGAACATTCGATCTCGTTCGCATCGCCTACAACGATCCGAATATCGATTGGCAGAAGTTTGATCTCGATCGGGATATGAAATTCCTCGATGAGAAGATCGGATACGTGGACGCTGTGAATCCGGACCTGAGCAAGTTCAAATCAAGCGGAGGAAAGCTGCTGCTGACTCACGGATGGGCCGATACGGGAATTACGTCTGAGACCACGATCTGGTACTACGATTCAGTGCTGGACAAAATGGGAAAAAACCAGAGCAACTGGATGCGCCTGTTCATGGTGCCGGGTATGGGACACTGTGGCGGCGGCCCTGGCGTGAACACGTTTGACTCGATCGGAACACTCGAGCAATGGGTGGAAAAGGGCGTTGCGCCGGAACAGATGATGGGGAAGGGGGCGAATGGCCTGACTCGTCCGCTGTGCCCATATCCTCAATACGCCGAATACAAGGGTAGCGGTGATCTGAAGGACGCGGCGAACTGGGCGTGCAAAGCCCCCGCAGCCGAATCGAAGAAGTAGCGAGGGAATTAGGGAATTAGGGGATGGAGATCTGGGGACAGACTCCGAATTCGCGAACTGGGGAGTTTTCGAACTTACCGAATCTTCGGTTCGCGAATTCGGAGTCTGTCCCCAGATCTCCATCCCCTAATTCCCTAATTCAAAATTTCGACAAGCAGAGGAGACAGAGGAGAACTCATATGATCGGCACTCTAACGTTTGCAGTTATGGCGGCGGCGCTTGCCGCAACTCCATGTGAGGGTCTGAAGGCGGTTCCGCTTCCCAACATCACGATCACCTCGGCAGAACTTGTGCCTGAAGGTCCTTATCAGCCTGCCGGCGGTGCTCGCGGCGCCGCGCCAGGAGGAGCTCCTCGAGGAGACGCGGGACGCGGTGCCCAGGCCCCGGCGCGTGGCGACGCAGGCGCCCCTCGAGGCGGGCGTGGCGGAGCCCCGGCAGCGCCTCTTCCAGCACATTGCCGTGTCGTCGCTGTACTCAAACCGTCGTCCGATTCTGAGATCAACATGGAACTCTGGCTTCCGCCCGCGGACAAGTGGAATGGAAAGTTTGAGGCGGTCGGTAATGGTGGCTGGGCCGGATCGATCCAGGGCTTAACCGGCGCGATGCAACCCGCGCTCCGCGCAGGCTATGCAACAGCCGGGAACGATACCGGGCACCAGGGCGCAGTCGGCACATTTGCTCTCGGTCATCCGGAAAAACTCAAGGACTTCGCGGATCGCGCGATGCATGAAATGACCGTCCAGTCGAAAGCCTTGATCAAAGCGTTTTATGATCAGGCGCCTCGTCTTTCCTATTACAACGGATGCTCAACCGGAGGCCGTCAGGGTTTGATGGCCGCACAACGCTGGCCAGAAGACTTTGACGCGATTCTGGCCGGGGCGCCCGCCAATGACCAGACCTACATGCATGCAGGCGATATCGCGCGCATGACCGACATCTATAAGGACCCCGAAGGATTTATTCCGCAGGCAAAGCAGACTGTGCTGGCGCAGGCCGTGATAAACGCCTGCGATGCGAACGATGGCGTGAAAGACAATCTCATCACTAACCCGAAGTCATGCAAGTTCGACCCCGCAGTGCTTCAATGCAAATCCGGAGACGCCGCGGATTGCCTGACACCGAAGCAAGTGGCGACGGCGAAAAGACTCTACCAGCCACTGAAGACGTCGAAGGGCGAGTTGATCTTCCCCGGATATCCGCTGGGTGGTGAGACCGCGTATACGGTTATGCGTGGCGGCACCGCTCCCGGCAATCTGCAGGTCGATACCTACAAGCTTGCGCATAATGACGCGAACTGGGATTGGAAGACGTTCAATGCCGATACGGATCCGGCTCTCGCCAAGAAGACGATCGGGTTCATCGATTCCACCGATCCCGACCTCAGCAAATTCAAAGCGCACGGCGGAAAGCTGATCCTCTATCACGGGTGGGCGGATCCGGCCATTCAGGCTGAACATACAATCGTGTATTACGACAGCGTGCTGGCGAAGATGGGGAAAAGCCAGGACAACTGGATGCGATTGTTCATGGTTCCCGGAATGGGGCATTGCGGCGGTGGCGCCGGGCCGAATCAGATCGACTGGATGAGTGCTTTGGAAACCTGGCGTGAAAAAGGGCAGGCGCCCGCGTCGATCATCGGAAATGGAAACAACGCCGGCACTCCAATGACGCGACCGCTGTGTCCGCATCCGCAGGTTGCCACGTATAAGGGCAGCGGCGATGTTAACGATGCGGCGAATTTCGCCTGCAAGTAGAAACGAGAGCGAACTTCAAATGATGCGACGTTCCGTTTCGATTCTTGTGATGCTCTGTGTCGCAGCGGTTCCAGCGATGGCACAAACTCGGCCGTTTAACGCGGCCGGTGTGACGACCGGCCACGAACATCTCGCGGGAACCGATGCGGCTGCGCACAATGCATTCTGGACTGCGCTGGGCGCAGTGCCTGCGCAGCTTGGCACAAATCAAATTCTTAAAATCCCCGGCGTATTCATCATGTTCCAGAACGCGGGTGCCCGTGGTGGTGGCGGCGGTGTCCGCGGCGCTGCTGCTCCAGCAGGTGCGCCTGCGACAACCGCACCTCCTCCTGCGGCACCGGGCCCTTCCGAAGGGTCGAGCGTGGAACATCTCGCCTTCAAGGTGAAGAGCCTCAAGGACACGTTGGCAAAATTGGACGCGGCCGGGACGAAGCCTACCGCAGCGCCGACCGCAGCCCAGGCATTTGTATTGGCGCCTAACGGCGTCAAAGTTCAACTCGTCGAAGACACCGCACTCGCGACCCCTATCGCGTCCTATGAGATGCTGATGAAAGTTTCGAGTGCGGCAGACGCTGCAGCCTGGTACGAAAAGTGGTTCGGCGCTCGCATCGTTAAACAGGGCCAGTTTACAGTCGCCGAAATTCCAGGCATGAATATTCGCTTCATCGAAACCAAGGAGCCGGTCGCGGGAACGCAGGGGCGCGCAATCAATCACATCGGCCTTGAGGTGAAGAACCTCGAAGCGTTGATGAAGAAAATGACGGACGCAGGCGTAATGGTCAACCGTCCATACGCCGCAGCGCCTGCAACAATCGCTCCCCTGAAGTCCCTCGGCTTCATCACCGATCCCTGGGGAACTTACATCGAACTTAACGAAGGCTTTTCCGAAATTCCATAGAGGATTAGGGGACGGACTACTCAACCCCAAACTCGAAAACCATCACAGCCGTGGACAATTCGGGTCGGAATCAGGGGGGTTAGTAGTCCGTCCCCTAAATTCGGAGATCTTATGAAAACCATTTTAGTTTTACTCGTGTTGATTTGCCTTTCGCTGACATGTCTCGCTCAGCTTCCAGCGCCAAATGCTGCCGGCGCCAGCGCAGGCCATCACATCCTGCGGGCGAAAGACGTCGAGGTCGCGAACAAATTCTGGGCTACCCTGGGAGCAGAACCGGGCGCCCTCGGCGCTATCAAGTTGATGAAGATTCCCGGCGTCCTTATCTATATCAGCGCGCCAAGAGGCAACACGCCTTCGCTTGGAGGCAATCACGGAACGACGGTCGAGTTCCTCACATTCAAGGTAAAAGACCTCAAGGCATCGCTGGCGAAATGGAAAGCTGCCGGAGTTGAACCCATGAAGGAATACAAGGAAGCCACGATCCTGGGGCCGGACGACGTGCAGATCAGAATCAGTGAAGATCCCTCACTGACGATGCCAATCGCCGCCGATGGCCTCGTGATGAATGTCGCAAACGCTGCTGAGGTCTCGGCGTGGTATGCCAGGTGGTTCGGCGCGAAAGTCAGCCGAAGTGGTTCTGACACGATCGGGGACATTCCAGGCGCGCGAATCGTGTTCCATGAAACCAAAGAGCCGATTGCTCCAACCCGAGGCCACTCGGTCGGACTCCTCGGGTTCGAAGTCAAAGATTTACAGGACTTCGTGAAGCGGTATCAGGAATCGGGCGCCAAACTGGATGGGAATGTCGCCACGAATGCCGCCGCCCAACTTTCGGTCGTACAGCTCACCGATCCGTGGGGAACATCCATTGAGGTCAGTCAGGGTCTCAACGCCGTCAAGTGAGTGAACACCAAGAACTAACATCCGGAGGAGGATTTGAAATCGGACGAGTCCGGGGAACTCAAAACCGAAATTACAAGAGGGCAGATTGGACGGCTGAGCCGGTGATGTCCGGTCCGATTTGAGATCTTGTAATTTCGGTTTTGAGTTCCCCGGACTCGTCCGACTTCAAATTCTTTCTTTCGTGCAAGTGACGGCACTTATTCCCTCCAATCGTTAGCATTGCGCTCTCCTGTCGATTTGACTATGCTCACCCGCCGAAGAATTCCGCGCGCGGCCGCGGCAATCCAATCAACAGAAACGGCGCAATAAGCGCCGGCGAGGGGGGTCAAACCTCATGTGGGAGCATAACTATCAGCCTATAGGCGGGAGTCTCGGTCTGTCCGCGCTCGTGGCAGTCATCCCGATTGTCGTCCTGTTCGTAATGCTGGGAGCTCTACGCAAGCCCGCGTGGATGTCCGCGTTGAGTGCCCTGGGCTCGGCTCTCGTGATCGCTCTGGCTGCATACGGGATGCCGGCGCAGCTGGCCATAGCTTCAACGATCTTCGGAGCGGCTTTCGGAATGTTTCCGATCGCATGGATCGTATTCAGCTCCATCATGCTTTATCGCCTTGCAGTGGACACGGGCAAATTCGAAATCATCAAGAGCTCGATCGGCGGGCTCACCGATGATCGCCGTCTGCAGGCAATGTTCATCGCATTCTCCTTCGGCGCGTTTATCGAAGGCGCCGCGGGATTCGGCGCGCCGGTTGCTGTTTCAGGCGCCATGCTTGCCGGACTGGGATTCAACCCGTTCTATGCTGCCGGAATCTGTCTGCTCGCCAACACGGCTCCAGTGGCTTTCGGATCCATCGGCACACCGGTCATTACTCTCGCCAATGTTACCGGCCTGCAGTCCCTGGCCTTGAGTTCAATGATTGGGCGGCTGTGCGCAATGCTGTCGGTGCTGATTCCGGCTTATCTGATGGTCGTCATGGTCGGTCGAAAGAAGGCGATGGAAGTCTGGCCGGCGATCCTTGCCTGCGGTGTCTCATTTGCGGGCGTACAATACTACGTCTCCAATCACCTAGGGCCGGAACTCACCGACATCATGAGTTCGCTCACGTGCATCGGCGTCATGATTCTCGTTTTGAAACTGTGGAAACCAAAACAAATCATGCGACTCGAGGGCGACAAGCATGTCAGCGCCGTCAAGGAAAAGCACTCACCCGGCCAGGTCTTCATGGCGTGGTTACCCTATATGTTGCTTGTGATCGCTGTATTGGTGCTTGGCGAGCCCAGTATCAAGGCACGGGTAAACACCTGGACGGATGGTTTCATGCCGGACTCCGTCCGCGCTGAACCCGTAACTCATCCGACCCCGACTGGGCGTCTGAATCGCATCGGGATCCCCGGGCTGCACAACATGATCACTCAGGTTCCACCGGTGGTACCGCAGAAGACGCCCTACGCTGCGCTCTTTGAATTGAACTGGCTGACCGCATCGGGCACCGCATGCTTCCTCGCGACAATTGCTGCGGCAATCTGCCTGGGAGTGGGACCGCGAAAGTTTGCGGGAATCTATGTTGCGACGTTCAAGCAACTGAAGTTCGCGATCCTCACGATCGCGTCGATGCTGGGCCTTGCATACCTGATGAACTATTCAGGAATGACGTCAACGCTCGGGCTCTTTCTCGCAGCAACGGGCCCGGTCTTTCCGTTTTTCAGTGCCTTCGTGGGATGGCTTGGTGTTTTCCTCACCGGCAGCGATACCTCCGCGAATGCGCTATTTGGGAACCTTCAGGTGGTGACAGCGAACGCGCTCAACCTGAATCCTGTGTTGACAGCGTCGGTCAATTCCGCGGCAGGCGTGATGGGGAAGATGATCTCGATTCAGAGCATCGCCGTGGCGGTGGCTGCAACAGGCATGACGCACGCGGACGAGAGCCGCCTATTCCGCTTCACAATCAAGCACAGCATCCTGCTGATGATTGTCATGGGGCTCATTTCCATGATGTTCGCGTATGTGTTTCCGCACTATGTGCCGATATCGGTGGGGAAGTAGAACGACCGGCAGGCTTGCAGATCCCTCATCCGGCCTTTCGGGGCACCTTCTCCCGGAGCTCCGGAGGGAGAAGGGCTCCCGACAGGATTGCTCAGTTCGCCTTGTACGGAATCACTTGAACGTCGGCAGCCGCGCGGCCGCCTTCCGTGATCCGAACCGCAGCGCCATTGTTCTCATAGTTGCGCAGGAAATCCGCGTCCGTCCAGGCGTTGCTTTCCACGACCTCCCAGGCGAACACTTTGTAATCGCCGGGCACGACGTTATCGAGATGTATCCGGCCAGATGAGTCGCTCGTAGCCTGTCTGTAGATGTCGTAGCGCTTGCGTCTTGCGGAGTCCGGCACAAGGACAACGGTTACACCGGCCGCGGGCATCTGCCTATTGTCGATGATGCCTGCATCCAGCGACCCGGGAGCATTCCCTAAAATAATGTCGAGGCTGCCTTGAGGTTCGCCCTCGAGGCGAATGCCGCCCGTGTTGAGGATATCGACACCGCCGAGCAAGGCCGACTTCACGTACGTATTGCGGGGCAGTGCGGCGACAGTTAAGCGATAGTTACCCGGTGTCACACCCGTGATGGAAAATGTGCTGTCTGCTTCAGGAGTAACTGCGGGAATGGTAAGCGGAGGGATCATCGGATCGGACTGCAGCACGACGCGAACGCCGCTGAGGTTGCCTTCATTGGAAGATCTTCCTTCCAACGTTACTTTGCCGTTCACGTTGAATCCATTTTCGAGAAGCAGAGAAACGGCGTCGACATCCGCGTTAACTACATCCACCTGAGCGCGTGCTGCCAGCACCGGCGCACCCGGAACTCTTTGGCCACGGCCGACAGCAACATTCGCGGTTGTCAGACCGGCTGCGTTTCCGAGAGGCGTACCGACAAGAAGTGCGCCTGGCCCCGGGGCATTGAAAGTTGCAATCACTTCATAGCTTCCCGGTGCAAGGTTGCGAAACTCGAACATTCCCATGTCATTCACAGGAACATTACGGACAGTGAGCGTCCCGTTCGTGTTTCCACGTTGATAGATGGAGACCTGCGCACCCGTAGCCGGCCGCCCTCCATTGATGACCTGACCGCGAATGCGAGCAGGTCGAGCCTCGACAACTGTGAAGTTAATGCCGCCAATGGTTGCACCGGAGCGAAGATCCACCGGCGCAGCCGCGGTTACATCCGTTGTCCCCGGATAGTACACGGGCAACGTGAGGTTTGAGTCGTCAACGATCGAGCCCGGAGGAGGCGGTGGTGGCGGGGGCGGTGGTGGAACCCCGGCGGTGCCGATAAAGTCTGGAGGCGGGCCGTTGACCGTTATTCTCGTTACGCCCCCGACACCGAGTTGCGCGCCGAGAGCTCCGGCAAGACCGGCTGGCCCTCCGCCGCCCCCGCGTTGTGCCGTCACGAAAACAGTCCCGCCTGGATCAACGGCAAGCGCGTCCGAAGGTTGCGCGCTGATGATGTACTGGCCTGGCGTCATCCAGAACAGCCGATACTCACCGAGGTCGTTCGTGCGAATCGATTGAAAGGCGGCCAGCGTACGACGGCCTTCTTGATAGGTGTACCGCAAAGCCTGGACATTCGCATTGCCCACGGGCTCGCCGAAGCGGTTCAGAACGCGGCCGGAGATAACGCCCGTCAGCGTCATCTCGATTCGCGCGTCCTTCATCTGCTGCTGCGCGGCAAGAGTGATGGTAATTCCCGAACCGCCGGGGCCTCGCTGTCCATACTCCGCATTCACATATCCATCACGGGTTGCCGTCAGGCGATACTGTCCGGGAGCGAGATTGCGAAACGCAAACTTCCCGCCGTCATCCGCAGTAATGGCCTGAGAGTTCCCTGCCCCTGGCAGGCTGAGCGTGACCTTCGCGCGCGGGATCGCTTCGGTCGTTCCAAGCTTGAGGACGGAGCCCTCAACGGAGGCCGTCGGTGGTTGTTGCGGGCTCTGCTGCAAAAGGAGCAACAGAAGAGCGAACAGTATCTGCTTCATCGGACAATCTCCTTGCGTGAACCATGACTCTTCGAACCGTACCATCTTCGGCCTGGTCGATCACGACTTCGGCGCGCTCCCCGAAGGCTTCTCGAAGGCGCTGTATTTCTTCGCTCGTCGGAATGTCTCCTGGCCGAACCATGCGAACTCCACGGGCGACCAGAAAACCAAATTGAGGTGAGCCGTGAGGGGGTGGTGGGGGCGGAGGAGGCGGAGGAGGTAAAAACCGAGTACCTTCAGCACTTCCGGGAAGCGCAAAGTTGCCGGGCTGCACAAAGTACATCACGTCTTTCTCTGGACCGGCGGGCGGCGGCACGGCGATTGTGAACTCCTCGGGTAGTTTGACGCTTCGGACTACGCGTCCAGGAGGATCCGTGGCGCTCACGATGATGGGCTGGCTCTGCTGCGCGGCAAGAACCACAAGAGACTCCGATTCCAGAGGAAAAGCGAAAGTAACTCCCCAGATCGTCGCGGCTAACAAGAATGCGACCGCCACATACGAAACACCCAATCGAAACGGGGAGCGATTTGGTCCTGCCATAAGCTGGCGCATCCGATGAACCAGGTGACCCTGCGTGAAGAACGATGCCGCAGGCAGAGCCCACGGTCTCTTTGAGACCACCGCCATCGACAGCAACGCCTCAATGTACGGTTCTCTGGCAGTGATCCTCACGACCTCAGAGTCCACCATCTGTTCGCGAGCCAGCCTCGCCTGAGCGAGCATCCACCAAACAGCCGGATTGAACCAAAGAAGCGCTCCCACGATCTCTTCGAGCACCGTCACAAGCCAGTCCCGTCGTTGGACGTGCAACAGCTCGTGACACGCGATGCTATGTTGCGATTCCGCGTCAAGAAATCGGAACGATTCCGGCAGCAGAACGATCGGATCGATATGACCAAGCGTCGCAGGACCGGAAATACTTTCAGATACAGCGAAGAGTGCATCCGCCCGCGTCAACCGCTTCGCTTCGCGAATGGATTCGGGCAGCGGCGAAAGCGGGCGCGCGCCTCTTCTGTAACGTTGAAGCTGGAACAACCCAATGCCCAGCCAGCATAGCTTGGCAAAAATCCCTGCAAGCAGAACCCAGACGACCGCGGTGCTCCACGAAATAGTCACCACCTCGCGATAAGGTTGGATAGACCTGCCGACCACAATCGCAATGGATTCCTGCCACGTCTGGATCAAGGGAAGGAGCAGGCAGAGACCGAGCACGGTGTGGTAGTAGCGAAGCAGCGACCGCGGATGGCAGACACGAAATAAAAACGGTAGCAGAGAGCCCGCAGCTGCAACGAGCGCCACTTGAATCAACCACGGCGTCAGATTGTCGAGAACAACTCCCGGAATCATTTTTTACCTCGCCTGGTTTTTAAAAGTTTGCTGATCTCGTCGAGATGTTCCTGACGAATCTCGCGGTTTTCGGCGAGATGCACCAGAAGCGGCGCCGCCGAGCCATTGAAGACACGCTTTATGAAGTCCGTCACCATGCTTCCCACGACTTCCGAACGCGGTTCCGTGGGATGGTAGATGTATGCACGCTCACCGGCGTCCCGCGTCACACGGCCTTTTTGTTCCAGGACGCCCATCATGGTCAGCACCGTCGTGTAGGCAATCTTTCGATGTTCGAGAAGTTGCTCATAGACTTCGCGAACCGTTGCACTCCCGCGTTCCCAGATAACCTTCATGATCTCGAGCTCGAGATCTGTCAGTCCGACTTTTCGTGGCTTCAAGGATGACCTCCGTCAGAGTGACTAAGAACTTAGTAGTAAGTAGGAATGAATGGCAAGAAAAAAGTAAATGCGAACTGGGGATCCCTCATCCGGCCCTTCGGGCCACCTTCTCCCGAAGGGAGAAGGACAGCCCGCAGGCCGGGTGGGATTTGGAGGTTACTGCAGCGCCTTCACTGACTCACCGAGAATATTCACGATCTGATCGATATGGGCATCGCTCGTCACAAACGGCGGGGCAAGACAATAAATATCGCCGCGGATCCGGCTGTATAGACCGCGCTTGCAACACTCTTTGTGCAGCCGCTCGCCCATCTTCTTTGCGGGATCGAACGCTTTCTTCGTGGCCTTGTCTTCCACGAGCTCGAGGCCCACAAGCATTCCCATCCCGCGCACATCGCCGACAATGTCGAGGGACAGGAGCTGCTTCACACCTTCCAGCAATCTCTTTCCCTTCGACGCGGCCGCTGCGATCAGGTTTTCCTTTTCGTAAGCAGCAATCGCGGCAAGGCCCACTGCGCAAGCGACAGGGTGCGCCGAGTACGTGAAGGCATGCATCCATCGCTGCGCCGGGGGCGCATCGGACATCACTTTGTGGACTCGGTCGGACAGACCAATGCCGCCGAGGGGTATGTAACCTGACGTAATGCCCTTCGCGAACGCGAGGATATCGGGCTCGACGCCATAGCGTTCGAGGCCAAACCAGCACCCGGTTCGACCGAAGCCGGTGATGATTTCGTCGGCAATGAAGAGCACATCGTACTTGTCGCAGATCTCCCGGATGCGCGGGAAATAGTCATCGGGCGGAACAATGAGCCCGCCGGAACCCTGAACAGGTTCGGCGATAAATGCTGCGACAGTCTCCGGCCCTTCCTGCAGGATCGCCTTTTCGAGCAGGTTCGCGGCAGCAACGCCCGGACTTACCGATTGATCTTCAGAAACAAAACGGTACGGATAGGGTGATTTGATGTGAAGAAACCCTGGCAGCTTGCCACCGAACATTGGCCAGAAAATGGGAAGGCCCGTGGCGCTCATAGCGGCCATCGTTACGCCGTGGTAAGCGAAATCGCGGCTGATGATTTTGGTCTTCGCGGGCTTTCCCTGCGTGATCCAGAAAAAACGGGCCGTCTTGAATGCCGTCTCGACGGATTCGCCGCCGCCTGCGGCAAAAAAGAAGTGATTGATCGAGGAATAGGCGAGTTCGGCGAGTTTCTCGGCGAGTTGAACCGCCGGTACGTTGGTTGCGCCAACGTACCCTGAAACGTACCCAAGTTCCTCCATTTGCCTCGCGCCCGCTTTTGCGAGATCCCTGCGCCCATGACCCAGACTGACGTTCCACAGCCCGGAAAGACCGTCTATGTATTGCTTTCCACCCGCCTCGTACAGGATTGCGCCTTCACCCTTTACCCAAACGAAGGGATCTTTCTGATCCACCGGGTGAAACAATGGGTGAACCAAATGCGCGTAATCCGCTGCCTTGATCTTCTCGATATCGATCACACTAGTCGTCATAAACTCTCCAATTCAAAACTTTAGATTTTACAACAACTGGGGGTCGAAAATTCGGGGGCTGGCTGCGGAAATTTCAGTTCTTTACTGCCGCAGTTCGTTGATCTTTTGCTGCAGTTGCCGCGCCTTTCGTTGATTCATTTTTCCGACGACAACGAACGCAATTGCGAAAAGGACTGCATAAATCAGGGAACGACCGGTGCTGCAACAACCACGATGGCCTGTTTTTGACCGTCAGTGACGGGAAGGGATCGGCGATAGGCATCGTAGCTGCGCAGGAAGGCGGGATTGAACCATGCGCCATCGTCGACATCGATCCAGGCATAAACGTTATATTGGCCGGCCGGTAGCCCGCGAAATTGAAACGCGCCAGTGTTATCCACGGTTGCGCTGCGATACCGATCGGCCTGATAGGCCGGCATTCCCTCAGGCAGGGCAACGACGATGGCATTTGTCACGGTCTGTTGTCGATCGCTGACAACGCGTCCTTCGATGGAACCGCCGGAGCGGGTCGCAAGAAGTTGCAGCTCACCTGGAGGGAAACCGTCGACCTGCAATTGCATATCGGAGACTTCTGTGTCCTTAAACCTTACGCTTTTCAAATAGGCATCCGGCAGACCGGCCGTAGTGAGTTCCACCCGGTAGTTCGAGACGGGCACATCCTGGAAGAAAAATTCTCCGTCTGCATTGATGGAACTGGTGAACTGTCTGATGGGACCTCGCAACGTGACAGTAGGAGTGCGTCCCTCCTGTGGGCCGGGAGGCGCAACACCATCAAAAACTATTCGTCCTCTGATGTTGGTAAATGGAAAGAGAGGAATGGAAACATCCACATCGCGGTCGCGCACCGTTGCGATCGCGCGGCCGGACGACATGCCGACGGTTGTTGTCAATTCAAAGATTCCGGACTGCGCCACCATGAACTCGAATTTTCCGTTGTTCGGAAAGAATTGCAGAGCTCGCGGATTCCCGGGAAGGTTGGCGTCGGTCTGCTGAAGGTAGACGACTATGGTGTCCTGCACAGGCTGACGATTGCCGTCCAGGATCACACCGCGAATTCGCCTTTGCTCGACCGCGCTCATTGTGATGTTGATATTGGTTGCGGCATCACCTGCTCGGAGTTCCAGAAGAGATGCGGTTTCCCAGCTCGCGCTGCCTGGGTAATAGGTAGTGACGTAAGTTTGTCCTTCGGTTGTTCCGTGCGGGCGCGTGATCTGAGCAGCCGGGCGAGAAACGCCAAATACTCCGGACCAGGAATAGGTATTGTTTCCGCTCGGATTAATCAACAACTGCGGCGTGGTGTTGTTCTGCGCATTCTCTGCGCTGACATAGTAGGAACCGGGCGCCAGCCAAAAAAGGCGATACTCCCCCAGGTCATCGGTGTATGTGGACTGCTGCGGTGTCAGCTCCGCTCTTCCATTTCGGTGGGTGAGCTTCAGGATCTGAACACGCGCAACCGGCATCGGATCCCCATTGGCATAGTAAACGCGTCCTGAAACGGACGCGCCCGCGGCCATTTCAATCTGCGCATTCGGAAGCCTCTGACCTTCCGTCAGCGTGACAATCGTTCCACTGCCCGAAATCCTCTTGCGGCCAAATTCCCCCTGCGCAAATCCTTTACGCGTTGCGATAATGCGATACCGTCCCGGCGGAACTCGGGATAATTCGTATTCACCATTCGGCCCCGTCGCCGTGCTGATCAGTGGAACTCCGGCAGTGTCGGTAGAATTTCGTAATTCAACTATTGCCTGCGCGATCGGCTCCATGGTTCCCGACTTGACCACCATTCCCCGAATTGATGCCGGTGCAGGCGCCTGAGCAGCGAGGCGAATCGCAAACAGGATCAGCAAACCGGACCGGACAAGCCTCATGGTTCCTCCGGAAGCACCGGCACTTCGATGAATTCTGTAGCGCCCTCAGAGACGCGAAGAGACTTTCCTCGTGTTTCGACGTTGCCGAGGAACTGAGGGTCATACCATCGCCCTTCTTCAACGTACTTCCATGCAAAGAGACGGTATTCGCCTGGTGCGAGACCCTCGAGGCGAAACCTGCCACTAATGTCACTCGTCGCAGATTTGAAGAGATCAATGCGTGCCCGCAGCGTGGGAGCTGGAACCAACGCGATTAGGGCGTTTGGAACGATTTGCTGGCGAAGGTCCACAACCGTGCCCTGAATAGCCCCACCGTTGACGCCGAGTATGACTTCAAGTTCTCGTGGCGGCTGATCCTGAAAGTGCAGTCCACGCTCGAGTACATCATCACCACCCATTCGGACGGATTTCACGTAGACGTTTTGGAGCCCCGTTGGAACCGCGGCTAAGGGGGAATATGGAGGGCCGGAAAGGACGCGATCCAGAGGACTCACGCGGAAGCGATAATCGCCCGGTTGAATTCCGGCAATCGTAAATGAATTACCCGTAAGCCGGCCTGCGGGGGCGGCGAACATGGGATGTTCGGGAACGAGGTTCAGGCGCAACGAGGAAACATCAGGAGTCTGACCTGACACTGTCCGCCCTTCAAAAACGATCGTGCCGGACGCGGTTGCTCCAGTCGTTAAGGCAAGCCGTATTCCTTCCAAATTATCGCTACTGACTTCAACAGGGGAAATGGCGCTAAGCGACGCGTTTGGCGCGTTGAAAGTGGCGCGAATCGCGTATGCGCCAGCGGGCACACCGACGATCTCGAACTTGCCCTGGGCGTCGGTAGCAACACCCGGCGCGATCATGCTCGGGCTCCAATTTCGCGGAATCGCACGGACGTTCACGCGTGGAACAGCAACTCCGTTGACATCGACAACAAGTCCACGAATGCGGAAAGCTCGCTGCTGGCCGCCTTTCAAAAGAATGTCCGCACCATTCACCGCAGCGCCGGACGTGACCGTAATCGGCCTTGCTGAATTAGGGTCCGTGTTTCCGCCGTAATAGACAGTGACAAACGTTTCCTCAATCGAATCTCCGGACTCGTTGGTTCTTAAAACCATTGGCGCCTCGGAAAGAGTCTCCGTGCCGGGATCCTGGCCGTATCTGCGAAAACTGATGTTCTGCTTGCGTGGATCGTCCGCACGAGCGCCGATGAAGTACCGTCCGGGTGGGAGAAAGTACAATCGATATTCGCCGCGATCGTCAGTCACCGCGCTCTGTTTCAACCCAAGGCGCGCCCGTCCGGATTGCCACGAACTCTCAAACAGCAATACCTGTACCCGCGCTGCAGGCGATCCATCTTCGTCAAGAATCCTGCCGGAAATCGAACCCGTCGCCGCCATCTCGAGTTTTACTTCCCGCATGGCGTGCCCCTCAGCCAGCGGAAACGCGTATCCAGTCCCCCGTGGATGGTATTGCCCGTATTCGGCAGGGTAGTATATTCCCCCTGCCTTCGCCGCGAGAAGCCGATACGTTCCGGGCGGAAGATTCACGAAAGAAAATTTTCCGTCCATTGCTGTTCGTGTGTGGAGCAGGTCCGACGGGTTGGGGTACGTTGGACGCAGAAGAAGGCCCGGCCCCATTTCACCGGGCGGATATGTCAACGGCCCTAACCGATATGCAGTGGTACCTTCCAACCGCGCCAGTTCGACATCGACTTCAGAGAGAGGATCGCCCGTCCCCCATCGCACGACCGTACCTTCGATCGAACCGGATGCGGCAGGCTGCGTCGCAGAGGTTTGCGAGGCCAGAAGTAGGGCTGCCAGGAACGGGATTACTCGGAACATTGGAATCTTTTCTAACACGTTCCTCAGAAAGGTGCCAATTGTCACGGGCCAGGCCCGGATTAGCTGCTGGCGCTCGAGTAAAAGCGGATCGCATAGTTCCAGAAACGCGAGGAAGCGTAGAAAAGGACTCCCGCAATCACGATGGAGGCGAGAACGAAGTACAGCGAGAGTTTTCCCAATAGCGTTGCTGCGGGAAATGTTGTCAGAAACGCGATCGGCACGATGTAGGTCAACACGAGCCGCAGCCAACGGTTATAGATCGTCACGGGAAAGCGGCCCGTCTCGTAGAAGGCATAGAAAACTTCCCCAAAGTTTTCGACGCGGACGAACCAGAACGCGAGCGTCGTCAACATCAGCCATATCGAATAGACCGTGATCATTCCCGCCGGAATCATCACGGCAAATGTCGAGAACTGCATCAGCGTCGGAACACGTCCCATCCGGTACAAACCTGCGCCGATAAGCCCAAATCCCACGATGACGTCTGTAAGCCGCATGAGATTGCACGCTGTAATGGTAGCGAGCACCTGTCCATTGGCAGGCTTAAGCAACACAAAATCCAGCGTTCCTTTCTGGATGTGCTCTGTTACCTGGACGATGTTTGGCGCAAGAATCGTTTCCTGCAAGCCGATGAAAATGTCATACAAGCCAATCACGAGCATGGCTTCATTGAACGACCATCCGCCAAGATCCGGCGAATGATAGAAAAAGACCCACAAGAGGCTCATGACCCAGAGAGGCCACATCAAGCTCAGGAAAAAGCTCGAAGCAAAGTTCGCGCGATACTCCATCTGCGACAGGAATGCCGCCCGATAATAGATCGCCAGCACTTTCAGATGCCTCATCATAGAGTCAAGCTCCCACGGCGCTGTAGCGTCGAAGACCGCGACGCCACACCCAGCGGTTCAAAGCGTACATCGCTGCAACCCAAATCCACTGGATGGCAATCCCGATCACAATCTCTCTCACAGAAAGACGGCCCATGAGCAGCTCCACAGGGAATGACATCGTGTATCGGAAAGGCAGAAGCCATAGAACGTCCCGAATGACCGGCGGAAAGAGATCCAGCGGAACCAGGTAGCCGGAAGCTAGCGAGTAGGTAAAGAACCAGGCGTCATTGATGCTAAGCGATCGCGTGATCCAGAATCCCGTCAGCCCGATGGTGTACTGCATGAGAAACAGGATCAGCAGGGCGCCCGCCAGGGAGGTCACGAACAACAGCAGGCTCAAAGGATCAACGGACCAGTTCAATCCTGGAAAGACAAGTAGCGCGACGACAGAAGCTGGGCCGAGAATAAAAACACGGAACGGCTTGGAAGAACAAGCGTACGCAAAATAATGAACGATCGGATCCATTGGTTTCAGCAACCGGAATGAAAGCGAGCCCAGCCGCATCTCACTGTCCATTTCCCAGATAAACCACATCCCGGTCATATTCCGAACGACCAGCGCCGCCAGGTAGTACGAAATAAACGTCATGCGGTCGTAGCTGCCGACGGGTCCCTTTTCAGCAATCGATAGCCATGCGGCGAGCATGATGAGAGGTAACACGATGGTCAGCATCCAGATCACGACCATGACCCGATATTCGATAATGAGGTTCCAGCTGGCCCCGAACTCGGCAATGAACCTTCTCATTTCGATAGCAACTTCTCCGTGAAGATGCGGCTGATGATTTCTTCGACTTCAGGATCTTCGATCGTGATGTCCTCAATGGACAGCAACTCAAAAAGCTGAGCCGCAACTGCGGATGTTCTCTCGCGGGGAACGGCGAGCGTCGCTTTGAATGCTTCGACGGAGCGGACTTCGCCGAAGCGCGAAAGGTCTTCCGCGACCATCGGTTGCTGTGCGACGAGCCGTATGTACTTCACAGGTGAAATCCGCTCTACGAGTGATTCAAGGTCACCATCGTAGACAAGCCGTCCATGATCGATGACAAACACGCGTTTACAGAGGGCGACCACATCGGCCATGTAGTGACTGGTCAAAAGAATCGTCGCGCCGTGCCGGCGGTTGTACTCGATGAGAAATTCGCGCACGCGCGCTTGCATGGTGACATCAAGTCCAATAGTCGGCTCGTCCAGAAACAGCACGTGCGGGCGATGCAGCAACGCTGCAGCGAGCTCGCATTTCATCCTTTCACCAAGCGACAGTTTGCGCACCTGCTTGTTCAAAACCGGCCCAAGCTCCAGCAGGTCTGTCAGTTCCTTCATCGCAGCGAGATAGTCGCCTTGAGAGATTTCGTAAACTGCGCGGTTCACCAGGAAGGATTCGCTCGCCGGCAGGTCCCAGATCAGTTGATTCTTTTGCCCCATCACGAGGGTGATTTGACGAAGAAACTCGGGCTTGCGGTCGAAAGAGCGGAATCCGCAGACACTGACATCGCCGCCCGTAGGAAAGAGCAGGCCGGACAAGACTTTCAGTATCGTTGTTTTCCCTGCGCCGTTGGGACCGAGGAATCCGACAATCTCACCCTCGCGTATTTCGAAGGACACATCTTCAACCGCACGAACCGTTTCGTATTTCCTCGCGAAGAGGGCCTTCAAAGATCCAAAGAAGCCTGGCTCCTTCTGATGCACTTCATAAAACTTGGAAAGATGGCTGACCGATATCTGGACGTTCATTATTGTGTTTGCACCGCGCGCTTCTATACATTAGGCCACTGTTTCGCCGGTTTGAAAGCACCACCACGCACCAACAAGCGGGTGGAGGACCAATGTTCAAGGTGTTTTACCCGTTCTCGGTTCTCAAGTCGTTGAGTGCCCTTGTGCTCACGCAGGGTCCCCCGCCGAAACACAGGCGAAGACCGGCGGGTGTGGTAGCCTGTCAAAGCTTGCTCCTCTTCGCCATACTTGCGTTTATAGCTCTGAACGTCGCGTTGCTTTTCTGGGTGTATCGCGATGCGCAAAACAGAGGCATGGAATACGGAATCCTCTGGCTGGTCATCGTCTTTGTATTCGGGCCCCTGGCCGCGATCGTGTACGTATTCGCTCGGCAGAAAGGAAGTCTTGTTCCTTGCGCACGGTGCGGAGCGAGGCGTCTGGATGTGAGCGCAAATTGTCCTCATTGCGGCAACGCCTAAAAGATGCACCCAGTCTGGTGCCGTTTGGCACTTCCGACCCAGTATCGTGGCTACCGGACTGGCACCGTTGAGCGTCTTGCGTATCCATTCACGGTGTTATACAGTGCGACTCACCCGACCAAAGGAGTACAACATGAAGACACGTGTCGCTTTGATGCTCTCGACCCTCCTACTCGGGCTGGTTTCGGTCGCCAATGCACAGTTGAAAGCCGGCAGCCCAGAGGACGAGGCATACACAAAAATCGAAGCTGAAAAGAACGCGGACGCCAAGCTCGCCCTGCTGCTTGATTTCGAGAAGAAGTTCCCGAACACCAACAGTAGGACTATGGCCACCATCTACATGATGGCGATGGATATCTATTCCGAAAAGAACAACAGCCCCAAGATCGCGGAGTATGGAGACAAGGCTATCGCAAAGGACCCCGAAAATGTTTCCGCTCTGCTACGCGTCAGTCGAAACTACTCGGCTGAGAGAACAAATCTGGGGAAGGCAGTTGAGTACGCAGAGAAGGCAAAGACGCTACTCGGCGGAATGCGGAGTCAGCCCGCACCGACCGGTCAGACAGATGCGCAGTGGAAGGCCTGGTTAGATCAGAATGCCCAGTCGGCCGACCAATATGCGTCTTACGCGAAGATGCTTCAGGAACGGGCGAAATAGCCGGTCTGCTCGGAACGTAGGGCACAGCGGGACGGACCCGCTGTGCGATTCTCGGTGGGAGCCAGTGGGCGATTGCCCAGCGCTATTCCTCTTCTTCCCTCAGTCTGGCAAGCACAGAAAGGTCTTCCAGGGTCGTTGTGTCACCGACGGTGGCGACTCCCGAAGCCAGATCCCGCAGGAGACGCCGCATGATCTTTCCGCTGCGCGTTTTGGGTAGAGCATCCGTAAAGCGGATTTCATCCGGCTTTGCAAAACTTCCGATCGCCTTACCTACATGAACTTTCAATTGGTCTTTGAGTCCGGGTACCGGAGTATAGCCGCCCGCCAAGGTCACGAAGGCAACGATCCCCTGCCCCTTTAGATCGTCGGGACGACCGACGACAGCAGCCTCGGCGACGCTTTCATGGCTTACCAGCGCGCTCTCGACTTCCATGGTTCCAATGCGGTGACCGGAGACATTGATCACATCGTCGATACGGCCCATGATCCAGAAGTACCCATCTTCATCGCGACGCGCACCGTCGCCCGTGAAGTAGACACCTTCGATATCGCTCCAGTACTGCCTTTTGAAACGATCTGGATCGCCATAGATTGTTCGCATCATTGACGGCCAGGGACGTTTCAGGACAAGAAATCCACCTTCGTTGGCGCCGACCGTTTTACCACTTCGGTCGACGACATCCGCGATGATTCCCGGCAACGGCCGCGTTGCAGAACCAGGTTTGGTAGGCACCGCGCCGGGAACGGGTGTGATCATCATCGTTCCGGTTTCCGTCTGCCACCACGTGTCCACGATCGGGCAGCGGTCTGCGCCGATGTGTTTTCGATACCAGATCCATGCTTCAGGATTGATGGGTTCTCCCACGGTTCCCAGCAGTCGGAGACTCGACAAATCGTGTTTGGCCGGCCACTCATCGCCCCATTTGATAAAAGCGCGAATCGCCGTAGGCGCTGTATAGAAGATATTCACGCGATACTTTTCAACAATCGACCAGAACCGGGCGGGTGTCGGATAGTTGGGTGCGCCTTCGTACATCAGTGAAGTCGCTCCGTTGAGAAGCGGACCATACACGATATAACTGTGGCCGGTCACCCAGCCGATATCCGCTGTGCAAAAGAAAGTGTCTTCATCCTTCAGGTCGAAAACCCACTTGGTCGTGATGTAGGCGCTGACCATGTAGCCGCCCGTGGTGTGGACGACACCCTTGGGTTTCCCGGTGGTTCCGCTGGTGTACAACATAAATAACATTTGCTCGGAGTCGAGAGGCTCCGCTTCGCAAACGTTTGAAGCAAGGTCCATCAGCTCATGCCACCATGCATCGCGGCCGTGCATCATCTCGACAGGCTGACCTGTGCGCTGAAAGACGACCACTTTCTCGACAGTGGGCGCTTCCTTCACGGCGTCATCGGCATTCTTCTTCAGCGGGATCACGGAGCCTCGCCGATAGCCCCCGTCCTGCGTGATGAGAATCCGCGACTTTGAATCGTTGATACGATCGCGGAGCGCTTCCGCGCTGAATCCTCCAAAAACAACGTTGTGGGCGACTCCTATGCGCGAACATGCGAGCAATGCGATCGCCAGTTCCGGCACCATGCCCATATAGACGGTGGCGCGGTCGCCCTTCTTGAGCCCGAGCGACTTGAGCACGTTGGCAAATCGGGATACCTCGCGGTGCAGCATCTGATAACTGAGAGCACGCGTCTCGCCGGGTTCGCCTTCCCAAAGGATTGCGACTTTGTTTTTTCGTGCAGTCGTCAAGTGGCGGTCGAGGCAGTTGTAGGACATGTTGGTCTTGCCGCCGACGAACCATTTGGAAAACGGCAGGTCCCATTCGAGGACCGTGTTCCACTTTTCAAACCAGTGGAGGTCTGACGCGATCTCAGCCCAGTACGCGTCAGGGTCGTCCGCTGCGCGCTTCGACAAGGCCTCATATGCCTGCAGGCTCTGGATGTGGGCTTGTGCCGAGAACGTTTCTGCAGGTTTGAAGACCCGCTGTTCCTTGAGGAGGGATTCGATGTTGCTTTTCGCGTCCGCCATGAAAGTCACCGCCCAAAAAGAAAGGCCGCAACGAAGCGTCGCGGCCTTTCGGTTTAAATGCGAATCCGGTTACTTCGATTGACCGAAGTGTTCGTAGTTCATCGGAATATAGTTCGCCCACTGCTCCGGGACGTTGTCTTCAGGGAAGATTGCCGTGACGGGACAAGCTGGTTCGCACGCTCCGCAGTCGATGCATTCCGCCGGATTGATGTACAGCATCGTTGCTGCCTCAAAGTCCGGCTCATCCTTTTTCGGATGAATGCAGTCCACCGGGCAAGCGTCGACGCACGCCGTGTCCTTTGTGTTCACACACGGCTCACAAATGATGTATGCCATAGAAGCTCCTTGTAGATTTAGTCCCGCCTAAAAATCGAAAAAAGGATTATACCCTCGGCCCTAGTGAAATCAAGGTGCCAGCGAGAAAATTGACAGTCTTACTCGGCCGGCAACATTCGCTTGAGGACTTTTCCCGTTGGCGTGCGTGGAAGGTCAGGAACCACAATAAAATGCTTGGGAATTTTGTATCCCGCAATGTGCTCCCGACAAAAGTGTCGGAGTTCCTTTTCATCTAAAGCCGTTCCCTCGCGAGCGATGACGAAAGCCTTCGGGACTTCGCCTCGAACCTCATCTTTTACCCCGATCACGGCGACTTCCTTAACCTTCGGATGCTGCGCGAGGACTTCCTCGATCTCGCGCGGATAGATGTTCTCACCTGCAGAAATGATGAGGTCCTTTTTGCGTCCCGTTATCGTGACAAATCCTTCTGTATCCATCTTTCCCAGGTCGCCCGTGTGCAGCCAATCACGGGTAAGCGTCTTTGAAGTCTCCTCCGGGAGGTTGTAATAGCCCTCCATGACATTTGGCCCGCGAACCATGATTTCGCCGACGACATCCGTCTCGACAGGCGTCTTCTGATCATCCCAAATGGCAATTTCGACGCCCGGGAGAGGGGGCCCCACAGTGCCCATCTTTCGTTTCGTTGGAACATTCAGCGAAATGACGGGAGAGGCTTCAGTCTGTCCATAGCCTTCAAAAATCGGCACGCCGAAGCGCTTTTCAAACGCCAGCGCCACAGCCACCGGGAGCGGCTCACCGCCAGAGATCGGGAACCGAACAGACGCCAGATTGAAATCGCCTTCAGTATGCGCGAGTACGCGATACATTGACGGAATTGCGAGAAATACGGTGATCGCGTGATCTTCGATGAGCTTCATCACCTTCATCGGCTGAAATCGATCGACCAACACCATCTTGCTGCCATTGAGAAGCGGCAGAAGGATCGTGCCGGTAATGGCATAGGTGTGGAAGAACGGAAGCAGGCATAGAAAGCTATCTCGATGATTAAACTGTCCCGCGCGCTGGCACGAGTCCACGTTTGTGGCCAGGTTTCGATGGGTGAGGACTACGCCTTTGGGTTTTCCCGTGGTCCCTGACGTGTAGAGATAGAGCGCGGGGTCCCGATAAGTCCTTTCGACTCTTGAAGCCTTC
>Ga0068859_100000477_pt1 | contig 39476 bp, 35 predicted proteins | sample KBSSwiS22_FD_66585 | JGI IMG/M metagenome (GOLD analysis project Ga0068859, IMG submission 66585) | Switchgrass rhizosphere microbial communities from Kellogg Biological Station, Michigan, USA - KBS Switchgrass S2-2 | ecosystem: Host-associated > Plants > Roots > Rhizosphere > Soil ... | reverse complement strand
CGTATCGTTTCCTTGCTTCGGTGGGGTTGTAGATAACAATACTACTATAACTGGTAGTGCCATTCTCCACATAATTGTAGCCCACATTGCCCATTTCTTTTTCATCAATAATAACCAATGCTTTGTTTTTAAATTCATCTGTTTTTAAATAGTTGGTATCGGCATGTTTTGTATTAATAAACATACCAATTGCTACTCCATTGATTGATGCAGGTTGCTTATTGATCTTATCAATAAAATAGTTTACGGTAGTCTTCGCAAGATTTGCTTCAGCAATTGCATTAGCGGTCTTTGCAGGATTTATTTTAATACTATTGTCTTTTACCTTAAAAGTAAACGCAGCAAAAATTATCAACGCTAGTGGCAACACCATTATCCTTCCAAAATAATTTACTTTGGAATTTTTATTTTTTATAAGCATCATTAACCTGCGTTTTACAGGCGAATAGAAAAAATTATTAGCGAGCTGAAAACGGTGCTGCGGATAAGTGGCCTGCAATATCATGGCAGCGAATGCTTCGGTATCACTATCTTCCACTGCTTTTTTATCAGCAATAAATTCATGTATCATGTTGAGTTCTTTACGGTACAGCCAGAAGAATGGATTGCTCCAGAAAAATATTAAAATGATGTTGATGAATAATTTATCGTAAGTATGTTTTTCCTGTACATGTGCCAGTTCATGTTTAAATATCTGGTTACCGGTGGTAGTTTCCATATCGATATTGTAATTCCAGAAAATATAATTTAAAAACGAGAAGGGAGTACTTTTAGCATCAGTGTTGATGAAAGAAATGGTATCAATGATTTGTTTAGGATATTTTTTTAAAAGATTGAAAATACTGTACAATGTATGAAGGAAAATAAGGAAGAAGCTAAGTGATACCACCAGGTATGCTAATGCAGGCAGTTGTTGTATATCAAAAGAATTATCCTTAGCCGTTACAACAATATTATCCATATACTCATCACCGTTACTAACCACCTGCAGCACTTTAATTACGCTGCTTTGTTGTTCTGCATTTTGTTGCCAGAAATTAATTTTTATCAAAGGCAATAACAGCGATAGCACTACAGCTGCTACCAGGTAAAAGCGGTTGTACTTATGAAATACTTTATTCCGTAGTAACAACCAATAGTAACCATACAATATGCCAGAGCAGGCAATTACTTTTAAAAGATAATAAGCAATGGGTAACATACAATTGTTTTTATATAGTTAGTTGTGAGTGGTCAGTTGTCAGTGGTCTGTCGTCTCTCTATTTTTTCTTCAGCTGCTTCAGCAGCAATTCCAGTTCATCTAAACTAATGTTATTCTCTTTTACCATAAAAGAAACGGCATTACTAAAGCTGCCTTCAAAATAACCTTTCACCAAACTCTTCATCGTGCTTTTGCTATAGGCGTCTTTACTAACAAGGGGATAGTACTGGTGTGTTCTTCCAAAAACGGTGATGCCTACAAATTCTTTGTCCACCAATATTTTTATAATAGTAGCTACTGTATTGCTGTGCGGCTTTGGTGCAGGTAATTCATCCAATATCTCTCTAAGGAAGGCCTTTTCCAACTTCCATATCACCTGCATGATCTGCTCCTCGGCTTTAGTTAAGTTTTTCATGTTGTTATCTTTTGCTTGATGACGTAAATCTAAAACTAATATCTTAGTTAAACAACTATTTTTTTAGTTGTTCACACTTTTTAACAAATGGTGAGGAAAATATATTTTAATGTAGCGGTAGTAAAAGCTAAATTTGCCAACTGGCAAAACACAGTCTTACGCTTTACTGAAACAGGAGCTGTAGTACTAACGCCGGTAACGAAAAGCACTAACCCAAATTCAATAACTTAGCCATGTCGCAATCGATAGTAGAATTAAGAAATGTAAATATTTACCAGGGTAACAGCCTCGTTTTAAGTGATGTTAACCTCAGCATTGATAAAGGTGAATTTGTTTACCTGGTGGGTAAAACAGGAACCGGCAAAAGCAGTTTGCTTAAGACCATGTATGGCGACCTTGAATTAAGAGAAGGAGAAGGATGGGTGGTAGGCCACGATTTAAAGAAGATAACCTGGAAAACTGTTCCTTTTTTAAGGCGCAACCTGGGTGTGGTGTTCCAGGATTTTCAATTGCTTACAGACAGAAATGTGAATGAGAATTTGAAGTTTGTATTAAGGGCAACCGGCTGGCAGGATGTAAAATTAATGGATGAAAAAATTGCTGATGTACTGGATAAAGTGGGTTTAAAAACAAAGGGATTTAAAATGCCTTTTGAACTGAGCGGTGGCGAACAGCAACGGGTGGATATAGCAAGGGCATTACTAAACTCCCCTAAATTAATACTGGCGGATGAACCTACAGGTAACCTTGATCCCGAAACAAGTGATGAGATCATGCAATTGCTCTTTCATATCTGCAGGGATTATAACACTACTATCATAATGGCCACACATGATTACATTGTGATCAATAAATTTCCTGCACGTATGGTTAAAACTGAAAGGAATAAGGTGTGGGATAATGCTTCGATAGAAATGTAGGTAGTGAGTGGTGAGGCGTGAATCGTGAGTGAGAGCATTCGGGCACAACATCTTCTACTAACCACCGACCACTGACCATTCACTATTGACTATTGACTATTCACTATTGACTATTCACCACTGACGATTCACGCCTCACGCCTCACAATTGCCGCCATCAGCTTTTCCGCATTTTTTTCATTATTAAAGATCGTTTGTAAGAAACCCTGGCGTTTTTCTCTTTCCTGTTCTGTAAAAGGTTGTTGGTAAACTGTTTCAATGAGTTTTTTAAAAGAGGCAGCATCCTTTTCAACATAACAAATAGTTTCAAGTCCGCTACCCTCAACACCTGCCTCGTTCACCAGGCAATAGCGACCATTAAAGAGCGCATTCAATAATTTTAATTTTACGCCGGTGTTATTAAAAGAAGGCAGTACATGCAATTGGGCTTTGGCAATAATATCCTGCATTTCCCCTTCGCCCGGATTAGCAACTATGCATGTGTGCTTGTGATCATGCGCAAGGTTCAGTAATTTTTTTGAAGGATTTTTTCCAGCAATCACGAAAGGGATATCTAAAGTATCAAATACATTTTCTAAAAGCCATATCGCTGCGGTTTCGTTTTCATTAACGGATAAGTTACCATGGTACAAGCAAAAACATCCTTTTCCTTCTTTACCTGCAGCCATCGTATGCGGAATAAAAACCGGCAGGTGATCAATATCTTTTGCATTAAATAATTGCTGGTACACGTCCACGTCATGTTCACTTACGGCAATAAAAGCGGCTTTACTGGCAATGTTTTTTTCATAGTTAAATAACAACCTGCTTTCGTTAAGGAAATATAATTTTTTAAAAAGATTGGTTTCATTCTTTGCCAGTTGTTTATAGTACTCAAACTCGGCATTGTGCAGGCGCACCATTACTTTTCTTCCTTTTAATGCATTGGTATAAAGATAATAAGTGCAATGAATGCCTTCCAATAAAACAGGATGATCATCTTTATTGAGGTTGCTGATCAGGTCTTCATTTTTCCTGCTTGTTACAATAAAGGGAAGGCGTAAAGAGAAGTTGCTGATATTTTTTTTTCGGGGATAATAGTGTACACTCACACAGTACTTGTTCAATTCGTCCTGCGGTTCACGCCCGGGTTGTGTAAAGCAATGCAAATGAATTTTTATACCCAGTTGATGCAGGGCTTTCAGTTTATAAAAAAGATCTACCACGCCGCCATAATCAACAGGCCAGGGTACATCAAGGGCAACAATATGTAAATGCGTATCACTCATTTTTTCTTCATCGCAGCGGAAGGAGCAAAAGAGATAACGCTGAGTTTTCAGTATATCTCTGCGAAACCTCTTTTTCTACTTTTCTCAGCGATTAAATAGCTGTTTATAAAATTGAAGTAATTTCTTTTCTTCTTCCTGCCAGTTCAATTCTTCCCTGGCCTTTAAACAATTTTGCTGCAATCTTTTATACTCAACTTCATTTAGCAGTAAATTGTTCAGTAAATCGGCGATTTTTTTTGCACTGATATCATCTGTCAGTACCGCAATGTTATACTTATCATTAATTTCTTTATAAACCGGGTAGTTTACACACAATTGCGGAATACCGGCATGCAGGTAATCAAAAAAACGGTTGGCTAAAGAGTAGTAGTTGCTTAAGCCGGTATCATCAAACAAAGTAACGCCTATATAAGCCTGTTGAGTGACGGCTCTTAATTCGTCTGGTTTTACTTTGCCTTTAAAAATTACTTTATCTTCCAGTTGATTCTCTTTCACTAACTGCTGTGCCTGCTGCATAAAATTACCATCACCACAAATGATAAGTTTGCAATTCACTTCTTTCATTGCAGGGATAAGTGTTTCAAAACTTCTGCCTTCATTTACAGCGCCCTGGTATAAAATGAATTTTTCTTTTTTTTCAGGGATATCAATTGCTCTTAACAAAGCAATATTCCTTATCACATCGTAACTAACACCGTACATTTTTTTAAATTCATCAGCAATAGGTTGATTTACTGTATAACCATTACTGAATTTTGGAACTGTATATCTTTCAATCTTTTTCCAAACTTTGTAAATGGCTGGCCGGGTAGCAATCTCCTTCATCTCACAAAACAATTCATGTGCATCATACACTCTTTTTTTCTTTTTTATTTTGGAGATAAAATAACAAGGCAGGATGGAGTCCAGGTCAATAGCACCAATGCAATCCATCTTTTTAAACAGCAGGTAAAAGAATAAACGGATATTATATTCAGCATAAAACAATTTGCCTTTTTCAAAAAAACAAAACAAACGTTTTTGTTTAAATGGCTGAGCAGATAATGGGAGAGAAGCTTTCATTTTTCTACCCACTAACGTTACGGCATATCCTGCATTGGCAAGTGATGTGCAAATGCGTATCATGCGCTGGTCGTACGTGAGATCTGTGGTAACGGTGAAGACGATAAAGCCCCCTCCGCCCCCTGAAGGGGGAACTTGAGAGTCTGGAATTTCGGGAGAACCTTTCTTATCTTGAGCCATTAGATTCGATTATATAAATACTTTTCTTTTCACAGAGTACCAAAGTTCCCCCTTCATGGGGCGGAGGGGACAGTGCTCTTGTATATTTTTTCAATAATCTCCACCGTCTTCAACCCATCTTCGGCACTTACAAATTCATGATCATCGTTTTGCAACGCAGCAATTAAGTTTTCATATACTTTATCATGGTTGCTCATGCTGCCCTGGTAAAAGCCATAGCCATTGGCAGGATTGCCTTGCGGCAGATCGGGCTTATCAATGCCGGCCACATTGCAATACTCCAGTTCATTAAGGTATTGCCCGCCTACTTTTACGGTACCATGCTCGGCAAAAACAGTAATGGAGCCTTCCATATTTTTATTAAAACTGTTCACGGTATAATTTAATGATCCAATGGCACCGTTTTGCATTTCAAATAATACCACACCGGTATCTTCAAACTCTATATTAGTATGGGCAAAGTTTTTGGAGAGGGTTTTCACGGCGCTTACATCTCCCAAAAGCCAATAAAGCAAATCAATAAAATGACTGAATTGAGTGAACAATGTTCCGCCATCCAAATCCTTTTTCCCTTTCCAGTCAGTGTAATATGCGGCAGGCCTGTTCCAAAAACAATTCACCTGGAAGCTGTAGAGTTGCCCTAATTTTCCTGAACTGATCAAATCTTTTAAAAAAGCCACGGGTGGGTTATAACGGTTTTGTTTAACCACAAACAATTTTTTACCCGCTTTTTCTGCTGCGGTTATCATCCTTATGCCGTCGGCAACACTAATACACAGGGGTTTTTCGCAAAGTACATTGCAGCCGGCTTCCAATGCCTGTATAGAGTGCGGGGCATGCAACCCATTAGGCGTGCAGATGCTTACTACATCCAGGTCTTTTTCAGCAGCCAGCATATCCCCGATGGAATAATAGGCTTTTGCATTGTACATTGCCGCCAGTTCATCGGCTTTTGCGGGAATAATATCACAAACAGCAGTTAAAAAACCATGCTTTACAACCTGTTCGGCATGTCTTTTAGCAATTCTTCCGCAACCCATTAAGGCAAAAGAGAGTTTCATATATTGGCAATATTCAAAAAAAATCCGCAATCCACCACGTAAAACCCATTTTTTTATGTACTTTTGCGGCGAATATAAAAGAAACTATAACAAAGACGTTATTAAAAAACAAAGAGATGCCTTATTTAACAATCGAAAAAAGAGCAACAATTTTTTCAACTTACGGTGGCAAAGCCACAAACACAGGTTCTATTGAGGGCCAGATCGCTTTACTGACAGAGCGTATCAATTCTATTTCAGAACACCTTAAATCTAACAAAAAAGATTTCTCTTCTCAAAGAGGGTTAATGAAAATGGTTGGACAGCGCAAGCGTTTATTGACCTACCTGAGCAAACACGACCTTACTGGTTACAGAGCTTTAATTGAAAAATTAGGCCTTCGTAAATAAACTTTATTCCAACTATGTAATAATATTAATTCCCAACTGCTTTTTTTCAGTTGGGAATTATTTATTTGTTACGTCATTAACTCACAGGGCTTGCAATTACGGTAAATCTGGAATCGGCAATCCCAAATCATAAATCTTATTTATGTCTTTACTACAACCGAAATCTGTAACGTTTGATATTGGTGGTGGCCGTATGGTTACCATTGAAACGGGCAAAATGGCCCGCCAGGCCGATGGCGCTGTTACTGTTCGCCAGGGCAATTGTATTTTATTAGCAACCGTTGTTGCCAATAAAGAACCCAAAGAAGGCCAGAACTTTTTTCCTTTATCAGTAGATTACCAGGAAAAATTTGCATCAGCCGGGCGTGTACCGGGCTCTTTCTTTAAAAGAGAAGCCAGGCTGAATGACTACGAAATTCTTACCTCACGTTTAATTGACAGGGCATTGCGTCCGCTGTTTCCTGAAGATTATTTATGTGATGTGCAGGTATTGATAAGTCTAATATCAAGCGATGCAGAAGTTTTACCTGATGCATTAGCTTGTTTGGCTGCATCTGCTGCATTAGCAGTTTCAGATATTCCCATCCAGGAAATTATTTCTGAAGTACGCATTGCCCGTAAAAACGGACAATTCATCATCAACCCAAGCCGTACCGAATTAACGGATTGTGACTTAGAATTCATCATTGCCGCTACTGATAAAAATATCATGATGGTGGAAGGAGAAGCTAAAGAATGCCAGGAAGAAGACCTGGTAAAAGCTTTGGAATTAGCACACGAAGCTGTTAAGGCACAGATAAAAGCACAGGCCGATCTTAGAGACCAGGTGGGTGTTATTGCTAAAAGGGAATACACCAAACCTTACCGCAACGAAGAACTGAATGAAAAAATAACTGCTTTTGCAAAAGATAAAATGTATACTATTTCTGCTGCAGCTTCTGCAAAGCACGAAAGAAGTGATGCGTTTGATGCATTGAAAAAAGAAGTAAAAGAATTTTTAGGAGAAGAATTACCTGATGCAGATAAAGCATTGATCGGCCATTATTTTGGCGAACTGCAATATTATGTGGTACGTGATATGATCCTGAATGACCGTAAACGTTTAGATGGAAGAGGTACCGAAGATATTCGTCCGCTGGCAATGGAAACCGATGTTTTACCAACACCGCACGGATCTTCTTTATTTACAAGAGGTGAAACTCAGTCGCTTACAACGGTTACCTTTGGAACTCCTTTAGATGAGTTATTGGTGGAAAGCGCTTTCAAATCAGAATACACCAAGTTTATTTTACACTATAATTTTCCTCCCTTCTCTACCGGCGAAGTAAAAATGATGAGAGGCGTTGGCCGCAGGGAAGTTGGTCATGGTAACTTAGCCATGCGTTCTTTAAAGAAGATGATGCCGGGAAGTGATTATCCTTACACTGTAAGAGTAGTGAGTGATATTTTGGAGAGCAATGGTTCATCATCAATGGCTACCGTTTGTGCTGGTTCACTGGCTTTAATGGATGCTGGCGTTCCCCTTCCAAAACACGTAAGTGGTGTGGCAATGGGTTTGATCAAAAAAGACGATAAGTTTGCAGTACTTACCGATATATTGGGAGATGAAGATCATTTAGGTGATATGGACTTTAAAGTTACGGGTACCCGTGATGGTATTTGCGGTGTGCAGATGGATATTAAAGTAGATGGTTTAAGCATGGATATTATGCGCCAGGCATTAGCACAAGCACGTGCCGGTCGTTTACACATTCTTGATGCCATGTATGCCTGCATACCTGCCGCAAGAGCAGATGTGAAACCACATGCACCACGTATGGTTAAGATCACTATCGATAAAGAATACATTGGTGCGGTGATAGGGCCAGGTGGTAAAGTGATACAGGAAATACAAAGAGAAACTGGTGCTACTGTAAATATTGAAGAAGTAAACAATGTGGGTGAAGTAAGTATCTTCTCTGCACAAAAAGAAGGACTGGATAAAGCATTAGCATGGATCAAGGGCCTTGTAGCAACACCAGTTGTTGGTGATACTTACGAAGGCACCGTGAAGAGCATTAAAGAGTTTGGTGCTTTTGTAGAATTCTTACCAAAGAAAGAAGGTTTACTGCACATCAGTGAAATAAGCTGGAAACGTTTGGAAAGTATGGACGGCATTTTTAAAGAAGGTGATAAAGTGAAAGTGAAATTGCTGGACATCGATCAAAAGACCGGTAAATTTAAACTGAGCCGCAAAGCTTTAATACCAAAACCCGAAATGCAGGCTAAGCCGCAGCAGGGTGAGCAACAAGCTTAATTAATCGATCATCGTAAATATTTTATAACCGTCCCCACAATATTGTGGGGACGGTTTTTTTATTGCCATAAGATTTTATGTCTACAGATAAGAATATCAAAACTTGAAGTCGCAAAATGCGACCGCAAGTGTATCCACTGGAATTTAAACCTTTGGCTTTTTATTACCTCAGTTTACAATATTGCAATAAAAATTATATCGCATTGAATATTTTTTAAAACTATTTCCTATTTTTACTTCAATAAGCGTAAGTGTTATTACGTCGCTCCCTTACCTGTTAATTACCTTCTTTTAGTTTTTAAACCTTTTTCTTAAAGCCATAGCAACAAATTGAAGATCACAAGCTGTGATTTCAAATATTATTATTTACGTTGACAAACAAAAATTGTAATGGCAAAAAAAGAAATGCAACTGCTGGTGGCGGAACAAAAGATTCTAAATCGTATATATGTGGTACGTAATCAGAAAGTAATGCTGGATGAAGACCTGGCAGTAATGTATAGAGTTGAAACGAAGCGTTTAAATGAACAGGTAAAACGTAATAAAGCCCGGTTTCCTAAAGATTTTATGTTTACACTTACCGCAAAAGAATATGAAAACTTGAAGTCGCAAAATGCGACCGCAAGTTGGGGAGGAAGAAGAAATTTGCCCATTGCTTTCACGGAACAAGGTGTTGCAATGTTATCAAGTATTTTAAACAGCGATGTTGCTATAGAAGTTAATATCAGGATTATACGGGTTTTTACAAAACTTCGGGAATATGCATTGACACATAAAGAAATACTGTTGCAATTAGCAAAATTGGAAAAAGAAGTTAGAGGAAATACCAAAGACATCGAAAATATTTTTATGGTATTAAAAGAATTAATAGAAAAGCAACAAAGACCATTACCCCCGAGAAATAAAATAGGTTTTAAAAATTACGACTAACCGGAGATTCCGTATCATCTTTTCCATGGACCTTTTTGCATCGAATAAAACTTGAAGTCGCAAAATGCGACCGCAAGTTGGAAAGGCAACCAACCAACGACAGACAATAGACCACGGTTGAAATGCAGAGGGGCAGAGGTCAAAGAAAAAATATTGTATTCCACCGACTTTTTGTATCTAATAAAACTTGAAGTCGCAAAATGCGACCGCAAGTTGAGGAGGACAAAGAGATTTTGACATTGCAGTTTTACGAGGAATTATGTATAATTATACTGGATTGCATCTTAAAATCAATAAAGTATTTACTTATTCAAAACCAAAATTGCATTGCATGAAACAACTCCTCCGGCCTGGCCGCATCATTTTTGCCATTGGCTTTTTTGCATTGGGTATTTTATGTTTTATTTATAAAGATTTTATAGTTGGCCGTCCGCCTGTGTGGCCGCAGGGTTTTACCGGAAGTGCAACATTGGGTTATGTATCAGGCGCTTTACTAATTGTTGCAGCAATAACTATATTGCTTAGCCGAAGAGGCGGACCGGCCGCCCTGATGATTGCTGCATTAATACTCCTGTTATCCTTAAGCAGGCACCTGCCACACTTTATGAATGACTGGGCCAATGCATACAAAACAATGGCGCTGTTTGGTGGGGCATTAATAATTGCAGCTTCATTTTTAAAAGAATATAATCCAGATGTAAATAAAAATACCATCAATGCATTGGTGATGATTGGGAGTGTACTATTGACTGCATTTTTTTTAATGGGTGGTTATGCTCATTTTAATTATGCTGCAGTTGTTGATACGCTCATTCCTGACTATATTCCTTTCCATCGTTTCTGGACATACTTTTGCGGCGTTTGTTTATTTGCGGGTGGGGTAGGACTACTTATTCCTGCTACAAGAAAATGGGCCGCATTACTTTCAGGTATTATGGTAGCAGGATGGTTTGTATTATTGCACATACCACGTTTCATTGCCGATACATCCAATACCAGCGACAGGCTGGGGCTGTGTGAATCATTTACTTTCGTAGGAATATTCTTTGTGCTGGCAGCAATGCTTGCAGAGAAGGAGTAGTAGGAGGTTGGCACGCAGAGGAGCAGAGCTAACAGAGGAAATACAATATTTTTCTCAGCAATCTCTGCCCCTCTGCGTGCCATTTTCGATTAACAATTCTGTACGCATTTCATTCACCATTCACTATTGACCATTCACTATTCACGCCTCACCACTCACTTCTCACACTATTAAAACCAAAACAATCCATCTCTGCCACCTACTTTTTTCTTTGCTGTACCTGCTGCTCTTACATTATAAGTAAATGTTGCTAAAAAATACTGGCCCAAAATATTTCCCTGCGTAGTAGTGATCGTATTCCGGTTGGCATTTACATAAATACTATTGTTGCGGTTTAGAATATCATTTACAGCCAGCCTTAATACACCCACTTCATTTTTTAACATGGTAATATTTAATGCAGCATTCCATTTCAATACATCTTTTGGTAATCCTGCAGGAATATTTCCATTATAGGAATAAGAAATTTGTGTTTCCCATATAAAATGCTTTGGCATCCGCAACACCAGTTCATTGCCCCAGTTTTGATTGGTAATCTCCAGGTCTTTAAATATACCACTGGTGTAACGGGTAAAATTTTTGCCAAAGCTGTAGTTCATATTCCATTCAAATTTATCATTCAGGTTTAAGCCAATACCAAACCAATGATTGTAATTGAAAGTAGTTTGCCAACTATTAGTGCCATTATAAAACAGGCGGCTTTTATTCACACCCATCCAATTGCCGGTATTCCACATAAAGATCCTGTTCTGTTTGTTCCTGTATTGCTTGTTGATGTTCCAGTTCATGCTGTAGTTCCTGCTATTATCGGCATTAAGTGGCATACTTGTTTGCACTCCTCTGTTATCTACCAAAATATTCGACACAATATCATTATTGGTAACCGATCCGCTTATATAACCACCTGCATTAAGAAAGTGTTTAGCATTGTTGTAATAATAATTTAATGAAACGGTTTTTCTTTCAGATGGCAAAAGATCGGGATTGCCTTTTACAATAAAATAAGGATTACTGATGTCTGTAACGGGGTTTATAGAATTAAATGCAGGCAGTATAACATCCTGGCTATAATTTATATTTAATTGCTTGTACACTATAGAAAGTGCAGGAAGCAAATCCGTTTTATTTTGTTTTAGTAAGGTATTAGCAGAAACCAGCTTGTTGTTTACATTCTGTTGCAAAAAGCGAACGCCCGGGTTAATGGTAAGATTTTTCCACTTATACTCAAAGCCGGCACCCAAATATACCCTGTTGCTTATTCTTCTAAAATTACTGCTGAGCAAAGTATTCAGCACATCAAATTTATCGCTGCCGTTATTTTTGTTATAAGTGTTTACTTCATTATTCAGTTTGCTAAATTCATACCTGCCACCTAACCGCAATGCAAAAGTTTTGTTTAATGGTTCACTATAATTAAAATTCACGTTTGCATCAGTTCTTGGTATTCTTTCTTTTCTTAATTGAGCATAAACGCTGTCATAAGCTGCCGGGTAAAAATATTGAATATCTGATGATGATGTGTAATCATTATACCGGTTATTTATATCCAGGTTATGATTCAGATTATAACGCCTTCCTTTTTTCGTTTTTGAAAGATGTGTTATGTATATCCCATGCCGGTAAATATAAGTGTTGGCATCATTGTTTTGCACCACCTGCCCATCACTTAATGGCCCGGTTTTGTTATTGCTGCCTGTGATAGTACTAAAACGGTCTTCATCTTGAATGCCCAATAAAAAATTGGAATTGACCAGGATAGTGGTAACAGAATCCGGTTTCAATTTTGCACCAATACCAAAATTATGACCATGTGTTACCATATCACCAGTAAGTAAAGTATTGTTGTTTACAATGGTATCATTGCTGTATTGATTGATGTCGGTTGTAGTTACCCGTGGTGACCTTACATTGCCATTAAAATATTGAAAAAAGAAGGAGTTCTTTTTGTTAGGTGCAAGGTTAAGGTTAAAACCGCCGCCATTGCTTGTGGAAATGCCGCCAAAATTCTGTGAGCCACCAAAATTTATTCCATTGATGGAAATTCCAGCACCACCATTATTATTCCATACGCTGGTACTGTTGCTGGCGCTGTTGCTTCTTACCCTGTTAAAACCACCGGTGGACATTAATTCTGAGTAACCAAAACCGGGGCGATTAAGATTATTGGCGTAACCCAATATGCTTAACTGAAGCGTATCACGATAGATATTGGCAATGCCTCCTGCTTCATACAAATTATCACTTCCTGCACCTGCATATAGTTTTCCAAACCATCCTTTTTTAACGCCTTTCTTTAATGTAATATTTACTACTTTCCCTACGTTATTAATATTATCATCACCGTTACGCATCAATTCTTCTTTATCATCCATTACCTGTACTTTGTCAATTACATTGGCAGGTAAATTCCTTGTCGCCATTTTAGGGTCATCACCAAAAAATGTTTTACCGTCTACCAGTATGCGGTTCACGGGCTTGCCATTTACGGTAATGTTACCATCGGCATCCACCTGCACGCCGGGTAATTTTTTTAAAAGATCTTCCACCAATGCATTGGGCAATGTTTTAAAAGCAGAAGCATTAAACTCTATGGTATCTTTTTTCATCATCACTGGCGGCCGCTCAGCAAAGATCACCACTTCATCCATTGTTTTGGAAGTGGGCTTCATAGTAATTGTGCCAAGATCAATAACAGGAGTGGTGGAGGTTAAAGTAAATTCTTTTCTGTACCCACTGTAACCATTAAACGAAACCACCATCCTGCAATTAAGATCAAATGGTAACCCCGGGATTTTAAATTCTCCGCCTGGATTACTCAATCGATAAGTGATGATGGCAGTGTCTGCTGCTTTAAAAACGGTAATGGTGGCTAATCCAAGTGGGGTTTTTGCTGTAGAATCAATCAGTTTTCCTTTAATAGTTCCCTGTGCCATACTGCACAGGTACAGGCACACGCCTGCAGCAGTCATAAAAATGTTTTTCATGCTAAAGTTTTAAATGGCTATACTTTAAATCCTATACTTAGTTAAAAACTACATTGCAATAAGGACATACAATATCAACTTTGGTATGCTTGCCTGTTACATCGCCTGCGGTTGCTTCATACTTTGTTTTATTGATGCCAGTTAGTTTTCCATTAACTGCAAGAGAATCTTTTTTTGCATTTAATGCGGCAGCAGCAATTGTTGTGCTGCTTACCATTTGGGTTGCGGATGATATTTTGTTGATGTCTTTGTAACTGCCTTCGTAATAGATACTGTAATTTTTAAGATCGTATACAGGTACTTTAAGGTCTGCGTATTTACTGTCTATTTTTATTAAAGGTGTTTCTAAATTTAATTTGTTTATTTTAATATCTGCATTAGTACCGCTGAGTACTAACTGGTCTTTAAGATTCTGAATATTAAATTTACCAAAATCTTTATTACCGGAAATACTGCCTGCTTTTTCTACCTGGTATTCATCACTTACACTTGCCACATTCATTGTAGTACAATTGTTAAGCTGCATGGCCGATGAATTAGAGACAATCGTCATTGCAGTAATATTGCATCCTGTAAACCTGGTAGTGGATAAATTAAGGTTTGCGGTTTTTATATCATCCACTTTTATAGTACTGTACCTGCTTTTAATAACAGCATTATCAGCACTGCTCATCTTCAAAAAACCATTTAAAATTTCAGCATTAATATTCTTTACATAATTTTCAACATTTGCATCAGCATATTGTGTGTTTAAAAAGATGATCACCTCGTCGGGCACTTCTATAAAAAGTGAGCGCTTAATATTAGTTTCCGAATTCAGTTCTTTACAAACAGGATCATCGGCATTATACTGTAGCGAACCTGCCTTGTCGTTAGGCTTTGCGCCATTCACAACAGCTGTTACACTATGATTGGTACGAGACACATCAATGCCCATCTTTTTTAGTATTGCGTCATCTCTTTCATTCAGTGCCTCCCGGTAATTTATAGTGGTAGATAACCGTAATCTTTGCTTAGGTACTATTTTAATGATCACTTTTTTATAGTTGTTGTTGATGTAAACGGTATCTCCTGAATTACAGGATATTTCCATACTCAGTTCTCTTGAGCGGTACCCGTTCCTTACGATCGCTGTATCGGCCTGCATTTGGAGCAACAATGTTTTTCTTTGCTGCAAATATTTTTTTAGCCTTTGAGAATCCGACTTAATATTTTGCAGCAGCAATACCTTTTTCAGTGAATCTAATCTTACCGACCGGAACACTTTGAATTTATGAAGAGAATCTAACCGGGCATTCAAAACGTATGCTTTTCGTGAAGAATCATATTTTAAGCGGTGCAGCTTATTCATCCTTTTTAATGAATCCGGCATTCTTGTCAGTAAAATTTTTTTCCTGAACAATGAATCTCCCTTTAATCTTTGCGTTGCTATTTTCCTTTTTACAGAATCAGAAGAATAGTTTATCAGAATAAGTTTTTTGTGAGTGGAATCTTTATAATGATCTGCGCTTTTTTTTGTAGTGAAGAATATTTTATGTGTACTGTCAAATAGTTTTCGGTGGACAAAATTTAAGGAATCTTTCCTGAGGCCCAACGAATCTCGTTGTATCTTTCTTTTAATGGGTAGCTGCCGTATATAAACGTCTGTATCCAGTACATAATGCTCTTTCACCATTATCCTGTACATGCTATCCATCATTTTTGCATGATAAGAAGAAAGGCTGTCTTTATTTTGTGCGGCCGCAGTAAAATAAAATACTGTTAGCAGCATAAAAGATAATAATCTTATTGAAATATTTTTCATGACTTTTTTTTAAATGGTAATGTAATGGGTTTTAAGCGTATCAGTGGGTAGCTGATTGTCCTTTACCTTATTGTTTATTTTGTTCATTTCCTGCTGAAGATTTTTCAGCACCGTGATCTTTTGCTGGTAAACATTGATCAGTTGTTCCAGTAAAATATCATCCAGCCCGTTTGTTTTGATATTGTATTTTATAGTGGCTTCATCAGTATCTATTTGTTTAAGCGTTTGTTTAAAACCATTAAAATAATCCTGTGTTTCACCATACACCGGTGTGGACTTGATGTTTTTTAGTTGCAACTTTACCAATTGGGTATAATTGTATTCAAATGACTGCATCAATTGATAGGGTACGCTTTGCTTTTTCCCACTTAATTTTTTTTGCGGATTAACAACTGCTATGTTGTTAGCTTCATTGGTAGTAGCAGTATCTTTTGGTGTACTTGAATCATTACTGTTTGGTACGGTATCCGGTGTTTTTGGTACTGGCGGAGTTCCGGCAGTTTCTATTTTAGTTTGTTTTTTATCAAGCATCCATTTTAATCCCACAGTAATTAAAGCCAGTATACAGGCCGCTGCAGTTATGCGTAGCAGTAAGGGATACAGGTTTCCTTTTTTCCCTGGCATCGTTTGCGTTTGTATACGCTGCAGCAAATTTGGTGATGGTGTATCAATATCCATCTCGCTTTTATGCTCCTGCAAATATTTTTTAAACTCGTCCATGTGTAACTATTTGTGTACTGATTCTTTCTCTTAATAATTTTTTTGCCCGGTGATACTGGCTTTTGCTTGTGCCTTCCGTTATACCCAGTTGTGCTGCAATTTCTCTGTGGCTGTTATCTTCCATGGCATACAGTACAAATACCTGGCGACAACCATCGGGCAAATTTTTAATTTCGTTATGCACAATACTCAGGCTTATTGTAGTCCACCAATCCGTTGGCTCATCCGGTATGGTATCAAAATGTTCTTCATCCCATTCTTTCCATTGCAAAGTTTTTTTACAATGATTGATACATGCATGCACCACTATTTGTTTCAGCCATCCACCAAACGCTGCCGCTTGTTTTAAACTGTGCAGGTTTTTAAATGCAATTATAAACGCATCGTGCAGCACATCCTCTGCATGAGGAATATTGCCGGTCATTCGGACACAAATGTTGAACATTGCTTTACTGTACTGCTGGTAAAGCCAGGCTTGTGCATCTGCATCTCCGTGAGCGGCCTTTTGTATAACTGCAGTTTGTATATTAATTGGCGCTGTCAATAGATGAATACTTTTATAAGAGACCGGAATAAGTAAAAGGTTGGAATGGAAGACAATTTTTATTCAGCACAACCAAAACTCAAATATACGGTTAGCATTGAAGATAGTCAACTGCCGCTTTTTCCCCACGAAGCCACCAAAATCACAAAGTGTTTGTTTTATTATTACTGTCTTTGTGTTTTTTGTGCCTTCGTGGGAAACTATTTATAAGGTTGGCAACCTTTCAAAATAGTATTCTAAAATAATAGTTTTAAAAAAGGTTGGCAACCTTTGCAACCACGTTTGCTGCAAAATAAATACCTTAGTTAAATGAAGTATACACAGGTACAATTCACTAATCAAACAGTTGAACAAAATGAGATATTAATAGCCATGCTTGCCGATATTGGCTTTGAAGGTTTTGAAGAAAATGGAAATGTTTTAAAAGCTTTTATCAAAGAAGCACAGTTTGATAAAGGTTTACTGGATGCAATCAGCAGCAGCACCCATTGCCCTTACACGATAGCTGTAATTGAACAGCAAAACTGGAATGCAGCATGGGAGAGTAGTTTTGAACCGGTTATCATTGATCAGTTTGCGGCAGTGAGAGCCAGCTTTCATGAGCCGGTAAAAAATGTAACGCATGAGATCATCATTACACCAAAAATGAGTTTTGGCACCGGGCATCATGCTACTACTTATTTGATGATGGAAGAAATGAGCCATTTAAACTTTACTGGTAAATCGGTGCTTGATTTTGGCACGGGTACCGGCGTGCTGGCCATACTGGCTGAAAAAATGGGCGCCACTTCAATCCTGGCGATTGATAATGATGACTGGAGTATTGACAATGCTAAAGAGAATATTGATAATAATAATGCCCGGCATATCGTTATTGAATTGGCGGAAACTATCCCTGCAGACAAACAGTACGATATTATCCTGGCCAATATTAACCTGAATGTGATAATGCAGCATATTGAGCTTATAGCCAGTGTGTGTAAACCAGGTGCAGAAATTCTTTTAAGCGGCTTCTTATATGATGATGAGGCCACCATTAAGACTGCATTGGCTGATAATAGATTGATTTTCAATTTAGTAGTGCGGAAAAAAGACTGGATCTGTGTTAAAGCTACGCATCCTTAAACCGTGACATAGGGATTTTTAGTTATAATTCGACAACAGATTCCCGTTAAATTAAGGTTATGTAAACTAATAATTCACTATTTTTGTTTTCGTTCAACTCAACTCAAAGCAAAGCATGAAAGAATTAATTCTTATAATTCTGGCATATTTAATCGGTTCTATACCTTCGGCGTTAATCATCAGTAAAAAATTCTTTGGAGTCGATATCCGTGATTACGGAAGCGGCAACATGGGCGCTACCAATACATTCAGGGTATTGGGGTCTAAGTATGGTACTATTGTGATGATCCTTGATATTTTAAAAGGAGCGGTTGCTGTAGGCCTTTACAATTTTCTTCCTTATTATTTTAGCAGTGATGCAGAATTACAACGCACCAATTTTATGATTGGCCTTGGTTTATCTGCAGTAGTGGGGCATATTTTTCCTATATGGGCAAACTTTAAAGGTGGTAAAGGAGTAGCAACATTATTTGGAATGATACTGGCGGTACAACCAGTGGTAGCTATTAGTTGTGTGGGTGTTTTTTTAGTGGTGCTTTATTTAACACGTTATGTCTCCTTAAGTTCAATACTGGCGGCATTATTTTTACCCATCAGTGTATTATGGATATGGAACGAACATGAGGTATTGTACAGGGTATTTGCTTTATTAGTGGCAGCTTTAGTTATACTTACCCATCAAAAAAATATTGGCCGCATTTTACGTGGCGTAGAAAGCAGGGTGCCCATCCTTAAACACAGGGACAAAAGAAAATCACGCCGTCGCAACGATTAATCTTCCTTTACTGCGAACCTTATCATCAAAAACTGCGTCTTAACTAAAAATTACATTTTGTACTTTATAGTTTTCAAAATTGGTACGCCAATTGTTTAGCTATTATTAAAACCCAAACAAATGAAAAAATTATTCTCTCTACTGATCATTGCAACCATGTTTACGGCATGCCATAAGAATGCGATCACCGGGCGCAATCAATTAGCACTTTTTTCCGAATCTTCCTTGCAGGAAATGGCGGTTACCGAGTACAGGAGTTTTTTATCTCAAAACCCGGTGGTGAGCCAGACAACCAGTAAAGATGCAGAAATGGTGCGTCGTGTTGGTACAAGGATAGCAAAAGCCATTAGCGATTATTATACTCAGCAGGGCAAACAGGAAGTGGTGAATGAGCTGGCTGGCTATAAATGGGAATTTAATTTAGTGAATAATAAAGAAGTAAATGCATGGTGTATGCCCGGAGGTAAGGTAGTTGTTTATACCGGTTTGTTACCGATAACACAGAATGAAGCTGCATTAGCTGTTGTACTGGGGCACGAAATTACCCACGCAGTAGCGCATCATGGTAATGAACGTATGAGCCAGGGTGCAGTAGCGCAGGGGTTAGAGATAGTTGGTAATGTAGCTACTTCGGGCAATTCAAAATACAATACCTTATTTAATAACGTATTTGCGCCGGGTGCACAGGTTGGTTTTTTATTACCCAATAGCAGAAAACAAGAGTATGAAGCTGATCACATGGGATTGATATTTGCTGCAATGGCTGGTTATAACCCACGGGAAGCAGTTCCTTTCTGGCAAAGAATGGCTGCTGCCGGTAGCGCACAAAAGCCACCAGAATTCTTATCTACACACCCTGCAGATGAGAACAGGATCGCTAAAATTCAGAGTTATATGGATGAAGCATTAAAATATTACAAGCCGGTACGCAACTAGATAAATTATACCAAATACCGCATTTAATTGAAAAAACTCCGCATTTTGCGGAGTTTTTTTGTCGGGGGCTTTTATCTACCAAACATTATGTTTAAATTTGCACACTGAAACAACTCTGTTTGTTGTTCGCTTTAAACCCTCCGGAAAAAGACTTTTACAAACCAGCTGCAAAACAATTGCAGTGAAGATTTTTTGTAGCTATGTAATACTTTTTTAAACTTAACTGTTGTTTTGCCTATGTCCTCACAGTCATTGCTGGAAAAATTACAATTGAATGATGAAAAGAACCTGTTATTGCAGGGGTTGCCGCTTTCCATTGAAAAGCAATTCATAAAGTTCTCATTCTCCAAAAATGTAACGCCTTTACTCAAAAGCAAAAAAATTGATTTTGCTTTGATATTTGCTTTCAGCCAAAAGCAACTGAAAGAAATTTTAAAAGAGGTGATACCGGCACTCCATTCCGATGCAAAGTTCTGGATCGCTTATCCCAAAGCTTCTTCAAAAATTGCAAGCGACTTGTGCAGGGATGCCAGCTGGGATTTTATTGCAGAGCATGGTTTTGAGACCGTACGAATGGTTGCAGTGGACAATTTATGGAGTGCTGCAAGGTTTAAAAAACCTGATGACACTGTTAATAAAGCACCTTCATTTTCCAGCGCCAACCCGGCACCAGGCATTGATTATAACAACAGAACAATACAGGTGCCTAACGAACTGCAGCAATTACTGGACAAAGATAAAACCGCAGCTGCTTTTTTTGATTCACTTGCGTTTACTCATAAACGTGAGTATGTGGAATGGATCATCAGCGCAAAAAAAGAGGAAACTAAAGCCAGGCGTTTGGAAACCACCATGGAAAAGCTGGCAGCGCAAAAAAAAACTTTTAATGCCAAATAATTATTTGAAAATAACCGTACCCAGTTGCCTCGTTAATTCAATTTCCATTTGCTTAAGGTGCTGGTGAGTTTGCACCAGTATCATTTGTTCTTCTGCAACGGATGATTTCTCCAGGTCACGCTGGTTCTCATCCATCAGCCTTTTTATTTTTTTTAACTTAAGATAGTTAAGTGTGGAGAACACTTCTTCTTTAAACAAATCTTCTCTTGTTGGCAGGTGACCTTCAAAATGTTCTTTCCATTTGGGGCTTATCTCGTGGTTAAAATCCATGATGCTCACCACCAGGGAACTCATTTGTAAATTATCGTGGTATAAAAAATTTTTGGGTGTGGGGTCTAATCCTTCCTGGTACCAGTGTTTATAGGTTTGCACTACTTTTACCAGGTCTTTGTTATCAATTAATTCTTCCAGTTGGTTTAATTCAATCTCTTTAAAAATATGATCAGCAACTTTTTGCTCAGTATCCCAATCCTTTAAACCAAATTCCAAAAGGCTGCGTACCATTGCCCTTTCATGCATTTCATCTTTGTTGAAAAGATTAACCACATCAGCATCAGCAGTATCAGCCTGATTCATTGCTTCATTCACAGCAAACTGTTCTTCACGGGCCTGCTGGTTTTCTGCCTTGGTTATTTTTTCCCTGATGAATTTATTTACCAATGCATGCAAACCGCTTTCTTCAATCTTTAAAATTTCAGCGCATTGCTTTATATAATCCTGCTGCTTGGTAAAGTCCTCCGCCTTATTAATTTTAGCAATGGTTTCGGCAATCTGGTTTACAATAATGGATTTTTTATTACTGTCACTACCTGCATCTTTCAATGCAATATCTAACTGGAATAAAATAACATCACGTTTATTGGAAGCAATAAATTCGGTAAATGCAGCAGCACCCACTTTGTTTACATAACTGTCCGGATCTTCTTTATCAGGAATTAAAACCAGTTTTACATTCAGGCTTTCTTCCAGTGCAAGGTCAAGCCCACGCAATGCCGCTTTAATGCCGGCATTATCACCATCATAAATTATAGTGAGGTTGTTGGTATATTTTTTTATTAATCTTAACTGATCAGGTGTTAATGAAGTACCGCCACTTGCCACTACATTTTCTATACCGGCCTGGTGCAAGCTCACCACATCGGTATAACCTTCCACCAATAAACATTCATCAGCTTTATCAATAGCTAACCTTGCAAAATAAGAACCGTATAATAATTTACTTTTTACATAAATTTCATTCTCCGGTGTATTGATGTACTTGGGTGCTTTATCGTTATTCTTAATGATCCTTGCACCAAAGCCCAGCACTTTACCGCTTTGGTTATGTATGGGGAAGATTATCCTGCCCCTGTAATTATCATATGCATTACCATCTCTCACATTTACAAGGCCGCTTTTTTGTAAGTACTCAAGGTTATACTGATTAGCTAATGCTTCTTTGGTAAAACTATCCCTTGCTTCCGGGTTAAAACCTAGTTGAAATTTTTTAATCACCTCTTCCCTGAAACCACGCTGTTTTAAATAACTTAAAGCAATATCCTGCCCTTCATCAGTATTCAGCAAAGCATTACTGAAAAATTTTTGTGCAAAGTTGTTGATGATATAAAGACTTTCGGCAACCTGTTGTTGTTGTTTATATTCCGGGCTGGTTTCTGTTTCCTCAATTTCTACATTATACTTAGCGGCAAGCCATCTTAATGCTTCGGCATAACTGTATTTTTCAGCTTCCATTAAAAAACTGATGGAGTTGCCGCTGCGGCCACAGCCGAAACATTTGTATATTTCTTTGGATGCAGATACAGTGAAAGAAGGCGATTTTTCATTGTGAAAAGGGCAGAGGCCAATGTAGTTAGTGCCTCTTTTTTTCAATTTTACAAATGAGCCTACTATATCCACAATATCGATGCGGCTGAGTATTTGTTGTATGGTGTTTTGTGTAATCAAAGTGGTGGCTAAAATGAGGGTAAAGTTACGGATGTTTTGGCATAAGGTACAAGGGACAAGGCACAAGGTGTAAGGAACAAGGAACAAGGTACAAGGTACAAGGTACAAGGTGCAAGAAGCTACAGGTTACAAGGGAAAAACTTAAATAGGAGAAGCATAAGAATTAAAGAGCTGTTACAAATTCGCAGGCTCCTTCTTGTGGCTTGATTCTTGTTTCTTAAATCTTAAATCTTGTACCTTGAATCTTGTGCCTTGCACGCTGTGCAGGGTTTATGAAAAAATGTCTGAAAATTCATCTTGATAAGCAATTAACTAATATCTTTATCACCTAAAAATTTAAAGCATGAAGAAATACTGTTTTTTTATGATGCTGCTTTTCTCATCTGCAGCAGGGTTTGGTCAAAAACTGGAAGACATCACTAAACTGGAGAATGCCAACAAGCATAAGGAGGCCAAAGCAGGGATTGATAAGTTTTTAAGCGACCCCAAAAATGCCAATGAAGCTGTGGCATATTTTTATAAAGGCAAAATATATAATTCGGTATCAAAAGACTCTTCCGTAACACCGGAAGAAGCAATGAAATTAAAAACAGATGCTTTTGAAGCTTTTAAGAAATACCAGCAAATGGATGCAAAAGAAGTGAATTTTATACTGGAAAACCACGGCTCTTACTTTGACCTCTACAATGGTTATTTTGATATTGCTGCAAAACAATTTGGCAAGAAAAACTTTACGGCTTCTTTTGAAGGATTTAAAAATGCTTTAGAAGTGGAAGATTTTGTAAGAAGCAAGAACTATGAATATGGCGGATTTAAATTTCCAATACTGGATACATCGCTTATCTTAAACGCAGCTATTGCAGCCAACCAGGCAAAGGACGAAGCAAATGCTGTTGCTTATTACAGGAAATTGGCTGATGCTAATCTGTCTGCAGAACAATATTTAAGCGTATACCAGTTTTTAACTGAGTACTACCTGAAAAAAAATGATGATGCTAACCTGACTGCAATACTGGAAAAAGGCAGAACATTATATCCGCAGGATGATTACTGGACTGATGTTGAAATGGAAAAAGTATCTAAGTCCGGCAATAAGGCTGCTATAATTGCCAAATACGAAGAGTTGATGAAAAGATACCCTTCAAAGTACACTTACCCTTATAACTTAAGTGTTGAATTATACAACCAGTTGTACACTGCAGATAACAGGCCTTCCAATGCTATTGCTTTACAGGATAAACTAACCGAAACCTTAAAGCTGGCGATCCCTCTTGATAAAGGTGTTGATTCTAAAATGCTGATGACCCGCCACCTGTATAATTATGCTTATGATTTCCAGGATTCTTCTAAAAAAGTAAAAGGTGCTAAACCCGAGGATATTAAAAGACGTAAAGACCTTAAAGATATGTTCATCAAAAAAATAGATGAATGTATTCCTTATGCAGAAGGAGCGGTGACTTATTTTGCTGCATTACCAACATTAAGGCCCATACAAAAAGCCAACTATAAAGATGTATTGGATATTTTAAGCCAGTTTTATGCTGCAAAAGGGGATCTTAAAAAATCACAGGAGTATGATAAGAAGAAGGAAGAAGTAGGGAAGATGTAAGGCATAAGGTACAAGGTGCAAGGTGCAAGGCGCAAGAATCAAGGCACAAAGTTTATAAAGTATAAAGAATATAAAGAAGCCGTCCTCACAGAACTGTGAGGACGGCTTCTTGTTTTTTGTACACTGAAATTTTATTTCGGTCTCAAAGCACATCAAAATTTCATTTCGATTGTATGAGTATCGAAATGAAATTTCGATGTACTAAATACTATTGCCCCCGAACACCATCCATTCTTATCTGGAAGCCACCATTACCATTTTGCATATCTTTCATTGGCTTAACCACAAAATCTTTGGGTATTTCAAACTCCTTATCAGTTACTTCTTTATCAATATTGATCTTAGTTACTTCAACAGTCATCGTTCTGCCACGGTTCATTTTCATTTCGTATTGCATAGGAAATCCGGCAAGGTCATTTAAACCACTTAGGCTGGTAACGCGGCCAAAACTTCCAAAGCCAGCCATACCACCTGTAGAAACAATACCCTGCAATTTAAAATCAGGACAATACCAAACAGTGCTGCTGTCTTTAGTACCATTTTTTCTTGTAGTAACCACAAATGCTTTTTTACAAACCAGGCCTGCAATTTTTTTTGTTCCATCAGCGTACACGATAGTAGAACTAACTGCAGCGTTAGCATTAAAATTATTGCCGGCTGTTTGTGACCTGCTTTGCATCATGCTATCAATTCTCTTAGCTGCTTGCGCCTGTTCTTCATCAGTAGCGTAAAAGCCTGTTTTGTTGCCCATCATTTCCATTAAAGTGGTGGTGATCTTTTTTCCATTATCTCTTAATACTGTGGTACGGCTCATATCGGTTTCAATATAGGTTTTAACCATATCGCCTTTTAATGTGGTAACAGATTTGGTTTCACCATCGCCGCCAAAACGCATCACCCTTACTTCTTCTCCATTACCACCAGGAGGAGGTGGCGGAGGTGTGTTGTCATCACTTTCAGGAGATACAACAGTTGTTTTGGTATTGATAACTGCATGGTCTAAAACCTTTACCTGTGCATGAGCAACTGCTGTTGCTGCTAAAAAGAAAAGTGGAATAATTTTTTTCATGTAAGTGTTGTTATATATCAAAAATACGAATCAATTCGTAACAACAAAAACAACTTTTCCCTTTAGGAAGATTTTAACAGGCAACTTAACAGTGTTACTTCTCGATATAAAACTATAGCCCTTCCAGCACTGCACGCTTTCTAATTATTTAAAAACATCAAAAATTTTTTATTATGAAAAATGCACTCATTTTTTGCGCCATTGCTATGCTTTCAACTGGTGTGTTGTCTTGTAAAAAAAGCGATTCCGGTAATGCAACTGATCCTACCACAACGTTTAAAGCTACGTTAAGTGGTGCAAGTGAAGTACCTGCCAACGCTTCAACAGCAACAGGAGATGCTACGCTAACATTTAATACCGTTACCAAAGTATTTACTATTACAGTAAACTATTCTGGTGTAACAGCCACCCTTGCACATATTCATAAAGGAGCAGTTGGCGTAAGTGGTTCGGTGGTCTTTCCCTTTGTTGTTTCCCCATCACCCATCACTTATACAAGTGCTGCTTTAGATGCTACACAGGAAGCCGACCTGAATGCTGGTTTGTATTATGTAAATGTGCACAGCGCTGCTTATGGAGCAGGTGAAATAAGAGGACAGTTGATCAAACAATAAATTTCTGTACGGTGTCACGACGGTTAAAACCGTCAGACACCTTAACTAAAGCAGCAGCGATAATGACGGATTAGAACCGTTCTGACCCTCACGGTTGGCAGGATAAAGCCTTCTTCTCTTTGTAAACAGGGAGGGAGGCTTTTATGATAATAAAAAACCGGCACAGGTAGTGCCGGTTAAAAACTAAAAATATACAATTGTTTAATTATTGAGACACTGGTGTACAGGTACAATAGTCAAATTTCATTCCCCAATTACCACCGGGGTTTATTACTGTGCCATTACCCCAACCGGTTTGTTGTGCAATAACCTGGCCGGAAGCATTTAATTGTACTATTACCGCATGTGCAGCAATACATCCGCAGTTTCCTAAGCCGATAGTGCTGATAGGCACCTGGTAGGTATAAGTGCTAACATAACTGTGCGTGGAGTTGTAAGGAAACTGTCCCGGAATAGGATTACCCGGATTATTTACAGGAATCAGCGCACAATCACCCACATACAAATGGGTTTGGGTAAGCAACCAGCCATTAGCCGGAGTGTAGGTTACGTAAATGAAATTGGAGTCATTGGTAACATCTACTGAACCAGCATTAATGGTTTGTCCCGCTAATAATGTTACTGATGTAGGTGTACAGCCTCCTTCAACAGTTCTTCCGGTAACAATATCCTCCTTTACCGGGGCGGATTCAGATTCAATTGCTGCTTTTTTACACGATGTAATTGTTAGCAAAGCAAATACAGCGGTTGCAAATAGTAGTTTTGTTTTCATACGGTTTGATTTTTTAGTAAAACAATAAAATATTACAAAGCAGAAAAATTAATTTTTATTCCACTGCTTTGCCGCCTTTAAACGGGGGGGTGAAGGGCTTATTGTTGCAAAACTGCCATTGTTATCAACATAGTAAATTACATTGGAATAATGTTGTAATACCCACATAAAGTAATAGTAAAACTACCCCGGATAGCAGCTATTTGCAAGGGGAAATACCTGCCCCGGTTTCTTTTATAAAAAGCAGCTGCAAACTGGTAAATATCCCGGATTTTTATACCTGTTAAAAAACTGTGTATAACTCTGCATAATTAGTGTAAACAATCAAATTTTTCTTTTCATTCATTCCATTATATTTGCCGTCTTACTAAAATATAGAAAAGTGCGTTTAAAGAGTTTAGAAATCAAGGGCTTTAAAAGTTTTGCAGACAAGACCGTACTCCATTTTGATGAAGGAATTACTGGTGTTATAGGCCCTAATGGCTGTGGCAAGAGTAATATTGTGGATAGCATCCGCTGGGTAATTGGCGAACATAAAATAAGCAACCTGCGTAGTGAAAACCTGGAGAGCCTGGTGTTTAACGGCTCCAAAACCCGTAGTGCCAGCGGCCTTGCGGAAGTAAGCCTTACTTTTGAAAATACCAAGAACCTTTTACCTACTGAATTCAATACTGTAACTGTAACCCGCAAATATTATAAGAACGGCGAGAGCGAATACCGCCTGAATGATGTAGCCTGCCGCCTTAAAGACATCCACAACCTGTTTATGGATACCGGTGTAAGCACCGATAGTTATGCCATCATTGAATTGGGGATGGTGGATGATATCATTAAAGATAAAGAGAACAGCCGCCGTAAAATGCTGGAACAGGCCGCAGGTATCACCATTTACAAAACACGTAAAAAAGAAGCCAAACTAAAATTAGATGCCACAGAACAAGACCTGGCACGTATTGAAGATTTGCTTTTTGAGATCAATAACCAGTTAAAAAGTTTAGAAAGCCAGGCAAAGAAAGCAGAGAAATATTTTGAAATAAAAAAAGAATACAAAGAAGTTAGTATTGAACTGGCAAAAGCTGCACTGGAAGGTTTTAATATCACTTACCGTGATCTTAACCAGCAGCAACAGGCAGAAGTAGATAAAAGAATTGAACTGGAAACTTCTATTGCAAAAGAAGAAGCGGCGCTTGAAGCAGAGAAGCTCGGTTTTATTGAACAGGAAAAAGCATTGCAGCACATGCAGCATGCTTTTAATGATATGCTGGATGGATTACGCAATAAAGAAAGTGAAAAGAATTTAAGTGCACAACGCTTACAATATTTAAAAGAAAGAGAAAGCAGCTTAAATGATTTTTTACAAAAAGCAGGCGGGCAATTAAAAGGATTGGATGAAAGTATTCAATTTACAAGCCAGCAGATAAAAGATGATGAAATAAAATTGGCCGAATTTGAAGGTAAATTAGATGAACTGAAAAATGCAGTAGAAGATAAACGCAAAGTATTTGATGAAAAACGGAGCAGCATAGACGCATTACGCAGGGAAAACCAGGCCATACAACGCAACCAGTTTGAAGCAGAGAAAAAAGTAGCGGTTGCAGATACTTCTATACAAAACTTACAACGTACCATTGTACAGATACAGGAAGAAAAAGCACAACGTCAAAGCCAGTTACAACAATTAGAAGCCGATAAAAAAATTAAGGAAGAAGAACTGGAGCAAAAGAAAACTGATCTGCAGCAATTGCAGGATCATCACGAATTTACCAAAGAACAAATTTTAGCCACACAAAATTTACTGGAAGGTTTACGTAACGAACTGGCAGAAGAAAGCAGGAAATTAGACAGCAAGAAGAATGAATATGCGTTGTTGAAAAGTTTGATCGACTCGATGGAAGGTTACCCGGAGAGTGTGAAATTTTTACACAAGAATACAGGATGGAATCATGAAGCACCTTTGCTGAGTGATATCATTTATGTAAAAGAAGAATACCGTGCGGCTGTTGAAAATGTTTTGGAACCTTATTTAAATTATTACGTAGTAAACAATTTAGAAGAAGGCTTACAAGCTATTCATTTGTTAGATAATAATAAAAAAGGTAAAGCCAATTTCTTTTTGCAGGATAAATTTACCGGTGTTGAAGAACATAATCAACCCGAAGGAACCATACCTGCATTAAGTGTGGTGGAAATAGACGGCAAATATGCTAATTTGGCCAAACATTTATTAGGCAATGTTTTTATTGCAGAAAATGAAGAAGCCTTACGCAACAGCAATGGGGCAGTGGTGTTAGAGAAAACTGGTAAATATGTAAAAGGCAAATACTCTTTAACCGGGGGCAGTGTTGGTTTATTTGAAGGTAAAAAAATTGGCCGTGCTAAAAATTTAGAAAAGCTGGCTGAAGAAATTACTGCACAGGAAACTGTAGTGCATAATTTAAAAGAAGTGATCCAAAGCCGCCACAACGAAGTGATTGCTTTTAATGAGCAGCTGAAAGAAAATGCCATTAAGCAAACACAGCAGGATATTAATAATCTTACCAATCATGTTTTCTCATTACAAAATAAAATAGAGAACCTGCACCACCTGGAAGAAACCAGCACTAAAAGGGTAGGGGAATTACAAGTGCAGTTGGATGACAATCATGATGCGATCGCCAGCACACGTGACGAACTGGAAAAATTCAATACACAATTGGAGGAGTTGGGTGATAAAATGCAGTTGATAGAACAGGACTATGCTTCTGCAGAACAGGAATACAGTTTTGCAACCGCAACATTTAACGACAGCAATCTCCAGTTCACCAAGCAGCAAAGCAAAGTGGTTTCTCTAAAACAGGAATTTGAATTTAAGAGCAACCAGTTAAAAGATCTGGAAGCACAAATTGAAAACAGTAACCTGCAATTAACTGAAGCAGCCACCAGCATTGCAGAAACGGCGGCTAAATTGCAGGAACTGGAAACATTGGTGATAACCCTGTTGCATAATAAAGAAGACGAAGAAAAGAAACTGAATGAAGCAGACCAGGCGTATTATAATTTAAGGAATGCTCTAACAGAAAAAGAAAGTGAACTGCGCCACAAACAAAAATCTAAAGAAGGTATTGATACTTTACTAAATGAAATTAAAGATAAACTGACCGACCTGAAATTACAGTTGGCCGGAATGAAAGAAAGGCTGAACGTGGAATTTAAAGTGGATCTTGATGCAATCATCGACGAACCAAGAACAGGCGATACACCATTAGAAGAGTTGCAGGAGAAAAATGAAAGGCAGCGCAAGCGTTTGGAAAATATCGGTGAAATAAATCCTACAGCAATTGAAGCGTACACCGAAATGAAAAAACGCTATGAATTTATTTTAGAACAAAAGAACGACCTGGTTACTGCAAAAGAAAGTTTGATGCTAACCATACAGGAAGTGGAAGCAACAGCTAACCAGCAGTTCTTAGATACATTCAATGCAGTAAGAGATAATTTCCAAAAAGTGTTTAAAGCCTTATTTACTGAAGATGATACGGCTGATATGATCTTGGTAGATCCTGAAAATTTAGCGGATACCGGAATTGAAATTGTAGCTAAACCAAAAGGTAAACGTCCATCATCCATTGGCCAGTTGAGTGGGGGAGAAAAAACATTAACTGCAACCGCATTATTGTTTGCCATCTACTTAATTAAACCTGCGCCGTTCTGTATCTTGGATGAGGTAGATGCACCGTTAGATGATGCCAACGTAGGCAAGTTCACCAACATGATAAAAAAATTCAGTGAGAATTCTCAGTTCATCATTGTTACACACAATAAACAAACCATGAGTGCAGTAGATGTTATTTATGGTGTCACCATGCAGGAAGCGGGGGTGAGTAAGCTGGTGCCGGTGGATTTTAGAAGCCTTAATTAATGAATAATTGTTTAATGGATAATTGATAATGTTTTGAATTAGTAACAACATTATTTTTTGCGAAGATGTATAATGCTTGTCGCTGAAACAATATCCATTTTAAATATTTTTCCATGAATAAAAAAGCCACATTTATTTGTGGCTTTTTAGTTAAATAAAAATTGGTTATTTTTATTTAAAGCTTTTGTATGAATAAGGAAGAAATAAAACAAGAAAATAATGAACTGATAAATGAGAATGAGTTAACCCCTGAACAATGGAGCTTGATAGAAAAAGCCAGTGAAGAAATAAAGAACGGGAAGTATCACACTTATGCTGAAGTAAAAGAACATTTTGAAAAATATTTTAGCGAGTAGTTTTCTTCCCTGGTCGGTGTTCCACCGAACAGAATGCAACCTAACGTACACTGCATTTTATTTCAGGATTGATAATAATGAATAAAAAGAATCACTTCATTTTAAAGCGCAATAAAAAATAATTGCTTTATATTTATTATTATTTAACCTCTAAAATCAACATCATGGAAGGTCTGATCGTTTCTTTGGTTCTTGGTGCTGTTGCCGGCTGGTTAGGCGGGCAAATTTTTAAAGGCAGTGGCCTTGGTCTTATTGGTAATATCGTAGTGGGCATCCTCGGCGGTATTATTGGTTACTGGGGCCTTGGTAAATTAGGCATACACCTGGGCACTGGCTGGCCGGGTTATATCCTAACTGCTGCTATTGGCGCCGTAGCATTACTGGCTTTGCTGAACCTTATTCTAAAGAAAAATTAATTTTTATCTGAAGAATGATTAAACCTTATCGATAAAAAACCTGATGTACAAAAAGGATACTCATAATTGAAGTATCCTTTTTTAATTAATAATTTTGCAATGAATAAGTATGTAATTAATAATTTTGCAATGAATAATTGATAATGTTTTAGTAAGAAGCCTTATACTCTTTTGCAATGCGAATGCTGTTACAAGTTTAAAACATTATCCACTATTCATTATTCATTATTTCATTATTCATTATCTGTTTATGCTTCGCACTATTTTATTACTTACCGTTTCCAATATATTCATGACGTTTGCCTGGTATGGCCATTTAAAAGACACTGCTATGCCTTTGTGGAAAGCGATACTCATTAGCTGGGGTATAGCTTTTTTTGAATACTGTTTAATGGTACCCGCCAACCGTGCCGGAATTATCAATGGTTTTAATGGCTTTCAACTAAAGATTACGCAGGAAGCGATCACCCTGGTGATATTTGCTGTATTTGCGGTGTTGTATCTAAAAGAACCTTTTCACTATAAGTATGTGATAAGTTTTGCACTGATCCTTGGTGCAGTATATTTTGCTTTTAAAAAATAATAAGCAATGGATAATTTTTTAATGGATAATTGATAACGATTTAAAATTTCAACCACATTCTCCTTCTGTAAAAGTTAATAAAGGTTCATGTCAAAAAATTATCCATTATTAATTATTTCATTATCCATTATCAATTACCCAACACCAGCTTCCCAATTTTTCCATTACCCGCAAAAAAAACAGCTTTGCCTTTTTTTGCTTTGCGGCAAACATTAAAACCATCCTTACTTATCCATGTCCATGTTTTGCCATCATCTTTACTGTAATCAACACCGTTTATGCCGCAACTGATCCAGTTATCATGATTTAAAAATTCCACACAACTCCGGTAGCCATGCGGTGCAATAGCGGGCACTGTAAAAGTATTGCCACCATCAGTAGTGATGCAGCAATTTTTTGTGGTAGAATCTTTAGTAGTAAAATCTCCCCCCACAACAATGATGGTACTTTTCTTTTTAGATGATTTTACTGCAACCGAATTAGCGCCGGTAGTTTCTTTACCCTGTAAAATGGGCATTTCAAATTTCTTATCACGTACAAACATGCGGGAGTGTGTGCCACCTGTTACAAAAACTGCTTCCTTTAAATTTAGTGCTGCAATATTAGTACCGCTGGAAGCAAAACAAGCTTCGCCTTTTTCTGCTGTAGGAAAATATTTATCCGGTAAAGGCCTCCATGTTTTGCCACCATCAAAAGTGCGGCCAATAAAAATCTTATCATCAATAGGGTCGCCAATTACAATACCACTCATTTCATTCCAAAATTCCATCGCATCTAAAAACATACCCTTGGTTTTATTTTCATACATCACATTCCAGGTTTCGCCGCCATCGGTGGTTTTTAAAATATAAGCAGGTGCATCAATACCCATAATGATTGCTGTCTTAGCATCAAAAGCCTGTATATCCCTGAAATCAGTTTTTTCATAACCCTTTACTGTCATCCATGTCCAGTTAGTACCGCCGTCAATACTTTTACCAACCGTGCCATTGCTGCCGCTTACCCAAATCACTTTATCAGTCACCACACTCAGCCCACGCATAGAAGTTTTTTTATCCGATACAATTACCTGCACTGTTTGTGCCATTGCACTAATAAGCGAAAAACACAGCACAAGAACAAAAAATATTTTTTTCATACTGAATCAATTTTTACAAAGATAGAATATCATTGACAGGAGGGAATCTTCGGCTGAGAATCTTTTCATAATAGCTCTCTACATTAATTAAAGCTCTTTTAAGTAAATGTTCAACAATCAATGCTCAATGTTCAATGTTCAATAGAAATGCATAGCTTTTCAATTTGGGCTTCTTCTCTGAAAATGAAACTATATGAACTGAATGCTCTGCATTTTCATTGCCCGCAGGGCCCTGTGGGAACATTGAGTGTTGAACATTGAGTATTGAAAATTCCCTCCTCCATAATCAACTACACCGGTTTTACAAAAGACTGCGATAATGCCTGTCTTCTTTTAATAGCTTTCCTGGATAGGATTATTGCAATAATAAAAGAAGCCAGGGCACCGGAAATATGCAGCAGGGTGCTTTTTAAAAACAGGAAAAAATCAAATGTGCCATGAAAGATCACCGGGCAAAGAATAGCAAGAAAAAAATACAGCTTGCGGTTAGCCGCATCAAATTTGGCAAGGCTAACAAAATAGCCCATTATCACAGCAAATGTAGCATGGCCGGGTACAGATAAAAACATTCTTAAAACACCATTCACATAGCCATTCTGCAACACATAACCAATATTCTCCAGTGTGGCAAAACCCATACCCACCATTACCGAATAAATGATACCATCAAAAGGATCGTCAAAAGCTTTGCGGGGGTAACAATATAAACGCACCACTAAAAGTTTACTGCCTTCTTCGCTAAGGGCCACCACGCCATAGGCAAACAGCGCAACATAAGCCATCGTTTGTCCGCCTAACTGGTCAAAAGGTTTGCCTAAAACCAGTTCAAGGATAAGTGCAGGTACAATACTCAGCATGCCCAAAATAAAACTCATGATCAGCAAACCCAGCGGTTCTTTATTGAATTTATCTTTGAAGTAAATATAAATGCAGATGGCAATGCCGGGAGCAATGGCTAAAGCTAATAAGCCCATGATGGGGAATGGTTTTTTAGTAATGCATCACAATTTGAAAAGTTGCCAGGTTTTGTTTGTTTAATGCCAGCCTCAACTTGTTTACTGTCAGCCTGAGCTTGTCGAAGGCGGGTTTACTTCGAGAAGAAACTTCCTTTCTTTTACAGCCCGCCTTCGACAAGCTCAGGCTGACAATCTTCTAACAGGTCGACAACAAACAAACTCGCCTGGAACAGTCTTTAAATGTAGTAAATTTTCAAACTGATAGCCTACTGGTTTTTTAGTTACTTTTGAACAAGTTAAATTAAAATTACGATTAGCCAAAAAATTGCCAGTACATGAGTTACAATTATCTTCCGTTAGATAAAAGCCCTTTGAATTTTCAGCAGGTAAAAAACCTCCTCGCTTTTGATCAGTTGGTGTCTATTACATTTGATGCACACCACCGCATTACCGAATGCCGTGATTATTTAGATAAAAAGATCAACAGCGGTAATGGCCTGTTCTATGGCATCAACACCGGCTTTGGTTATTTGCAAAATGTAAAGATCGATAATGATCAATTGCAGCAACTGCAAAGTAATTTAATACAATCGCATGCCTGCGGGCTGGGGGAGGAAGTACCCATCGACATTGTAAAGCTGATGGTGATGCTGAAAATAAAATCGCTCAGCTACGGGCACAGCGGTGTGCAGATAGATACCGTAAAAAGATTGATGGACATGTACAATAATGATGTGTTCCCGGTGATCTATACACAAGGTTCATTAGGTGCATCCGGAGATCTGGCGCCATTATCACATTTAAGTTTACCACTAATTGGTTTAGGAGAAGTGTGGCACGAAGGAAAAAAAATGCCGTCATCAGTGGTGTATAAAAAATTCAACTGGCAACCCATACAATTGCAAAGCAAAGAAGGTTTGGCACTGATCAATGGCACACAATTTATGAGTGCTTATGGCATGCACAATTTATTAACGGCAGAACGTTTATTAAAGTGGGCCGATATTATTGCCGCCATTTCATTTGATGCCTTTGATTGCACGATGGAACCCTTGCATCCAAAAATTCATTCTATCCGCAGCCATAAAGGGCAGGTGGATACCGCAGCCAATATTACTTCCATATTAAAAGACAGCACCATTGCCACACAAAAAAAACAACAGGTACAAGATCCTTATAGTTTCCGTTGCATACCGCAGGTGCATGGCGCCACAAAAGATACATTTGATTATGTGCTGAGTGTTTTCATCAAAGAAATTAATTCGGTTACCGATAATCCCAATATTTTTCCTGATGATGACTTGATTGTTAGCGGGGGCAATTTTCACGGCCAGCCCTTAGCGTTATGTTTAGATTTTTTAGCCATTGCCATGAGTGAAATTGCCAACATCAGCGAAAGAAGAACGTATCAACTCATCAGCGGGCAAAGAAACCTGCCTTTGTTTTTAGTAAAAGATGCCGGCCTCAACAGCGGCTTTATGATTCCGCAATACACTGCCGCCGGTATTGTAAGTGAGAATAAACAATTGTGTACACCTGCAAGTGTAGATAGTATTTCCAGCAGCAACAACCAGGAAGATCATGTGAGCATGGGCGCCAATGCCGCTACCAAATGCAAACGTGTAATGGATAATGTAGAAAAAGTTTTGGCAATAGAATTATTAACTGCAGTGCAGGCATTGGAATTCAGAAGACCGTTAAAGAGTTCTGCTGCCATTGAAAAAATTGTAGCTGATTTTAGAAGAGAAATTTCATTTAATGATGCAGACAGAATTTTGCACGATGATATGATCAGGGCCATTGAATTTATTAAGGCTGAACCGGTTAAAATTTAAGCGCAGAGAAAAGGAGAAAAAGAGTTTTCGCAGAGATTCTCCGCGTTTTCTCTTTTTCTCTTTTTCTCTGCGGTAAAAATCATACGCTACAAATGAAAAGATACTTCATCATCATCCTACTGCTTTGCATTGCGACCACCAGTTTCACTCAACCCAAAATATGGTCTGCCGCAAGAGCCAATCACTGGTACCAGCAACAAGGCTGGTTAGTGGGTGCCGATTTTTTACCCAGCACCGCCATCAATCAATTAGAATTATGGCAAGCCGAAACTTTTGATGCACCAACCATTGATAAAGAATTAGGCTGGGCTGCAAACATTGGCATGAATGTAATGAGAGTATATCTTCATGACCTGGCATGGAAAGCCGATGCCACCGGTTTTAAAAAACGCATGAACGATTTTTTATCCATCGCCGCCAAACATAAAATAAAAATTCTCTTCTGCATTTTTGATGATTGCTGGAACCCCGATCCTAAAATTGGTAAGCAACCAGCACCCAAACCCGGTGTACACAATTCAGGATGGGTGCGTAGCCCGGCGCAATCAGTACATAATGATAGCACACAATGGGATTATCTTGAAAAATACGTAACCGATATTTTAACCAGCTTTAAAAATGATGAAAGAATTTTGATGTGGGATTTGTATAACGAACCCGCCAACAGTGGTTATGGCTTCAGTTCATTTCCCTTATTAAAAAAAGTATTTGCATGGGCATGGGCAGTACGGCCATCGCAACCACTCACTGCCGGTGTATGGTTCATGGATTTTCCGCAGATCAATGCGTATCAACTGGAACATTCCGATGTGATTACTTTTCATAATTATGATGATACGGTTTCAATGAAAAAAGCTATTGACAGTTTACAAAAAAGAGGGCGACCTGTTATTTGTACCGAGTACATGGCAAGAAAAAATAACAGTACATTTGAAACGCATTTGCCCATTTTAAAACGCTATCATGTGGGCGCCATTAACTGGGGTTTGGTAAGTGGTAAAAGCAATACCATTTTTCCCTGGGGCAGTAAAGAAGGCAGTTCCGAACCGCATCCCTGGTTTCATGATGTGTTTAGAAAAGATGGAACACCGTATGACAATAAAGAAACAGAATTAATAAAACTATTAACAGGCAAGAAAAATTAAACATTACCGGTAACTCGGTAAGGCGTTAATAGAAAACGTCTTTCCTTTTTCCTGGCAAAAAAAATTAAATGCAGAGAAAAAGAGAGAAGGAGATTACGTAGAGAATCTCAGCATAATCTCTTTTCTCAGCGCTAAAAATACCTGCAGGATTTCACATAAGGATACCATAAACGCCATAAATTTTGTAACTTCATATCAAATATAAAGCGATGGATATACAAGCTATAGCACCTTCCGGCAAGCTTACAAACATGCAGATGGAATTGCTGAAAATATTCTCGGAAGATATGCCCGATGAACAGGTAATAGAAATAAAACTATTGCTCTCCAATTATTTTGCCAATAAAGCAATGGATGAATTTGATAAATTGGAAAAAAGCAAAGGCTGGACTAAAGAAACCTATGCAAAATGGACTAACGAACATTGGCGTACAAGCCCGGGTAAATGAGAATAGTTTTAGATACCAATTGCCTGATTCAAATCGTGGGAAGGAATACACCCTACCACCAGATCTTCCAGGAAATACTTACCGGAAGGTTAACACTTTTACTTAGCAAAGACGTTGTGCTTGAATATGAAGAAATATTTTCTGCTAAAATTTCTTCTGATTTTTCCGGTTTCCTTATTAAGGCTTTATTAGAAAACCCTTTTATTGATAAGGTAGAAATATTTTATCAATGGCATTTAATAAGCCAGGATGCTGATGATAATAAATTCATTGACCTTGGTTTGAATGGCAACGCCGATTATTTAATTACTAACGATAAACATTTCAATATCGTTAAAGCAATTTCATTTCCAACTTTAAAGATCATCACTATAAAAGACTTTTTTGATTTATGGTTACAACAACAAAAAACTACGACCCCGTAAAATACGCCACACCAACCGGCAACAAACTCACCTGCAAAGGCTGGGTACAGGAAGCAGCATTACGCATGCTCTTAAACAATTTAAATCCTGATGTGGCCGAACGCCCCGAAGAATTAATTGTCTATGGCGGCAGGGGCAAGGCAGCAAGAAATTTTGAAAGCCTCGACCTTATCATTAAAGCATTAAAAGTGCTGGAAGAAGATGAAACCTTGTTAGTGCAAAGCGGCAAACCCGTAGCCATGCTAAAGACACATAAAGATGCACCAAGAGTTTTAATAAGTAACTCTCAACTGGTACCCAACTGGGCCAACTGGAAACATTTTGATGAGCTGGAAAAAAAAGGCCTGATGATGTACGGGCAAATGACAGCCGGCAGCTGGATCTACATCGGTAGCCAGGGCATTGTGCAGGGCACGTATGAAACTTATGCAGCCATCGCCAACAAACACTTCGCTGCGGCGGACGACGGACGACAGACGACTGACGACAGCGAACAGCTCACGCCTCACGACTCACCACTCACGCCTCACGGCTCGCTCAAAGGCACCCTCAATGTAACCGCAGGCCTCGGCGGCATGGGCGGCGCACAACCTTTAGCGATTACAATGAATGGAGGTGTTGCCCTTGTGGCAGAAGTAGAAGAGTGGCGCATTGATAAAAGATTAGAAACAAAATACCTCGACGAAAAACACACCAACATCGACGATGCCATAAATGCGGCTATGCATTATCGTAAAACGGGCGAAGCAAAAAGCATTGGTGTGTTGTGCAATGCCGTGCATTTGTTAGACCGCCTTATCCAAAGAGAAATTATTCCCGATACACTCACCGACCAAACCAGTGCCCACGACCCATTGATCGGTTATGTACCGCACACCCTCAGCAACGAAGAAGCCAATGTATTACGTGAACAAAATCCCAAACACTACATCGAACTCAGTTACGAGAGCATGTACCTGCATGTACAACTCATGCTGCAACTCATGCACAAAGGCGCTATTACTTTTGATTACGGCAACAACATTCGTGCACGTGCGCAGGAATTCGAACAACGTCAGTCGTCAGGCGTGAGACGTGAATCGTCAGGCGTGAGTAGTGAGTCGTCAGTCGTGAGTAGTGGAGACTCTAACAATAATGAGGCACCACTCACGTCTCACCACTCACGTCTCACGTCTTCACGATTCACGCCCGGACACTGTTTCGATTTTCCAGGTTTTGTTCCCGCCTACATACGCCCGCTCTTCTGCGAAGGCAAAGGCCCTTTCCGCTGGGCAGCATTAAGTGGCGACCCCAATGATATTGCTGTAACGGATGACGTCATTCGAAATTTATTTCCGAACAACACTTCCCTCATGCGTTGGCTCGATTTAGCCAAAGAAAAAATCGCCTTTCAAGGTTTGCCTGCACGTATCTGCTGGCTGGGCCAGGGCGAAAGAGAAAAAGCCGGCCTTGCTTTTAATGAACTGGTACGCAACGGCAAAGTAAAAGCCCCCATTGTTATTGGCCGCGACCATTTAGATACCGGCTCTGTGGCCAGCCCTAACCGTGAGACCGAAGCCATGCTGGATGGCAGCGATGCCGTTGCCGATTGGCCGATATTGAATGCATTAGTGAATACTGCCGGCGGCGCCAGTTGGGTTTCGTTACATCATGGTGGTGGCGTGGGCATGGGTTATAGC
>Ga0068859_100000475_pt1 | contig 39608 bp, 32 predicted proteins | sample KBSSwiS22_FD_66585 | JGI IMG/M metagenome (GOLD analysis project Ga0068859, IMG submission 66585) | Switchgrass rhizosphere microbial communities from Kellogg Biological Station, Michigan, USA - KBS Switchgrass S2-2 | ecosystem: Host-associated > Plants > Roots > Rhizosphere > Soil ... | reverse complement strand
GCGCGCGCGAGGTTCACCGTGCGCAGGATGTCTTCTCTCGATTTAACGATAACGACACCAAGCGGGTGGATCTGATAGACGCTGGCGTCGGTCGAATAGAGGGCGCGGCTGACAGCGTCGAACCGAACTTCGCCCGAGATTTGCTCCTCGAGCTGGCGCCGTAACGTCCCGGTTTGGATGACCCTGAGTTGTTTGCCCGCCAAGAAATCCAATTGTATAGTGTCGGTCCGGCTAGAGCGGACCCCTGCGTACGAGTGGCGTGGGGTGCGGCTTCAGGCGGAGCAGGAGGCTATTTTGAATATTCACAATCGCTGGTTTCAGCTCGTCGCGTCGCTCATCGCGATGATCATGATTGCGAACCTGCAGTACGCCTGGACGCTCTTCGTGCAGCCGCTGCAGAGTGGCACCGGCTGGAAGCTGTCGGACATTCAATACGCCTTCGCGCTTTTCATCCTGTTCCAGACATGGGTGCAGCCGCTCGACGGCTGGCTCATCGACCGCATGGGGCCGCGCTGGTTCATCAGCGTCGCCGGTCTACTGTGCGGCCTCGGGTGGGCCGGAATGGGTTACGCCAAGACGCTGCCGATGCTCTACGTGCTCTACTGCGCGGCCGGCATCGGCGCGGCGTTCGTCTATAGCGGCTCAATCGGCTCGGCGTTGAAGTGGTTCAAGGATCGACGCGGCCTCGCATCGGGAATCATGGCCGCCGGATTCGGTGGTGGCACGGCGCTATTTATCCCCTTCATCTCCTCGACAATTGCGAACCGCGGCTACGAGGCAGCGTTTCTATCCACTGGCATCTTCCAGGGCCTCGTGATCGTCATCGTCGCGCAGTTCCTCAGGCATCCGAGTCAGACGGCCGCAACCGCGCAGGCCGGTGTCAGGAGAGCCACCGAGGTCGCGCACCTCACGACGCTGGAGATGCTGAGGAGACCTCAGTTCTACATGATGTATGCGGCGTTCGTGATGATGGGCACCGGCTTCCTGCTCGCGACAGCGAACCTCGGACCGATTGCGAGGTCGTGGGGACTGAGCGCCGGGGCAGTCACGCTCGCGGCGACGTTCAGCCCGCTGGCCAACGGCGCGAGCCGGATCTTCTGGGGCTGGGCCTCGGATAAGACCGGACGCGAAAACGCGATGGTCACGGCGTTTCTGCTGAACGCGGTGTGCCTGCTGGCGGTCCTCAAACTTGGCCAGTGGTCCGGCGGTTGGTTCACATTCAGCCTGGTGCTCGTGTATTTCACGGGCGGTCAGATCTATTCGCTCTTCCCAGCCACGACCGGCGATTACTTCGGAACCAAGCACGCGACATCCAACTACGCGGTGCTCTATACAGCCAAAGGCGTCGCGGCATTCATCGGCGCCTGGGGCGGACCGTTGCTGTTCGAACGGTTCGGAAGCTGGGACGCGTCCTTCTACGGCAGTGCGGCGCTCGCCGTGATTGCCGCGCTCCTGGCGTTTGGCCTGCGGGCGAGGGTGACGGCGCCGCGCCCGGCGCGCGTCGGCGTTCCCGCATAACAGCGCGGACTCGTCAACAACTCACGGCTCAGATAGCGCGAATCGCGGCTGTCGTGCGTGGCAGTCTGGTTGCACGCCAGATCTCCTGCGGAGGAGCCACGATGCCAACAGCGATGACCAACGACGTGCTCGTCGGCGCGGCCGCCGGCGTGATTGCGACGGTACCCATGACAATCGCGATGGAGGAGCTGCATCGGATCCTTCCTGGTGAACACGAAGGCCCGCTTCCACCGAGAGAAGTCACCGAGGGCGTCTACGACTACCTTCACGAAGATCTGAAACCGGAAACCGAAGAAAACATGGAGCGGTTGACGTTTCTGCTCCACTACGCCTTTGGCGGCGCGGCCGGCTCTCTGTTCCCGTTGGTCGCTCCGCGCAAGCTTCCTGCGGCGATCGGCGCCGGTGCGCTGTACGGTCTGACCGTCTGGACGGGCAGCTACCTCGGCGTGCTGCCGGCACTCGGTGTGCGGCATCACGCACGGCACGATTCCGCTTCGCGAACGGGAATGATGATCGCCGCCCACCTGGTGTGGGGTGCAACGCTTGGACTGCTCCTACGAGGACGACCTGGGCTCCGCGCCGCGTCGCGAAATCCCGACGCGGCCGAACGGTAGCGGAGCCTGCCGTGGGCGCGACGCCGATTCGCCGCGCCGTCGATACCAGATGATCCCGGCGACGACGGCGGTGCCGATCGCAACCGTCGTTGCGCCAATGACCGCCCACGTCAGGGCTGTTCGGCTCATCTCGCGAGTCCGCCGGACCAGCAGCTGTGACGTCTGTTCGATTCGCCGGCTCGTGCGGTCGATTTCCTGGCGGATGACGTCGGAGTCCATCGCTACACGCCCTCCTTCACACGGCGCGATCTCAACCAGCTGTGAGCTCGCAGCGTCTCCCTGGTCTTGGGGAGCATCTCGAGCGTGTGGAGTTGGTGCCACGCGATCGCAAACAGCACGGTGCCGACAATCCCGAGCGCCGCGCCCACACCCGCGTACACCGCCGCCAGCGGCCAGTTGAACAGGTAGGCAATTCCGCGCGTCACGGCCACGAGCATCCAGAGTCCCGCGAGACCCAGCGTCCCGGCGGCGGCGGCGAACACCGCCAGTGCGATGACTGCCTGGCCGATCTCTTCCCGGATCTCCGCGCGCGCCAGTGCGGTCTCCTGACGCATCAATGTACGGACGTCGCGCAGCAGTTCGCTGATCAGCTGGAGCGTGGAAACATCATCGTCGTTCCGGACGGCCATGGTTCACCTTGCGTCGTGCATCTTCAACGCCACCTGGGAGGCCGCGATCGCTGCTTGCCCGAGGCTGATGCCGCCATCGTTCGGCGGCACCGCCGAGTTCGTCAAGACCCGCAGCGAAGAGGCGGACAAGATCTCCAGGACATCGTTCATCAGGAGATCGTTTTGAAAGACGCCACCTGACAGGACCACTGCATCCGCCTCGTACGTGTGGGCGAGGGCGATGGCTGCCGTCGCAGCACCGCGACCGAGACCTCGGTGAAAGGCACGGGCAACCTCTGCCGGATCGTGATCCTTTGCGCGGTCGTCGATAGCCTCCTTCAGAGCCGGCCGCCAATCCAGCACGACACCATCAAAGGTCAGCGAATACACGGATGACGAAGACGAGGTGCGCGCAAGCTGCTCGAGCCACATCGCCGCCTGACCCTCGAATGAAATCGGCCGCGTGAATCCGGCCAGCGCTGCAACGGTATCGAACAGCCGTCCGGCCGACGTCGTTCCGAACGAGCGCACGTTACGCGCCGAGAGGTTGGCGGCCGAGATATACCGCGACGGAAAACAAAATGGAGGCGCGCTTAGGTCCGGTAGGTCTTCGATCGCTCTGACAAAGCCTGCTGCGGCCTGGACTGGAAACCGGGCCGCGGCATCGCCGCCGGGAAGCGTTGCCGGACGCAGATGTCCGGCGCGGACGAAGCCCTCGCTTACGCTCCCCACGAAGAACTCACCGCCCCAAATCCTGCCGTCATCGCCATAGCCCGTTCCGTCGAACGCGACGCCGACAACGCGGGTGCCGATCTCCCCACGCTCGGCAAGAACGCTCGCAATGTGCGCGCGATGATGCTGGACGCCGATAATGCGTCGTGCACCCAGCGCGCGGGCAAACCGGGTCGATACGTACTCGGGATGGAGATCGTGCGCGACGACAACGTCTGACCCGTCAACGTCGTACATCGCGAGCAGATCGTCGACGGTTTCACGGAATGCCGTGACGGCGTCGTAATGTTCGAGATCGCCGACGTGCTGACTCATACACGCCTGTCCGTCGATGACGAGCGTGACGGTGTTCTTGAGGTCCGCCCCGACGGCGAGGATCGGCTGCGGCGCAGCGATTTCGGCGACCAGACCGGGTGCGTAGCCGCGGGAACGGCGCACCACGACAGGTCCTGTGATTCCAACACGAACCACCGAATCGTCGACGCGGCGCCCAATCGGACGTTCCCCGACGAGGATGGCGTCGGCAATTCCGCCGAGCCGCTGCTCCGCATCATCGTCACGATAGGCCAACGGCTCGTTCGAGCGATTACCGCTCGTCATGACAATGCGATCGGGTGCTCCGGCGTCGAACAACAGATGGTGCAGCGGCGCGTACGGGAGCATGAGCCCTAGCTCACGTGTCCCGGGCGCGACGCCTGACAGCTCCTCGCGCGCCAGAGAGAGCACAATCGGCCGCGCCGGTGACTGCAGAAGCTGCTCGGTTTCTCGGGTGAGCCATGCCGTGCGACGCGCCGTTGCCATATCGCGCACCATCACCGCGAACGGCTTTTCTTTGCGAAACTTCCGCTCGCGCAGCGCCGCCACCGCGCCGCCATTTGTCGCATCGCACACCAAGTGGTATCCGCCGATGCCTTTCATCGCGACGATGCGGCCCTCGCGCACGAGACGTGCTGCTTCCGCGATGGCATCACACGAGAGGTCGACAGTCCTCGTGCCGCCATCGGTGCGAACGAGCAGGTATTGCGGGCCGCACACGCGACAAGCTGTCGGCTGCGCATGGAATCGCCGGTTCTGCGGGTCGCGATACTCCTCCGCACACAGCTCGCAGAGCGGCCAACCGGCCATCGTGGTACGCGCGCGATCGTACGGAAGCCCGCAGATGATTGAAAATCTCGGTCCGCAGTTGGTGCAATTGATGTAGGGATAGCGAAAACGGCGATCGCCGGCAGCAAAGAGTTCGCGAAGGCAGTCGTCGCAGAGCGGCAGATCGGGCGAGATGCGCGTCGTCGGCGACTCGGCCGACTTACTCTCCCGAATTTCAAAGGTGGGCAGCTCGAGCATCGCATGGTTCTCGATACCCACGCTGCTAATCCGCGCGGCCGGTGGTGGACCGGCAGTCAGATCGCGAAGAAAGTTCTCGATGGACGCGACGTCTCCCTCGACGTGAATACGTACCCCGTCGTCGCCGTTGAGAACCCATCCTGCAAGCGCATGGGATCGGGCGAGGCGAAACACGTACGGGCGAAACCCGACACCCTGAACGACGCCGCGTACGTGAACCCGGCGCGCGATTCGCTGTTCACCAGCGTCTGCTGTCACGGAACGAGGCACGTGCGACCCCGCCAGCCGATTTCCTTGACGCGTCCGTCCTCGACCAGCACAGGCACACCGGCGTGCGATCCCGTCAGCGTCTGTAGTCGCGCTCGTGCGGAAGGGTCGCGCTCGACGTCGTACTCGGTAAATGCGATCCGCCGCCACTGCAGGTGCTCGCGCATCTCGCTGGTGTACGGACAGGTCGACGTTCCATACAGCTCTACATTGGCCACTGACGCCATACCTCCGTCATGACGTGGTAAATCGACGCCTGCACCTCCTGAATGCGCGGTATGTAGTCGCAATGAACGACGATCGGCCAATCGGCGAGACCTTGCCTGGCGATCTCCCCTCCGTCGTACCCAAGGAGCGCAACGGTGAGCATGCCGCGCTTGCGGGCCTCGGCGAGCGCCGCTATCACGTTCGCGGATCCGCCGCTCGTCGAGATTGCCACCGCGACGTCGCCGCGGCGCCCATGCGCGATGAGCTGCCGCAGGAAGATCGTGTCGGTGCCGACATCGTTTGCGAGCGCGGTGATCGTCGCCGGCTCCGTGGCCAGTGAGAGCGCAGGCACAGTCCTGCCGTCTGGCGACGTCTCAATACAGTCGAGCGCCCAGTCGTTGGCGTCTGTCGCCGAGCCACCGTTGCCGAAGATCAGCAGAGAGCCCCCGTTGTTCAGCCGATCCAGGACCGCGAGCGCGGCCTCGCTTATTGCCTCACCTTGATCGTGCGCGGTCTGCTGACGGAGCCGCTCGTCGTCGGCTGCTTTCGCACGGATGGACATGGCAACGTCGTCAACGATTCTGGATGGGTCTTGCTCGTCACCGTTGAGAAACGGATACAGGAACGCGGAAGCGCCCAACTCTTGCCGGGAACGCGCGCCATGCTCAAAAAACACGTGCACCGTTTCCCACAGCGTGTGATACAGGATTTCGACCAGCTCCTGGCATACGAACGGATCGGCCGATGGCGGCTCGATCGCATAACTGCCGCAGGAACCTGGAAGCGCAAAGGTCTGGGCGCCACGCGCACTCGCCAGCGCTAAAGCGTCCTCTACCGCCGGATCGCCTGACGGCGGCGAAAAGCCCATCACCATGTCGTGCTCGCGAACGAGCGCCGGGATGGCGGACGTAAAGGATGCCGACAGGTCCAGCGCAGGCAGTGCCCGCTTGCCCACGATCACGGGATGGACGAACTCGACGGCAACATGCTGCGCATCCGTTGCCGACGCACCACGTCCGAAGGCAATCAGTCGGCCTCCGCGAGCGAATCGCCGAGCCATCTCCTCGCAAGCCAGCGCGAGGCGATCGGCTTCACGCTCGAACAATACGCGCGATACGGAATTGCGCGCGACGAGCCGCTCGTCGACGATTGTCCGAAGCTCCGCTCCAACCGATGTCATCAGCAGATCCGCGGCAGCGGATCACCCACGAGCATGTCGATCACTCGCAAGCCTCCGTAAGCGGCGCGCACCAGCACCGTCGCTGCCGGCGCAGCTTCGACCGTGCCCACGATGGCCGCCCCTTCTCCGCCAGGCGTGCGTCGAACCGCAGCGAGTGCCTTCTCCGCCGCCTCGGGCGCCACGAGCGCCACGATCTGCCCCTCGTTGGCGATGTGCAGCGGGTCGAGCCCGAGCAGCTCGCATGCGCCTCGCACTTCGTCGCGCACGGGCACTGCATCTTCGTCCAGGACGATGCCGAGGGCACAGTCGCGCGCCAGTTCGTTGAGACTTGTCGCCACGCCACCACGCGTCGGATCGCGCATCCAGTGCAGGTCGCGCCCAACCGAGCCAATCAGCGCGGATGCGAAGGGATAAACCGAACGTGTGTCCGACTTCAGCTCGGCGTTCAAATCGATATCGCCGCGCGCGAGCAGCACGGTGATGCCGTGATCCCCGATTGGGCCGGTGACCAGCACCCGGTCGCCCGCCCGGACATTCGCAGACGAGATGCTCCCGCGCGGATCGATTGTTCCGATGCCCGTTGTCGTGATGTAAAGGCCGTCTGCCTTGCCGTGTTCGACGACCTTGGTGTCTCCGCCAACGACCCTCACGCCGGCACGTCGGGCCGCCTCGCCGAACGCCTGCACCTCTTGCTGCAGAAGGTCCGCCGGGGTGCCGGCCTCAATAATCAGACTGCACACGATCGCGATGGGAATCGCGCCGGCCACGGCAAGGTCGTTGACCGTTCCGTTGACCGCGAGATCGCCGATCGAGCCGCCGGGAAATCGAAGCGGCCTGACGACGAAGCTGTCGGTCGTCATGGCGATTGAGACCGCATCGACCGTCAGCGTCGCCGCATCCGCAAGCGATCCGCACGCTCCGACGAGCGGTGCGATCAGTCCTTCGACGAGGCGCCGGCTCGCGGTGCCGCCGGCGCCATGCGCCATTTCAATCTGTGTGTCCGTGAAACGAAGAGTGCTCGGGAACGCAATTGTCGACATCTCACACCGCCGCCGCCGTTCGGCGGTGAACGTAGCTGAAGTAGGCGGCACAGGCGCCTTCCGAGGACACCATGAGCGCACCGACCGGGCGTTCAGGCGTGCACTCGCGACCGAACAACTTGCACTGATGCGGTTTGAGGACGCCTTTGAGGACCTCGCCACACTGAGCGGCTTTCGGATCGGTGACCTGCACGCTCGGCATCGTGAAACGGACCTCTGCATCCCACGACGAGTAAGCGGCGCGAAGCTTCAACGCAGACTGAGAGATGAATCCCAGGCCCCGCCATTCGAAATAGGGGCGGAGCTCGAACACGTCCGCGAGCACCCGCAGCGCGGGTACATTGCCGTCCCACGGCACGACACGGCTGTACTGGTTTTCGACCTCCGCCCGGCCATCACGCATCTGCCGGAGAATCATCGCAATCGACTGCAGCAGATCGAGCGGCTCGAAGCCTGCGATCACGACGGGTTTGCGGTAGTCGCGCGCGATGAACGCGTAGGGCCGCGCTCCAATCACCGTCGAGACGTGACCGGGACCGATGAACGCATCCAGCCGCATGTCCGGCGAATCGAGGATGGCTCGGATCGCGGGAACGATCGTGACGTGGTTGGAGAAGACGGTGAAGTTCGTCACGGCCAGCTCGCGCGCTCGCTGCAGCGTGAGCGCCGTTGACGGCGCCGTGGTCTCGAACCCAATTGCGAAGAATACGACGTGCCGATCCGGATGCTCGCGGGCCAGACGAAGAGCGTCGAGCGGCGAATACACCATGCGAATGTCCGCACCACGCGCCTGTCGCTCGAGCGGGCTTCCATGTCGCCCGGGCACACGCATGACGTCGCCGAAGGTGGTCAGGATTGCGTTGTGTCGTTCCACGACCGAGAGTGCCTCGTCGATGCGTCCCATCGGCAGAACGCACACGGGGCATCCCGGACCATGAACCAGTTCGATGTTCGGCGGCAGCAGATCGGCAAGCGCGAAACGGTAGATCGCATGCGTGTGGCCGCCGCAGACCTCCATGATGCGGTAGTGCCGAGCGGGATCGGTCAGTCGGCGAATCTCGTCGGCTGCCTGTTTGATCAGCTGCGGATCACGGAACTCGTCCACATACTTCACGTGACACCCCGCTCCGGCTCAGGGCCAAATTCATAGCCTTCGAGTTCGGCCATCGCCTGTGCATCTTCTCCGAGCATTGCCAGCAGTCGAAGCTGCTCCGCCGCCCGTTCGGCGCTGATGCGATTCATCGCGAAGCCGACGTGAATCAACACCCATTCGCCGGCGGTCGGCGGATCTTCGAGCAGATCGATGTTGATGGTGCGGCGCACCTTCGACACTTCGACCGTTGCCAGGTGGCCGCCCGGCTGCACATCGACAATCTGGCCAGGAATCGCCAGGCACATGGTCAGGCACCCTCCGCGACGAGTTCACGCACCATCTTGACAGCTCCGTCCACCGCCGATTGAACCGGCCGCGAGAGGCCGATCGACTCATTCACGCTGGCCGGCTCGCAGCCAACGAGGATCACGCGGCCACAGTCGCCGCCGATTCGATGGACCCACGCGAGCACGGCCGCCGGCGTCAGGCTGTGGGCGTCCGCGCCGGCATCGCCGTCGGCGGCGTCCGGCTCAATCGCGTACAGCGTGCCCGGCGGTTTTCCGCGCGATGTGGCATCGACGAGGATGATCTTCGTGTACTTGCCGCTCGCCATCTCGAACGCGAGGTGCACGCCGCGGATGCCGAAGTCGCCGACATCAACGTCGTCGCCGAGCCGTTCGTCGGCGAGGCGCCGCACGACTTCAACGCCGAAACCGTCGTCACCGCGAAAAATGTTCCCGATGCCTGCGACCAGGACGCGTGCCATCAGCCGTCGGTCCGCTCACATTGACAACATCCGACGATATCTCTCGATTTCCCCCCACGAGCTCACGATCGCGTAGGCGACCAGTGCTGCTGCCGCCGCGGCTCCAATCCATCGGTTGTTCATCAGACGCCCCTTTATTCAAAAATGCTTGCGTGATTCAACGGCCCTTCAGCCTCGATGGGCTCAATCTCTGTTGGGTCGAAGTAGAAGAACCGGCCAAACGCTTCGTGAAGCGACGCCGCTGGATCCGCATCCACAGTCACCGCAACGTACAGACGGTCGTCGACGTCGCGGTAGATGCCCGTCACCGTCGCCGGCTGGTCGCGGAGAAACATGTCCATGGCATCCGCGCGACGATTCGGCCGCAGCCGGACATGCGATCCCCGCGCGATGCGGCAGCCACCGATGTCGATCGTCGCGTCTTCCGGAGATGGCGTGCCTGGCGGATTGAAGAAATCCGCGCTTCGCACTGTCCCGTGCAGCGCAGCCAGGTCCGAGGATGCGATCGCCTCGACGGAATCGAGGATTTCGCGCGCGCGCGGATCGGTCCGGCGCGCCTCCCGCTTCTCCGCCTCCGTCATCGTCAGAATCCGCAATGTGAGGATTTCGTCGATTTCAGCCGCGTCGCATAGATCGCCACGGCTCTCCTTCGCGACCGACGGAAAGTCATACAGGACTATCGGCGACGACAGCATCAGGTTCTGCTGGAGACGATCGCCGACGAGTACCGGCCATGTATGGAGGTTTCGACATTGGGCGGTCATCGTCCTTGCCGTCTCGGCCGGGTCAATCAACGATTCGAAACGTCCGTTCTCCACAGCCAGCAGCAGATGCGTTCCAACGAGCGAGTAACGGAGCATCGCATCACGGCTGTCGTCAAATGCAGCCCGCCACGGCTCGATGTTCTCGATGCGAAGCCGCACTTTTATGAAGGCGTCGACGGCATTCGCTTCAATGGTGAGCCGTGCGTCGAGATCAATCTCAGGCAGTGCCATCGTCACAGCGATCGGTGATGGGTTCAGCGCGACTGGTGCGATGTCGATGGTCAGCGCTACCCCTTCGAGCCAGGATCCAGAGGGTTCGACCGCGTTACCGTTGATCGGTCGCGGGCGAAGGCACCGTATGCGCACGGTGAGAGTTGGGGCCACGCCGGTCGCTGCCGGTGCCACCAGGCATTCGGTCTGCGCGAACGATGGCTCCCCGTCCTCGTGCGGCGCACGAGGCGCGACCACACCAAACTGCCAGCGGTACTGGTTCTTTGCGGCAGAGGCGCGGTACGGATACAGCACGTAGCCTTCGTAAAGCACGGCGTCGGCGACGCGTTCGACCGAATCGAAAGGCGTCGCGCTCATACCGGCTGCCGCGACACTGCGGTCTGCAGAAGGAGGTCGATCGCTTCGTCCCATGAGACGAGCGCCTGCCGTCCTCGAAACGCCTGCAAGCGATCGATCGTTTCGCGCTGCAGCCGCAACCATCCGCCGCCTGGAAAAAATTGATCCATCGTCGTTTGCCAAACTGCGGATGGCATGGGATACGCCGCCTCGAGATCCCACGACACCGGCTCGACGATGAACGCGCCTGTCTCGATCGCCCCCGCCTTAGCCGCCTCACCCGCCTTGAAGATCGTTCCGCTGAAGAGGAACACCAGTGGGATGTCACCCTCTCGCACGGCGTGTAAGTACTTTGCTGACGCCACCTCGAGGTCGTATGTGCACGGCACTGTCAAATCCACTTCCGCGTGCCGTTCGAAACCGGGAACGACCAGTGAGGTGTGACTCCACGTCACGGCCTGCAGCGTCCGGTCCCATTGAGAGGGATCGCCGAACAACTCATAGAGGCGCTCCTGTTCGCCGGGCGTGTACCGCCGGCGACGCGGCTCGATGCGAATCTGACAGCGAAGTACCAGCGCGTGAATGCGACCGCCAAGGATGTCTTCGAGATACAGACGAAATGTGATCGCCGGCGCTGCAATCTGAGATGCCGGGCGCGCATCGGTGATTCCTATTGCCAGGACAGTCATGCCGTTCGACTCTCGCTCACGACACGCCGAGAAACGTCGAGGGGTGCCGTCACCATCGCACGCGCCCGTTCTGCGATTCGCGCGAAGAACTCGTCGATCTCGCGCCACACGTCGTCGCCGCCGCTGAAGCCGCGCCACGAGCGGCGAATACGACCAACCAGTTCGTACGACGCATCGATCGGAACGATGAATCCCTCCGCCGAGCCCTCGCGTCTCCTGATCAACACCGCTTCGACGTCGTCTGCCAGCGTCGTAAGTAGCGGCACGGCCCGTGTCAGCTCGTCCCACGACTCCAACCGAAGCTCCGACTCGGTTGCGCCGGCGGGGCCGGGATAGAAAGCCGTGATTCGACCGGTGGCGCTGCTGCGGAAGAAGAACGCCAGACCGATTGGAATCTCCAGTGCGTCCATCTGCTCGCGCGCATCGGTGACCTCGGGAACGAGGAGGTACCGCTGCGGGACAGCACGCAGCCGCCCTCCTCCGGCTCCTTCGTGCGTAAAAAGCAGGTAGCACGCGTGACACGCGCACAGCAGCGACCGTGCGCGCAAATCGACGACATGATCGTGAGCGCTCCCGATGGCCGAGCCGCACACGTCGCACCTCTCCAGTGCAACAGGCGGCTTCCGGAGAATCTGCAGCAGCGGTGAAGTGCCGGGCACGCGTCAGCTCGCCAGGTTCAGCAGCGTCGGTGAATGCCTCGTTTCGATCGTCTTCCCGTTCCCCAGGTACATGTGCACGCCACAGGGCAGGCACGGGTCGAAACTGCGTACCGCACGCATGATGTCGATGCCTTTGAAGTTATCGCGCGAGTTCTCCTCGAAGATCGGCGTGTTCTGGATCGCATCCTCGTACGGCCCAGGCGTCCCGTAGACGTCACGCGGACTCGCATTCCAGGGCGTCGGTGGATACGGGTGGTAATTGGCGATCTTGCGGTCACGGATGACCATGTGATGCGACAAGACCCCGCGCACCGCCTCGGTGAAGCCGCAGCCAATGCCTTCTTCAGGCACAGAGAAGGTTTCCCAGGTCTTCGTGTGGCCCTTGCGGATCTCCTCGAGCGCTTTGTTCACGAAATGGAGGGCGCACCCGGCCGCGTACGCCTGGAAATAGGTGCGCGCGCGGTCCCGTTCGATCGCGTTGCTCCACTGGGGAATCTTCCACTCGAACCGCACGTCGGGCTTGGTCGCCGTCTTCGGAAGGTTGATGACGACGCTGTGTCCTGTCGCCTTGACGTAGCCGATGTCCACGAGGCCGGAAAGCGCAGTCGACCAGAGCCGTGCGATCGGCCCGCCACCGGTATCGAGGGGCAGATAGTCTTTGCCGTCGAACCACCGCGGCGACATCACCCAGGTGTACTTCTCGTCGAAGTCGCGCTTCTGTGGCCGCGGAATCGTGTGCTGATTCCAGGGATGACGCTGATCGATGGGGTTGCCCAGCTCGTCGTGCGTCACGTATAGCTTCTGATCGCCCCAGTCGTCGTAGTACGAGCTGCCGAGCAGGATTCGAAGACCGAGATTGATGCGGATCAGATCGTTGGTCACCAGCTTGCCGTCGACCACGATGCCGGGGGTCACGAACATCTTCCGACCCCAATCGCCCATGTCCTTGTAGCGGAAGTTGCACGTTTCGGGATCCTGAAAGGCGCCCCAGCATCCCAGCAGCACGCGCCGCTGACCAACCTTCTCGTACCCGGGAAGTGCGGTGTAAAAGAAGTTGAAGAGGTCGTCGTGCATCGGCACGACCTTCTTCATGAACTCGACGTACTTCATCAGTCGCACGAGGTAGTCCGTAAACGTCTGGATGGTTGCCATCGTCCCGACGCCACCGGGATACAGCGTCGAGGGATGGACGTGGCGGCCCTCCATGAGGCAGAACATCTCGCGCGTGAGACGGCTCATGACCAGCGCCTCGCGGTAGAACTCCCCCTCGAACGGGTTCAGCGAGTGCATGATGTCGCCGATGGTGCGGTAGCCGTGATCGGCGGCGTGCGCCGCTTCGGTCTTTTGCGCTTTCTCCCAGACGCCGGGATTGGTTTCCTTGACCATCTTTTCGCAGAAGTCCACCCCGACAAGGTTTTCCTGAAAGATGTTGTGGTCGAACATGTACTCGGCGGCTTCGCCAAGGTTGACGATCCATTCGCCGAGCGCCGGGGGACGAACGCCATACGCCATCTGCTGCGTGTAGCAGGAGCACGTCGCATGGTTATCGCCGCAGATACCGCAAATCCGACTGGTGATGAAGTGCGCGTCGCGCGGGTCTTTCCCCTTCATGAAAATGCTGTAGCCGCGGAACACCGACGATGTGCTGAAGCACTCGGCGACTTCCTTTTTGTCGAAATCAATTCGCGTATAAAGACCGAGACTCCCGACGATCCGCGTGATCGGATCCCAGACCATTTCGACCAGCTTGCCGCGCTCAGCGGCGGACTTCCGTTCAGCAACTGTTACCGTAGCCATCTCGTCCTCGCTTAGCGCAGATTCGGCATCTTCCTGGGGAAAATCGGATCCTCAGCGTCCGCTCGAACGCTCGTGACATCGCGGGCTGTCGACACGCCGGCCTGCTTCTCAGGATGACCATGCGGCCCGACGTCGTGCCTTCCCGGCTCTGGCCCCTGCCTGCGTCTGCGCTCCTCGCCTCGAACCGTGACGCTCTTGCCCGCGTACTTCGGGTTGCCTCTTCCATTCAACGTGACGCTGTCGTCCTGAACCCTGTACGGCATCTGATGCTCCTACCCTCACAAATCACAGATCACGAGTGCTTCCATGGCGGGTCGTAGCCGCTGTCGAGCGACTCGCCCGTATGCCGCCACTTGGGTTCTCGATCGACCGTGTGTTCCGTAAACCCGCGCAGCGTGCGGATCACGCCGCCAATCATTTCGCTCGCAGTCGTCGATACCTTGCTGCCCGGGGGTTCATCCATGAAAGGCATGAACTTGTCGGGGAACCCCGGCATCGTGCAGCCAATGCAGATACCGCCGACGTTCGGGCACCCGCCGATGCCATCCATCCACCCGCGCTTGGTGACGTTGCACCGCACGACCGGTCCCCAGCAGCCGATCTTCACGAGGCATTTCGGCGATCCGTACTCGCGGGCGAAGTCGCCCTGCTCGTAGTACCCGGCGCGATCGCAACCCTCGTGAACGGTGCGGCCAAATAGCCAGGTCGGTCGCAGATTCTCATCGAGTGGGATGACTGGTGCCTGACCGGTGAGTTGGTAGAGCAGATACAAGAGCGTCTCGGACATGTTGTCAGGCTGGATGGGACACCCGGGTACACAGACGACGGGTAAACCTGCCTTGCTCTTCCAGTCCCACCCGAGGTAGTCAGGCACGCCCATCGCGCCAGTGGGATTTCCCGCCATCGCATGGATGCCGCCGTAGGTCGCACACGTGCCTGCTGCGATGATCGCCGTCGCCTTCGGCGCGAGGCGATCGAGCCACTCGCTGGTCCTCATCGGCTGGTCGGAGAACCGGCTCGTGCCGGGTGCGTTGTTGCCGAAGGCAGCCCAGTACCCTTCCGATTTGATCTCCTCGTTCGGAATCGAGCCTTCGACCACGAGAACGAATGGATCGAGCTCTCCGGCATCGGCCTTCCAGAACCACTGCATGAACTCGTGGCCAACCTGAAAGTCAACGAGCGGCCAATGTGGAACCACTTTGGGCAGACCGGGAATCGCGCCCATCACGATGTCTTCCACGCTCGGCAGTGTGGCGTTTGTGAGCGAAACAGAATCCCCGTCGCAACTCAGCCCTGAGTTGATCCACAACAGGTGAACGGTCATGTCGGTCGGATTGATTGGCGTCGCCATCGGTGTCTCCTCGCAACGGACGACTCGGGTGCGCGGCGTGGTGTGCGACATCGGTGCCAACACATCGGGACTTCGACTTGCACCTGTGCTGTCCGATGCACGAGTTGTCGATCGCTATGGCCCTGGTGGATATCGCGTGCGAGGCGTCAGACCGTCTACACGTATCGAAGATCGACGCGCTACACGTGTCGATCGGTCCACTGTGCGGCGTCGTCGAGGAGGCGCTTGCCTTCTCGTTCGAGCTCGCCGCAGCGGGTACGCCGGTGGAAGGCGCGCGCCTTGTGGTTCAGCAGGCTCCGCTCACGGCGTTTTGCGACTCGTGCAACGAAGAGCGGACGATTCCAAGTCCGCAGCACCTTCGTTGTCCCTCGTGCGGCGCGCCGACGCCCGCGGTTCGCAGCGGCCGCGAGCTGGAACTGGTCGCGATGGAGGTTCCGGATGTCCCGGATCGAGCAGATTCGTCAGAACGTCCTGAAGAAAAACGATTTGCTCGCAGCTGAACTGCGGAATCGTTTTTCCGGAGTGGGTGTCAGAGTCATCAACCTCGTCTCGAGCCCTGGCGCCGGAAAGACATCGCTGCTCGAGTACACGCTGCGCGAACTTCAACCGCGATTCTCAGTGGCGGCGCTGGTCGGCGATCTCGCGACTGATCGCGATGCGCAGCGCCTCAGCCGTGCCGCAACAAAGGTGCAGCAGATTACGACGGGCACTGTTTGCCATTTGGACGCCGAAATGATCGGTACCGCAATCGCCGATTGGCAACTGGAGTTACTCGACTTTCTGTTCATCGAGAACGTCGGCAACCTCGTGTGTCCGGCAAGCTATGACGTCGGCGAGACGATGCGCGCAGTACTGCTGTCGGTGACGGAAGGTGAGGACAAACCGCTGAAATATCCAACGATTTTCAACAGCGCTGATTTTGCCGTCATTACGAAGATCGATCTCGCGGAGGCGGTCGGTTTCAACCGTGACGAAGCGCGCAAGAACATCCACGAAGTGTCGCCAGATCTGCCCATTGTGGAGACGAGCGCGCGAACCGGAATCGGTATGGATCTTTGGATGGATCGGCTTGAACGCCTCTCACACACGCGAGGCGATTTGGCGCCTCTCATCTGACGCGGCGTGGCGGATTTGCTTCCATCGCAATGTCTCGGCAGTTCGCCCGCGATGGCGCGGCTCGCCATAACAGACGCCCACGACGGCTCCCATGACCATGCTTGTCGCAACGAGCGCGAGCAGCACCCATGCAGGATCGTAACGACCGAGAGGCGGTACCACGGGCACGAACGTGTAAGAAATTGCGGAATGTCAGCAATCCAGACGATGAAAAACTGTGCGTACGACAAATAGGCCCAAAACAGCACAAACGCGAGCGTCAGGCGACCGAGTGCCTGGAAATGCTCCGCCGTTAGTCTCGGTTCGTCGTTCGTGCGAGCAACTTTCGATGCCAGCAGCGTCATCAGCGCAAGGGCACTCACTATCGTGAGATCTCTCGATCGGCATCCACATCCTGCCTGCGCGACAGGGGGCGAAGCGCTTCACCGACGGCGAGCCACACTGCCCAGTACGCGATGGCGCGCGCCGAGACCCACGACGAACGGCGCGCCACCAGAATCGGAATGCAGAGCACCGCGAGCAGTGGGCGCGCGCTCTTCTGTTGCAGCATGCGAACGAACGCAACCACCGCCTGGCGATCGGCTGCAGGCATTGCCCCGTCGAACGCCGGCATCCGATCCTTGCCGTGCGACAGCAGATCGAGCAGTTCTGAATCCAATACTGCGTCGCACTCTCCATTAGTAGCGACAACGGTGGCGCGCCAGGCATGTTGGCGGTCATGACCGAATACCCAGAACCATCGACGCCGTGGCAGACGGCGCAGAAGATCTGAAATTGATGCTCGCCGCGCGCCACGACATCAACGGGGCGCCTCGCGGCGATCGGCTGGTCCATTGGTATGGTGCCTTCAGGCGGCACGCGCAAGCGTCTTCGCACCCGGGGAGAGGTACTCGCCGCCAACGAGAACGCCTCGCCCGGAATGCGCACGGAGGTCGCGTGCGAATGCGTCCACCCACCTTGCATCGACACCGTTCACGTCGGGTGCTGAATGTCGAACGTTGCGACCAGGGCTCGGCCGCGATCGAGATCGCACGATGCCAGCCGGCAGGCGTACGTTCACCGATGGCGATGTACCGCTCGGGGGCGCGGTGGCACTGACAATACCGACAATCGATTCGCAGCACGCTGACGTGCAGATTGTTGGCAAAGGGAACCGGCTGACCGTACGCGCGATATTGACCCGTCGCGGCCGGGGTCCGCGCAAACGCCCATATCAAAAATGGAAAGGCGACACCGCAGTACGCAGCGGCGACGAGGACCGTGCGGACGATCACGTTGACGCGTGGCGGGAATAGCTGCGCCATTGCCGAGTCAACAGCGGCGCGGAGGCACGGCGTATGCCCACGACACGTGCGTCCGGCTCATCGGCGCGGCGATGGCACGCGGACGACACACAAGAGGAACGAATCTATCGAGCGAACCCGGCTTCGCCCAGCTGTTTCCAGACGGCGAAATTCAGTTCGCTTCTGAGCACCCCAGCGGTCTTCAGGTCTTCTCTGCTCCACACCTGCAGGTGGAATCGAAGTCCACGAAGGCCGATCTGGACAAGCTCCACTTCCGGCGCCGGCGAGCGCAGCACGCGTTCGTGCTCCGCCGCGGCGGCCAGCAGCGTGCGGCGGACAAGATCCAGGTCTGCGTCAGGGGGCACGTGAAACGTCAGCACGTAGGCCGTCAGCGCGTTGGGTCGGCTCCAGTTGATCACGCGCTCGGAGATGAATTGCGAATTCGGAACGATCACCGCGACGTTCTCGTCGGTGACCAGCGTCGTCGCACGCGCGGCGATCTCGCGCACTTCGCCGACGGTGCCACCGATTTCGACGCGGTCGCCGATCCGGATTGGCCGCTCGAGCAACAGAATCAGTCCACTGAAGAAATTGCTGGTGATGTTTTGCAGCCCGAAGCCAAGGCCGACGCCAATGGCGCCGACAAGTACGTTCAATGACGTGAGATTGATCCCCGCTGCCTGCAAAATCACCAGCGCACCGACGCCGATCACCGTGTATCGCGTGATCGCGCCGAGCGCTTCGCGCAGGCCGACGTCTACGCCTCGCCGCGCCAGTACGTGATTGACGAACCAATGCGTCGTCCGACGCGTCGCCCAGACTAGAACGGCCAGCAGCGTAACGACGATCAGCAGTTTCAGCGGTGTGAACTGGCTTCCCGCAATACCGGTGTTGAGGAACGCTCCTATTCGATCGAGAACATCCATTCGCGATCACGGTGGCGTTGCAGCCGCCGTGCCTCTGTCGGCTCAACCGCCGAGCTCTTCGCAGACGCCGTCCACACGAGTTGTGTCCACCTCGTCGGCAATGTGGTGAAACTCGCCTACTGACGGAGCCAGTCAATATCCCTGTGCCGGGCACGTGTGTTGCTCGAAACTGCCGTCAAGAATTTGCGATGAGTGATCAGCCATCGTGCCGCCGTGATGGCCACCAGCGTGCAGAGGTGGTGAAGCAAATCGTGAATCGATTGCGCCACACCACGTCATGCAGTATCCAGGCTCTGGCTTATGCCGCAGGTGATGTACCGGAGCGCATCGTGCGTCGAGTCATCACACGTTTCGCCGTGCGTGGGCTCGTGCGCAACGACGCTGACGGGTGCTGGACAGCGACGGGCGCGCTGAGAACTGATGCCGAGGTCGCAATCTGCAGTGCGGAGTAGTCGGGGCTGCGAGGGCGCTGTATAGGCTGACTGCCCGGAATCGCCGAGCTCATGGGCTCGGTGACGGCGCCGCGTGCTGCCCGCGGCGGCGTTCCCGCGTAAGGCGTGGAGGACGCGCCAGCCAGCGATCCACCGCGCGAATGACGTCCGCCGGCATCGCTGGCTTGGCGAGAAAATCGTCATAGCCGGCAGCGAGCGCGGCATGGCGATCTTCGGGTCGTGCGTACGCCGAAATGGCGATCGCCCGCACGAGCCCTCCCCGCGCGGGAGGCCGCCGCCGGATTCGCCTGATCATCGACAACCCATCCTCGCCCGGCATGCCGATATCGGCGAGCACGAGACCGGGTATGTCCACGTCGAACTCCTGCAGCGCCTCGGGAGCATTCCCCACCGCTCGAACCGTTGCGCCGTACTGCGACAGCAGCGTCACCATCAAGTCGCGGGTCGTCTCGTCGTCATCGACGACGAGGATTGAGTGATCGGAGAGATCCACCTTCGGCAACTCGGGCGAAGGTATTTCCTCTCGAGCCCGACGAACGCGCGTGATCGTCCGCGCCAGTGGGAGGCGCACCTCAAAGGCCGCCCCCTTGCCTGGCCCGTCGCTGCGCGCCGTCGCTTCCCCACCATGCATCTCGACGAGCTGTTTGACGATGGCCAGGCCAAGGCCAAGTCCGCCATGGGAGCGGGTGAAGCCCTGTTCGGCCTGACGGAACCGATCGAACACGTGCGGCAGAAAATCGGACGAAATCCCGACGCCTGTATCGGCCACGGTGATCGTGGCATGCGTCTGGTTGGCGCGCAGTGTCACCTCGATGCGGCCCCCCTCGGGCGTGAACTTGCAGGCATTCGACAGCAGGTTCCATACGACCTGCTGCAGGCGGTCCGGATCGGCATTGGCAACCGGACCTTCGTCGACATCGAGACGCACGTCGATGCCGCGTGCGGCAGCGCCCGGCCGAATGGAATCGACTGCATCGCAGATGGCACGCGCGAGCGACACCGGTGTGACCTCGAGCTTCACCCGTCCGCTGATCATGCGCGAGATATCGAGGACGTCGGCAATCAGCTGCGCCTGAGCCTTCGCGTTGCGCTCGATGATCTCCAGGATGCTCGCCACGCGGTTCGGCTCGAATCGCGCCTGCCGCAGCAGCGCCGCCCATCCCAGAATCGCGTTGAGCGGCGTGCGCAGCTCGTGCGAAACGGTCGCGAGGAATTCGTCCTTGAGGCGGTTGGCGTGCTCGGCCTCGAGACGCGCGCGCTGCAGCGCGACGAGTGTGTCGCGCAACTCGTACTGACGCTGGCGCCCGCGCAGCGCGGCATGTACCGTGCTCATGACTGCCTGCGAGCGAATGGGCCGATCGAGAAGCGTGACATTGCGCAGGACCTCGAGCTTGTGGAGCGTCCGAAGCGACGCCTGGCTGCGATCGCTACCGGCAAACAGGAGGACCGAAATGTCCGACCAGGGCGGCTGCGATGCGAGGGCTTCGGTGAGATCGTCGAGCCGTGGATCGGCAAGCGCCTCCTCGGTGAGCAGAATGGCGCCCGCGCCGCGCGCCAGGTCGACGCACACATCCGTGATCGAGTGGCAGATCTGACAAGTAATGCCGCCGCGCGACAGCAACTCCGCCGTCAAGCTCGCGTCGCGGCCAATCGGGGCAAAGATCAGAACTCTGGTCGTCTCGTGGGTCCCGTCTGTCATTTGAAGAGCGGACTGGATGCACCGATGTACTGGGGCACGCCCGTCAGGACGCCTTGGAACTCGGACAGCGCCGCTCCGACACGGAGCCGTTCCGGGCCAATCTGAAATTCACGGATGGTCGATTCGTGTGGACCGCTCCGCCTTTTCATCACAGACACAGCTCGGCGCACCACGCCCGCCGATTCGAAGAACCGCAAAAGAATAACGGTATCGGCAAGGTAGCTGACGTCGATCGGCGTCGCCATGTTGGCGCCGACGATACCGTGCTGTGCGACGACCATCAACGTCACGACACCGTGTTCGTTCAGGTAGGACAACAGCTCATGCATCCGCACGAGCGGCGCTTCGACCTGCGGAATCGCATTCAAATAGCCGTTCAAGCTGTCTATGAGGATGACTCGCGCGCCGTCGCGCTCCACAGCCACCCGCACACGATGGCTGAATTCCCCCGGCGACATGTCGCCGGGATCAATCTGTCTCAGACTGACGTGACCGGATTCGATCCGCTCACCAAGCCGCATGCCGAGCGCATTGGTGCGGCCGAGGAAGGTGCTGATACGCTCGTCGAACAGAAAAATCGCCCCTTTGGTGCCCATGACGCCAGTCGCCGCATATTGCGCTGCCATCGTGGACTTGCCACTGCCGGCGGGCCCGATGAGAAGCGTCGTCGTCCCCCACGTCAGGCCGCCGCCAAGCAGTTGATCCAGTTCGGCAACACCGCTCTGCACGATACCAGAGCGAGGTGCCGATTCCCGCGCGGCGACGAGCTGGGGAAATACGTTGAGGCCACCGCGCCGAATCACGAAGTCGTGAAACCCTTCGACGGTCGCGACACCGCGGAACTTGACGATGCGCAGCCGCCGGCGGGCACGGCCGTATTCAAACGGCAGCATCTCGAGCATGATCACGCCGTGCGACAGGCTCTCCAGCTGCAAGTCGGGCCCCCCGGTGGACAGATCGTCGAGCATAACGACCGTACAGGCGCGGCCAGAGAAGTATTCTTTCAGCGCGAGGATTTGACGGCGATAGCGAAGCGGGTCGCGCGCGAGGAGCTTCAGTTCTGACAGCGAGTCGAACACGACGCGCGATGGCTGTACTCGTTCGACAATTTCGAGTACCGATTTGATCGTCTCGCCAAGCTCGACTTCCGCGGGGTGATAGAGCGTGTATTGGTCTTCCGGTTTCAGTCCTTCCGCTGGACTGAGCTGGAACAACTCCACGCCTTCGAACGACCAACCGTGAGATCGCGCGGCAGCCTGCAGCTCGGGGACCGTTTCCGAGAGCGTGACGTAAACAGTCTTCTCGCCAGCATCGCGTCCATTCAAGAGGAACTGCAATGCCAGCGTCGTTTTCCCGGTGCCCGGATTACCTTCGATCAGGTACATCCGGTTGGGCGTGAGGCCGCCGATCAGAAGTTCGTCGAGACCGGGAATTCCGGTGGAGATGGGCGTCTCGGTGGCGTCTGTTGAAGCGGCGTTTGTCATTCAGCGTGAACGCGCGCGAATCGCGCATTCAATGCGACTATAAACGTCGTTGTCGGTAAGGATCAAAACTTCCATCACCAATTTCACCGCTGAGTTAGGGTGCGATCCGCGTCGCGGCTGTGGTTGGGGAATCGGCGTGAGTCGGGCGCGGTGTGGTTCGATGGCTCGAATTCGTTCATGGTCCGTATCGCCGTCCCTATTGCGCGCCCCGTAACGTCGTGCACATGTCGAATCACGTCATCGCGGCGCTCCTCGCGCCGGATTGAACCGCGGGGAGCGCGTCCGAAGCCGGATGCGTCAATGACGCAGGTGCCACCGGAATATCGATTTCAAATCGGGCGCCTTGTCCGCTGCCCCTGCTGAAGGCGCAAATCGAGCCGCCGTGCAGTTCAACGAGGTGACGGGCGATCGACAGCCCCAACCCGAGCCCGAACTTCTCGCGCACATGCGAGGCGTCTTCCTGCCGAAACCGCTCGAAGACGTGCGGCAAGAACTGCGGCGAAATTCCCTGCCCGTTGTCCTGCACCGTGATCTGCAGCGAGTTCTCGGTCTTGTGCGCGTAGATCTCCACCCGTCCACCTGACGGCGTGAACTTGATCGCGTTGTGCACGACGTTCCACAGCACCTGTTGCAGCCGCCGCGCGTCGACCGACACCGGTCCGATGCCGGCGTCGACCGATGCGATGAGCTGCACACCCTTCGCGTCGGCAGCCGGTTGAAGCGCCTGGATGGTGCTCTGCGACAGCGCGGCAACCTCCACGGGCCCGACCTCGATGCGCACGTTGCCCGACATCAGCCGATTCATGTCCAGGAGATCGTCGATCAGCTTGGCCTGCAGCTCCGCGTTGCGTCGGATGACGGTCAGTGCAGAGTAGACGTCCCGAATGGGCTTGCCCTGATCGAGAATCGACAGCCATCCGAGTATCGCGTTCATCGGCGTACGAAGCTCGTGACTGAGCGTGGCGAGAAATTCGTCCTTCAAGCGGCTTTGCCGCTCGGCCTCATCCCGCGCCTCACGTGCCGCCTTCAGTAACTGTTCGCGTTCGCTTGCGGCTGCATGCTCGGCGGTGCAGTCGCGACTGACCCCGACGAGGCGATCCGCGACGGCTTCCGATCGAACCAGTCGTCCTCGCTCACGGATCCACTTATTGGAGCCGTCCGGACGGACGACACGGTACTCGGCTTCGTACACCCCCAAATGCACCGCGGATGTGAGCGCGTCCTCGACCGCCTGACGGTCGTCGGCATGGAGTGCTGTCCAAATCCGTCTCTCCGGGCCAAAGGCCCCGGCCGGAAAGCCGAAGAGGACCTCGGGCTCCGTGGACCATGTCACCTCTTTGGTTTGCAGATTCCACTCCCACGCGGCGATCTGACCGACCTGCATGGCCATCAGCAGACGCTGCTCGTTTTCCTGAACGCCCTCGTGAGCCGCCCGCAACGCCGCCGTCCGCTCCCGGACGCGCCGCTCCAACTCCTCGTTGGCGACTTGAAGGGCCATTTCTGCCGCCACGCGTTCGTCGACTTGGCGTTCGAGTACTTCATTCAGTTCCGCGAGCGCGCGCGTTTTTCTGAACAGATCGAGAAAGACCGCAACCTTCGATCGGAGAATGTCCGGGTTGATCGGCTTGCTCAAATAATCAACGGCGCCGACGCCATACCCCTGCAGGACGTCGCGTTCCTCGAGCAGGTGGGCCGTGAGGAACAGCAGCGGGACGTCCTGCGACCGCTTGCGTCGCTTGATCAATTTCGCCAGTTCGATCCCGCTCATGTCCGGCATGCGGATATCGAGCACGATCGCCGCGAAATCGTGTTTGAGGAGGCTGAGCAGCGCCGCGTCGGCGGACTCCGCGCGAATCAGCACGCACCCGAGCGAGGAGAGCATCGCCTCCAGCGCGTCGAGGTTACGTGGCTGATCGTCGACGATCAGGACTTTAGGCGAGATGGCTGCTGCGCTCATGGCGATCCCTTCTCAGCGATAGAGCCAGACGCGCAGCAGCGAGAGCAGCTGATCGGTGTTGACGGGTTTGGCGATGTAGTCCGAGGCCCCGGCCTGCAGGCACTTTTCGCGGTCACCCTTCATCGCCTTTGCCGTGAGCGCGAGCATGGGCAGCATCCGGAACGTCGGGTCCTTACGAATCTCACGCATCGTCTCGTAGCCGTCCATTTCCGGCATCATGATGTCCATGAGCACCACGCTCAAATCCGGCGTGGTCTGAATCATCTCGATGGCCTGACGGCCGTTGGTCGCGCTCAACACTTCCATGTCCTGATTTTCGAGCAACGTCGTCAGCGCGAAGATGTTCCGCGCGTCGTCGTCAACGACCAGGACCTTGCGTCCGTGGAGCACCTCGTTCGATCCGTGCAGCCGGTCGAGCATCTGCCGTTTCGCTTCCGGCAGGTCTGCCACCACACGGTGCAGGAAGAGCGCGGTTTCGTCGAACAGCCGCTCCGGCGACTGGACGTCCTTGAGGACAATGCTCTTGGCCACCGTCCTGAGACGCGCTTCCTCCTCGTCCGTCAGTTCCTTGCCGGTGAAGACGACGATCGGCGTCTCGCGAAGCGTGGCGTCGGCCTGCACCCGATCGAGCAGTTCGAAGCCGGTCATGTCGGGCAGCCGCAAGTCCACGACACAGCAGTCGAACGGCTGCGCCTCCATGACCTCGAGCGCCTCCGCACCCGTTGACACCGCCACGACGTGAATGTCGTCGTGCGCCAGCAGCTCGATGATGCTGTCTCGCTCGATGTCGTTGTCCTCGATGATCAGCAGCCGCTTCTTGTGCGGCGTGACGTAGTGCTGAATGCGGTCGAAGGCATGCTCGAGATCCTCCGTGGTCGCCGGTTTGACGAGGTAGGAGAACGCGCCATGGGAAAGCCCGTGCTGCCGCTCCTCCTCGACCGACAACATCTGTACTGGAATATGCCTGGTCGCGGGATCCAGTTTCAGGCTGTTCAGCACTGTCCATCCGAGCATGTCGGGCAGGAAGACGTCGAGCGTGATGGCCGTCGGCCGGTACTGTTTGGCGAGCGCAATCGCGGCCTGGCCGCGGTTGGCCACTATCCCCTTGAATCCCTTATCGCGCGCGAGGCCGAGCAACACGCGCGCATAGTGGGGATCGTCGTCAACGATGAGTAGCGCGCTGTCACCCTCACGCACCTCCTCGCGGTCGTCGGCGACCACCTCTTGTGCCTTCGCGACTGCTAGCACCGGCAGCGTGGCCGCGTTCGGCCGCGGTTCGATTTCCGACCGGTTCGTGGCCGGTGCGGTCACCGCGCGGGCGGGGCCCGTGTAGGTCACCGGCAGGTAGAGGGTGAAGATGCTTCCCCGTGCCGGCGTGCTCGTCAGTCTGATCTCGCCGCCAAGTAGCGTGGCGAGCTCGCGGCTGATGGCGAGTCCGAGGCCCGTGCCGCCGTACTTGCGGCTGGTACCGGCGTCTGCCTGCTGAAACGCTTCGAAAATCAGTTTCTGCTTCTCCGGTGCAATCCCGATCCCGGTGTCGGCCACTTCGATGGCGACAGCGGTCTGGCTGGTACGGAGAATCGGGTGATCCGGCGACCAGCCGGCGTTCACCGACTGCACGCGCATGGATACGTGGCCCTGCGACGTGAACTTGAAGGCGTTGGACAGCAGGTTCTTGAGAATCTGCTGCAGGCGTTTCGGATCGGTCGTAAACGACCGTGGCAGTGTTTTGTCGATGTCGACCTGGAAGGCCAGCCCCTTCGACTCCGCGAGGTGATGGAACGTCCGCTCCACGGAATCTCGGAGCGATGCGAACGTGATGTCTTCCGCTTCGACGGTGACCGTGCCGGACTCGATCTTCGACAGGTCGAGAATGTCGTTGATGAGCGTCAACAGGTCGGTGCCCGCCGAGTGGATGTTCTTCGCGAAGTCCACCTGCTTCACCGTCAGATTGCCGCCGCCATTGTCGGCCAGCTGCTGTCCGAGGATCAGAATCGAGTTGAGCGGCGTCCGCAGCTCGTGCGACATGTTGGCGAGGAATTCGGACTTGTACTTCGAGGTCAGCGCCAGCTCCGCGGCCTTCTCTTCGAGCGCGCGCCTTGCCTGCTCGACTTCCTTGTTCTTTCGCTCGACCTCGACATTCTGTTCCGCAAGCTGCTTCGCTTTGGTCGCCAGCTCCTCGTTGGTCTGCTGCAGCTCGCTCTGCCGGGTCTGCAGCTCGATAGTGAGCTGTTGCGACTGCTGCAACAGGTTCTCGGTCCGCATGGTGGCTTCGATCGTGTTCAACACGACGCCAATCGACTGCGTGAGCTGTTCGAGGAACGTGAGATGGGTCTGCGTGAACGGCTGCAACGATGACAGCTCGATGACGGCCTTGGTCTCGCCTTCGAAGAGCACCGGCAGCACCACGATGTTCTTTGGCTGCGCCGCGCCCAGGCTCGAATGAACTTTCGTATAGCTGCGCGGAACCTTCTTGAGCAGGATGCGCTGCTTCTCGAGCGCACACTGCCCCACCAACCCGTTGCCGACTTCGATTCGCGCGGCCTGATGATCGCCGATGGCGTACCCTGCGAGGAGCGACAGCGCCGGCGCCGTGTCGGTGGCATCGCTGAGCATCTGGTAAATGGTGCCCTGCTGCGCGTTGACGAGGGGGGCCAATTCCGACAGCATCAGCTTGCCGACCGTGACGAGATCGCGCTGCCCCTGCAGCATGCGCGTGAACTTGGCCAGATTCGTCTTCAACCAGTCCTGCTCCTGGTTTCGGTCGGTCGTCTGACGCAGGTTGTCGATCATCGTATTGATGTTGTCTTTCAGCTCGGCAACTTCACCTCGCGCCTCCACCTGAATCGACCGGGTCAGGTCACCTTTGGTCACCGCCGTGGCGACCTCCGCGATGGCGCGGACCTGATTGGTCAGATTCGCCGCGAGGAGGTTGACGTTACCCGTCAGGTCCTTCCACGTACCCGCTGCTCCCGGTACGTTGGCCTGACCGCCGAGGCGGCCCTCGACGCCGACCTCGCGGGCGACGTTGGTCACCTGTTCGGCAAACGTCGCGAGCGTGTCGGTCATGTTGTTGATGGTCTCGGCAAGCGCGGCAACCTCGCCTTTCGCTTCGACCGTGAGCTTCTGACGAAGGCTGCCGTCGGCGACCGCCGTGACGACCTTCACGATGCCGCGGACCTGGTCCGTCAGGTTCGCCGCCATGACGTTGACGGAGTCCGTGAGGTCCTTCCACGTACCGCCGACGCCCGGGACCTCGGCCTGGCCGCCCAGCTTCCCTTCGGTACCGACCTCGCGTGCGACACGAGTGACTTCCGCCGCAAAGGCGCGGAGCTGATCGACCATGGTGTTGATCGTGTTCTTCAGCTCGAGAATCTCGCCCTTGACGTCGACGGTGATCTTCCGCGAGAGGTCGCCGCGGGCAACGGCGGTGGTGACTTCCGCGATGTTGCGAACCTGCGCAGTGAGGTTCGCGCCCATCACATTGACCGAGTCGGTGAGGTCTTTCCACGTCCCTGCAACACCGGGCACCACTGCCTGGGCGCCGAGTCGCCCTTCGGTGCCGACTTCGCGGGCCACGCGCGTCACCTCGGAGGCAAACGATCGGAGCTGTTCGACCATCGCGTTGATGGCTTCCTTCAGCTGCAGAATCTCGCCGCGGACGTCAACGGTGATCTTCCGCGAGAGGTCGCCGTTGGCGACGGCGATGGTGACCTCCGCGATGTTGCGGACCTGACCCGTGAGGTTCGACGCCATCGAGTTGACGTTGTCGGTGAGGTCTTTCCAGGTACCCGCGACGCCGGGCACGAGTGCCTGGCCCCCGAGTTTGCCTTCGGTGCCGACCTCGCGCGCGACGCGGCTCACCTCGGACGCAAACGCGTTCAACTGATCGACCATCGTGTTGATCGTGTTCTTCAGCTCGAGGATCTCGCCTTTGACGTCGACGGTGATCTTTCTCGAGAGGTCGCCGCGGGCGATCGATGTCGCGACGTCCGCGATGTTGCGGACTTGGCCGGTGAGGTTCGATGCCATCGAGTTGACGTTGTCGGTCAGGTCTTTCCAGGTGCCCGCCACACCAGGCACTTCGGCCTGGCCGCCCAGCTTGCCTTCGGTGCCGACCTCGCGCGCGACGCGCGTGACCTCGGCGGCGAAGGACCGCAACTGCTCGACCATGGTGTTCATGGTGTCCTTGAGCTGCAGAATCTCGCCGCGAACGTCGACCGTGATCTTCTTCGACAGGTCGCCGTTGGCGACGGCCACGGTTACTTCGGCGATGTTTCGCACCTGCGCCGTCAGGTTGCCGGCCATCTGGTTCACGTTGTCGGTGAGGTCCTTCCACGTTCCGGCAACACCGGTGACGATGGCCTGCCCGCCCAGCTTGCCATCGGTCCCGACCTCGCGGGCCACGCGGCTGACTTCCGACGCGAACGCGTTCAACTGATCGACCATCGTGTTGATCGTGTTCTTGAGTTCGAGAATTTCGCCCTTCACGTCCACGGTGATCTTTCGCGACAGGTCTCCGCGCGCGACCGCCGTCGCCACTTCGGCGATATTCCGAACTTGCCCCGTCAGGTTCGACGCCATGAAGTTCACGTTGTCGGTCAGATCCTTCCAGGTACCGGCGACGCCCGTGACGATCGCCTGACCACCGAGCTTGCCCTCCGTGCCGACCTCGCGCGCCACGCGCGTGACTTCGGACGCGAAGGCGTTCAACTGGTCGACCATCGTGTTGATCGTGTTCTTGAGGTCGAGAATCTCGCCTTTGACGTCGACGGTGATCTTTCGCGAGAGGTCGCCGGTGGCGATGGCCGTCGCCACATCCGCGATGTTTCTGACCTGACCCGTCAGGTTCGACGCCATCGAGTTGACGTTGTCAGTGAGATCCTTCCAGGTCCCCGCGACGCCGGGCACTTCGGCCTGACCACCGAGCTTGCCCTCGGTCCCAACCTCGCGTGCCACGCGGCTGACTTCGGAGGCGAACGCATTCAGCTGGTCCACCATGGTGTTGATGGTGTTTTTCAACTGCAGGATCTCGCCTTTGACGTCGACCGTGATCTTGCGCGAGAGGTCGCCTTTGGCGATGGCCGTCGCTACGTCGGCGATGTTGCGGACCTGACCGGTGAGGTTCGATGCCATCGAGTTGACGTTGTCGGTCAAGTCCTTCCACGTGCCCGCGACGCCAGGCACTTCCGCCTGACCGCCCAGCTTGCCCTCGGTGCCGACCTCGCGCGCCACGCGGCTCACTTCCGATGCGAAGCCGTTCAACTGGTCCACCATCGTGTTGATGGTGTTCTTCAGCTCGAGAATCTCGCCTTTGACGTCGACCGTAATCTTGCGTGAGAGGTCGCCTTTGGCGATGGCTGTCGCCACGTCGGCGATGTTGCGGACCTGGCCAGTCAGATTCGAGGCCATCGAATTGACCGAGTCCGTGAGGTTCTTCCATGTACCCGCCACGCCCGGTACGACCGCCTGTCCGCCGAGCTTGCCTTCGGTGCCGACCTCGCGCGCGACACGAGTGACTTCCGATGCGAACCCGTTCAACTGGTCCACCATCGTGTTGATGGTGTCCTTCAACTCGAGAATCTCGCCCTTGACGTCAACGGTGATCTTGCGTGACAGGTCGCCCCGCGCCACGGCCGTCGTCACTTCCGCGATGTTGCGCACCTGCGCGGTCAGGTTGGCGCCCATGGCGTTGACCGAGTCGGTGAGGTCTTTCCACGTCCCGGCGACGTCCGGCACTTCCGCGCGGCCACCGAGCTTGCCTTCAGTGCCGACTTCGCGCGCCACGCGGCTCACCTCGGACGCGAAGGCGTTGAGCTGATCGACCATCGTGTTGATGGTGTCTTTCAACTCGAGAATCTCGCCTTTGACGTCGACCGTGATCTTTCGCGACAGGTCGCCGCGCGCGACGGCCGTCGTCACCCCGGCGATGTTTCTGACCTGCGCAGTCAGGTTCGATGCCATGGCGTTGACCGAGTCCGTCAGGTCTTTCCAGGTGCCGGCAACACCGGGGACGACGGCCTGGCCACCAAGTTTTCCGTCGGTACCGACCTCACGAGCAACACGTGTGACTTCAGCCGCGAAGCCGCGGAGCTGGTCGACCATCGTGTTGATCGCTTCCTTCAGCTGCAGAATCTCGCCGCGAACGTCAACAGTGATCTTCTTGGACAGGTCGCCGTTGGCGACCGCGATCGTGACATCGGCGATGTTGCGAACCTGCGCGGTCAGATTGCCCGCCATCTGATTGACCGACTCGGTGAGGTCCTTCCAGACGCCCGACACGCCCTTGACCTGCGCCTGGCCGCCAAGCTTGCCTTCGGTGCCCACCTCACGCGCGACGCGCGTGACTTCGGAGGTGAAGACTGACAGCTGGTCGATCATGCTGTTGACCAGTTTTGCGGACCGCAGGAACTCGCCTTCGAGCAACCGTCCGTCTACCTCGAGGGCCATCGACTGACCGAGATCGCCTTTGGCGACCGCGCCGATCGCGCGGGTCACCTCGGTGGTTGGCCAGACAAGGTCATCGATCAGCATGTTGACCGCGGCGACTTCATCAGCCCAGCCGCCCACGACCCCCGGGACATTCATTCGCTGCTTCAACTTGCCCTCTTTGCCGACCGCGCGTGACACACGCGACGTTTCGCGCGCGCGGCGCTCGGACAACGTGGCGATCTCGTTGAAGGCGTCGGCAATTTTGCCGTCAACTCCCGTGAGATCGTTGGGCATTCGGGCGGCGAAGTCGCCGTCGCGGAACGCGAGCATCGCGCTCAGCAGCCGCTTCGAAAACGCCTCGTTGTCAGGCAGGAGAGGGGCGGGCGGATGGCCATTGCCGGAGTCAATGGCCGCGGTGCCAGTCAATTCCATTTAGACCTCGATGCACGCGCATGCGTGCGCCAAGTTAGTGCGGGCGCCGTTCAGACTAAATGCAAGACACGTCGATAGCCACCTGTGCATTAAGCGTGTACAGGATGGTCAATCGAGGTGGTCGTTACGCGAATGGAGGCAAACTCTGCGCCATGGCTCAGCTACGGGCGAAAGGTGCGCACCAGTGAGTTGAGGCGTACAGGCGTGATACCAATGAGCAGCGTCATCGATGGAAACCCCCGGAGTTCCCCCATCGGAACTACGCGCCTTCCTTCACACGTGCATCGACGGAATCGAGCACATCGACATCCTTTTGATTCTTCGTGATTCGGATCGCGCCTAGACGACGCGCGAGGTCGCGGCTGCCATCCGCGTCAGCGAAGCGGCATTGATCTATCAAAAAAATCGCGACCAACGCTGCCCTCCATCCGAAGAATTGAGAGACCGAGATTCAGGAGGAATCGCTGCGATTGGATAAAAGCTGCGGTAAGGTATCGTCATCATGGCCACCATGAAACAGCTGACGGCGCCGCTCCTGCTCACGCTCGCCGTGACGACGCTGCACGCCCAGGGCGACGCGCAGCCGACGAATACGCTGCCGAATCCCTACCGCACGATCGCGAACTACTTTCAGTTGCCCCAGGGACGCGAATGGGGCTCGACGAGCGCCGTTGAAATCGACAGAGACGGTCGCAGCATCTGGGTCGCCGAACGATGCGGTACGAACTCGTGCGCCGGCTCGAACCTGCCGTCGATTCTGAAGTTCGATGCGTCGGGAAAACTCGTGAAGAGCTTCGGCGCGGGATTGCTGATGTTCCCGCACGGCATCTTCGTCGATCGCGATGGCAACGTGTGGGTCACCGACGGCCAGGATGACGCCCCGCGTCCGCAGGGAACGGCGGCCAATACCCTGTCCGGTCCACCGCCCGGTGCAACCCGGGGCAACCAGGTGTTCAAGTTCAGCCCGGACGGCAAGCTCCTGATGACGCTCGGCACGCGCGGAGGTGCAGCAGCACCCGGCTACTTCTACCAGCCGAACGACGTGCTGGTTGCACCGAACGGCACCATCTTCGTGTCCGAGGGACATGGAGGCGCCAATTCGAGGATTCTGAAATTCTCGAAGGACGGAAAGCTGCAGAAGACATGGGGCACGAAAGGGTCCGGCGAGGGACAACTCGACGGCCCACACGCGCTCGCGATGGACTCACGAGGGCGTCTGTTTGTCGGCGACCGCAGCAACAACCGGATCGTGATCTTCGATCAGGGCGGACGACAGCTCGATGTGTGGCGGCAATTCAGCCGCCCAAGCGGGATTTACATCGACAAGCGTGACGTCATTTACGTCGCCGACTCTGAATCCGAATCGGTGTCGCGAAACCACGATGGGTGGAAGCGCGGCATCCGCATCGGCAGCGCGCGCGACGGGTCGGTGACGGCGTTCATTCCCGATCCTGTGGAGAAGACGACGGGAACAAGTGCGGCCGAAGGCGTCGCGGCGGACGTCGACGGAAACATCTATGGCGCGGAGGTTGGCCCGAAGGCCGTCAAGAAGTACGTCCGCGCGCAGACGACGACGGCGACCCCGCCGACTCGCTCCACCGGGGGTTCGGCGATTCCGCGCACGGCGGATGGCAGGCCTGACATGCAGGGCATCTGGCAGGCACGCAGCCGCGCCGCATACGGCCTCGAAGATCATCCGGCCCATTTCGGCATGCCCGCCGGCCGCAGCGTCGTCGACACGACAACCATTCCGTATCAGCCCTGGGCGGCCATGAAGCAGCGCGAGAATTTTGAACAACGTGCGAAAGCCGACCCGCTGGCGGAATGCTTCCTCCCCGGCGTGCCACGGATCATGTACATGGAGCACCCCTTTCAGATCTTCCAGATGCGGGATGCTGTCGCGATGACATTCGAATGGCAGCAGGTGTTTCGCCTCATCTACACGAATGGAACCGGCCCATCAACCCCGCTGCCGTTCTGGATGGGAGACTCGCGCGGACGATGGGACGGCGATACGTTTGTCGTCGACGTGACTAATCACAACGATCGCACCTGGTTCGACATGGCGGGCAACTTTCACAGCGATGCGCTCCGCGTAGTCGAGCGCTACGCGATGCTCGATGCCGACACGATTCGCTATCAGGCGACGATCGAAGACCCGAAAGTGTTCACGCGTCCGTGGACCATCAGCGTCCCACTCGCGCGTCAGAAGGAAATGGGGCGCGTGCTCGAATATCAGTGCCGCGCAGAGATGGAGGAAGCGAAAGGCGACTTCAAGCCCGAACCACGGACGTGGTACCAGAAAGGATCCGCGCCGGTTCCCCCGCTGCCGGCGGAGCCGCGACCGGCGGCAGCGGCGGCCACACAGAGCGGGATTGCACGGACATCCGACGGTAAACCCGACCTCTCGGGTTTCACGGAGGCTGACGCCGGCGGCGCCAACTGGGGATTCGAGCCGCACAACGAGCCGTTTACGCCCGGTGGCCGCGGCGTCCTCGTCGATCCGAAGACTGGAGGACTCCCGTATCAGCCGTGGGCGCGCGCCGAGAAGCAGGACCGTACAACGCCCGGGCGCGGCTACGACGATCCGACCGCGCACTGTTTTGCGGGCGGCGTTCCGCGATCGCTGTATGTCCCTTCGCCGTTCTACATCATTCAAACGCCGACCTATGTCGTAATCCTGCTCGAACGGATGTCATGGCGGATCGTCCCGCTGGACGGACGCGCACACCTGCCGGATACAATCCGGCTGTGGCAGGGTGATTCGCTGGGCCGCTGGGACGGCGACACGCTCGTCGTCGAAACGACGAATCTGAACGGCAAGACGTGGCTCAATGAAGTGGGTGATGTCATCAGCCATGCGGCCACGGTGGTCGAACGCTTCACGCCGGTGAGCGCGAACGTGATTCAGTACGAGGCAACGGTCAACGACCCGGTCGTGTTCACCCGACCATGGACGATTGCGATGCCGCTCAAGCGCAACCCGAAGGGCGAGCTGCTCGAGGTCGCGTGCCTCGAGGATAACCAGGATTTGCTGCATCTGAAGGACGTGAAGGAGCGGAGCATCCAGTGACGAGAATCGTGGTGGCGATCGGTGTGATCTGCGCCTGGGCTTCGATCGCCTCGGCACATCATTCCTTTACCGCGGAGTTCGATATCAACAAGCCGGTGAAGCTGACCGGCACTATCACGATGGTGCGGTGGTCGAACCCGCACGGCTGGATCTACATCGACGTCAAAGGCGACGACGGAAAGGTGACGAACTGGGGGTTCGAGACCGCTGCGGCAAATGCGTTGTACCGACGTGGCACGCGACCCGAGGATTTTCCGGTCGGCACCCAGGTGACCATTGATGGATACCTCGCGCGCAACGGCACGCCGACCGCGACCAGCGGAAAACTGATGTTTGCCGACGGTCGTGCGATCACGATTGGCGCGGGCGCCGTCGCAGGCGAGCAAAAGTAGAGGCGGACCTTCAGGTCCGCCTCTCGAGCGGCAAAGTAAACGTAATCGTCGTTCCCGTTCCTTCGACGCTCTCCGCGTGAATCTCGCCTCCGTGCGCGACAACGAGGTTGCGGGCAATCGTCAGACCCAGCCCCGAGCCGCGCGAGCCATGGCCTTTGTAGAAGCGATCGAAGATCCGCGGAAGTTCGTCCGCGGGAATGCCATGGCCGGTATCGCTCACGCCGATGACGATGCCGCTCGTCTCGGCGGCCGCAGCCACCGACACGCGACCGTGCTCTGGCGTATGGCGCAGCGCGTTCGAGATGAGATTCGTCAATACCTCCCTGACGCGCACCGGGTCGATGTCCGCAAGCGGCAGGTTCGCCGCCGCGTCGACATTAAGTTGGATCTGGCGCTCGGCCGCCTCCCCGGCAAATGAAGCCGCCGTGTCATTCAGCAGAATCGCGAGATCGGTCGATTCTTTCTGCAGCGTGAGCGTCCCGCTCTCGCTGTGGGCGAGCGTGCGCAGGTCTTCGACGAGCCGCGCCAGCAGCCGGGTCTCCTGCAGGACCGCGGCAACCTGCCCTTCGTCTCGTGGGTAGATGCCGTCGAGCATCCCCTCGAGCCGTCCCTGAAGGACGGCGAGCGGGGTACGCAGCTCGTGCGCGATGTCCGCCATCAAGTCGCGCCGCTGTCGATCCTGCACCTCGAGCCTCGACGTCATGCTGTTGAAGGCGCGCGCCAGTGTCCGCATCCAGTGGGGACCGCGCTCTGGTGTGCGCGTGCTGTAGTCGCCTGCCGCGACGCGATCGGCAGCTTCCACCATGTCTCCCAGAGGGAAACCGAATCGCCCCATCAACCGACGGAACAGCGCCAGGAGGATGAACAGCCATAGGAGCGCGAAGAAGATCCGCGGCGGACGCACCAACACGGGTGCGCCGCTGGACGCAAACAGCCAGGACAGTACGGTGGACAAACCCACCGCAATGAGCACGAGACAGAAGGCAAAGAGCACGCCCATCCGTCTGGTAAAGCGCGCCCGATGTCGTCGCCACGCGTACGGTCCCCCGCGTGGTGGCCAGGGCTCGTTGTCGGGCCACCATGGTGGACGCGACCGGCGGTGCCACCGGGTCATCCGTTCCTCATTCGGCGAATTTGTAGCCCATGCCGTAGACGGTCAGGACGTAGCGCGGCCTGCGTGAATCGGGTTCAATCTTCCGCCGGATGTTCTTGATGTGCGTGTCAATTGCGCGGTCGAACGCTTCGGCGTCGTCGCCGCGGACGGCATCGAGAAGCTGCGCCCGCGTCAAGATGCGGCCGGGTTTTCGCGCGAGCGCCACGACAAGCTGAAACTCAGTCGGCGTGAGATCGATCAGGGTGCCGTCGCGCCAGACCTGCATGCGCGCGTGATCGATCACCAGATCTCCACGCCGAAGGACATCCCCACCACCTCCACCCCCTGCGTCCACCCGACGCAGCACTGATCGAACACGCGCCACCAGTTCACGCGGACTGAATGGCTTGGTGACGTAATCGTCCGCACCAAGCTCCAAACCCGCGAGCCGATCGGCCTCGTCGATCCTGGCAGTCAGCATGATGATCGGGACGTCGCCTTCGCGCCGAAGCGTCCTCGCGACCTCGAGGCCGTCGAGGCGAGGCAGACCGAGGTCGAGCACGATGAGATCGGGCCGCTGCGCACGCGCTTGTGCCAGCGCGTCAACGCCATTTGACGCGGTGATGACGCCAAAGCCGCCATGCCGCAGATAGTCCACAGCGATCTGCGCGATCGACGGCTCGTCTTCGACGACGAGGATGGTCTTCACATCACGCTTGGGCCGGCTGAAGCCGGCCTTTACGAGCAGGAGGCAGGGGGGCGGACGCAGCAGGTGGCAGAGATGTTATTTCTGCCGCCTCCTGCCACGTGCCTCCTGCCATACACCATCTAGAGTAGACGCAGATTGTGGAGTGATTGTGGAGTCTGGGATCTTCACGAGAAATGCATCCAGACGACCTCCTCCAAGGTTGGTCGTCCAGATGAAATAGCGGCCCGTCACATCGAGATTCCCCTTCGGCCGCTTCGCGTAATCGTCGGTGCCGCCGCCGCTCGCGTACAGATCGGTCATCACCTGGCCGACGACGAGCACATCGAGAGACCCGTCGGTATTCCGGTTGGCGTCCAACGAGAAGCAGACGATTTCGTCCGCCATGTCGGGCGTCGTGCTCGCGTTGCTGCCGCAGGCGTACTGCGATTCGGGCGGCGCAGCGGTGGCGTTGCCGTGGGCGATGTGATTGGCCGCCGCAATGTCCCACCGCTTGTTGTAGTGGACGACCGGCCCGATCGGCCGGGTCGTGCTTGTCACCGGGAACTTCAGCAGGATCGTGGCGTTCGGCAGCGAATTGTAACTGTCGGCGCCCACGGCATACCCGTAACCGGTGTCCAGGTGACCAAGCGCGCCTTCGGTGCCCTCGATCGTCGTCTGCTTGCCGGTCTGGATATCGACAATGCGATTGATTCGGGTCCCGTTGTCCCGATTCAGGAGCAGTATCAACCAGCGGCCGGATTTATCGATGTGGCACTCGTCGAACACCATGCCGTTGGGCACGCCGTAGTACCGAAACCCTGACCGCCGCGACACCACGCAACCGATCCGCTGGTAATCGTTGTCCTGCACCGATGCCGAGTGCACGAGGTCGTCGTCACTGGAATGCGGCTGTGTGAGATAGACCGCACTGGACGGGCAGACCGACCGCCGCGAGCACGCCGCGAGATCGATGGCCGGCGTCGAATCGAACTGACGCGTGAGGATGTCGAACCGCCGGAGCTGTGTACCGCCGACGAGGAACGTGTACAGCTTGCTCGGCTGCGTCGCGCTGAAGTACCACCCCTCACCCGTCGCCCAATGGTAGGGACTGCTCTGATCGAACAGCGCCCCGAGATTCTGAACGACATCCGTGTTCTTGTCGTAACGGAGCAGGATCGGCCCGACACCACCACGATTCGTGTCGGTCCCGAGAAAGATGTACATGTCGCTGCTGCCGACGTGGTTGTTGATGTTCCGCCAGTACGAATAACCGACGTACCACAGACAATCGTTGCCGTCTGCGCAATCCTGCGCGCTGGTCAGGCGAACCGCGTCGGTGTTGTATGGGGCAGGAAACGTGAATTTTCCAGTTGCATCGCCGGGCGGCAGAAACGCCTGAATCTGGGGAACGGTAAACCGTGCGCGCAGCGCCGGCGAACCCGCCTTCTCGATGAGACCGCCGGTTGAGGGCGGCGGAGGCGCCGCACCGATGACGGCGTCGTTGATCGTGCCGCCAATGGTCAGCAGCGACGCATCGAGCAGCAGCGGCAGCTGCGGCGTACGCGCGCTCTCGAGCAGGTACTGGCCGTTCTTGCTGTATTGGATCCGTCCATTGGCGACCGAAATCCGGAAGACGTCGCCGGCCGCATAGGTCGTATCCCCGCCGGCGTAGATGCCGTTCTCGAGAACGTCCGCGTAGCCCGCCCCATTGAATCTGAACCCGAAGTCGATGTCAGCGTAGGTGGTGTCGTCGTCTCCGTGACTCAGGCCAGCCATCCACATCGTATTGAGCTCGCCGACTCTGAATTCGATGTAGCCGTCACTGCTCAGCTGTTCCTGCGAGGACGCGCCGGCGTCCTGACATCCGTCGCAACCGGCTGTTTTCTGCACCCCGGTTTCCGTGACAGTCGTGTTGACGAGATTGGTCCACGTGATGGCTGTCTGCGCACGTGACGGCGTAGCAAACAGTTGTACGAAGAAGAACAAGAGACCGAGCGTCCGCAAGACCCGTTGACGCACGAACCCGGCCGCCAGCACGATGGGTGCCACAGGGAGCCGGCTTCAAGCTACGGACTTCCGGCTACCGGAGTCACCAGGCCGGAAGCCCGACGCCGGTAGCCGGCAGCCGACCGTCACGATTGGGGCGAAGCAGTCGGCCCACCTTCACGCATCCGTTCGTGCGCGCGTCGATGCCATTCATCGAAGCGCGGCGGACCAAGTTGGGGATCGTACTGCCAATAGCGGCGCCGCCATCCCCAACCGCCGAAGCCCCACGCGAGCATGCGGAACAGGAACACGAACAGGAAAATCGTCAGCAACGGGCCGAAGAAGCCGACTCGCCATGGACCGTAGTAGTGATACGGGTAATACGGGTACGGCGGCGGTGGAACCGCTTGAGCGCCGCCCGGCGCACCCGGCGCGGTTGCGACCGGTGGTTGCATGGCGATGCCGCGCGACACACCCGCCTGATACGCGGTCGCGCCAATTGCGATCGCCGCCACAACCGCGAGCGCAACGATCGCCCAGCGCCTCATTCGAAAGTCACTATCCATCACATCCTCCTCGTCGTGGGCTGCCTTCAGCCCCACACGTAGGGGCCGCCTTCAGGCGGCCCCGTCTGTGATCGATAGTGCGCGGAGATTGTGGACGAAATATGGAGGCGACTACTCGACGATTGTCAGCTGCGGGACGACGTTGATGAACGGTGTGAAGGTTGCCGTTCGTCCGAATCGATCGGTTGCGGTCACCGTGTAACTCAGACGTCCGGGCTGGGCATCCATCGGGACCACCCACACGCCGGTCCACATCTCCGACGGCTGCCGCGGATATTCAGCTGCCGGGAACCCTCCCACGCCGCGCCACCGTGTCGGGACGTCGATGGTCTGCCCCATGTAGTTGACGTGAACCACCATCGTCGCCGTGTTCTCGGTTTCGCCGGTCCCACCATCGATTGCCGTCATGCGGAAGCCGACGCGCTGTCCGCGCTTGAAACGGTTGCTGAGGACGCAGTGGGTCGGCACCGTCGGCGGATTGTCGAAGCTGGCGAGGTCGCCCCAGATCACGAGCTTGCCCGCCGGATGTCCCGGTTGCGCCGGAGGCGGAGCTGGTGGTGTGGCATCACCGCGGCGACCGCCGCCTCCCTGTCGCTGGCCTTCTTGCGCGGGCTGTTGCTGTCCGGCGACGCTGGTCGCGAGGCTTACTCCAACGAGTAGCGTAGCTGCGAGAGCGGCGACACCCCTCAGACGTATCGTCATTGATTCCCCCGTCCTCCACGGCCCGCGTTGCCGGCGCCGTTCTGAGCACCACCCTGGGTGCGCACCTCAGGCTTCGGAAATCCGTTGTGATAAATCGTCAAGTACCGGATGTCGTTCCCCTTCTCATCCAGCCA
>Ga0068859_100000470_pt1 | contig 39826 bp, 34 predicted proteins | sample KBSSwiS22_FD_66585 | JGI IMG/M metagenome (GOLD analysis project Ga0068859, IMG submission 66585) | Switchgrass rhizosphere microbial communities from Kellogg Biological Station, Michigan, USA - KBS Switchgrass S2-2 | ecosystem: Host-associated > Plants > Roots > Rhizosphere > Soil ... | reverse complement strand
GATCGCCCTGGCCGAGTCGCGCGGCAACACGCACGCGCACGCCACCGGCATCGAGGACTCCCGCGGCCTGTGGCAGGTCAACCTGTGGGCCAACAGCGACCTCGTCGGCGGACGCAATCTCTACGACGTGTCCACCAACGCCTGGGCCGCCAAGCGCGTGTGCGACCGCCAGGGCCCGACCGCCTGGTCGACCTACACCAACGGCGCCTACAAGAACTTCCTCGCCCGCGGCCACGCCGCCGCCGCCAAGGTCTGACCCAGACCCGGAACGGCACCAGGGCATTACGTAACAAGCACCACCGAATGACCGCACCACCGTATTGCCGAATTACCGCACCATCGAATGGCCGCACGACCGTACGACCACGAGCCCTCCCTGCACGCGGGGAGGGCTCGTTCACGTGGGGGCCGGCTACCGTGTCAGCAATTGGCCGGACTCCGAATCGGAGCCTGTCCTGAATCGCTGACGTTCAAGCACAACGCCACCGAGCTGGGTGCGGAGGCGCCCTCCGCGAAGGCCCGCCCACGAGCGAAGCGACGTAGCCCCCGCGAAGGTGCAGTTTCGGATTGGTGACGTTCAGCGTGACGCAACCGAGCTGGCCCGGAGGCGCGCCTCCGCGGAGGCCCGGCCATCGAGCGCAGCGAGATGGTTGGGCCGCAGCGGAGGTCGCCGCAGGGCACCGTCCGCGGAGGAGGACGCGGCGCGGAGGTCCCTTCCCGAAGCGAAGCGAGGGAAGGGGCCGGAGCGCCGCGCCCGGACGGAGCGGACCAATGTGACAGCGCCCGCACGGAGCGGACCAGGCAACACTGTTCATGATCGATAAAGCCTACTGCCGCGCCAACGCTTGCAGCTGCGCCTGCCACCATTCGGCGAAGCGCAGCTGGAAGATCGCCAGGGGGAAGCCGTGCCGGGCCGCATGATGGGGCGGGATGCGGTCCCATCCGAAATGCTCGACGGTTACCCGGGTCTGGATGGGTGGCCCGGCGGCGTCGTCGCGGATCTCGTCGAACCGGACGTGCAGCTCGGTTTCCTGGTCGGGGGTGAAGCTGGCGTGGCGCCAGCTGACCACCAGGCGGTTGGGCGGCTCCCAGAGGCGGATGTCGCCGACGACGAACGAGCCGCCGTCGTCATAGGTCTCGACCAGCCGGCCGCCGGGGCCCGGCTCGAAGGCCAGGGTCCCCGGCCGGTCGCTGATCGCGAAGAGCTCGTTGGGCTGCCACCAGTCGGCGATGTGGTCCGTGAACAGGGTGAAGGCTCGCGCAGCGGGAACCGGCACCCGTAACGCGACGAGGACGCGGGATCCCTTGGTCATGGTGTCGGTCCTCCGTCGCCGTTCGGCGCGTCGTCTGGCCCGACATCCGACGCGGCGATCGCGTCGCGTTCGGCATGTGCGGCGAAGGCGCCGAGCTGCTCGGCCCAGCCCCCCTCCGCCAGGGCGAGCCAGCGCCGCAGCTCCGCCATCGGCGCGGAGGACAGCGCGTAGATCCGCACCCGGGTGTCGAACTCCGGGCTCGTCTCGGTCACCAGGCCGGACTGGCGCAGCACCCGCAGGTGCTTGCTCATCGTCGACGGCGCGGTGCCGAGCTCCTTCGCCAGCTCGCCAGCCCGCCGCGGCCGCTCGGCGAGCAGCTCGACGGCGCGGCGCCGGACCGGGTCGGCCAGCGCCGCCAGCGTGCCGTCCAGCTCTGCGGGCGCGGGTTCGCTCATGCCCAGGTGGTAGCCGTGATCGGCTGCCCGATCGCGGCCTCGGCCTCCGCCCGGGTGACGTCGCGGACATGGGCCGAGAACGTCCAGGTATGCCCCTCCGGGTCGACGGCTCGGTAGGTCCGGTCACCATAGAACTGGTCTGTCGGCTCCGCCTGGATCACGGCTCCCGCGGCCCTGGCCCGCTCGAAGTGCGCGTCGAGCCCGCCTGGGAGCATGACGTGCACCCGCTGGGTGTTGGCGCCGCCGACGCTTGCCGGGCTGCGAGCGAAGTCGGCCCACTGTCCGCCGATCATGATTCGTCCGCGGCCGGCGCAGCTCATCTCGTAGTGGCACATCTCGGGCGCGTCCGGCGGGCCGTCGATCGCCATCGTCACCTCGAAGCCGAACGCCTCGGCCAGCCACGACAGGGCGGCCTTCGGGTCTTGGTAGTGCAGGCTCGACGTGAACACGGTGTCATCCATGACGAGATAGTTTCTATATCTAGAAATATTGTCAAGAGGCGGACCGTTGGTGGCGCCCGGGCTTGGGCGATGCCGCGGGCGTGTCAGTCCGTGCTCGGGCGAGGCGCGGGCACGGACTGGCCGGTCAACGACAGGCTGCTGCCCAGCGAGGAGCTGCCGGGCAGACCCAGGGCGTCCTCGCGCAGCATCATCCGCAGCAGCGACGGCGTCGATGGGCGGATACCGGCCTTTCCCAGCGCGAGTGCCGGATAGCGGATGAAGGCGCCATGTCGGCGGTCGTCCACCTGGCCGCCGAAGCCGCCGCGAAGGGCGGTGAGACGTGCCGGGTCGATCGGGCGGCAGTCGGTCGGCTCACGCTTGCCGAGCAGCCGAGTGCCGGCGTGGTGCAGCAGCGGTACCTTCCACGGCTCGGCGGCGGCGAACCGGCCGCGGGGCGAGAGCACGCGGGCGAACTCGCGGCCGGCGAGCGCGGTGTCCATGTGATGCAGTGTTCCGCCGCAGTACAAGGCGTCGACGCTCCCCGCCGCGAGAGGGAGATCCTCTCCGGTACCCGCGACGGCTACCAGACGGTCGGTGAGGCCCAGCGCCCTGGCGAGGACGACGGCGAAGACCAGCTCCCCGACGATCGGGGACACTGCCACCGCCCGCCCGGCCCCCGCGAGCAGGAACTTCAGCGCGTGCGTCCCGCTGCCGCCGACCTGGGCGGCGGTGCCGCCGCGCAGCACCGGCCGGAGGAACGTGTAGCAGCGCAGCTGGGCCGGCCCGTCGTAGGGCGCGTCGACCCAGCGTCGACCGAGCGCATCGTCGTCCTCCTGCCCGTCGCCGGCTCTGCCCGGTGCGCTGGGGCCCAGAGCGCGCAGTTCGGCCAGCACCGGTGAGCTTTCCACCGCGGCGGCCTCGCGCAGGCTCACCGCCGTGTAGTGGTCGAGGTCCTGGCGCGAGACGCCGGCCGTCGCGCCGAGCGGCCCGGCGGCGTCGTGTGCGTAGTCGGCCATCAGCAGGGGGATGCCGGCGAGCACGGGGTAGCGCACCCCGCTCTGGGTGGCGAGCCAGCGCTCGGCCGGCCCCCTCGTCGGTGCTGGGACGCCGGTCACCTCGGCGATCTGCGTCGCGAGTGTGTTCAGCGCCGGCTGCGCAGCCGTGGGGGCCGGCGCGTCGACGAGCCCGTGTGTGTCGTGCGGGGAACGCAGCAGGTCGAGGTCTGGAACGGTCGCTAGCACCGGACGACCACCTTAGGTATGGGTGACGAATCCTATCGTGACCATCGGACGATAGTTGATGTCGAGTGTTACTTCAGGGATCTGCACTGCTACATCTCGTTGCGAGATTGCCGGCCGGTAGCGGGCCACGGGGTGGCTGATCCGTCCACCACCGGCAGAAACAGGTCCCCATCAGGTGTACCTCGCCGGGTACACCCACCCACGGCCAACGCGCCGGACCCGCCATGCCTCAGCCCGTCAGTCCTGCGGACGCGGCCCATCTTCGTGATGATCGCATGCGACAGTGAAATCTAGGTACAGAGGAGCATGAAGTGAGCCATCTATGGAAGGAGTGACATGAAGTTCAATATGAGCCCAGTCATGCTGACAAGCGATGACCCCGGGCCGTTCGTGGTATGGGCCGGGGACGACGGCTACGACACCCAGGCGGGATATTTCTCACTGCTCGCCTCGAATGGAATCAAGGGAACATTATTCCTGTCGGTAGATTTCGTTGACCAATCTGGGACATCTCCGGTATATGGGGACGCGTTCATCACGACAGCTCAGGTCCAGGCGATCGTCGCCGCCGGCCATGAGATTGCCACCCACGGCAAGAATCATGAAGATCTTGTGAACTACTATGCGACGAACGGTTCGGCGGCTCTGGACACCCTGCTTGGCGCGGCCATCGGCGAGATTCAAACGAAATTCGGCTTCTCGGTCAAGACGGGTTCCTATCCGGGTGGCCAGGCGAACGACCGCGTAAGAGAAATAGTCAGCCGGCGGCACGAATACTTCCGGTGTAGTCGGGGCGTGGTCAGCCGAAACGCGCCGGATCCGTTCGACGTACCGGGCATAGATATCCTGGCCCCGTCTCAGGCCGACATCGAGGCGTATATCGATGAGGCCGTGGCGAACCGCAGCATCGTCGTCCTGTTCCAGCACGGTTCCATTGACTCGACGCAGCTGACGAAGGTATCAAACCTCATTGCGTACGCGAGCAGCGCGGGATGCGACCAAGGGACGTTCTACCGCGCGATGAGCGAGCGGACCAGATGGCAGTCGACGCGCGCGCTGATCGATTCCCAGGGCAATGTATTCCATCCCGTCGTCCACACCAACGAGTTGATCGTCGATCGTGACGACACTCTCGGCGGCCACTACATGCTCGACCTCGACGAATCGACGAACGCGCCCTTCGTGGACGCGACGAGTGGAACGCCGTTTGAGTTCAGAATGGATCTTCTCCCGCTTGCAACTGTCTATGTGGGGCGTCGGCGGATATTTGCCGACCTGGCGACAACCAACAGCTCGACGACCGTCTCGTCCGGGAGCGCCGGGTTCCGGGCCGATGACGTGGGTATTTCCATCAGCGGCGCCGGTATTCCGGGCGGTACGACGATCGCGTCCGTCGTGTCCCCCACGCAGGCCACCATGTCGGCTGCCGCGACGGCCACCGCGACGAATGTGACGGTCACGCTCGGCCGCTCTTCCTCGCCGGGCGTGACAGCCGCGGGAGAACTGCGTGGATACAACGGGCTCACCCTCTTTGGGAAGTCGTCACAGGCGGTGTCCTTCGGGCGCCTCGAATCGACGTTGGAAGGGTCCATCAGCGCGAACCAGTGGCTGAATCTGGGAACGGCCGGCAGCGGCGGGGAGATGACGGTCGACTCCGGCAGCGGCGGATCCTACGTGAACATCAAGGGGTTTGCGACCAGAGTCCGCAGCGAGGACAGCACGCTGCGCCTGCGGCTAGGTGCCAGCAAGGACGGAATCGATTTCGGCGCGGCCGAGGACGTGACTCTCGAACGGGACGGGACCGGAAGTCTCGTTGCCAACACGTCGTTCAAGACGGGTGGCGACCTGCTCGTGACCAACGCAGGAAACGGGCTCCTGGTCAAGGAGGGATCCAATGCGTGCCTTGGCACCGCCACGTTGTCCAGTGGCTCAGCCACAGTCTCCACGAGCGCTGTCACCGCGAACAGCCGGATCTTCCTGTCCCCACAGAACCTGTCCGGGGTCGGCACGCCCCAGGCGATGGCTGTCTCCGCAAGAACCGCGGGAACGAGCTTCACGATCACATCGGCCTCGTCGGCCGACACGTCGACCATCGCCTGGATGATCGTGGAGCCCGCCTGATTTCCGTGGGTTTCGCGGAAACCGCTCCCCATTTTGTCGTCTCCTGAAAGGGGCTCAGGTGGAAAGGGCCGAGGCGGCCCTGGCGGAGAAGGTCGCGATGCCGCTGCCGCGCGCCATACCGCGCGATCAATGCGTCAACCGGGCAGAACCCTCACGGGCCTTGCGCCAACGACGTCGAGAGCAGGCTTGGCCTGACCTGGCGGAACTGGCGCCGGCGCAGTCCTTCCTTGCGATTCCCTCGACTCCGGGCGCGCCGTCCTGGGCCGCCATCGCGCCTTTCCACCGGTTTGTCCGACGGAGCCGGACTCCAGCCTTCAGCGTGTCGTCCGAGATATCACGATGGATATCCGTCAGACTTGACGCCAGGTTAGGACACCCCACCCGCCAGTTTGGCACATCATAGGCCGACTGGCTCCGGCGACAGCAGATATCGGTGTATCGACGGATGATACGAACTAGGAGCAGTAATGGGACTTGCGCATGCCGAGTCCGCCGAGCTGGCGGGTCGCTATCTGGACCTGCTGCGGGAAACCCTGACATTCTCGCTCTGGGAGGGTCGGGATGGCTGGATCTGGCGGCCCCGCCGCGCGGCGCACCGCGTTCTTTTCAGTCTTCTCGAGGCGCGTGGACTGGAACTGGTCCGATACAGCGCGGCCGGGGCGCGTGACGAAGGTGGGGACTGGCCCCGGCTCGCGCACACCATGACGGGCAGCCGCCGCCTGAAGCAACTACAGGAGGCGGTCGAGCAGGCGATCGCCGACGACGTTCCCGGCGACCTCATCGAAACGGGTGTCTGGCGGGGCGGGTCGGCCATTATGATGCGGGGCGTTCTGGCGGCGTATGGCGTGCGCAACCGGACCGTGTGGGTCGCCGACTCGTTCGCCGGCCTGCCCCCGCCCGACGAGCAGCGATGGCCCCAGGACGCCGGGGATCGACACCACACCTGGACCGAACTCGCGGTGTCCGAGGCCGAGGTGCGGGAGAACTTCCGGCGGTACGGCCTCCTCGACGACCAGGTGCGGTTCCTGCCCGGATGGTTCCGGGACACGCTTCCGACCGCCCCGATCGAGCGGCTCGCCGTGCTCCGGCTCGACGGTGACATGTACGAGAGCACCAGCGAGGCGCTTGACGCTCTCTACCCGCGCCTGTCGGACGGGGGTTTCTGCATCATCGACGACTACGGCGCCGTAGAGGGTTGTCGGCGGGCGGTCGAGGACTACCGCAACGCACACCAGATCGACGATCCAATGGTCAAGATCGACTGGACTGGTGTGTACTGGCGGAAGAACGTGGAGGATCCGCGGCGCTGACCGCGGCCTCCGTGCGCTTTCGGTGTCTTTCAGCACGCCGAGTCCACGGTGGCGCTTTGGTCGCCAACATCGCCGGGGACGAGCCGCGGTCGGCTGCCAAAGTCGGATCCGTCTCCTTCTGGTCTAACCAAGGGCTTTCCGGGCCTGACGCTCGCCGACGCCGTTGCGGCCGGAACCGAGGTGACCTGTCGAGCCTGCTCGCCGCGCCTGCCTGCGGTGCGGCGAGCGCTCATCGTGATGGTCGGAAATCGCTGTCACCGGTCGGGCGCCATCGTCAAGCCAGCGACGTCACTTCCTGCGCGACGTGCGGACCGCGAGGCAGGGGGAGCAGCCTGCGCGGGGACGGGTGGCGGGGACGTCCCCGCGGCCGGGCTGGCAGGACTCGCCGACTGCCCGGATGGTGCCTGGCGTGGCTGCGCAGGGCGCGGTGGGAGCCCTGGAGTGCCGAGGACGGCGCTGAACACGCTTCGGATGTGCTCCTCCGGTTCGGTGGTCATTCGCGCCCACTCGGCGCAACGTTGCCGCATCTGGCCGAGCCGGGCCCGGTCTGCGAGCAGGTCTACCAGCACGGCGGCGAGTGCCTCCGGGGACTCGTCGGCGGGGGTGGCGCCGGTGACGCCGTCCAGATACGCGTCCCGCGCCCCGTACGCCGGTCCGACGACCGGGCAGCCGGCAAGCTGGGCTTCGGTCAGCACCAGGCCGTAGCCCTCGCCGCTGAGCGGCGGGCGCACCCGGGTCCGGGTACACAACACGAACAGATCCGCCGCCGCGTACAGCTCGGCCAGCGTCGCGTCGTCCGGCGACTCGACCAGTTCGACGGCCTCCTGCCCAGCGACCGCTTGGCGTATGGCGTCGAGAACCGGGCCTTGGCCGGCCACCACGAGCCGTACGGGGCCGACGTGAGCGCGGACCGTCGGCAGTGCCGCAAGCAGTTCGCGCAGTCCTTTGCCCACCCAGTCGGCGTCATTGAGCCGGAAGACGCTGAGAAGGGTGGGGACGGCGCCCGGCGCGGGCCGCCGGCCGCCCGCGGCGAGCAGCGCCGCGCGCCACGAGGTGGCGATACCGGGCCGCAGGACGGGGGCCATGCCGACGCGGGCGAGCGCGCCCGAGCTGTAGGAGCTCACGGTCATCGGGCGCAGGCCTGGGTGGTAGGTGAGTATCGCTCGGTCCACTCGTCTCATCGCCCAGATGTCTGTCCCGTGGAACAGGATCAGGCCGCACCGTGCCCTGGCGAGTGGCGCGGCCACCGCGGCCACCGGGATGAGATTCGGCAGGCCGGCGAAGACCGTGTCAAATGGGCCGGACCGCAGGGCGGTGCGCAGCGCCGCGGCCGTGAATCGCACCCGGGCCCGGAAGCTGAGCGGGTTCGCCGGTCCGCAGAGGTCCAGCCGGTGAACCTCGGCATTTCCGGCGCGCAGCCGCTCTTCGACGGCGCCGAGGTAGCGCTCGATGCCACCGCCGAGCCCGCCGGACGGCGCCAGTAGCAGCACACGAGGGCAGCGGACCCCCGTCTTGGCTTCGGTATCGATACGACGCGTAGCGAGCACGGCCGTGACTCTAAGTGTCCAAACATCAGGACGGCGGAGCACGGCCGCGGCACGCCGACACCGCCCGACGGAATCAGGCGGAGCGGACGCAACTGGCAGGTCAAACCTAGGGTGCACCATGTGGATCTTCTGACGACCCGGGTGCCGGCTCACCCGGGAGGCGGCGGACCGTCCCAGCTCGCCGGGGCAGACGCCGCGACGCCCGGTGCGCACGGTGACGGTGCCCTGCGGCACGGGCCTGGCGCGGGTGGTGCCTCGCCACCACGTCATTTCGGCGGCGACAGGGAAAGGGCATGGCGGTGACAGATCAGCGGGCCGACTCGACGCTGCGGCGGTACGGGCACGGGCAGGGACCGTTGCGCTGGCGCCTCGCCGGCCGGCTGGCCGCCAGCCTTCCCGAGGTGCGTGGTCGCGACCGCGTCATCGGCTGGGCGCAGGGGCCGACCCACGAGTACGCCGGCCCGCTACGCGGCCGGTTCGTCAACGGCATGTGCTTCGATGTCGACAGCTCCCGGGACGGGTCGGCGCGCGAGCTGTCCGCGTTGCGGTACCGTCCGCCGGCGCTGGCCCCGGTGTTCGCCGCCGTGCTCGGGCCTGGTGACTGCTGTTACGACGTCGGCGCAAACATCGGCGTCTATGCCCTGTGGGCAGCGGGTCGCGTGGGCCCGTCCGGGCAGGTGCACGCCTTCGAGCCGGTGCCGGCCACGATGGCGGTCCTGACGGCGATGGTCCGGCGTAACCGGCTCTCACAGGTGCGGCTCGAGTCCTGCGCCGTCGGGGCGACGACCGGCGAGATCGGCATGCGGGTCTACCGGGACGCCTCGGGCCTCGCCCATCCGGTCGCCGACGCCGGTCCCGCCGACCACCTCGCGCCGCTCACCACGCTCGACGCGTACCGAGAGCTGCATCGCGCTCCCGATCTCATCAAGATCGATGTTGAGGGCTTCGAGATCGACGTCCTGCACGGGGCGACGAATCTGCTCGCCACCCAGTCGCCGGCGCTGCTTTTGGAGATGCTGCCCGAGCACCTGGCCCGCCAGGGCCGAAGCCAGGCGGAGCTGGTCTCTTGGCTCGCCGAGCAGGGATATTTGATCTTCAATCTGACTCCGCAGGGTCTGGCCACCCATGGCCGGTTCACGTCGAACGTGCTTGCACTCGCCCCCCGGTGGGAGCGGTTCGACCGTGTCGTCGCGGCCCTCGAACACACGCCGTTCCCGCGGAACCAGACGACGTGAGCCGGGCCAGGCACCGCGGCCGGCGAGCCCGTCCACACGGCGGCTATCTAGCCTCCGTCGGATCGACGGCGGCGACGAGCGTCGCCGTCAGCGGGCTGGGCGCGGCAGGCGGCCTGATCCTCGCCCGCTACCTAGGGCCGTCCGGGCGGGGCACGTATGCCGTCATCACCTCCTACATGCTGGCCGCCACGACCATCGGCGAGTGCGGCCTGACCTACGCCATCTGTTACGCGGTCGCACGCAACCGCCCAGAAGCCCGAGACGCCGTCCGCACCGGCGGGGCGATGCTGCTGGGGCTGGGGCTCCTCGTCGGCGCGGCGGGTATCGCGGCTGCGCCCCTGGTGGTCGACGATCCCGCCGCGGTGTCGGCATTTCGGATGGCCTTCGCCGCCCAGCCGTTGGTGTTCGGCGCCTCCGCCTGGATATTCGCGCTGCAGGCGACCCGGCTCGGCAGCTGGAACGTGACCCGTGTGCTCCAGCCGATCGGCTATTCCGCTGCGGTCGTCGGGTTGGCCATCGCCGACCAGCTGACCATCGAACGCGCGGTGCTCTGCCTCGCCGGCTCGCTCGGCCTGCAGGCCGTCGCCGCCGCGGTGCTGTGCCGCCGGGCCCTCCCCGGGCGGGGCCGCCTGCGTCGCTCCCTCGGTAGGGATCTGGCCAGCTACGGCAGCGCAACGATGATCTCGTCGGTCTCGTATCTGCTCAACACGACGCTGGACCTGCTCCTGCTGGCGGTGGTCGTGTCCCCGGCGCAGGTGGGGCACTACGCCGTCGCTGTCTCGCTGGCCATGCTGCCGCAGCCGGTGTGCTCCGCGTTCGGCAACGTCGCGATGCCCCGCCTCGCGGCCGGGAGGTCGACCGGCGCGCTCAGCCCGGCCTCCGGGTCCAACCGCCGCGTCGTGCTGGCCGCCGTGGGCGCAAGCCTCAGCATCGGCGTGGTGTGCATCGGCGTGCTCAGCGCCGTCGTGCCGCTTGCAGTGCACGTGGCGCTCGGACGGGACTACGTGCCGAGTATCGAGCTGTTCTGGCTGCTCGCACCGGGCGCGGCGGTGCTCGGCTGCAACCGGGTGATGGATGACGTGTTGCGTGGGCTTGGGCGGACGCTCGCGGTGGCCCGCTGTGAGTGGACCGGCACGGTGCTGACGGTTGGGTTGCTCGCCACGCTCGTGCCGGCGATCGGCGTCGTCGGAGCCGCGGTCGCCTCCAGCATCGCCTACCTCGCCACCTTCGTCCTTCTGCTGCGGGTAGCGCTGCGCGCCGTCGGCGTCACGGCCAGGTCTGTGCCGGCCGGGCTGTACCGGGTCACCGCGCAAGGTCGCAAGGGCTGGCACGCCGTCCCCTCCGAGTCGGGAAGAGGTAACGCATGAAGGACGACGGCCTCGTGACGGCGCGTGTGCCATCCAGCGGCACCCGCACACTCACCGCGCCCGCGCCCGCGCCTGCGGTCGGCGGCGCGGTTCGGGTGGGCGTGATCGGGCCGATCGGTGGTGACAGCTTCGCGGAGAACATCCTCGAATGCCTGCCAGACATCGGCGCCGACCCGGTAGCGCTCGGCCCCGCCTTCCCCCGACCGGCCAGCCGCCTCGCCGCGGCCACCCTCGAGCTCGCCCGGCGGGTCTCCGACCACGCCGGCCTCGCGTACCAGCGCGGCCTGGTGGCGGCGGCCGAGCGTGCGGGTACCAGCGTCGTCATCTCGGTCGACCACAACCTGTTGCCGGCGACAGTGCGGGAGCTACGCCGACGAGGGGTCCGGGTCTGCCTGTGGTTTCCGGACGCCGTGGCCAACCTCGAACGGCAGCGGATGCTGCTCGGCGACTACGACGCGCTGTTCTTCAAGGACCCGCTGCTCGCGCGCCGGCTGTCCGACGTGCTGGACCTGCCGGCGCACTATCTGCCGGAGGCGTGCAACCCGGTCCGTCACCGGCCGCCGGCCGCCGCGCCGGAGCTCCCACAGGTGGTGTTCGTGGGCCACGTGTACAGCGCCCGCGCCCGGCTGATCGCGCAGCTGATCGACCATGGCGTCGACGTGCGGATCTACGGGCCGGCGATAACCAGCTGGCTTCGTGACCCGCGGCTGGTCCGCCAGCACGCCGGGCGCTATGTGGCCGGCGAGGAGAAGGCAGCCGTGTTCCGCGGGGCATGCGCCGTCGTCAATGCGCTGCACCCGGCGGAGATGCAGAGCGTGAACTGCAGGCTGTTCGAGGCGACGGGTTGTGGGGGCACGGTGCTGTGCGAGCGCCGGGACGCCCTTCCCGCGCTGTTCGACGAGGACCGAGAGGTCTTGGCGTTCAGCACCTTCGGTGAGCTGCTCGAACGGATCAAGTGGTGCGTGGACGACCGGGCCGCGGCACGTGCCGTCGGCGATGCTGCGTCGCGACGCAGCCACGCCGAGCACACGTACCAGCATCGGCTCACCGAGCTGCTCGAGGCAGTCCTGTGACCACCGTGGGTACCTGGAAGGCCCCCGCGGCCAGGACGGCGTCCTCTCGAGCAGAGTCTGCCCGCAGGGAAGATCGTTCCAGGCCGGGAGATGCCGCGCGCCTTGTCGGCGCGCCGGCGGCGTGGACCGTGCTGGCCGCGGTAGCGATCGTCCTGTGGCTGGTCGACTTCGCTGCCGTCCCGGTTGCGCCCACCCGGGTGGTTCTGCGGTCCATCGCGGTCACGGTCGAGTACCTGGCCGTCGCGTTGCTGGTCGGCGGCCAGCGCGGCCGAGGGAACGGTCTGCGCCAGTTCCGACTCGGACCATGGTCGCTGCTGATCTCCGCCGCTACCGCGGGGATCGCGTCGCTTGCGTGGCGTAATCCGCAGTCTGGTCCGCTGGCGACCATCAACCAGTCGAGTGTCGCGCATGCGCTGGCCATCATCGGTTTGACTGCGCCGCTGTGGGCGATCGGCTATCTCGTCGGGCCCGGCGTGTTCGCGCTTCGGGTCGGACGCCGGCTGGCCGCGCTCGCGACCTCGCAGCGCGGCGGCGAGGGCGGCGGGACGTACCGCCCGACAGCCATGTGGGTTCTCGCGGGTGTGTCCGTCGCGGCGCGCCTGGCCCAGATCGCCCTCGGGCAGTTCGGCTTCCTGGCCGACCCGTCCAAGGCCGTGAGCAGCGCGTCGTGGTACGCGCAGATCCTGGTGCAGGTCGGTGGCCTAGGTACGGCCGCGCTCGCCATCGCGGCGGTCGAGCTGGCCCGGTTCGGTGGTACCCAGCGGCGGACGGCTTTCCTGGTCCTGCTCGGGACCGAGGTCGGCCTCGGGTTGGTCAGCGGGATGAAGGGACTGTTCGTCTACACCCTGCTCGCCGTATGCGTGAGCTTCGCCGTTGCCCGGGGACGGTTGCCGCTGCGCGCGCTGCTCGGCGCCGCGGCCATCTTCGTGCTCGTCGTCGTGCCGTTCAACGCCGAGTACCGGCAGCTCGTCCGGACGCACGGAAAGGCGAATCTGTCGGCACCTGAGGCGGTCGCCATCGCGCCGCGGGTCGTCGCCCAGACAGTGGAGGGCGACGAGGGTGGCGACGACGGCAAGGATCAGCCATCCCTGACGAAACTAGTGGGCTCGACCGTCACCGGGCGCAGCCGGTCCGTGGACAGTCTCGCCGCCGTCGTCCAGAAGACCCCGAACCTGGTGCCCTACCGGAGCGTCTCCGAGCTGGTCACCGACCCGGTGCTGGGCCTCGTCCCGCGCGCGCTCTGGCCGGACAAGCCAGTGCGGACCGCCGGCTACACCTTCAACCAGGAGTACTACGACACCCCTGCGGACCTGTACAGCTCGGCCGCGATCTCGCCGCAGGCGGACCTGTTCCGGCACGGCGGGCTGCTCGTGCTGCTCGTCGGGTCCGCCCTCATCGGCGCCGGCTACCGGCTCGTGGACGAGACCCTGCACCCGGCGCGCGACCTGCGGCTAACCGCGCTGTACGCGTCACTATTCAGCGCGCTGCTGACCTCGGAATGGACCGTGACAGACCTCCTGGTCTCGCTACCCATGAAAATCGGAATCATGGTCATAGCCTGCCGTTTCGTATACAGCCGACGGCAGTCTGGAAACTGGCCCCGCGTCGGCCGCGGTCCTGCGCCGGCCGCCAGACGTGGACAAGCCGCTGGGCGTGTGTCCGGCCATCCGGGAGCTCTCGGCGCGCCCTGAAGCCTGTATTCCTGGTGCTGTGTTTCCTGGTCCGCTCCGTCCGGGCACGGCGCTGCGCGGCCGTCCTCGCCTGGCGGCTCGGACGACCACTCCGCGCCGTGTCCTCCTCCGCGGACGGGTGCTCCGGCGACCTCCGCTGCGGCACCCCTACTTCGCTTCGCTCGTAGGGATGCCTCCGCGGAGGCGCGCCTGCGCACCCAGCTCGGTTGCTTGCCGCTGCACGTCACGAGCCGGGCCAACGCTTGTGGGGCACGTTCCCCCGGCCAGCACGCAGCTAGGTTCGTGACGTTCAAGCGTTCCGCTGCACGTCACCAAGCCAAGACCGCGCTTCCGAGGCCACTTCGCTTCGTGGCCGTCGAGTCTTCTCTCCCGATCTGGTCCTCCCACGAGCGAAACGACGTGTGCCGTAAAACGAGGGTCCAGCCCGCTCGTAACGTGCAGCGGACCGGAAACAATCTTCTGCCCCGAGCGCGCCCGCCACACCAGCCGGACGAACCAGAAACAACCTTCCCCCCGACCACAGAAAGAGGCTGGTTCCAGGTTCGTGCACAATGCCGCACCCAGGCCGGTGGGCCCGGGTGCGGCCTTGTTAGTACCTCGGCGTGGCGCTGCCAGCCGCTACCGCAGCGACCGCAACTACCGCAGCAGGTCGAGGTGGTCGCTTGGCGGATAGTCGCCGGGACCGCCGGCGAGGGCGGCCGGATGGGCCTCGGAGCCGGCGCCGGCCCGCTGGCCGGGCACCATGCTCGGGTCGGGAGAGGCGGTCCCCGGCGTGGATAGCGGCGGCAGCAGGTCGTTGCGGCGCAGCAGAGCTGCGGTCTCGGCGAGACCGATGACGTTGTCCGCCGAGCTGTACTCGCCGGCGAGTTCGCTGGCTGCCGAAGGCTCGCCGATCTCGGGCAGCATCGGCGAGATCACGTAGTACTGCCCGTCACTGCGGGTTCGGTGACATTCCTCCTCGGAGACCATCACCTCGTGCATCTTCTCGCCGGGGCGTACTCCGACGACCTGCACCGGCACGTGCCGGTCTCCGATGAGCGCGTGCGCGATGTCGATGATGGTCGCGGCGGGCGTGCGGGGTACCAGGATGTCCCCGGGCCGCCCGCGCCGGATCGAATGGAAAATCATGTCGACGGCCTCGTCCAGGGTGACCAGGAACCGGGTCATGTCTGCGACCGTGACCGTGACCGGCCCGCCGCGGGCGATCTGGTCGAGGAACAGCGGGATCACCGAGCCGCGCGAGGCCAGCACGTTGCCGTAGCGCACGCCCACGAACCGGGTGCGTCCGGACCGCTCGCGCACGCCGACGTTCGCGGCGATGAAGATCCGCTCCTGCAGCGCCTTGGTCATGCCCATGACGTTCACCGGCTTGCAGCACTTGTCCGTACCGACGCCGACGACGCAGTCCACCTGGTAGCCATGTTCGGCGACCGCGCGCACGATGTTCGACGCGCCCGAGCAGTTCGTCAGGATGGCCTGGTCCGGGAAGTACTCACACGCGGGCACCTGCTTGAGCGCGGCCGCGTTCACGACGACGTCCGCGTCGCGTACGCACGCTGCGACATCCCAGTAGTTCCGGACGTCGCCGAGGCGGAACTCCAGGATCCGGTCGAAGTTCCGGTAGATCGTCTCGTCGGTCGTGACCCGCTGACGCAGGTGGGCCAGCCGCATCGCGTGCTGCTTGGCCTCGTCCCGGGACAGCACGATCACCTTGGCTGGCACCCCGGCCTCACCGGACAGGATCCGTCGGACCAGCACCTGCCCCAGCGACCCGGTGCCACCGGTCACCAGAACACGGCGGCCGGTGAGCATTCCAGCCCGGTCCATCGCACTCGCTGCGCTCTCAGCCATCGCTGCGTCCTCCGTGGTTCCTCAGCATGATCCGTTCGGCGAGCTCGTCGAGCATCGAGTCCCAGCCGGGGGCGGTGTAGCCGGTCGCGGCCGTGAACCGGTCGGCGAGCAGGCTGCGGTCACATGGCGGGCCATCGATGGCCACGACCTCGGCCACCGGATGCCCGGCCGCGCGCAGCCTGTCCGACAACCGGACGAGCAGGTCGAGCTTGGTGATCGGTGCCGAGGCGGCCACGTGCCACAGCCCGGTCAGGTCCTCGTGCTTGGTGAGGATTCGGTCGACGAGCCTGGCGATCTCCATCGTCGTGAGCCCGGTGTAGACCGCCCGCCGGTAGCCGGACACCTGGCCGCCGCGACCGAGGAACCACTCGACCAGACCGCTGGCCCGGCCGGCCAGCTCCAGTCCGATGATCGAGGTCCGCAGCGTCAGGGCGGGCGCCTCGCGGACCTCGCCGAGCAGCTTGGACATCCCGTAGACGTCGACCGGGTCCGGCTGGTCGTCCTCGGTGTAGCGGCCCCGCCGGCCGGAGAACACGCAGTCGGTGCTGATGTGCACCAGCCGGATGTCGGCGATCCGGCACAGCCGGGCAAGGCGGTGCGGGAAGACCGTGTTGATCTCGACGGCGGGCAGCGCCGTCTGGCCCTCGCTACGCTGCTTGACCAGGCCGACCGCGTTGAGCACCGCGTCCGGCCGGAACCGGTCGAGCAGGCCGGCCACGTCGTCTTGGCAGCGGGCGTCGATGCCGGTGAAGACCCGGTCGGTCGGCAGCGTGCCCAGTGCCGCCGGCAGCCGGCCGGCGCCGCGCACGGTCACGGCGATGTCATGGTGGTCGGCGAGCGCCGAGGCGAGCTCGTGACCGAGCATCCCGTCGCCACCCAGAACGAGGATTCTCATCCGTCCCTCCCCGGCGTGGCGGTGGTCGCGGGCTGATCAGGTTGCTGCGGCCGCGGCGGCCGCGGCGGGCGCGGTGGGCGCGGCTGTTCGGCGATCGGCTGTTTGGTCATCTCCGCCGGCCGCGTGACCGGGATCCGCTCCGGTACGGCGACGCGGGCCGCGGCCTCGCGCAGGTACCGCTCGACCCGGTCGAGCAGTGCGGCCCGCTCGTAGTGCTTCACGTAGTACTCGCGGGCGGCCACCCCCATCGCCGCGCGCTCGGCCGGGGCGAACGCGCGCACCGAGGCGACCGCGTCGGCCAGCGCCGCCCCGTCCTGCGCCGGGACGGCGAGCCCACCGGCTGCCGTCACGACCCGGGCGGTCGTCCCGTCCGCCGCGGCCACCACCGGTCGACCGCAGGCCAGGAACGACTGCACCCGGCTGGGGATCGTCAGCGCCCACACCGGGTCACGCCGCAGCGTCGTGACCACGACGTCCGCGTGCGCGAGCAACGCGGGCATCTGCTCGACCGGGCGATGACCCAGCAGATGGACCCGGTCACCGAGTCCACGGCGCTGGACCTCGTCCGCCAGCCACTCGCTGCACTGGCCGTCACCGAACACCACCCAGTGCACGTCGGTGCCACCGGGCAGGTCACGCAGCCGCTCGGCCGCGTCGACCAGCGTCTCGAGAGCCTGCGCCACGCCGAGGTTGCCGGCGATCATCGCGATGAACCCCGCCGGCATCCCGGCCTCCCGGCGGACCTTGGGATCGGGCGGCAGCGGGCGGTAGCGGTCCTCGGCCCAGTTCGGCAGGTAGCCAAGCCGGTCAGCCGGCACGCCGGATGCGCGCAGCAGCGGCAGGAAGTCCTCGGACTGGCCGAGCACCCGCGCGCAGCGCTGGTACGCCGCGCCGACCGCCTTCTCCAGTGGGCCGAGCACCCGGTCAGAGCGCACCACACCGGTCGCGTGCAGCGTGTGCGGCCACAGGTCCTGCACCCACAGCACCACGGGGGTCCCGCGGATCCGGCGCAGCAGCAGTGCCGGCACCACCATCGTCACCGGGGACATCTGGAAGACGAGCACGACGTCGGACGGCGGCAGCCGCGGCACGCCGAACACGCTGGCGCTCGCGGCGAACGTCAGGTAGTTCAGCGCGAGCCGCCATCGTTCGCCACCGCCGCGGGAGGCCAGCGGCACGCGCACCACCTGGACGCCCTCGTACCACTCCCGGCCCGGCCGGCGACGGCGGGGGAACGCCGCACGACGTGGGTAGCTCGGCTGCCCGGTCAGGACGGTCACCTGGTGGCCGCGTTCCCGCAGCCCGACGGCCAGGTCGTTGACCCGGAACTGCTCTGGCCAGAAGTACTGGCTGACGATCGTCACCCGCATGGGTGCGCTCCTCTTCCCACGAGCTCGGTCGCGGCCCTCGTGGCCGCGGCGACATCGGCGAACACCTCAAGGTGGCGGGTGGCGGCGCGCTCCCAGGTGAGCTCGGCGAGCACCATCGCGCGCAGCCGCGCGCCGCGTTCGGCGAGCGTGTCGGGGCGGGCGAGCAGCTGGTGCAGCCCGGCGGCCAACGCGGGTGCCGTCGCCGCCACGACCAGCCCGCCCCCGCAGTGCGCCACCTCGTCGAAGCCGCAGGTGTCGGTGATGAGCACCGGCGTGCCGTTCACTCCGGCCTCCAGGGCGACGATCGACATCGCCTCCCGCCGCGACGGCACGACCAACGACGCTGCCCGCAGCGCCTCCGTGCGCTCGGCGCCGGCGACGACGCCGACGAACCGAACCGCGTCGGCCACGCCGAGCGCCGAGGCTTGGGCGCGTAGCTCGGCGGCGAGCCCCTCGTCCGGCCCGGCGAGGACCAGCAGCCAGCCGTCGGTCGCCGCGCTCGACGCGGCGAACGCCTCGACCAGCAGGTCGACGCCTTTGATCCTGTTGAGCCGACCGAGGAAAAGCAGGTAGCGGCGGTCGGCGAGGCCGTGCCGGCGCAGAAACGCCCCGCCCGCGTCACGTTCGTGATCGTGGGCGGATACCCCGTTGGGGATCACCCGCACCGCGGCCGGATCGCGGCCGTACCGCCCGAAGTCCGCCGCCTCGTCGGCGGTGACGGCGATCGCCGCCGCCGCCTCGCGCACGATCCGAGCACCGACGGCCAGGCTGTAGGGGCGCTTCGCGGCACGGCTGCGGCCGTCGACCGGTAGCGAGCCGCAGGGAGAGACCACCCACGGGATTCCGCGGCGGCGCGCGGCGCGGTAGCCGAGGGCGCCCAATGCCGTCCAGTGCCCAAACAGGTGCACGACGTCGGCGGCGGCGACCCGTTCGGCCACCCGGCCCGGCCGCGCCGGAACGTAGAAACGGCGGTTCGGGCAGGGCACCGTGGTCAGCGCCGCGGGAACCAACGAGCCGATCCGGGTGTCGGTCAGGTCGAGGTCGAGGGTGAGCAGTTCGGCGCGCACGTCCGGCCCCCCCGCCCGCGCGCAGGCGCGGGTCAGCTGGTAGGCCCGCTCGGCCAGGCCGCCACCACGGCGGGCGTCGGCCATCATCACCACGGTCAGCACCCGCACGGCGCGCCACCCCCGGCAGCGATGGCGGCGTCGCCCCCGACGCGGGCTTGGTCGGGGACGTGGCTGGCGACGATGTGGGCGATCTCGTCGGCCAGCGCGCCCGGGGGGGCGAACCCGGCGGCCCGCAGCGCCGAGGAGCTGTACCACTGCCCCGGGGTGAGGGCGGCCGAGCATCCGGGCCGTGCAGTGGACCACCGCCGCCGGCAAGGGCAACCGCCACAGTGCGGGCAGTCCGGCCATCGTCCGGACGGTGTCCTGCAGGGCCGTGTAGTCCACGTCCGCTCTCGCTGACGCCGCGTCCGCGCGGCTCAGATCGTCGACGACGTTGAGCACCGTCCGGCGCGCGACCAGCGGGGAGTCGAGCGCGAACTGGATGGCGGCCGCGGCATTGCCCGCCGTCACGTAGGGCACCGGGGTGCCCCGCTGGAGCGAGCCGAGCGCGGCAGCGCGGACCGGTCTGCGCAGCGCGTCGGAGATCGGCTGGTAGGAGGCCGGCCGCTGGGCGGAGATCATCGCGCCCATCCCGGTGTCCCTGCGGTGAGATCCACCCAGGCCCAGCGCTCGTGCGGGCCGAGCACCGCCGGCCGGTGCCGGCCGAGCAGCACCACACCGCGGCCGGCAAGCGCCGTCCGCAGGTGGCCGCCGAGGAACCCCCCGCCGCCGGTGAGCACCACCTCCGACCCGATCGCGTCTCGCTGCGGCGTGGGCACCGGTGCCACGTCTGGCAGTAGCTCCGCACGCGCGTCGCGTGGTCGGGCGAGGTACTTCGTGGGCTTGTCCACGCCACTCCTTGTATCATTTAAAACACTTAGAGTGACCGACTGGCGATGGCTCGGGTCGTTCGGCGCCACCACGCGCCGCGCCCCTCGCGGGCCCAACTGGTCTGTGGCGTGGCGTGGTGTGGCGTGCGGTGCGGGAAGACCGGTTCGGACAGCCTGGCCGGGACGTCGTGCCGGGCCGGACTCAGCCCGTGGCGCGTGCCCAGCGTGCCGGTCGTGGCTCGTCCGGCAGCGGGGAGTCGACTGGCGGCAGCGGTCCGACGCCGTCGACCAGGCCCTGCCCATACGACTGGCAGAGGGAGAGCCCTCGTCCGTGCACCAGGTCGGAGACCGCGTACCGGGGGAGCGCGACGCATGCCAGCCAGAGCGCCAGGGCGCGGGCCCGCCAGGGGCGGCCGTGGACTCGCGCGAACCAGAGGCGATTGCGCACCGTGTAGTAGGCGTACGCGTTGCCGGTGACCGTTCCGCCGCCGGTGTGCCACGCCTGGTAGGGGCTGACCATGACCCGCCACCCTGCGGCGGCGGCGCGGTGCGCCATGTCGGTCTCCTCGTAGTAGAGGAAGTAACGGGTGTCCATGGGTACCTGGCGGTGGCACTCGGCTCGTACGAAGAGGATCGCGCCGGTCACGAACGCGACGTCCGCGGGCTCCGGGCGACTCCGGCGACGGCGGCGCGGCACCGTCAACAGCGGGGTCAGGCGGTCCGCTCCGGGGTGAATCCCGTCCGCGTTGAGCAGAGTGGGCCCGGCGATGCCGACGCCGTCGCGGGAGACGAGATCGAGGCAGGCCACGGCTGTTCGCTCGGGTAGCAGCACGTCATTGTTGAGCAGCAGGTAGACGTCGGTGTCCTGCCGGGCGTCGGCGCCGAACCGGAAGCCGCCGGCGAACCCGAGGTTGGCGCCGGGTACGAGCCAGTCGGCGGCGGCCGGCAGGCCGCCCGGGCGGGGTCGCCCGTCGTTGGCGACGACGACCACATCCGTCACCGCGGCCATGTGGTCGAGCTGGCGGGCGAGTTCCACGGTCGGCTCGGTCGGCCCCCAGTGCACGATGACGGCGGTCGTCCGCGGTCCGCGAACCGTCGGGTCTGGGGCGTCGACCGCGTGGTCGACGAGTGGTGGGTCCGTCGCGTCCGCCGTGCCAGGGGACTGCTCGCGGCCGTCGACCTCGGGTGGGGAACTCGTCCGCAGGCTCATCGCGCCGTGACCTCCAGGTGGGACACACAATGTGTCACCTAATCTTCACCATTAGTGATCGAGCGTAGGCCATCCGGTCGCCGATCCGAGACTCGCTGGGAAGCGTGTCGCGTGCCGCCTGCGACGCCCGGCCGAGACCCTCTAGCTGCGGTGGCGGGCGCCGCGCCGGACCGCCGAGGAAGATCATCAGGTCCGGGCTCGCTCGGGACCGGGGCCGCCGCGCCGGTGGCCGCGACCGGGTCGAGCGTCTCCCGCTGCACCCTGCGTTCCGCTGAGGCGGACGGGCCGCCGAGGATCTCAAGCTGCGTGACCTAAAGTGATCTGACAACTACTCTATGCGGCGAAGCTGTGAGGGTTTTCGCGCTGGGAGCCCGAGACGATCAGAGGAGTGGCGGGATGGCGAAGGTCGTGGTGGTCGGCGCCAGCGGGTTCGTCGGGCGAGCAGTAGCGGAGGTGATCGCCGCCTCAGGCGACGAGGTGACGCCGTCGCCTGCCCGGCGGCTGCGCGCCGAGCCGATCCGCCTTGTCGAACTCGCGGACTCCCTCGAGGCGCGGGCCACCGGAGGCGCGGCGGCGAGGCGGACGGGCTCACCGACGGCGCCGGATTTCGATACGACGATCGACGAGGTGCTCAGGACTGGACTCGTCGGCGCAGGACTCGTCGACGACGTCGCCAGCTCGCTGACCGGGCATGACGTCGTCGTCAACGCGGCCGGGCTCGCGGACGCGACGGCGTCCGCGACTCCCGAGCTGTTCGGCGCGAACGCGCTGTGGCCACTCGTCCTGGGCCTGGCCTGCGAGCGTGCCGGGGTGGCCAGGCTCGTCCACGTGAGCACGGCGGCGGTCCAGGGCCGGATCCGAGTCCTCGATGACAGCCCGCGGTATGCGCCGGTCAGCCCGTACACGGAGACGAAGGTGCTCGGGGAGCGGCTGCTCACCGGCCTCGCCGGGACCGGCCGGCTGTCGGTCATCCTGTACCGGCCCCCGTCCGTGCACGGACCCGAGCGGGACCTCACCCGTGCCTTCGTCCGGTGGTGCGACCGTTTTCCGCTGGTCGTCAACGGGAAAGGGGACCAGCCGGTTCCGGTGGCTCTGATCGGCAACGTGGCGGCCGCGCTCGCGGCGCTCGCGGTGGCTGACGACCCGCCGCTGATCGTGTCGCACCCGTCCGAGGGATACACGGTGCGTTCGCTCTACGAGTCGGTCGCTCCGGGCCGGCGAATCTGGTCGCTGCCGCCCGGGATGGTCGGCGCCGGCCTGCGCGCGCTGGAGCCCGTGGGCAGGGCCTTCCCCCGAGTGGCGGCCGCGAGCCGCCGGCTGGAGCTGCTGTTGCTCGGCCAGGCGCAGGCACCCAGTTGGCTTGAGAGCCAGCGGTTCGTACTGCCACTCGGGCACGCCGAGCTGGCCCGCGGCAGCCGTACGGGCCTGGCGGTCTGATCACTTTCCGCACCGAACCGACGTGGAGAAGCGCCGATGTCGCTGGACCGCCTGAAAATCATGATCATAGTGGGTACGAGGCCGGAGATCATCAAGCTGAGTCGGGTGATCGCCGAGCTTGAGCGGCACCTCGATGTCTGCCTCGTCCACTCCGGCCAGAACTATGACTCCGAGCTGAACCAGATCTTCTTCGAGGAGCTGGAGGTTCGTAAGCCGGACCATTTCCTCGACGCCGTCGGCGCGACCGCCGCCGAGACGATCGGCCAGGTGATCGCGCGGGCGGACGCGGTGATGGCGGCGGAGAACCCGGACGCCCTTCTGCTCTACGGGGACACGAACACCTGTCTTTCGGTGATCCCGGCGAAGCGGCGCCACATTCCCGTCTTCCACATGGAGGCGGGTAACCGGTGTTTTGACGACCGTGTACCCGAGGAGATCAACAGGCGGCTCGTAGACCATCTCAGCGACGTGAACCTTCCGTTGACCGAGCACGCCCGCCGGCATCTGCTCGCCGAGGGCCTGCCGCCGGAACGGACATTCGTGACCGGCTCGCCCATGAAGGAGGTCGTCACCTACTACCGGCCGGGTATCGAACGCAGCGACATCCTGTCGAAGCTCGGGCTGCGTGCCGGTGAGTACCTGGTGGTCAGCGCGCACCGAGAGGAGAACGTCGACCAGCCGGAACTGCTGCGCGCCCTGCTGGTGACGCTCGACCGGCTCGCCGTCACCTACGACCTTCCAGTCATCGTGTCCACCCATCCGCGCACCCGCGGCCGGCTGGAGGACCTGCGTCGCGGCGGGGCGGCGGTCCCGCTCGACGAGCGGGTGCGGTTCTGCAAGCCGTTCGGCCTCTTCGACTACGTAGCGTTGCAACGCGCCGCTCGTTGCGTCGTTTCCGACAGCGGGACGATCACCGAGGAGTCCTCGCTGCTCGGCTTTCCCGCGGTCATGATCCGGGCGGCGCACGAACGGCCGGAGGGCATGGACCACGGCGTGCTCGTGTCGAGCGTCCTGCACCCGGACAGAGTGCTGGCCGCGGTCGAGCTCATGACGACGCCGGACCGGTCGCACCCGCGCGTCCTCCCGGACTATGACGTCGACGACGTCTCACGGCGGGTTCTGCACATCATCATGAGCTACGTCGACAACGTATGCCGGACGGTCTGGTACAAACCTCCTCCACTCCTGTCTTGAATCGTTACCGATACGCGGAGCGCGGTGAATGCCGCGGCCTGCCATCCGTCATCCACCAGCCGCCGTCGTGGTGGTGCACGGGCGCACCGCAAAATCACCGGACGGTCGTCGCCAGAAAGCGTCGCGGCGTTCCGCTCGCGGGATCAGCCGCTACAGGCTATCCCGCACGGCAACGTCCGCCGTCCTGGCTGGCGGGCGGCTTCTGACCCGGATAATGCGTTCTTACCGAACTCCGGGCGACCATATCGTGGACACGCAGGAAAAGAACTGGGCCTGTTGGCAGTGTCCGCCTGTTATTTTCGGTGCCGGCAGGCATCACGGCGCGGGCCCGATGGGGTGCGGACCCGGTACGGAATTCCGATGGGAGAACGATGCAGACAAGGACAAGCCTGGTCGACACGCCGCTGGCGACGTCGATCCGCGAGACGATCAGATCCACCCCCGTGGTGGGCGAACTCGCGTACAACACCGCGCGCCGGTACCGCGACAGCAGGTTTCTGGGGTCGGCGCGGTTCTGGGAGCGTCACTACGCCGCCGGCCGCAACTCGGGGACCGGATCCATGGGCCACCTCGCCGACTTCAAGGCCACCGTGATTGCCGACCTGTGTGAGCAATGGGGCGTCGAGTCGGTAATCGAATGGGGTTGCGGAGACGGCAACCAGCTCTCCCGGATGGCACTACCGCGCTATATCGGGTGTCGATGTCAGCCGCACCGCGGTCATGTCGTGCATCACCCGTTTTGCCGGCGACCAGGAAAAGAGCTTCTTCTGGTATGACCCCGACGCGTTCCTAGACAACACGAGCCTGTTCTCAGCGGATCTCGCCCTCTCGCTCGACGTCATCTATCACCTGGTCGAGGACGTGACGTTCCACACCTACATGAGACGGCTTTTCCGCAGCGCGCAAGCGTATCATCATATATTCCTCCGATGTGGACGGGCTGCGTTACAGCGTGCCGCATGTGTTACTCCAGGGAGCCGGCGGTCACCAAGCAGGCCAGTTGAGCCACTGGCGCCGCGGACCCCGGCATCCAGGCGGGCAAGGAGATGCCAGGCTCCGCGGCGCCGACGCGCCGATAGACCGGCGCGTGGGCCTGGCGACCTGACCACGCGTGACCGCTGTCGCGTCGGGATCCAACCGCCCGCCGCGGCGCGACGTGACGGCCCGCCACCGTCCGGCCGGTCAGCCGGCGCGCCCACCTCCCGCGACGATGGCAGGACGTCCCCGGACTGGTCGAGCACCACCGCTGGCGCTGACGGCGAAGGTGGGGTGGCTCAGGGCGAGTCGCAGCGCTCGCCAGTCCTCCGGGACTCAGCGAGAGTCGGCGACGGTCCGTAGGAAGTCGAAGAGCCGGTCCGCCGAGCGCTGCCATTGGTGCTCGCGGGCGTACAGCTGCGCGAGCTGGCCGTTGCGGACCCGCAGCTCGCCGTCGGCCAGCAGGACCTCGAGTGCCGAGGTGAGCGTGGCAGGGTCGGCCGGGTCGAAGTAGACGCCGGCGTCGCGCAGCATCCGGGGCATCGCCATCCGGTTCGAGCAGGCGATCGGCAGACCGCTGGCCATCGCCTCCAGCAACGTGATCGGAAACGTCTCCTGCGCGGACGGGAACACGAACACGTCGGCGCCCGCGTAGATCTCGCGCATCTCCTCCTCGGGCACGTCGTCGTGCACCGTGACGAACGACCCCGCGCGCCGCTCTCGGATGGCCGCATGCAGCCGATCGCCGGTGCGCTTGTCGCCCCCGCCGACCATTTCCAGCCGCACGTCGAGCCCGGTCCGCCTCCGGGCGTCGCACACTGCCTGCACGACGTTCCACGGGTACTTCGACATGTAGAGCGTCGAGACGCAGAGCACTCGGACCTGCTCGGGCAGCGTCGGGCGTGCGGCGACCGGAAGGCGCAGGTAGTCGGCCGGCGTGCAGTTGCCCGTCACCACATGCCGGCGGATCCCCGGCACCTGGCGAGTGATCAGGTCAGCCGGGTACTCGTCGACGAACGCGACACCCGCTGCCCGCCGCATTCCCCATGCCTGTGTCGCGCCGACGGCCAGGTTGCGAGCGGAGTCCAGGGAGACGCCGTAGAGCCGGTAGGTCCCGACGCAGAAAGGAGCGATGTTGTGGTGGATGACGACACGCGGCACGCGGTCCGCACGGCCCCGAAGGAACCCGCGCGCATGCAGCAAGACATCCGGCCGGGCGGCGCGCGTGAGCGCCGGAAACCGGTCGTGCCACCACCAGAGCCGCGCCGCCGGCCGGGGATCGTCAAGCTCGGGCTGGCAGGACACCCGGACGTGCTTGCCGAGCGGCCCGAGCCGCTCCGCCAGCCGCGGCGAGCACAGCAGAGTGACATCGAGGTCCGCAGGCGGGCGCGCGGTCAGCACGCCGCGCAGGTGATGCAGGTATCCGCCGCTGCCGACCGAGCCGCCGTCGATGAGGAGATTCACAGGACGCTCGTCCCCTTTCGCAGGGCGGCCACCAGGCACGCGGTCAGCACGCCGCGCAGGTGGTGCAGGTGGTGCAGGTGGCCGCCGCCGACGGCGGCCACGCCGACCTGGGAGCGCAGTCGCTCGACGGTGGGGCGGCGATGAAGGATCTTGCTGGCGGCTGTCAGCACGTCAGCGGAGGTGAAATTGCGAGCCTGCGTGCGCATGGACCGGGGCAGGCCAACCTCACGGTCACGATCAGTAGCAAGGTCCACTGTTGCGAACATCGCGACCGGGCTGCAGCCACCACGAGCAGCGCCGTCCGTTTCCACAAACCCGCCTCTTTCCCCGTTGTGGCGGACGCGGCTACGCCAGCCACACCCCCTTGATCGCATGAGGTGATGATCTAAATACATAGAGTGACGCTAAAGGTTTCGCGTCAAAGTCGGCGTAGGCGCGCCGCAGCGCGCCCGTCACGCGCGACAGACGAACGCCTCGAGGACGGGCACTCGTCGGCGGGCGGCGACCACCTCGGCGCCGTCACCAGCCTGCCGGCCAGCTTCGCCGGCCCGCAGCGTGCCGCGATCGCCACGACTGGGACCAGCCCGGCCGCGCCGGCCAGGTTCGGATCATCGAACCGGAAGGTCAAGATCCCTCACCAACCTATTCGACGGGGGACGAAGGCCAAGCAACGGTCGGCGTTGGACGGGCGGTCACCCCGCACCCTGCCAGCCCGTCCAGGCGCGCCCCAACGGGCGAGGCGAGGTCTCCCCGCTGGACGGCGTGCCTGAGTGCCCAGGGGAACTATTTGGCGTTGATCGCAGCCTGGAGCTGTATCCCATGCCCATGCCATGGGTATTCCGGGGGGATGCGGTCAGCCATTGCGTGCGGTAGGGCTGCCGGCGCGCCTCCCTCGACTTCGACCCAACAGCCCTACTGTCACTCCAGGTAGTCGATTGGTCTCTTGGAGAGACCAAGATGGCGAGTGTGGCTGGCGTCGGTCGCACGTACCCCACGGAGTCGGTCGCACGTATCCCCATGGAATGGAGAGGCGAGCCTGTGGAGACGGACCTCCCCGCGGACTCTCGAGTCGATCTTGCCAACGGCGGTCGGAACCTGGCCGCGTTGCTTGCGCGGCGATGGCACCTGCTACTTGCCGTGGCCATCGTGTTGGGCGCAGGCGGGTTCCTGTTCGCCTCGCTCCAGCCGACGATGTACTCGAGCACCGCGACGATGCTTCTCAACGACCCGCGCAACTCCAGTGTCTTCAACAGCAACAACCGGATCATCAGCGACCCGTCGCGGTATGTCCGCTCCCAGGGGCGTTACCTGACCTCGACCGAGGTGCTCACGACCGCCCGTTCGCTCCTTCACAACCAGTTCACGGTCGAGGAGCTGCGTGATCACGTGCGCGCGACCTCATCGGACCAGCTCGACCAGGTCACCGTGACCGCCACCGACTCGACGGCAGAGGGCGCCGCGGCCGTGGCCAACGCGGTCTGCCAGGCCTACCGCCAGACCATCCGGAACCATACGCAGACGAACGCGAAGTCCACCACCGACGAGCTGGACCAGACGATCGCCGCTCTGCGCGGCCGCATCACCGACCTCGACGCGCAGCTGACCTCGAGCGGGGGGAACGCCGACCCGAGCCTGTCGGCCGCCCGCCAGGCCGCCGCCACCCAGCTGCTCACCCTCCAGGGCCGGGCCGACGAGATCGCGGTGGACACGGCGACCTACGGCGACGGCGTGCAGATGTTCGAGCAGGCGGATCCGCCGAGCTCGCCAGCCCAGCCCAAGCCGCTTCGCGCCGCCCTCGTCGGGGCCTTCCTCGGGCTGCTGATCGCCGCCGGCGTCGTGTGGTGGCGCGACGAGTTCCGCCGCAAGGCGGACGAGAAGCAGGACCCGGCGGCCATCCTCGGCGTCCCGCTGCTCGGCGACGTCCCCGAGTTCGCCGCCTCCGCCGACGGTTGGACGCTGCCCGCCGCGCGCGAGCCCACCTCCCCGGCCGGCGAGGCCTACAACTTCCTCGTCGAGAGCATCGGGTTCGCGCTCGCCGCCGAGGGCGTCGGCAGCGTCGTGGCGGTGACCAGCCCGCGCCCCGGCGACGGCAAGACGGTGACCTCGCTCAACCTCGCGATCGCGATGGCCCGTGACGACCGCACGGTCGCGGCGGTCGACGGCGACGAGCGGATGCGCGGGCTGACCAGGCTCGCCGACGTCCCGCACGAGCCGGGCCTGTCCGACCTGGGTGGTGACCTGCCCGTAAGCGAGGCCGGGCACCGCCTCAACGTCGACGGTGTCGAGGCGCTGGACGTGGTGCCGGCCGGGGGCGCGCTCGACGAACCGGCCAGCTTCTTCCGGACCGGCCGGTTCCGCCGCGCCGTCGCTCAGCTGCGCAGCCACGCCGACGTTGTCATCATCGACTCGCCGCCGCTGCTCGCGGTCAGTGACGCCGCCGCCATCGCCTCGCAGGCCGACGCGGTTGTGCTGGTCATCGGGCGCGGTACACCATTGCGGGTGCTTTCTGAGGTTCGCAACCGGCTGGAGTTCGTCGGCACGCCGGTGCTCGGCTATGTCTTCAACAGGTCGGTCAGATCGGGTTGGCGTTACGGCCGCTACGGCTATGCGTACGGGTACCACCCGAGCCGGCCCTCGGTGACGTCCTCCGGCCGTCACCGGGTTCCCTCCCCGCGGCTCGACAAGGACAGCCCGGTCAAGGACAGCCCGGTCAAAGCCAGCCAGGTCAAGGCCAGCCGATGAGGACTGACGTGGCCCGCGTGCTGGCCGGGTCGGGGAGTCCGGGTGGCCGGCCCTGACGACGTGACCGGCGCCGCGGCGCTTCTTGCGCCCGCGGCGCCGACGGTCCGCTCGGCGCTGTTGCTGGGCCAAAACCATGCGACCCTGCGCGAGACCGCCACTGTCGGCCTTCCGCTGCACGCCGACGGTACCGATCACGGTGGTGGCGACGCGGCCGAACTCGGCGCGGCGCTGTCGGCTGGCTGGCTGCCCAAGGCGGTGCCGTCGGTCGAGCCCAACGAGGACGGCGCCCTGCTCGCGGCCGGCCCCGGTGGGCTGCTGCTCGCGGTCGCGGATGGCCACGGCGGCTCGGCTGCCGCGGCCGCCGCGCTGCGCGCGCTCGCCGGGGCGGCGACTGACCTGCTCGCCGCTCCCGCGGCCGGCAGCGGCGGCCGCGACCGCCATGGGGGGGCTCGGCTCGTGCGCGAGTTCGCCGCGGCCGCCGTGGAGGGCGTCGCGGCCGTCGCCGAACCGGCCCGCACCGCGCTGGGACTCGCACTGGTAGCCGACGGGTCGATCTTCTCCGTCAGTTACGGTGACACGCTGACGGCACTGGTGCGATGGGGCCGGCCGCGGGTGATCGGCGCGCCGTCCGAGTTCCTCGGCCCGGGCACCCACGGCGGCCAGGATCAGGGCCGTCCCGTCGAGCGGCGTCGCCACCGTCCGGGCGACACGATCGTGATCGTCTCGGACGGAGTGCCCGACTACCTGGGCCGAGTGTTTCCCGACGCGGTGCGGGCCGTCCTGCGCAGTGGCGGACGGGCTGTTTCCGACGCGTCCGCGGTCGCCCGGGACCTCGTCGCGGCCGCCGGCGCGGCCGGTGCCGGCGACAACATCACGGCGGCCGTGCTGCTCGGGACGGCCAGGCCGCCGTGGCGGGTGCGCCCGCGTCGACGATGTCCGCCGCCCCAAGCCCGCACGGCGCCGCCAGAGTAGTTGCGACCATCCGAACTTGACGCGACACGCTCATCACGGTGTGTAGAGCTTTCCCGGTCGCCGCCAAGTGACTACGGTCGTTTGCGTCAGAGATTGATTGCGGTGCGTCAGTGGCGCGTGGGGGGTGCCGCTGCCTGCCAGACCAAGGAGCCCGCGATGCGGACGGATCGGGTCAGGGCGTCGGCGTGCCGGCGGCATGCCGGGGCGCGTCGCGCCGGTACGGCGAGGGCCGCCGCGGCGGCTGCGGTCGCGTTCGGGCTGGTCGCCACCGGGTCCGGGTGCGGCTCGACGGTGCTGGGCACGGCGCCCGCGACCGTCGCCGAGGGCTCACCGGGAGCCGGATCGCCAGGACCGACCCACTCGGCCGTGCCGTCGGCGCCCGGCCGCCCGGACGCCGGCTCGGCGGCAGCGGCGCCGTCGCCCGCCGCCGCCGCGCCCGCGGAGGTGGCGGCCGCACCCAGCTGCGCGGCGAACGCGCTCACCGGCAAGCTCGACGACATCGAGGGCGCGGCCGGGCAGGTGTACGGAGAGCTGGTGCTCACCAACACCGCCTCGGCCGCCTGCAAGCTGAGCGGATTTCCCGACGTCCGGTTCGTCGACGCCGCCGGAGGCGAACTCGGCGCGCCCGCGGATCATGACGACTCCAGGCCGGAACCGGGGCCGGCACTGTTGACGCCGGGTGGCGCGGCGACGGCCGTGCTGCGCATCACCCAGCCGGGCATCCAGGAGGGCTGCCTGACCGCTGACGCGGCGCGGGAGGCGTCGGCGCTGCGGGTGACACTCCCTGGCGGAACCGACGCGGTGGCCGTCGAGCTGTCCGGCGGTGTGACCGCCTGCGTCTCCACCGACGTCCGCCAGCTGTTGGTCGGCCCGCTGAGAACCTGACGTCGTCGCCGGGCTCCGCGTCCTCGTCAGGTAGGTGCGGCCATCGGGTTCGGCGCAGCCATCGGGTTCGGTACGGCCATCGGGTTCGGTACGGCCGCCAGATCGTGCCGGCGTTGACGTTGACCGGTCGCGGGTGCGTCCGTCGCCCGCTGGATTGGGGATGTGCCTGGTCCGAACGTTGTCACCACTTGGACCAGAGGTTGTCATCCGCTGTCTTATTGTGCGGCTGATGGCGCAATCACGCTGACTCGTTTGGCGTATCTCGGGCAGAGTCGACCGGTGCACTCGACCCCGCCCGCCGTGACCGGCAGTGGCACTGTCGGCGTCGTCGGCGGCAGTGGCGGCGGCGGGCCTGGTGGCCGTGGGGCTGGCGACTATGGGTCTGGTGACGGCGACGGCACGGCCGCCGTGGCTGCGCGCGGGCCGGGCGCCGGGCTCGCGATCGCTGACCGTTTTCCCTACTCCTACGCGGTGGTCGACGTCGAGGGGAGCGGGCTACGGGCACGCAAGGACCGGGTGCTCTCGATTGCCGTGGTGCTGCTCGGCCCCGACGGGACGGCCGAGGGCGGCTGGTCGACGCTGCTCGACCCGGGGTGCGACCCCGGGCCCGTCCACATCCACGGGCTGACCCGCGAGCGGCTCGCCGGAAGCCCTACCTTCTGCCAGGTGTTCGACCAGTTGGCCGAGATGCTCGCCGGCCGGGTCCTGGTCGCGCACAACGCCCGCTACGACTGGCAGATGCTCGCCTCGGAGGCGATGCGGGCAGGCCGGTCGCTGACGGTCGAGCAACGGTTGTGCACCTGGGTCCTGTCGCGTGGCCTCGGTCTACCGGTCCGTGACCTGAAGCTCGCCACCCTGGCCGAGCACTGGGGCGTGGCACAGACCAGGCCGCACGACGCCGCCGATGACGCGGCCGTGCTGGCCCTGCTCCTGCCGCGGCTGCTGGGCGTCGCCGCCGAGCAGGAACTGGAGCTTCCGCTCGCCTCGTGCGCCGGGGAGATCGTGGCACCGTTCCCCGGCCGCGGTCCGCGCGTGCCGTGCGCCTACGTGAACCCGGGGCGCCTCGACGCCGTGAACTCTGAGCGCCCCGGCGCCATGAGCTCTGAGCGCCCCGGCGCCGTGTGCACGGTCGGCGCGGCGCTGGTGCAGGGCATGGTGACGGTGTTCACCGGCCCGAGCCGGATGACCCGGGAATGGCTGGAGACGGCCGCGACCGACGCCGGTCTCAAGGTCACCGACAGGGTGAGCGGCAGCACCAGCGTGCTGGTGACCAACGACGTCTCCAGCGGCAGCCGCAAGGCCAGGGCGGCGCTGGCCAGGGAGATTCCGGTCGTCGACGAGGAGACCTTCCTGCGGCTGCTCGCCGACGTCCGGCCTGGCGTACCACGCCCGCAGACCGTCGCCACCGATGTCGATCCGCCCGCTGCGGAGCCGAGGGCCCCGCTGGCGTCGAGCCCGGCTGCGGCGCGCAAGCCCGACACGCTGGCGGCCGCGGCGGACCGGAAACCACCCACGGGCCGTCGGCGCGCCCGGCCGCATGAGGCGACCGCTCAGCCGCGCGTGCGAGTCCTCCGGGCCCGGCACGCCGAGGAGGATCCCGGTGCCGGTGCCGGTGCCGGTGCCGGTGCCGTCGACGCCGGAGTTGCCGGAAGTGCGGCGGCGGGCAGGTGAAACGCGCGACTTCTTCCGGGCGACGCCCTCCGCTGAATTCCTGGTAAATCCAAGGACTGCGGGGGCGGCAGACGGAGGGAGTTGTAATGGACGACGCGACGACAATTCCCGGCAGAAACCAGAAAATGCCGGCTGGCGCGGCGACACCGGGGTCGTGGGCCGCCACGACGGAGGCTTGGCAGGCTGCCGCCGCCGCTGCCGACACGGGCGTCGCTGCGGCCAAAGCTGTCAAGGCCGCCAATGCTGCTGACGTCGCCGCCGGGTGGGTGCCGGCGCAGCCGCGCGCCAGGCGGACCGGCGACCCGCTGCTCGTCACGACACGCCGGCTGCCGCGGGCACACGTGGTGGAGCGTGACGAGTTCCTGCTCGGCGCGGCCGCCGGCCGCGTGGTGACCCATGTCGGGTTCGCCGCCACCGACGCGCGCGACAACGGGCGTCACGATGGCCACGGGCGCCACGATGACCGTGGGTTGCACGCAGGCCTGGCCGCCGTCACGCGGGCCCTGGTCGGTGTCGACACCGACCAGGCGACGGTCGCGCAGGCGAGGGCGGCCGGCTTCGAATGCCATGCGGTCGACGGCTGGGATCCGGCTGCGATCAGCCGGGCGGCGATCCGTCCGGCTGAGCTGCTGGTAGTCAGCGAGGTGATCGAGTACGTCGACGGCGTCGGCGCGTTCCTCGACGGCATGCGTGCCCTCACCACGCCCGACGGAACGATGATCATTACTGTCTCGAACGCGTTCCGGCTGATGAGCCTCGCCGCTACCTTGACCGGCCGTGAGCTGGTCCGCCCCGGCCAGGTCGCCCGCTATTCGTGGTACACCCTCGCCAACGTGCTCGAGAGGCATTCCTGGCGGGTCGTCGCCTTTCACCCGTACGAGACCTCCGACCACGCGACACGGCGTGCCGCGCGGCTCGTGCGCGCGGCCGAACGGGTCGCCAGGCCGTTCGCGCCCTTCCTCACCGCCGGTCTGGTGGCCGTCTGCCGCCAGGCACCGATCGCCGGTTGAAGCCGCCGGCCGTTGCCAGCCCGGGACGCCGGGCGGGCAACGGCCTCACACGCCCCGCTCGTCGCTCATGCGCGTCCGCTCTCGCGGCCGAGGGTGTTGCCGCGAGACTGGTGGCTGGTTGGGGTCGCGGCGCCCCCGATGTGCGCGCGGAGAGGCTCGCCGGCCCGGCTACCGTAGGGGCCGGCACGGCTCGCGGCACATTCTGGCGGGCGGTTAGACCAGCAGACCCCGGGTCGGCGACCATGGACGATGTGGGGCCCAGACAAAGCGACGATCAAGACCCGGCCCGCGCCGAGCCCGCCGGACGCGCCATGCTGTCCGCGCTGGTGGCCCTCGTGCGGGATACCCGGGCTGAAGAACAGCCGACGGTCCGCTACATCCATTGCGACGCCTGCGCGGCTCCGACGCCGCATCACGCCGAGGTCCAGATCTTCTCGGTGACCTCCCGCGATCCCACGTTCCTCGCCTCCCCGCCGGAGGTGGTGTGTGGCATCTGCTGCTCGGTGCATCCTCGCGTCGTCGACGACGAGCCGCCGCTCGACACCGAGCTGACCTGCGCCGCCCGCGGACCGTATCCCTGGCCGGTACGCCGATTCCTTCCGGACCGCTGGTTCTCCCGTCGCTGGCTCGGCGCCTGCGCCCACCGCTTCTGGGTCCCGGCCGCCGCGACGACGGTCGTCTGCCCCCGCTGTGCCACCACCCAGCCTGGCCCCGCCCGCCGACCCACGGGACAGATCATCCGGCCGGCGGGGAATGGGTGACATTTGGGAGGTCGCCGGGTAGCGAGTGATCCGGCGGCTGATTGGCGGCGAGCTCGAGGAGGCATTCGGCACTGCAGACCGCCAACGTTGAAGGAGTTCATTCTCGCCAACCGGGAGGCCCTGCTGGTCGAGGCCGGCGCCGGTTACCTTCCGTTCGCGTCCTGGCCTGCTGGTCGGGGCAGGGCGTAGACCGTCGTGGGACGGTCGAACAGGGTGTCGGTGCGCAGTGGGTGGAAGCCGAGGCGTTCGGCGACACGGATCGACCGGAGGTTCGCCGGCCTGATCATCGCGGTGAAATAGCGGTCGGGTAGGTTCGCGAAACCCCAGTCGAGCCAGGCGCCGGCCGCTTCGGTCGCGTAGCCGTGGCCCCACTGGTCGGGCGGCAGAGTCCAGGCGATCTCGACCTCGCCGAAGTCCGCCCAGTACTGCAGGCCAGAGATTCCGACGAACTCGCCGGTCGCACGCAGCACGATCGCGCCGCGGCCGTGGCCGCGGTCCGCCCACTGTCGCTCGAACCACATCAGGCGGTCCAGGGCCTGCTGGTGGGAGTGCGACCCGAGGAATCGGCTCACCTCCTCATGGGCGTGCAGGCTGACGTAGTCGTCCACGTCGGCTGTCCGCAGCGGGCGCAGGACAAGCCGTTCGGTCTCGATCATGTGGCGTCGGCCGCCCTTTGCGCCGGGGTAGGCGGGTCGGGGAGCAGAGCGAGCAGCCGCTTGGGCGCGACGGCTCGGTAGGCGTCCACGACGATCTCGGCCAGCTCGGCCCAGTCACAGTCCGCCGGCGTGTCGACGTAGACGCCCAGCCAGCCCCGATGGCCGACGTACGGCGGGCGGAAGAACCGGTCCGGATCCTCGCTGATCAGCTCGGCGGCGACACCCGGCGGCGCGGCGCACCAGAAGGCCAGGCGCTTGCCGTGATGCTCGCCGACGAAGCTGACGAAGGTCTTCTTGTCGCGGATGAACCAGGTCGGCGAGCTGTGGCTCGGCCGTTCGGTCACCTCGGGCAGCGCGAGGCAGATTCGGCGTAGCTCTGTCAGAGGTTCCCGCTCGTCGGCCATGGGTCGATTCTCCCGGGAAGCCCCGGCCGGCCCAAGCCCCGGCGCGGTGGCCTTGCCGCGATGGCTGTGGCCGTGGCCCCACCTACCTGGGAGCGATCACCTGGCCGCGGCGAGCTGGGCCGCAGCGGCGGCGAGCCATCGCTCCGGCTCGGCGATCGCCGCGGGCACGCCGCGGGCCAGGGTGGCGAGCGCCAGGGCGGCGTCGACGCCGGGCGGCGGCGGCGCGGCCAGCTGGCCGGCGACGAGCAGGACGGGCACGGGTCCGGCCGCGCCGTCGCGGGCGGCGGCCAGGCGCAGGACTCCGCCGACGACCTTGCCGGACAGGGAGGTCGTGTCGAAGCGGCCCTCACCGGTGACGACGACGTCGGCGTTCGCCAGCGCGGCGGGCAGGCCCGCGTGCTCGGCGACCGTCGCGGCGCCGGGGACGAGCCGGGCGCCCCAGGCCGCGGCCAGGCCATAGCCGGTGCCACCGGCCGCCCCCGCGCCCGGAGCGTCCGGCTCGCCGCCGAGCAGCGCGGCCAGCCGGCCGAGGCCGTCGTCGAGCAGGCGGATGTCGTCCGGGCTGGCACCCTTCTGCGGTCCGAAGACGGCAGCGGCGCCGCTCGGGCCGCACAGCGGGGCGTCGACGTCGGTGAGGCAGAGCACGCCTCCAGGCGGCGCCGGGCGCAGCCCGGCCAGGTCCACGGCGGCGAGCCGCGCGAGCTCCCCGCCGCCCGGCGGCAACGGCACGCCCGTCTCGTCGAGGAAACGGGCGCCAAGCGCCGCCAGCGCGCCGGTGCCGCCGTCGGTCGACGCGGAACCGCCGAGGGTGACGATGATCTGCTTGGTCGCCGGCTCGTCGAGCGCCGCGGCGAGCAGCTGGCCGAGGCCCACGGTGTGCGCGCCGAGCGGGTCGCGCCGCTCACCGAGCAGCGGAAGGCCGCTGCCCCGCGCGAGCTCGACGACAGCCGTCCCGTCGGGCAGCGCGAGCCACTCGCCGTCCACCAGGCGGATGCCGGGGGTGCCGTCAGGCCCGGTGACCTTGACGGGCCGGCGGCGCGCGCCGGGCACGGCGGCCGCGAACACGTCCAGAGTGCCCTCGCCGCCGTCGGCGACGGGCAGCCGCACGATGTCGTCCCCCGGCCGCACCGACAGCCAGCCGTCCGCCAACGCCGCCGCCACCCGATCAGCCGCGAGCGACCCCTTGAACGAGTCCGGCGCAATCACGACCCTGAGCCGACGATCCATGCCCCCATAATCGCCTGTGTTTCTGGTCCGCTCCGTCCGGACACGGCGCTCCGGCCCTTTACTCGCTTCGCTCCCAAAGGACCTCCGCGCCGCGGGGTTCCTGCCGGATCGGCGGAGCTTGCGGAGCCCGGGGTCCCTGCCGGATCGGCGAAGCCGATCTGGGAGGTCTGCTGGGAGGTCCGCCTCCTCCGCGGACGGGTGCTCCGGCGACCTCCGCTGCGGCCCGCCCACGTCGCTTCGCTCGTGGGCAGGCCTCCGCGGAGGCGCGCCTACGCACCCAGCTCGGTTGCGTTCCGCTGCACGTCACGAACTGAATTGGCCCTCGCCCGGACGGAGCGGACCATCAACACAGCGAACATCAACGCAACCAGGCGTCGATGGCCGCTAGGGCGCGGGACTGGACGTCGGCGGGGGCGGCGCCGCCAGTGACCGAGCTGCGGGCGCAGGTGGCGAGCTGCTCATCTGTGAGGCTGAAGGCCTCGCGGCACAGCTCGTACTCCTGCAGGCAGCTCGGCCCGAACAGGAGCGGGTCGTCGGCGTTGATCGAGCAGCGCACCCCGGCGGCGAGCAGCGCCGGCAGCGGATGCTCGGCCAGCGACGGGACCACCGACAGCAGCAGGTTGGAGGTTGGGCAGACGTCGAGCGTCGTACCCCGTTCGACGAGCACCTCGACGAGCGCCGGGTCCTCGATCGCGCGGACGCCGTGCTGAAGCCGGTCGGCGTCGAGGACGTCGATGGCGCCGCGGACGGAGGCCGGGCCGTCGAGCTCGCCGGCGTGCGGCGTGGACAGCAGGCCAGCGTCCTTCGCGTAGCGGAACGCGTCGACGAACGGTTCCGGCGGGTAGCCGTTCTCGTCGTTGTGCAGGCCGAGCGCGACGATGCCGGCGTCCCGGAACCGGACGGCGGTCTTCGCGACCTCGACGGCCTGCTCCGGCGTGTCGAGGACCCGGTCGACGGCGGCCATCCAGCGCACGGCGACGCCGTGGCGGGCACCTGCTTCCGCGGAGCGGGAAAGCACGGTCTCCCAGGCCGCCTCGGCGGTGCCGAAGATCTCAAGGTACGGGTATGGGTAGAAGCTCGGCTCGAGGTACACGATGCCTTCGCTCGCGGCGTCCTCGACGGCCTCGTCGACGAGCCGCTCGAAGTCCGCGGCCTCCCGGAAGATCGGCAGGATGCCGCCGACGACGTCGCCGAACCCGCCGAACTCCGTGAAGCCCGTGGTCCGGGGCGTCGGCATGCCGTTGCGTGCGGCGAGCTCGGCCAGCGTCGATGGCCGCATGCCGAGCTCGAAGTGCAGGTGCAGGTGCCCCTTGGGCAGGTCTCGCAGGTCTCGCATCTCCACTCCTCACGCCACGTGGGCGGCCCGCCGCTGGTGCTGCCACCAGCCAGTGGCTGTGCTGCCACCGGCCAGTGGCTGTGCCGCGGCCTGCCGGCTGCCCTGCTGCCGCCGGGCCGGTTGCGGTGCTGCCGACCAGCCCGGCGGGCGAGCTGTCTGGCTGCGGGGGGCGTGCCTCGCACGACGGTACGGAGCGAACCGCCTATCCGGGTGACCGCCGGCGGGTATTTACCGCCTGGACACACGTGCCCGCGTGCCCGGCAGGCGCTGTTCACCTGCGGCGCCGGCCTTGGTGACGACGTTTGCGGCCGGGGAGTGTCCGGTGCGCGACGACGCCGGCGCTCGGGGCGGGTTTACTCGGTCCCGAAAAAAGTGCTATCACTTTGATAGACGTCGAGCGGGAGTCGCCACCAGGGTGGCCAGCTCGTCGGATCGGAGGAAGGCCGCCATGACCACGGGTAACCCGCCACAGGCCCCGACGAACCCGGTTGACCAAGATCCGCGGCGGGTGGATCTTGAGCCGGCCGACGTAGTGGACATGCCGGAGCCCCGCGTGGGGGAGCGGCTGATGACCGGCCTGTCGGGTGCGGCCGGGTTCTTCAGCGCCCTTCTGATCTTTGTGTTCGGCGCAGGGCTGATCGTGCTCGCGAGCCTGCTCTTCAACGACGACTCGGTCGGTGCTGGCGCCGCCGCGTTGATCGTCGGCATCCTGGTCGTGATCTTTAGTTGGATCTTCCTTGGCGGGCTGACCGGTGTCTCCCCAGGTGAGGCGCGGGTGGTGACGCTGTTCGGCCGTTACGTCGGCACGATCAGGGTCACCGGTCTGCGCTGGGTGAACCCGCTCACCAGCCGGCGCAAGGTCTCGACGCGCATCCGCAACCACGAGACCGGCGTCGCCAAGGTCAATGACGCGGACGGCAACCCGGTCGAGATTTCGGCCGTGGTTGTCTGGCAGGTCGCCGACACCGCCCAGGCCCTCTTCGAGGTCGACGACTTCGTCGAGTTCGTCGCGATCCAGACCGAGAGCGCCGTGCGGCACGTCGCCACCCGGTACCCGTACGACTCGCACGAGCCGGGGCAGATGTCGCTGCGGGAGAACGCCGACGAGATCACCGGCAGGCTGTCGGCCGAGATCGGGACACGGGTCGCGTCCGCCGGTGTCCACGTCATCGAGTCGCGGATCACCCGCCTTGCCTACGCCCCCGAGATCGCGCAGGCGATGCTGCGCCGCCAGCAGGCGAACGCGGTCGTCGCCGCGCGAGCCAGGATCGTCGAGGGAGCGGTCGGCATGGTGGAAGCGGCGCTGGCACGGCTGGAAAGCCAGGACGTCGTCGAGCTGGACGAGGAGCGCAAAGCGACCATGGTCAGCAACCTGCTCGTCGTGCTGTGCAGCGAACAGTCAACCCAGCCGGTGGTGAACGCCGGTTCTCTCTACCACTGACCTGGGCCCGTGACGGAGCGCAAGAAGATCCTGCTGCGGCTCGACCCGGCTGTTCACGACGCGCTCGCGCGGTGGGCCGGAGACGAGCTGCGTAGCACCAACGCCCAGATCGAGTTCCTGCTGCGCGGCGCGCTGTCGTCCGCCGGCCGGCTGCCCACCGCCGTCGGCCGGATCCCGCGCCGCGGCCGCCCGCCCAAGCCGGCTTCCGAGCCCCCGACCGCAGCGGAGAACGACCTGGCCACCCCCGACTTCGACACCGCCCCCGCCGCCGACGACGACGACTGACAACTCAAAACTCATCCAACGCGCGAAGGCACTCCCGTGGGCGGGGCGAAGAAGCGACCGCACACGACGTGACCCCGTAACGACGTGATCCCGTACGACAGAACGTCTCATGGTCCCGAATCGCTCAGGCGTGACGCGACCGAGCTGGCCGGAGGCGCGCCTCCGAGGAGGCCGGCCGCCGAGCGGAGCGAAGGTGGGCCTGTGGGGCGTGGGTTGACCGCGTTCGTGACATTCAAGCGCTCCGCAACCGCGCTGGCCCGGAGGCGTGCCTCCGCGGAGGCCCGGCCCACGAGCGAAGCGACAGGGTCCCTGCGGAATCGGCGAAGCCGATTTCGGAGGTTAGGGGTTGGGCCGCAGCGGAGGTCGCCGGA